>Ga0136620_10001495_pt1 | contig 11130 bp, 8 predicted proteins | sample AntDrymUQ4162106_2_FD_104806 | JGI IMG/M metagenome (GOLD analysis project Ga0136620, IMG submission 104806) | Polar desert sand microbial communities from Dry Valleys, Antarctica - metaG UQ416 (21.06) | ecosystem: Environmental > Terrestrial > Soil > Desert | place: Antarctica: Dry Valley... | reverse complement strand
GACCTGATGCAGGACCGCCTACTCGGCCGCCTCAACGAAGCACTAGGCGAAGCGCCGGTCAAGGGCCTGAAATTTAGCGCTGACGCCGCACGCTTTCGTGCGTAATTTGCAGGTATTTTGTTGCTTTGTGCGCAGAAGTTCCGGCGCCCGGCCCTGGTATCCTTTATGTCAACTTGGACGTGCGCCCCGACCCTTCCGGGACCGGCCTCGAAAAGGCTGCGTTTCCGCTCCTTTGGGCCGGGGCTTTTCACGTCTGAGAGAGCTCCAACCGAAAGGAACTGAGTGGCGAAGTCCGAGGCGCCCGCGCAGGGTGCGAAGAAGTCGAAGACGCGCGGAAGCGACAGCTACGGCGCCGAGGACATCACCGTTCTCGAGGGCCTCGAGGCGGTTCGCAAGCGCCCCGGGATGTACATCGGCTCGACGGGGACGAGAGGGCTGCACCACCTCGTCTACGAGGTCGTCGACAACTCGGTCGACGAGGCGATGGCCGGTCACGCCGACCACGTCACCGTGATCCTGCACCCCGACAACGCCTGCACCGTGGTCGACAACGGTCGCGGGATCCCTGTGGGGATGCACAAGAAGGAAAAGCGACCGGCGGCCGAGGTCGTGATGACGACGCTTCACGCCGGCGGCAAGTTCGGCGACAGCGACGGCTACAAGGTCTCGGGTGGACTGCACGGCGTCGGAGTCTCGGTCGTAAACGCGCTCTCCGATCGCCTCCACCTCGAGGTCAGTCGCGACGGGAACGTCTGGACGCAGGACTACTCGCGCGGCAAGCCCGGCGCCGACTTCAAGCAGGGCGCCGGCACGAAGACGACCGGCACCAAGATCACCTTCCTGCCCGACCTCGAGATTTTCGACGAGGTCGAGTTCGACTTCGAGACGCTCGCTGAGCGCCTGCGCGAGACCGCGTTTCTGACCCGCGACCTCAAGATCGACCTGATCGACGAGCGTGGCGCCGGCCAGGAGGCCCACTTCCACTACAAGGGCGGGATCGTCGACTTCGTCGCTCATCTCAACGAGAACAAGGACGCCCTGCACCGCAAGACCGTGTTCTTCGAAAGCGAGTCCGATGAGGGCCAGGTCGAGGTCGCGATGCAGTGGAACGCGACATACCAGGAGTCGATCTTCTCGTTCGCCAACAACATCAACACGCACGAGGGCGGCTCGCATCTGTCGGGCTTCCGCGCCGCGCTGACGCGGACGCTCAACGCCTACGCACGCAGCAAGGGCATGCTCAAGGAAAAGGACGAGAACCTGTCGGGCGACGACACGCGCGAGGGTCTGACCGCGGTGATCTCGGTCAAGCTCAGCGACCCCCAGTTCGAGGGCCAGACGAAGACCAAGCTCGGCAACCCGCCGGTCGAAGGCCTTGTCAAGGAGGCGGTCAATCGCAAGCTCGGCGAGTTCCTCGAGGAGAACCCCGGCGAGGCGCGCCGGATCCTGACCAAGGCCGTCGAGGCGGCACGAGCTCGCGAGGCGGCGCGCAAGGCGCGCGACCTCACGCGCCGCAAGTCGGCGCTCGAGAACTCGACGCTACCGGGCAAGCTCGCCGACTGCACCGTCAAGGACCCGCGCGACGCGGAGCTGTTCATCGTCGAGGGCGACTCGGCGGGCGGCTCGGCCAAGCAGGCGCGTGACCGCAATACTCAGGCGGTCCTCCCCCTGCGCGGCAAGATCATCAACGTCGAGAAGAGCCGCATCGACAAGGTTCTGCAGAACATCGAGATCCAGGCGCTGATCACGGCGATCGGGACCAACGTGCGCGAGGAGTTCAACCTCGAAGACGCGCGCTATCACCGCGTGATCCTGGCCACCGACGCCGACGTCGACGGCGCCCACATCCGCACCCTGGCTCTGACCTTCATCTATCGCGAGATGCAGGCGCTGATCGACGCCGGCTACGTCTACATCGCCAAGCCGCCGCTCTACCGGCTCAAGAACGGTCGCCAGGAGGTCTATGTGGAAAAGGAGTCCGAGCTCGAGGAGTTCCTGCTGCGCGACAAGCTCGAGGAGTTCGAGGTCACGGGCGCCGACGGCGAGGCGCGCAAGCTTTCGAAGCGCCGCTGGCAGAGCTTCAACCGCAAGCTCAAGGAGTACGAGGGCTGGTCGAGCTCGCTGCAGGCCGCATTTGGCCACCTGGCGATCGAGTTCCTGTCCGAGTCCCAGGTGCTCGACGCCGGCGCGGCGACGATCGCCGGGGTCAAGAAGGTGATCGAGGGCGAGGACCCGCCCGAGGAGCCATTCGAGACCGAGCTCGTCGAGGCGACCAAGGACGAGCTCGTCATCAGAGCGGTCCACCGCCGCAGCGGCCTCGCTCGCACCCACGAGATGCCGGCGAAGCTGTTCGAGTCCAACGACTACCGCAAGCTGGTCGAGGTGCACGGCGAGTTGCTTGCCCAGGTCGGCCGGCCGCCGTTCGACGTCAAGCTCGGCGACAAGGCGGACCACGTCGAGTCGTTCGCCGAGCTGCGCCGCTCGGTGCTCGACCTGGCGCGTCACGGGATCACGATGCAGCGCTTCAAGGGCCTCGGCGAGATGAACGCCGACCAGCTACGCGAGACGACGATGGATCCCTCGACACGGACGCTGCAGCGCGTCACGATCGACGACGCGGCGGTCGCGGAGCGGATGTTCACCGACCTGATGGGCGACAAGGTGGAGCCGCGCAAACGCTTCATCGAAGAGCACGCAAAGGAGGTCCGGTTCCTTGACGTATAGAGAGGGCCGGCGCCCGATCGCAGCACGGAGGATCGCCTAAATGGAAGCCGGGCTCGACGTACTGACCGGTCGCATCGAGGACCGCGAGATCTCGACCGAGATGCGGTCGTCGTATCTCGATTACGCGATGAGCGTGATCGTCGGCCGCGCCCTGCCCGACGCGCGCGACGGCCTCAAGCCGGTGCACCGCCGCGTGCTCTACGCGATGCACGACCTCGGCCTGCAGCCCAACCGCCCCTACCGAAAGTCGGCGTTCATCGTCGGCGAGGTGATGGGCAAGTACCACCCCCACGGCGATTCGGCGATCTACGACACGCTCGTGCGCATGGCGCAGGAGTTCTCGCTGCGCTATCCGCTGATCGACGGCCAGGGCAACTTCGGCTCGATCGACGACGACCCGGCCGCCGCGATGCGCTACACCGAGGCGCGTCTGGCCCGGCTCGCGCAGGAGCTGCTGCGCGACATTGAGGCCGACACGGTCGACTTCGGGCCCAACTACGACGAGAGCCAGCGCGAGCCGCTGGTGCTGCCGGCGCGCTTTCCCAACCTGCTCGTCAACGGCTCGTCGGGGATCGCCGTCGGGATGGCGACCAACATCCCGCCGCACAACCTGCGCGAGGTGATCGGCGCGGTGCGGGCTTACATCGACAACCCCGAGATCGACCTCGCGGGGCTGATGGAGCACGTCAAGGGCCCGGACTTCCCGGGCGGCGGGACGATCATGGGCTCGGGTGGGATCCGCGACGCCTACGCGAGCGGCCGCGGCTCGGTCAAGCTGCGCGCCAGGGCGCACGTCGAGCCGCTGCGCGGCGGCAAGGACGCGATCATCGTCTCCGAGTTGCCGTTCATGGCCAAGAAGGGCGGCGACGGCGGCGTGATCACGAAGATCGCCGACCTCGTGCGCGAGAAGAAGATCACCGGGATCTCGGACCTGCGCGACGAGTCCGACCGCTCCGGGATGCGCCTCGTGATCGAGCTAAAGCGCGGCGGCGACCCGCCGCCGGTGGTGCTCAACCAGCTCTACAAGCACACCCAGATGCAGACCAGCTTCGGCGTCAACATGGTGGCGCTGGTCGACGGCGTCCCAAAGACGCTGAGCCTCAAGGAGCTGATCGACGCCTACGTCGGCCACCAGCGCGAGGTCGTCATCCGGCGGACGCAGTTTGAGCTGCGGCGCGCCGAGGCCCGCGCCCACATCCTCGAGGGGCTGCTGATCGCGCTCGACAACCTCGACGCGGTGATCGCCCTGATCCGCGGCTCCGACGACCCCGACGCCGCACGCGCGGGTCTGGTCGACGAGTTCGAGCTCTCCGAGGAGCAGGCCCAGGCGATCCTGGACATGCGCCTGCAGCGCCTCACGGCGCTGGAGTCCGACAAGGTGCGCACCGAGCACGCGGAGCTGATGGAGAAGATCAAGGAGCTGCGCGCGATTCTCGGCGACGAGGCGCGGATCGACGGCGTGATCCTCGACGAGCTCGATGCGATCAACGAGCGCTACGGCGACGAGCGCCGCACCGACATCACCTTCGCCGAGGGCGACCTCGACATCGAGGACGTGATCGCCGACCAGCAGATGGTGATCTCGATCACCTCCACCGGCTACGCCAAGCGGCTGCCGCTCGCGACCTACCGCCAGCAGCGTCGTGGCGGCGTCGGAGTGATGGGGATGAACCTCAAGGAGGGCGACTACATCGAGCACCTGCACATCTGCTCGACGCATGACTACCTGCTGTTCTTCACAAACAAGGGCAAGGTCTACCGGCTCAAGGTCTACGAGCTGCCAGAGGGAGCGCGGACCGCCAAGGGCCAGGCGCTGGTCAACGTGCTGCCGCTGCGCGACGGTGAGCGCGTGATGGCCGTGATCCCGACGCGCGACTTCAAGGAGTCCAAGTACCTCGCCTTCGCGACCGCCAGGGGACAGGTCAAGAAGACCGAGTTTTTGGCCTACAACACCCCGATCCGCGCCGACGGGATCATCGCGATCAAGATCCGCGAGGGCGACGAGCTCGTCGAGGTGCGGCTGACGACCGGCGACGACGACCTGCTGCTGGTCTCGAAGTCGGGCCACGCCTCGCTGTTCTCCGAGAAGAAGGTGCGACCGATGGGCCGCGGCACCTCGGGCGTCAAGGGCATGAACGTCTCGGGCAAGATCGGCCGCGAGCCCAACCGCGTGCTGACGATGGACATCGCCCGCGACGACGCCGAGATGTTCGTCGTCACCGAGAACGGCTACGGCAAGCGCACGGCCGTCAGCGAGTACCCGGTCAAGGGCCGCGGCACGAAGGGGGTGCTGACGATCAAGATGACGACGAAGAAGGGCGGCCTCACCGGCGCGCTGACGGTGCGCGAGCACCAGGACCTGCTGTTCATCTCCCACAACGGGATGGTGCAGCGCACGAAGGCCGGAGGAATCTCGCAGATGGGCCGCGCGACCCAGGGCGTGCGGGTGATGAACATCAAGGACGACGACCGCGTCAGCGCCGTCGCACTCGTCGTCGAGTCGAGCGCCGACGTCGCCGACGAGGCCGAAGAGGTCGCAGCAGCAGCAGCCGATGGTGCCACCCCGGTCGTCGCCGACGCTGACGCCGACGCCACCGGCACCATCGCGGACGGCGACGGCCAGCCCGACTGAGTCCGTCGCGCCGCGGGCCGCGCCGCCAGGCCGCCCCTCTACCCAGCCATGACCGCGGAGCGGTACCTCAACGCCACGGGGCGTGCCGCCAGTCGCGCCTCGCGGTTTGCTTGAATCCGGTCACCAGAGAAAGGAGGTGGTCCGAAATTGAGTGACATGCTCTTTGGGACGCTGGAGGTGCAGGGCCGCTAGGCAGGCCGCACCGGTCGGCCGGCGGGTGACCGTCGTCAGGACCGGGCACCGTGCGAGCCGCCCGGCGGAATCCACCCCGGGCACCGGCGAGAAGCCGTGATCGGAGATGTCCCACCCGATCGCACCACGCGGTTTCGCGTTTAAAATCGCACCTACGAAGGGCCCGCCCACCGGCGGGCCCTTCGCTTTGGCGGCGGGCTTTGGCGCTGAGTAGGGTGCATCGTGTGGAGCAGTTTCGAGGCGCGAACGCACTCGTCACCGGCGCCGCCGGCGGGCTCGGGCATTACATCGCACGTGCCCTCGCCGCCGAGGGCGTCAACCTCGTGTTATCCGACCTCCCCGGAGCGCCTCTCGACGCCCTGAGCGACGAGGCGCGTGCGCGTGGCGTGCGCGTCGAGACCGAAGCCGCCGACCTTGCGCAGCGCTCTGAGGCCGAGGACCTGGTGGGCCGCGCCGAGAACGCACTCGGCCCGATCGACGTCCTCGTCAACAACGCCGGCCTCGAGTTCGGTGGTGCCTTTCTCGACAACACGGTCGACGAGCTCGAGCGCATCGTCGACGTGAATCTGCTTGCCGTGATGTTGCTGACTCACCAGGCGCTTCCGGGAATGCTGCAGCGCGGGCGCGGCCACATCGTCAACCTCGCGTCGCTGGCCGGCAAGATCGCTGCTCCCCAGCTTTCGTCCTACGCGGGGACCAAGCATGCTGTAGTCGGCTTTACGCACTCGCTGCGTGGTGAGCACGCCTCGTCGCCGGTCGGCTTCTCGGCGATCTGTCCCGCCTTCGTCGGCCGCGTCGGGATGTACGGCCGGCTCGAGGACGAGGTCCCCGATCCCCCGTCGATTTTCGGCCCGGTCCCGCCCGAGGACGTCGGCGCTGCGGTCGTCAAGGCGATCCGCGAGGACCGGGCCGAGCTCTTCGTCGGCCATCGCGCGCTGCGCCCGATCTCGCTCGTCTACCACGCGGCGCCGAAGCTGTTCGCGAAGCTCAGCGACAGCAGGCGCTCGCGGGAGTACAGCGAGGCGTTCGCGGCGGTGCGCAAGCGCCATGCCGACCCCGAGGACCCGACGGCGCCCGACCCACCCGACGCGAGTTAGTCGTACGCCGCGGACCGGGACGCGAGCTAGCTCTTCGGCTCGCTCAACTGAGCGTCGATCGCGTCGACGAGCCCGGAGTCGTCGGGCGCCGTGCTCGCGCCCCAGCGCCGCACGAGCTCGCCGTCGCGGTCGAGCAGGTACTTGTTGAAGTTCCAGTCCGGCTCGCCGAGTTCCTGAAACAGGGGATGGGCATCGTCGCCTCGGCCGTGATCTTGGCGAACATCGGAAAGCTGACGGTTCAGCGCAGCAGCGCGATGCGCAGCGGCACCGCCGGAGGCGCGGCGACGCTAGTAGGGCTGTAGTTGCAGAGCAGAACGTCGAGCTGATTGGCGACCGCGCTGCTTGCGGAGACGGCCTGAATCCTCGCGTCCGGAGTCGGCACCGGCTGCAGAACGAGCGGCAGGTCTCCCGCTTGGACGCCGGGCGCGGCAACGCTTATCTGTTGGCAGGTACCGCTGGTGAGGGGGGCGGTCGGGGTGGGGCTGATGTCGACCACGGCTCGCGCGTAGTCGGTGAGGTCGAGCGAACCGGCCGCGACCTTCGTCCCGATCACTGCGTCGTTGGCGATCTTGCCCTCGGTGACCGCGCCGTTGGCGATCTTGCCCTCGGTGACCGCGCCGTTGGCGATCTTGCCGCTCTCGACGGCCTCGTCGCGGATCTTGTTCGTGCCGACGCTGTTCTGGGCCAGCTTGCCGGCCGTCACCGCGTCGGCCGCCAGCTTGTTCTCGCCGACGGAGCCGTTGTCGAGCTTCCCGCCGGTGACGGCATCGTTGGCGAGCTTCGGCGTGGTCACCGCGGCGTCGGCGATCTTCTTCGACGTCACGGCCGCCTTGCGGAGCCCGTCGGACCCGATCTTCTTGGCTGCGATCGCGGTCCCCGACAGGGCGATGAAGAGCGCCAGATAGGCGATCACCGTCGCGTGACTGGGCCGCTGGAGGCGCATGCATCGCGAATGGTTCCGGACGGCTCGGCCGGAATCTCGGGTCGGGACCGAACCTGGCTGTCGTCAGTCGCTCGCCGGCCGCAGCTCGTCGAACTGGTGCGCGTCGTGAGAGCAAATCAAGCGCACCGCATCGCCCTGCTCGCGCGCCAGCTCTCGCAGGCGCTCCTGGTTGCGACCGCGGACGCCGTTGTCGTGCCCGACGACCGTCTGGAAGAGACGCAGGCCCGGAGGGCAGGAGTGCGGCGCCGCGACCTCGTCGCGGTGAAAGAACGCGTCGCCACAGTGCAGCAGCCAGCCGCCGGCCGAGTTGATCGCGAGCCCCGTGTGGCCGCTGGAGTGGCCGACCAGCGGCACCATCGCGATCTCCGCGTCGAGGCCGGCCAGCAGGCGCACGCTGTCGAATCCGAACCATTGGTCGCCGTCGACGTCGTGCTCGACCCACTTGGGTCCGTGGCTCCACTGCGCCGGGACGTAGCGGGCGCGGTCGCGAAGCGGCGGGTCCAGAGCCGCTGCGAGCTCGGGGGCAAAGACGTGCACCTCGGCGGCCGGGAAGTCGCCGAGGCCGCCGGCATGGTCGACGTCGAGGTGGGTCGCGACGACATGGCGCACGTCGCCGGGGTCGAACCCGAGCCGCTCGACCTGGCGGATCGCGGTCTCGGCGGAATCGCACTCCGGGCGCACGAAGGCACGGAAGGGCACGCCGAGGCGCCCTGGATCGGCGCAGTCAGCCGTGCCAAGTCCGGTATCGATGAGAACGAGCTCGTCGCCGGCCTCGACCAGGACGCAGTGGCAGACGAGCTTGGCGGGAGCCAGCGGCCCACCGCTGCCGCCGAGCAGGCCCCCGCCGCGCGGGCACATCGTGGCGCAGTTGAGGTGGTGAAACGTGATGGCCAACCGTCGCGCTAAGCGGCCTTCGTGACGAGGTAGCGCTCCCAGGTGATCGGGATCCGCGGGCTCGAGATCCGGATGAAGACGAGCGGGCCCGGAGGCCGCGGCCGGTGGCGCGGGTGCATGCTCGCCTCCCTCGGCAGGCGGTTTCCCTTCATGCGATTACACGACGCGCACGCCGCGACGATGTTCTCCCAGACCGATTCACCGCCGCGACTGCGCGGGATCACGTGGTCGACGGTCAGGCCCGGCTTGTTCGTGCCGCAGTACTGGCAGGTCCAGGAGTCGCGCGCGAGCACGGCCTTGCGGGTGATCTTGCGACGGTGGACGTCGCGCGGGACCTTGACGTAGGTGACGAGGCGGATCACGACGGGGCGCTCGAAGGCAAGTCGCTCCGAGCGCAGCCGCCCCTTGCCGTGCTCGAGCACCTCGGCCTTCGACTTCAGCAGCAGGACCGTCGCGCGGCGAACCGTGCAGACGTTGATCGGCTCGTAGGTCGCGTTGAGCACGAGGACGCGCTCGCTGCCGGCGCGCCTGCCTGCGCCGGCGCCCGTGACGGAGCCCCGGTCCGGCGCGGTCCGAAGCCCCCTTCCGGCAGTCGTTACCGGCGACATGGTGCGCAGAGTCTAAACAGTGGCCCTACCGGTCCCGTGCGCCCAAACGGCCTACGGAATTCCCGTCGCTCCGACCGGATAGCTACCCAGCAGCCTCACCGAGTCTGCCTTGGAGCGCAGGCCGTCGATCGCCCCGGCGACCGCCTCGTCGTCGGCCGGGCCCTCGACGTCGAGGAAGAACATGTAGCGGCCGAGGCCCTGGCGCAGCGGTCGCGATTCGATCCGCGTCAGGTTGACGCCGCGGTCGGAGAACTCGAGCAGCGCCTCGACGAGCGCACCGGGGCGGTCGGCGCCGAGCTCGGAGAAGACGAGCGTCGTGCGCCGCGGGCCCTCGCCCTCTGCGTTTACGCCCTGGGGCGCGATCCAGACGAAGCGGGTGACGTTGTCGGGGTCGTCCTCGACGCTATGGGCGAGGACCTCGCAGCCATACATCGGCGCCGCCGAGGCGGCGGCCAGCGCGGCCCAGGGCTCGTCCGACTCGCCGACCTGGCGAACGGCGTCGGCGGTGCTGGGCGCCGAGCGGACCTCGACCCCGGGGAGGCGATCGCGGATGAAGCGCGCGCACTGGGCGGTGGCCTGGGGATGGGAGAGAACGACGACGATGTCCTCGATGGCGTGCTGCGAGCGCGCGATCAGGCTGTGGCGGATCGAGTGGTCGTGCTCGCCGACGATCGTCACCGAGCTCGCTTCGAGCACGAGCGTGTCGAGCGTCGTGCGCACCGAGCCCTCGATCGAGTTCTCGAACGGGACCAGTGCCCGGTCGGCGTCGCCGCTCTCCACGGCGAGGATCGCGTCGTAGACGCTGGCCGATGGCACGGCGTCGAACTCGTCTCCAGCGGCCGCCGTCCGCAGGGCGTCGTCGTTGAAGGTTCCCGGCGGGCCGAGGTAGGTGACGCGCACGCTGCTAGCCGCCGGATCCGGCGTCGGGACCCAGCGCCCGCGACACGGCGGTCTCCTCCTCGGGCGAAAGGGCGAGCTCGGAGCGACCCGCGACGACGGGCTTGGCGTACATGCGCGCCTGCTCCCGATGCAGGATCGACGACAGCACGACGCCGTTTCGGTGCGCGTCGAGCAGCGCGATCGAGCTCGACTGCCTTCCACCGAGCTCGCCGAGGGCGTCGTAGCGCACGACCGCGGTGTGCGCGATCGTCCCGTCGAGGCGCTGCTCGGCGGTCTCGAGGCGCGACGCCAGGCGGGCTGCGACGCGGTCACCGCGCTCGCGCAGCGCGCCGAGCTCGCGCTCGAGCTCGTGCGCGTGGCGCGCGAGGTCGCGTGAGCCGGCGTCGCCCAGAACGGCCCGCTGGTCGCCGACGACGCGTCGCAGTCGGACCGCGAGGGTGGCGGCGAGAACGAGCGCGGCCACGGCGCACGCCGCCGCCGCCAGGGCGACGATGCCCGCAGTCGAGGTCAGCTCGTCCACGCGCGCAGGATATTCAGCCACCGCCGGCGGCCCAGTGGCCGCCTACTCGATGGTGACCGGAAAGGTGCCCTCGTTGTTGTCGGCGACCTGCTCGCCGGGCACGGGCTCGACCAAGACCGTGAGGTCGACGCTGTCTCCCGGCGCCGGCGGAGCGTCGAGGGGGATCTCGACCGTCGCGATCTCGCCCGCCTCGATCGTGTCGATCGTGCCCTCGCCGACCGACTCGCCGTCGGCTTCGACGGTGACCGCGACGTCGCTCTCCTCGTTTTCGCCCTGGTTTTCGACCTGCACCTCGAGTGCCTCGAGCCCGCTGATCGTGACCGGCGCGTCCAGGGTCAGCAGCTCACCGCCGGGCTGGGCGCTGACGGCATCGGTAACCAGGCCGAGCCCGTGGACGCCCGAGGTCGCCTTCGCCTCCTCGCCGGTGATCTGGCTCACCGCGGTGTCGATGGTGGCGGGGTCGAGAAGGCTGATGTCGGGCAGGAACTGGCTTTCCGGCGGGTCTTCGCAGGTCGGGCACTTGTCGGCAAGCACGCCCTGGATCTGCGCCTGGGCGCGGCGGTAGAGAACGTCGCTGGCGACGAAGAACTGCATGTCCTCGGCGATCGCCGCCTTCGCCT
>Ga0136620_10001492_pt1 | contig 11136 bp, 10 predicted proteins | sample AntDrymUQ4162106_2_FD_104806 | JGI IMG/M metagenome (GOLD analysis project Ga0136620, IMG submission 104806) | Polar desert sand microbial communities from Dry Valleys, Antarctica - metaG UQ416 (21.06) | ecosystem: Environmental > Terrestrial > Soil > Desert | place: Antarctica: Dry Valley... | reverse complement strand
GTGTCGATCGCCAAGAGCTATTTGGGCCGCGGGCTGACCTTCCTCGACCTGATCCAGGAGGGCACGATCGGCCTGGTTCGCGCTGCCGAGAAGTTCGACCACCGCAAGGGGTTCAAGTTCTCGACCTACGCGACGTGGTGGATCCGCCAGGCGGTCGCCAGGGCGCTTGCCGACAAGGCACGGACGATCCGCATGCCCGTGCACGTCGTCGAGAAGCTGAACAAGATCGTGCGCACCGAGCGGAAGCTCCGGGCCGAGCGGGGGCGCGAGCCGAGCTCCCTCGAGATCGCCGACGAGCTCGAGCTCTCGATCGACGAGGTCGACCAGATCCGGCGCAGCGCGCAGACACCTGTCTCGCTCGAGAAGCCGGTCGGCGACGACGAGGAGTCCCAGTTCGGCCACTTCATCACCGACGAGCTCGCACCCCAGCCAGAGGAGGTGGCCGAGAACGTGCTCCGCAAGGAGGCCCTCGTCCAGATCCTGATGACGCTCTCGGATCGCGAGCGCCGCGTGTTGGAGCTTCGCTACGGGCTGAACGGCCAGCAGCCGAAGACGCTCGACGAGGTGGGGCGCACGTTCCAGGTCACGCGCGAGCGGATCCGGCAGATCGAGAACCAGAGCCTGAAGAAGCTTCGGGCGCTCTCCGACTCCCAAAAGCTCAGAGTCGCGTAGCGCTCCGCTGCGCTCGCGGTTGCAGGGTCAGGCGGGGCTCGAAAATCTGTCTGTTCCGCGGCGGGGCTAGGATCGCGCGTCGTGGCGGATCTTCCTGAGCAATGGCTGGACGAGCTCTCGGAGTTCCTCCGGATCGAGAGCATCAGCGCTGATCCCGAGCGCAAGGACGACGTCCGGCGGGCGGCCGAGTGGGTGCGTGATTTTGTCCGGGCCGCCGGTGGCGAGGCCGAGCTGGTCGACACGCCGACCTTTCCGCTCGTCGTCGGTGAGGTCCCGTCGTCGTCCGGCGATGGGCCGACCGTACTGGTCTACGGCCACTTCGACGTCCAGCCCCCGGCGCCGCTCGAGGAGTGGGAGACGCCACCCTTCGAGCCGACGGTCAGGGACGGATGGCTCTACGGGCGCGGGACGGCGGACGACAAGGGCCAGCTCTACGCGCTGCTGAAGGCCGCTGCGGAGCTCCGGGCCGCCGGTGAGCTGCCGGTCAGCGTTCGCGTCGTCTGCGACGGAGAGGAGGAGACGGGCGGGCACCAGGTCGTCGAGTTCATCGAGCGCGACGAGCGCGGCGCCGACGCGGCAGTGATCTTCGACAGCGCCATGCTGCGGCCGGGCGCGCCCGTTTTCCACACTGCGACGCGCGGGCTGAACTACTTCCACGTCCGAGTTCGCACGGGCGAGCGGGATCTTCACTCGGGCGTCTTCGGCGGTGCCGCGCTGAATGCGATGCACGCCCTGATGCAGACCATGCAGGGTGTCCTGCCCGGTGACGACGGGCTACCCCCGGAGCCGCTCCGGGCCGGGACCGCTTCACCGAGCGAGGACGAGCTAGAGGCGTGGCAGGAGCTTGCTTCAGGAGGGCAGCTGCTCACAGAGGGTGGGGCGGTTGCGGCTGATATGCAGGCTGCGGAAGACTTTTACCTACGAACCTGGGCCAACCCGGCCGTCGACGTGAACGGCATCGCGGGCGGGGAGCCGCACCTCCAGAAGACCGTTCTTCCCGTCACCGCCGAGGCCAACGTCTCGATTCGACTGGCACCGGGCCAGGATCCAGACGAGATCGCAGCAGTCTTCGAGCGGTTGCTCAGGGAGGCCGCTCCCGAAGGCGCGAAGCTCGACGTGGAGCGGTGGTCGTTCAGCGCACCGGGCTTCGTGTCGCCGGACTCGCCGGCGATCAAGCTCGCTCAGGACGCCTTCGAGCGCGTCATCGGCGCTCGCCCACTTCTCGTCCGAGTCGGCGGCACCTTGCCGATCGTGCCGGCGCTCGCCGGCCGCGGGATTCCGACGATCATCACGGGCTTCGACCTGCCGGAGGGCAACATCCACTCACCGAACGAGCGCCTGCGCGTCGACCACATCCCGCTCGCCGTCGAAGCGGCGAAAGAGCTCTACCGCGCTTTCGCCCAGCTCTGAGCCGGGCGTGACCCTCTCCTCGCCGGGTGAGTTCGAGTCGGCTGTTCGTTCGTACGGCTTCGCGCCTTTCGCGTTCGACGAGGACGACCTTGCCTCGGCGCGCGTCAGCCTCGCCCAGGCGAACCTGCTGCTCGTTGGGGAGCCGCACGGCGTGTACGAGACGCCCGGTGTGCTCTATTCGCTCTCGCTCGACCTCGACATACGCGCGGTCGCGTTCGAGTGGTCGTGGGAGGAGATGGACGGCGTCCTCCAGGACTTCGTCGGCGGTGGGCCGCTCGATTTCGAACAACTGTGGTCGCTGCCTCCTTCAGCCGAGTTCTTCTGCGGAGACGGCCGGATCACGCCGGGGCATTTCGCCCTGCTGCAACGGCTCAGGGACGAGGACCGTCTCGGCCAGGTCATCACCTTCGACCGGCTCGATCCCGAGCAACCCGTCGAGGCGGTTGTCAGAGAGCGGGACATGGCCCGGCGGCTGCTCGCCGAGTGGGATGAGCGCCTTCCACTCCTCGTCTTGACCGGTGCTTTTCACGCGCGGCTCGATGCGGAGGCAGGCGAGACGATGGCGACGAACCTGGCACGCGAACGGCCGGGGCTTCAGGCGGGAATGCTCGACTACGCAGGCGGGCAGTGCCGGGCGGGCAACGAGCTCCACGATCTCTCGGGCCCGATGCCTCCCTCCCCGATCACCCTGCGCCTGCCGAAGGCGACGCCGGCGTCGGTGCCGGAGGCTCGGTAGTCAGTCCCAGGGCGGCGGGTTGTGCGTCCACCGGCCGCCGACCATGGTCGAGACGACCTGGACGTCCGGCAGCTCCCCGGCCGGGATCGCGAACGGGTCCCGGTCGAGCACGACCAGGTCGGCGAGGTAGCCGGGAATCAGCTTGCCGCGCCGATGCTCGTCGTAGGCCAGCCAGGCCGGCGCCACGCACGTCGCATGGATTGCCTCCTCGACCTTCAGCGCCTGCTCCGGGTGCCACGCGGGCCGTTCGTCGATCGTCCTGAGCACGCCCGCGACCAGCCCAGCAAGAGGGTCGAGCTCCTCGATCGGGGCGTCGGAGCCGTTGGCGAGGACGGCGCCGGAGTCGAGGAGCGACCGGTAGGCGTAGGCGCCGTCCGTTTTACCGGCCCAGAACCGGTCGGCGAGGTCGCGGTCGGACGGGGCGTGGCTGAACTGAACGGATGCGGCGACCCCGACCGCGGCGAAGCGCCCGACGTCCTCCGGCGCCAGCAGCTGCGCGTGCTCGATGCGGTGGCGCAGCCCCAGCGGCCCCCACTCGTCCCGCGTCTCCTCGAAGGCGTCGAGCGCCTCGCGATTCGCGAGGTCGCCGATCGCGTGCACCGCAACGGGCCAGCCGGCGGGTGCCGCACGTCGCAGGATCTCTGCGAGCTCGTCGCGGCTCGTGATCTGGACGCCCGAGCCGTCCAGCATCCGCGCGGTCTGCGAGCCGAGCGTGCCGTCCATGAAGGCCTTCAGGTAGCCGAGCCGGAGCAGTCCCGTCCCGAACCCGCTGCGAAGCCCGAGCTCCTTGAGGCTGTCGAGCTGCTCGTGGGGGACCGACTGCCAGACGCGCAGGGTGAGGGCCCCATCGCCCTCCAGCTCCTGCCAGAACCGAACTGCGCCGATCCAGCCGTCCTTGTCGTGGACTCCCGTCACTCCCCGGGAGGCTGCGATGCGGAGGCCCTCGCGCATGGCCGAGACATGCTCTCCGTCCGAGGTCTCGATGAACCGGTCGCGGAACTGCCAGCACGCCTCCTCGCGGAGCACGCCCGTGGGCTCGCCCTTTTCGTTCCGTTCGACGACCCCACCATCGACCTCCAGGTCGCCGTTCGCCCGCGCGAGTGCCGCCGAGTTCAGCCAGAGCGAGTGCGAGTCCTGGGCGAGCAGCGCGACAGGCGTGTCCGGGACCACCTCGTCGAGAGCCTCCTTCGTCGGCGCTGCGGGCCAGTCAGCGTCGCGCCAACCACGCCCTCGCAACCAATCGCCACCGCGAAGCTCTAGGCCCTCTCTCACCCGGGAGACTGCCTCTTCGACCGATGCCGTCCCTTCGAGCCGAACCTCCCTGCGGGCGAGAGCCCAGGTGGGGAAGTGGACATGTGCGTCGTTCAACCCCGGGAGAACGCAGCGGCCGCCGAGAGCCACCCGGTCGGGGCTCGGGAGAGCGTCTTCGTGGGTTCCGACACCGCCGGCGACTCGCTCGCCGGCGATGGCCAGCGCCGAAGCCTTCGGCAGCGACGGCTCCAGCGTCCGCACGACGCCCCGTTCCAAGATCATCGGTGAGAGAGTAGAACCACCGACCGCGATCCCGCGAACAAGAGGTTGAGTACGCCGATGCCGATCGTCTGCCACAAACTGAAATGAGCCAGGGCGGCCCCTCCTTCTGGATCGAGACCGCGCCCGACACGGACTACCCGGCGCTCCCAGACGGCGTGTCCGTCGACGTCGCAGTCGTGGGCGCCGGGATCACGGGGGTCACTGCAGCCGTTCTCCTGAAGCGCGCCGGCAAGACCGTCGCGCTGATCGACTCGAAGCGAATCGTCCGCGGTGCCACGGGCTACACCACCGCCAAGGTCACTGCGGGCCACGGGCTCAGCTACACGAAGATCAAGGACGCCTTCGGCACCGAAGGCGCAAAGGTCTACGCCGAATCGAACCTGGCCGCCCTCGAGCGCATCGCGCAGTTCGTCGAGGAGGACGGGATCGACTGCGACTTCGAGCGCCGCGCGAACTACGCCTACGCCGAGGGCACCGAGCAGGTGGCCCAGGTCAAGGAGGAAGTCGAGGTCGAGCGAGCCGCGGGCCTCCCGGTCTCACTGGTGACCGAGACGCCGCTTCCGTTCGAGGTGAAGGCGGCCCTCCGCATGGAGAACCAGGCGCAGTTCCACCCGCGCAAGTACCTCCTCGCGCTCGCCGAGACGATCCCCGGCGACGGGAGCCACGTCTTCGAGAACTCACCCGTCACGAACGTCAAGCACGGCGAGCCATGCGAAGTGGAGACCGACCGCGGGGTGCTCCGAGCCCGCGACGTGATCCTGGCGACGCACCTCCCGTTCCTCGACCGCGGACTCTTCTTCACGAAGGCCTACCCGCATCGAAGCTACGCGATCGCCGCGCCGCTCGGCAGCGCCGCGGACCCGGAGGGGATGTACATCAACGCGGGGACACCCACTCGGTCGATCCGAACGCTGCGCGACGGCGGCGAGATCTACATCCAGGTGGGCGGCAACGGCCACAAGACGGGCGACGAGGAGGAAACCCCCAAGAAGTACGACGAGCTCGAGGAGTTCCTGCGAGAGCACTGGCCCGGGGCCGGCGAGGTGCGGTATCGGTGGTCGACCCAGGACTACATGGCCCACGACAAGGTGCCGTACATCGGACAGCTGCGGCGTGGTTCGGAGCACCTGCTGGTCGCAACCGCCTACAGCAAGTGGGGCATGACGAACGGGACAGTTGCGGCGATGATCCTGTCGGATCGCATCCTGGGACGAGAGAACACCTGGACCGGCCTGTACGACTCGAAGCGGCTGAAGCCGCTTGGGACGAAGAGCTTCCTGAAGGAGAACGCGAGCGCCGGCCTCCACTTCTTCTCCGACCGCCTCGCCCGCTCGGATCGTTCTTCCGTCGACGATCTGAAGCCGGGCGAGGGTGGCCTGATCCGGGTGCGGGGCCGCATGACGGCGGTCTATCGCGACGAGCAGGGCACGCTCCACGGGATGTCCCCGGTCTGTCAGCACCTCTACTGCGTCGTGGGCTGGAACCCGGCGGAGCGGAGCTGGGACTGCCCGTGCCACGGCTCCCGTTACGCAGGGGATGGTCGTGCGATCCAGGGCCCGACGACGAAGGACTTGAAGCCACGGAAGCTTCCCGACCCAAGCTGAAGCTCGTCTCGCGGCGTGCGTGGGGCGCGCAGCCGGCACGCAGGCGTACGAGGAATCGTCCCGGGGCCGCACGTGGGGTCGCAATCCACTACTCGGGCATGGACGCCGACGAGCGGCGACTGCATGCGAACTGCGCGGCGCGCGTCCGCGCGATCCAGGCGTTCCACATGCATGACCGAGGCTGGGACGACATCGCGTACAACCACCTCTTCTGCCGGCACGGCTACGTCTTCACGGGCCGCGGCTTCGGCGCCCGATCGGCCGCAAACGGAACGGTGCCGGCCAACGACCGCTACTTCGCGGTGTGCTTCCTCGGCAATGACAGCAAGGGGCGGGACGACGTCTCGCGCGAGGCGCGCGTGATGCTCGCCCGGCTGATCCTCGAGTACCGCCGCCGGTACCCGAAGGCGACACAAGTCAGGCCGCACTCTGCCTTCTTCGCCACCGAGTGCCCCGGCGACGAGCTTCGCGGCGTGATCAGGCGCGCCCGCTGGTGGGCGCTGGCGCGCTAATAGGATCTGGGGGTGCCGACCGAGCCGCTGAGTGAAGAACAGCAGGAGATCCGTGGCCTGATCCGCGAGCTCGCCCGGGAGCGGATCGCCCCGCGCGCGGCCGAGATCGACAAGTCGGCCGAGTTCCCCTGGGACGTCGTCGAGGTCTTCCGCGAGCACGGGATCTTCGGCGTCCTTCATGACGAGGAGTACGGCGGGCTCGGCGCCTCGGCGCTCATGACCCTCGTCGCGATCGAGGAGGTCTCGAAGGTCTGTGCGACGAGTGGCTTGATCATCGCCGTGCAGGAGCTCGGCTCACTCGGGATCAAGCTGGCAGGAACCGACGAGCAGAAGCAGAGGTTCCTGCCGAAGCTCGCCTCCGGGGAGTGGCTCGGCGCGTACGCGCTCACGGAGCCCGGGTCGGGCTCCGACTCCGCAGCCATGCGCTCCGAGGCCCGGCTCGACGGCGACGAGTACGTCGTCAACGGGTCGAAGCGCTTCATCACGAACGCCGGTGTCGCCGGGCTCTACACGGTCTTCGCGAAGACCGAGCCGTCCGAGGGCCACTCCGGGATCTCGGCCTTCGTCGTCGAGGCGAGCGCTCCCGGTTTCGAGGTCGGCCGCATCGAGCCCAAGATGGGGATCAAGGGCTCGACGACGGGCGAGATCTTCTTCAACGACCTGCGCATCTCCGCAGCGAATCTCCTGGGCGAGGAGGGCGAGGGCTTCAAGATCGCGATGCGGATCCTCGACCGCTCCCGGCCGGGGATCGGCGCGCAGGGGCTCGGGCTCGCCCAGGGTGCGACCGACTACGCGCTCGAGTACGCGAAGAACCGCGAGACGATGGGCAAGCCGATTGCCCAGCACCAGCTGATCTCGGCGAGCCTCGCGGACATGGAGACGAAGTGCGAGGCGGCGCGCCTGCTCCTCTACAGGTGCGGCCAGATGATCGACGAGGGCGCCGACGGCTCCGAGCTGACGAAGATCAGCGCAATGGCGAAGCTGTACTGCACGGACGTGGCAATGGAGGTCACGACCGAAGCAGTCCAGATCCTCGGCGGCTACGGGTACATGCAGGAGTACCCGGTCGAGCGCATGATGCGCGACGCGAAGATCACCCAGATCTACGAGGGCACGAACCAGATCCAGCGCCTCGTGATCGCCCGCGAGATGCTGAAGGAGAACCGCGCCTTCCTGCTGGCTGGGGTTGGCTAGTGCGGAGGAATTCCGCCTCGGCCGGCGCTCCGTCCGGCTGACGAGCGGCGAACGCATCCTCTTCCCGGGGGACGGCGTGACCAAGGGCGACATCGCGGCGTACTACCGCGACGCCGCACCGGCGCTGATCCCACACCTGCGCGATCGGCCGTTCACGCTGAAGCGCTACCCCCATGGCATCCGCGAGACGCCGTACTTCCAGAAGCAGGCGCCGAGGGGGCTTCCGTCCTGGATCCCGACGCGACAGTTCCGGACACTGCCGCGCGAAGGCGGGCCTCGCCTCGTCGACTTCGTCCTCGTGAATGAGGCGGCGGCTCTTGCGTGGATGGTCCAGATGAACTGCATCGACATGAACGCCTGGTATTCGCGAGTCGACCTCCCGGAGCGGCCGGACTACGTCGTCTTCGACCTCGACCCGCCGGCCTCGAGGAACGGCTTCTCCCAGGCGATCCGCGTCGCGCACCTCGTCCGGGAAGCCCTGGAGCGGCTCGACCTCCGCTCCTACGTGAAGACGAGCGGGGCTGACGGGATTCACGTGCTCGTTCCGATCGTGCGGCGGTCGTCCTTTCCGGAGACGTATGAGTTCGCCGAGCGCGTCTCGCGTGGGCTGGAACAGGAGCAACCCGGCCTTGTGACCACGGAGTGGCTGAAGAAGAAGCGGCGCGGCGTCCTCGTCGACCACCGCCAGAACGGGCACGGCAAGACGATCGCCTCCGCGTACTCGGTTCGGCCGAAGCCCGGCGCGCCGGTGTCGACTCCGCTGCGGTGGGAGGAGCTCGGCGAGCGGGTCCGGCCGCGCGACTTCGGCATGCGCGAGGCGCTCGAGCGCGTCGAGCGGCACGGCGACCTCTTCGAGCCGACGCTGCGCGGCGGCCAGTCGCTCGGGCCGGCGCTCCGGAAGCTGCGTGCTGACTAGGGCCGCGGTGCGACGGCCTCGAAGGCCGAGCCGGGGACACGCTTGAGGGCGCGGAGCTGCTCGTTCGACCAGCGGGGATCCGGCGCGCCGGTCATGAACCAGTCGGAGCCGTTGTCAGCGACGAGCATTCCGTACCGCTTCAGCGCCTCGAGGATGATCCGCGCCTGGCGCGGGTAGCCGGTGGTTCGGAAGCTCCCCTTTAGTCGCAGCCGGAGGCCCATAGGCGGCAGGTTCGGATCCGTCGCGCTACTCGCGTAGTGGCGGGCGGGGTAGACGTAGGCGCGCCTGCTTCGGCTGACGGTTAACCGGAGCGCGTGGTCGATCCGTCCCCGTGCGACCTCGTCGTACCGGGCGAGGCCGGGGAGGATGGGGAGGCCGGCGGCGTCGGCCGATGTCCAGCCGGCCGGGCGCAGGCGGTTCGAGCGCAGGTTCCAGATCGCCCCTGATCCGGCACGCCAGCCGCCGCCGGAGGTGGGGTAGAGGGCGAAGAGCTCGTAGAGGCGGCAGCTGTCGCGGTCGAGGATCAGCGCATGGCGATCTCCGTCGGACTGACGCCCGCCCTCGATCTTGACGTTCGAGGGGATGGGGTACGGGCCTGGGTCGCTCTCGTCCGCGTACTCGAACGCCACCCGAACCTTCTGCTGGCTGCCGCGGACGACGGTGATCGGGATCCCGATCGGCGCGCCCTCCCACCGGCCCGAGCCGAAGTCGGGATGGAGCGTCTCGTCGGCGCCGATCGAGTTGATGATGGTTTCCGAGTTGGAGGCGACCGGCAGGCGGTCGACGCGCTGGTTCCACGCGTTCGACGCCGGGAAGACGGGGCAGCGGGGCGCGGCAGGGTGGCGCAGGGCCTCGGCCGGCTTGCCACCCACGAGCAGGGCGACGCCGATGACGGCGAGGAGCGCGGCTCTCACAGGTCTTCTATCGGCTCGAGGAGCCGGTGGATCAGCGGATGTGGTCGCTCGAAAAGGTGAAGTTCCGGCTCGATCGGCACCCAGCGGTAGCGGAACGTGAGGCCGGCGTCGTCACCGTCGCCGTAGACGACGTGCTCCCACTCCTCCGGGAGATCTTCGGTCGGGACGAGATGGAATCCGTGGTTCTCGTACCGCGTGGGATAGTGCTCCTCAAACCCCGGGAGCTCACGAACTAACCGAAGGCGAGTGAGGCCCGACTCCTCCTCGATCTCGCGCATGAGAGCGGGAACGAGCTCCTCGCCTGGGTCGAGGCGGCCGGCCGGCACCTGGACGCCCGAGTCCGGTTCGTCCTGCTCGAAAACGAGTAGTTCGCGGCCGCGCTCGGTGTCGCGCGTGATGTACGCCAGCACTCGCTGCCGCTTCAGGCTCGGTAACAGGTCGCCGCGCCTTCCCCAGACCACGAGGTCGCCTGCGATCGGCGCCCAGTAGCAGCGAACCTCGCCGTCGCCGAGCTCCCACTCGTCGTCGGTCGGCCCGACCGCCATCGCGTGGAAGAAATGTGTGCCCTCGTCGACGCCGAGCTCGCCGAGGATCCGAACCTCGAGGCCTGTTTCCTCCAGCGTCTCGCGAACCGCAGCCTCTTCGGGCGACTCGCCGGGCTCGATCCCACCGCCTGGAACGATCGCCTCGTAGCCCGGCTCCCCGATCACGTCGAAGAGCAGCAGCTCCCACTCCACAGGGGCCGCGCGGGTCACGTAGGCGATGGCGCCCGGCCGGTCTCTCACGCGCGCTGCGCGCGCATCTTCGCCTTGTGCTCCCGTTTTGCGGCCTGGTAGCGCTCGAGCGCCTCGGCGGAATCGACGTCGCCGAGCGTGGGGTGGGGTGGGGTGAGGTCGGCGGCAGCCTCCACCCCGAAGCGCTTGAAGAGGACGGCGCCGAGCGCCTTGACCTTCATCTGGCCGAAGCCCGGCAGTGCCTCGATCCGGCGGCGGAGCTCTGCCGAGTCGCCGGCTTCGCGCCAGAGCCGCGACGCATCGCCGCCGTAATCCTCGTCCACCACGGCACAGAGCTCGCGTACGCGGGTGGCCATCGCGCCGGGGAAGCGGTGGACGGCCGGCGTCTCACGAAAGGCGGCTTCGAGCCGGTCGGGATCCATGGCCGCGATCTCCGCCGCCTCGAGCGTTCCGAGCCGCTCCTTCAGCTTCCACGGCCCCATGAACGCCGTCGGAACCGTCACCTGTTGATCGAGCGCGAACCCGATCAGGAGCGCGAGCGGATCTCGGGCGAGGAGTTGGTTTGCCTCGTCACTCGGCGTGAAATGCAGCTGTTCGACCGAGACGGCCATGAGTACGATCCTAGTGCGTGCCGGAAGTCGCGGAAAGGCTGGAGCAGGCCCGAGCAGCCGCCGCGAGCGGGGCTTGGCCCCAGGCGTATTCGCTGCTCAGCGAGATCGACGGCCGACAGCTGACGGAGCCCGAAGAGCTGGAGATGCTCGGCGAGGTCGCGTGGTGGACGGGTCGCGTAGATGAGTGCATCGACGCTCGAACCCGCGCCTTCGCGGCCCGCCTGGAACGCGGCGAGGAGCCGCTGGCCGCCGCGCTCGCCCTGAAGATCGGGCGGGAGCTCGAGCACAAGCGGTCTCCCC
>Ga0136620_10001491_pt1 | contig 11138 bp, 14 predicted proteins | sample AntDrymUQ4162106_2_FD_104806 | JGI IMG/M metagenome (GOLD analysis project Ga0136620, IMG submission 104806) | Polar desert sand microbial communities from Dry Valleys, Antarctica - metaG UQ416 (21.06) | ecosystem: Environmental > Terrestrial > Soil > Desert | place: Antarctica: Dry Valley... | reverse complement strand
TGTTTGGAGGTTGGGCTGAACCCCGGGCGGGCGCACATCCGGCCGACGCGGAACGCGACGGAGGTCGCCGTGAAACCACTCGTGGAGTGGGATTCCGGGGGTGTCGCCAGCCGAGGATGGCCTCGCTTCACACGCGAGAGGTCGGTGGTTCGAAACCACCCGCGCCCATCGTCAGGAAGTCCCGCCTGTCAGGGTGCAGCGCTGATCGCCTCCACCACGTCGCCGAGCTTCTCGTCCTGGATGTTTCGAGCGAGGTCGGCAAGACTGACCACGCCGACGAGGTCGTGTCCGTCGATGACGGGCAGACGGCGCACTTGGTGATCCTTCATGGTCGAGAGGGCCTCGTCGACTGAGTCGTCGGCGCCGGATCGTGACCACCTCCTCGCCGCCAAGCTCGCCCGCCTTCACGTTGGCGGGGTCCTTGCCCTTGGCGATCACCTCGACCACGATGTCGCGGTCGGTGAGCATGCCCTTCAGGCGTCATCCTCGCCGCAGATCGGCATGGCGCCCACGCCGAGATCTGCGAGCTTCTTCGCGGCGTCGGCCACCGTCTCGTTCTCATCGGCGCACTCCACGCCCTGCGTCATCACGTCCCGTGCTGCCTTGGCCATTGGAGCCTCCTCGTGGTGGATTGAGGGCTCCGCTACCCGGGGACCGCGAACTCCAAGCCCACTGGACCGGTCCGCTGTCGAGTGCGTCCCGTTGCAGCCGTCACGTCGGGCTGCGTGGGAAATTGACCGACCGTGAGGCTCCTCGCCGCGGCGAGGCCGCCGTGCCGCCGTTACACGGAGTCGCTCTTGCGGATGCGAGAAAACTCGCCCTCATCGCGATGGGTCTGCACTTCGCCTCCCCCGTTGTCCGCCGCCCAGTCCTTCCCGGCCTGCTCTGCCTCGGCCTGGGTGTCATGGGTGGAGACGACGTCTCCGTTTTCCTGCTTAACGTTCCAACTGTCCCCATCCGGAATGATGTGCACGTCGGGCATGTGGCAGCTCCTCTTGGTAGGTCTCTGACTGCGGTCGCGCTGCATCTGGGCATACCCCACGCGCCAGATCCAAAGCACCAAGAGATCGGCCGGTAGGTGGGGTTCGCTCCTGTGGTACGGCCTTCCACTCCCGTGCCGACGCCGCGGGTTCACCGCGCGGGAGTCGGGTAGAGCCCTCGAATGGTCGTCGAGCGGAGTGTCGGTTGACTACAGACCCATCGTCGCCCGCCGACCGGGAACCCGTGGACCTGGCCTACCGGCGCCTGGACGATCTGATCTCCGAGGGCGCGCGCCTCAGCGCCGTGAGGTCGGTGGTGGCACGACACCCCCCGGAAGACCGGGCTGACCTGTGTCGGTATGCCTGGGGGTTGCTCGATCGCCGCTACGGAGCTGAAGAGGAGGCTGCGCTCTGGCTCTATGCCTGGGCGCTGGCGAGCAAAGCGCGCAACTAGCGCGTCCTCGGTGGGGCTACGCCGCAGCAGCAGCAGGCATCCGCGCAGCCGCCCGCCGCCCCCACGCCCAGGCCGCACCTGCGGCCACCAGCGCAGCAGCCGCGCTGAGCATCAGCCCGGCGCGCGGACCGGCCGCTTCGGACAGCCAGCCGGCTAGCGGGGCGCCGATCGGCGTCGAGCCCAGGAAGACGACGGAGTAGAGCGCCATCACCCGCCCGCGCATCTCGGGCTCGACCGCGAGCTGCAGGCTCGAGTTGACGCCCGCGGCAAAGGTGACGCTGGCCGCGCCCACCAGCACGAGGGCGACGGCCAGCAGCGGCAGCGTGGGCGCCACGGCCGCCAGCACCGTGAACGCGCCGAAGGCCGCGCTGGCCATCACCAGCACGCGCGCGCTCACCCGCCCGCGCGTGCCTGCGACCAGCGCGCCCGCCACCGATCCCAGGCCCATCGCCGTCACCAGCATCGCGTAGGCCTGCGGCCCACCATGGAACGTGCCGGTGGCGATCAGCGGCAGCAGCACCTGGAAGTTGAACGACAGCGTGCCCACCAGCGCCATCATCGCCAGCGGCACCGCGAGCGCGGGCGTGCGTGCCACGTAGCGCAGGGCAGCGCGCAGCGCTCCCGGCTCGCGCACGGCCGGCTGGGGCTCGTCCAGCTGCTCCGGCGCCATCCGTGCGAGCGCCACGAGCATCGCCGCGAAGGTGAGCCCGTTGAGGGCGAAGCAGGCTTCCACGCCCACCGTGGCGATCAGCACGCCGGCCACCGCGGGGCCGACCATCCGGGCGCAGTGCACGATCACGCTGTTCAGGCTCACGGCGTTCACGACGCGGTCGGCGCCCACCATCTCGATCACGAAGCTCTGCCGGGCCGGGTTGTCGATCGCGTTCACGCTGCCGCGCACGAAGGCGAGCGCAAGCACCATCCACGCCTCCACGAGCCCCGTGACCGCCAGGGCCAGCAGCAGCAGAGCCGGCACGACCATCGCCGCCTGTGTGATCATCAGCAGTCGGCGTTTGGGGATACGATCGGCCAATAGGCCGCCCCAGGCGCCGAAGAACAGGATCGGGGCGAACTGCGCGGCTGTGAGAAGCCCGATTGCCAGGCCGCTGCCGGTGAGCTGAAGGACCAGCCACACCTCCGCCACGATCTGCATCCAGTTGCCGCTCAGCGAGACCACCTGGCCGGTGAAGTAACGCCTGTAGTTGGGGACCGCCAGAGAGAGGAAGGGGCGGCGCAGCGCGACTATGCGCGAAGCGGCCGGCTCGGCCGGCTGCGCACGATTTGCTTTCCGGGAAGCAGCCGGCTCGGCCGGCTGCGCACGACTCCCCTTCAACGCGACCCGTCCTCGAGCATCCGCTCGAGGACGTCCACGGCGCGCTCCAGCGCCGCCAGGTCGTCAGCCGGCAGGTGGCGCATTCGGTGCGCGAGGTAGGCCGTCTTGCGATTGCGCGCCTTTCTCAGCAGGGCGCGGCCTTCGGGGGTGACTGAGACCAGGGAGGAACGCCGGTCGCCGGGGTCCGCCGCCCGGACCAGGAGACCCGCTTCCTCCAGGCGGGCGATCACGCGCGTTGCGGTCGGCCGCTGGATGCCTTCGATGGCGGCCAGCTCGCTCGGTGTGAGCGGCCCGCGGCGCTCGACCGAAGCCAGCGCGGCGGCTGTGGACGGCGTGAGCTGACTGCCGGCCTCCTGGCGGAGCTTGCGTGCGGTGCGGGTCACGGCCAGGCGCAGGCGGACGGCCAGGTCGGCGGTGGTGCCCGTCGGTGTCTTGGTTTCAGTCATTAGTCTGGCTAATTAGCTTAGCAAAGCATTCTTGGCTGCCAAGATCACGCGATGGCAACTGCCGCCCGGCCCCGCCGCCCTCGCCTGACCGCGACGCTGCGCTCCGAGGAGCGGGTGATGCCGCTGGAGCTGTTCTTCGACCTGGTCTTCGTGCTGGCGCTCACCCAATGCACGGCGCTTATGGCCGCCGTGCCCACGTGGGAGGGCGTCGCGCAGTCCATGCTCATCCTCGGAATGCTGTGGTGGGCCTGGGTGGGCTACTCGTGGCTGACCAGCGTGGTCGATCCCGAGGAGGGGGTGGTCCGCTTCGCGATCTTCGGCGCGATGGCGGCGTTCCTGGTGGCCTCGCTGGCAATCCCGCGGGCGTTCGACGACCTGGCGCTCTTGTTCGCGTGCGCCTACGGGGTGGTCCGAACGGGACAGATCGTGCTGTTCATGGCGGCCAGCGACGACGATCCTGCGCTGCGCAGCTCGGTGCTCGGGCTGGCAGGGAGCACCGCCATCGGCACCGGGCTGCTCGTGGTGGCCGCTGCCACCGACGATGTGCTGCAGGGGGCCCTGTGGGCATCGGCGCTGGCGCTCGATGCCCTTGGCCCGTACCTGTTCGGCCAGGACGGGTGGAAGCTCGTGCCCGGTCACTTCGCCGAGCGCCACGGGCTGATCATCATCATCGCCCTGGGCGAATCGATCGTGGCCATCGGCGCGGGCGCCACCTCGGGGGTGGACATGGGTGTGGTCGCGGCCGCCGTCCTGGGAATCGGTGTGGCAGCCGCGTTCTGGTGGCTCTACTTCGACGTCGTCGCCATATACGCAGAGCGCCGCCTGGGCAGGGCGGAGCCCGGCCGCGAGCAGAACGGGATCGCGCGCGACTCCTACTCCTACCTCCACTTCCCGATGGTCGCCGGCATCGTGCTGGTGGCACTCGGCATGAAGAAGACCCTGGGCGACGTGGGTGAGCCTCTGAAGCTCGTGCCGGCGGCGGCCGCGCTCGGCGGGACGGCGATCTACCTCCTCGCCCACGTCGCCTTTCGCTATCGCAACGCGCAGAGCTTCAACGTCCACCGGTCCGTCTGCGCGGTGGTGCTGGTGGCGCTGGTGCCGGTCGCTGTGGAGATTCCCGCGCTGGCCAGTCTCGGGATCCTGTTCGCCGTGCTGGCCCTCCTGATCCTCTACGAGGCCGTCCGGTTCGCCGAGGCGCGCGACAAGATTCGCCACCAGCTCACGGAGGACTCGGTCCCGAACTGACGGTCAGGCCGCAGCGGGCGTGCGCTCGCGGCGCAGCATCCGCGCGGCGACCACGCCGCCGATGGCTCCGAACAGATGTCCCTGCCATGAGATGCCGTCCTCTGGGCGCAGCCCGCCGAGCAGCGCCGTCCCCCACACGAGCACCACGATAAGGCCCACGGCCAGCTCCAGGGCGTCGCGGTTGAACACGCCGCGGCTGATCAGATAGGTGGCATAGCCGAAGACCACACCACTCGCCCCGATGTGCAGCGTGAACTCCGGGGCGACGAGCCAGGTGCCCACGCCACTGATCAGCCCGACGATGGCCGTGACGGCCAGCACGCGCACGGCTCCCTTGAATGCGATCACCACGCCCATGACCACGAAGGGCAACGTGTTGGCGATCAGGTGGCCGAAGCCCGCGTGAAGGAAGGGCGCGGCCACGATCCCCGTGAGCCCGCGGTCGTCGCGCGGCTCGATGCCGTACTGATCGAGGCTTCCCCCGGCGATGGCGTCGATCACCTCCAGCCCCCACATCAGCGCCACCATCGCGCCGATCACCTTGAAGCCGGCCAGGCGTCCATCGCGAGCGCTGCTACGCGTCTTTTCGGTCACGGCGGTCAACCCCCCGCGGCTTCGTAGGCGTCCTTGGCCGCTGCGTAGCGGTCCAGCGCGCGCTCCACCGAGTTCAGATCGCGCGGCGGCAGGTACCAGACGCAGCGGTGCACGCCGGCCTCGGCGTAGCGCTCGATGCCCTCCGGCTCGGTGGGCGCCAGCTGCAGGGTCACGCCGACCTCGCGCCCGGCCTCATCGCGCCCGCGGTGGCGCAGCTTCTCGATCCGGGCGATGAACTTGTCCTCGTCGCCGACCCGATTGGGAAACCACTCGTCGGCGAAAGCCAGGACGCGGTCCCCGACCGTGCGGCCATTGCCGCCGAGCAGGACCGGCGGGCCGGGCTCCTGGACCGGCTTGGGCCAAGACCAGATCGCGTCGAAGTCCACGTGCTTGCCGTGGTAGGAGGCCTCGTCCTCGCTCCAGATCGTGCGGATGGCCTCGACGCGCTCGCGCAACAGCCCGAAGCGCTTCGAGGCGTCGGTGCCGTGGTTTCGCATCTCCTCCACGTTCCACCCGGCCCCCACGCCGAAGATGAAGCGCCCGCCCGAGAGGCGGTCGACGCTGGCTGTCTCCTTGGCCGTGGTGATCGGGTCGCGCTCCACCAGGAGGCAGATGCCGGTGCCCACTCGCAAGCGCTCGGTGGCGGTGGCCGCGGCCGTGCACGCAATGATCGGGTCATAGGTGCGCGAGTACTCCTCGGGGAGGTCGCCCCCGGCGGGGTACGGCGTCTCACGGCTCACCGGAATGTGGGTGTGGTCGGGAAAGAACAGGGACTCAAAGCCCCGTTCCTCGACCATCCGCGCCACCTCGGGGGGCCCGGGCGTGTGGTCTGTGGCGAAGATGGCCAGCCCGAAGTGCACGCGCTCATCCTAGGAGGCGACGAGCCCCTAGGCTCAGCGAGGTGCGCGTGCTCGCCATCCAGCACCAGCTCGATGCCGGCCCCGGGGTGTTTGCCACGGCCACCGCAGCTCATGGGGACTCGCTGGAGGAGTGGCATCCGGCCGTGCAGCCCGAGCCGCCCCGCACCGACCACGACGCGGTGATGGTGTTCGGGGGTGCCGCAAACGCCCACCAAGAGGACCGCCACCCCTGGCTTGCCCGCGAGAAGGCGCTGCTCAGCGAGTTGGCCGAGGCGGGCGTGCCGCTGCTGGGGGTCTGCCTGGGCGCCCAGCTGCTGGCCGAGGCCGCCGGGGGAGCGGTCCGGCGCGCGAGCGAGCCGGAGATCGGCTGGCGGGAGGTCGCCATGGAGCCCGCGGCGTCCGTCGATCCGCTGCTGGGCGCCCTGCCCGATCGCCTGCACAGCTTCCAGTGGCACAGCTACGAGGCCGTGCCGCCGCCCGGTGCGACTGTGCTCGCCCGCAGCGCGGTCTGCCCTCAGGCCTATCGGCTCGACGGCCGTCCGGCCTGGGGCATCCAGTTCCACGCCGAGGTCACATTGGAGGGGGCCGAGGCCTGGATCGACGACTACCGCTCCGATCCGGATGCGGCCGCCATCGACCCGGCTGCCTTTGCAGACGAAACGCGGCGGGCGATCGCCGGATGGAACGAGATCGGTCAGATGTTGTGCGAGCGCTTCCTCGAGCTGGCGGCGGCGCGACCCACCGCGGGGGTTCAGAGCGCGGGAAGCGGGTAACTTTGCACGCTTCCCCCCGACCGAGGAGCGAACTCCAACCATGGCGGAAGTCCAGGCCCGCGAAGCGAAGCTGATCCAGTACCTCAACGAGGCGTACGGCAAGGAGAAGGAGCTGGAGACGGCGCTGCAGGCGCACATCACGCTGACCACGCGCGACGCCTACAAGAAGCGGCTCAAGCAGCATCTCAAGGAGACCAAGGACCAGGCCAAGGGCCTCGAGCGCAGGATCAAGCAGCTGGGGGGCAAGGCCGAGGCCGTGCCCGCACCGGGCCCGGCCGTGGTGGCCGAGGCCGCCGGCGCGGCCCAGAGCGTCCTGAAGAAAGGCGTGGCCGCTGCCAAGGGGCCGCTGCACGCCGTGCGCGGGACCTCAGAGCCCGAGACGATGCTCAAGAACGCCAAGACCGAGTACGCGCAAGAGGCCGAGGAGATCGCCAACTACAACGCGATCGCGACGCTGGCCGACGCCCTCGCTGACAAGGACACCGCCAAGCTCGCCCGTTCCTATCGCCGCGAAGAGGAGAGCATGGCCAAGTTCCTCGACCGCACGATCGTCGCGCTCACCAAAGAGGTCGTTCGCGCCGAGGTGCCGGCAGCCCAGCGCAAGAGCTCGGCGTCGCGGTCGCGGAGCAGCTCGTCGCGGCGCAGCTCGGCGGCCTCGAAGTCACGGGGCAGCTCGTCCGCCAAATCGCTTAGCTCGTCGTCTGCCAAGCGCAGCAGCTCATCCGCCAAGCCGCGGAGCAGCTCGTCCGCGAAATCCCGCAGCTCTGCATCCCGATCGGGCGGATCGCGGTCCGGCGGGTCTCGGTCCAGCGGATCGCGCTCGCGCGGCTCGAGCAGCTAGCCGCGCCAGGGGGGTCAGCTGGAGATGGGCATCTGGTGTCTAGGCGGCTATGGGGTTCGAGCAGATCAAAGACAAGTTCTGGGATCGAGGGGCTCGGCCAAGCGAAAGCTTCGACTAGATGGTTGATTCCTCAGGAGGGCGGCGCTACTCCGGCGTGAGGTAGGCGCCCGAGATGCCGCCGTCGACCATGAACGCCGAGGCGGTCACGTACGTGGACTCGTCGCTCGCGAGGAACAGCGCGGCGTTGGCGATCTCGCGGACGCGCGCGAAACGGCCCATCGGCACGTGGGTCAGGCGCCGCTGAGCGCGACGGGGATCGGCGGCGAACAGCTCCTGCAGGAGCGGGGTGTCCACCGGGCCCGGGCACAGCGCGTTCACGCGCACGCCGCGCTGGGCGAACTCCACCCCCAGCTCGCGCGACAGCGAAAGCACCGCGCCCTTCGACGCCGTGTAGGAGATCTGCGACACCGCGGCGCCCATCACCGCCACGAACGACGCCATGTTGATCACCGAGCCGCCGCCCGCCGCGAGCAGGTGGGGGATGCCTTGCTTGCAGCAGAGGAACACGCTGCGCACGTTCACGTCCTGCACCCGCTGCCAGGCCTCGACGTCGGTGCTGAGCACCGAGGTGTCGTCTGTGGGGTTGATGCCGGCGTTGTTGAACAGCACGTCGATGCGCCCGTACTCCTCGTGTGCGCGCGCGTAGAAGCCGCGCACCTGAGCTTCGTCGGTCACGTCAGCCTGCAGGGCGAGGTCGCCCGCGCAGTCCGGGCTCAGATCCACGCCTACCACGGACGCGCCCTCCTCGGAGAACAGCTGCGCGGTATCGGCGCCGATTCCGCTGGCGGCGCCGGTGATCACGCAGACCTTGCCGTCCAGGCGCCCCATTACGCGGGCTCGGTGTTGACGAAGACGTTCTTCAAGTCGGTGTAGTGCTCCAGCGCGTCGGGCCCCAGCTCGCGCCCCATCCCCGACTGCTTGAAGCCGCCGAAGGGACTGCTCACCCGTACCGAGGTGTTGGAGTTGACCGACAGAACGCCGGCATCGAGCCCGCGTACCACCCGCAGGGCCTTCGCGCCGTCGCGCGTCCAGACGGACCCCGACAGGCCGTAGATCGTGTCGTTGGCCAGGCGCAGGGCGTCGGCCTCGTCGTCGAAGCCGATCACGCAGGCCACCGGCCCGAAGATCTCCTCGCGCGCGGCGCGGTCATCGTTCTCGACCGGGGCGAGCACAGTCGACGCAAACCAGAAGCCCGCGCCGTCCGGCGCCTGGCCACGGACCGCGACCGGAGCGTCGCCGTTCACGTAGGAGGCCACGCGGTCACGCTGGCCCGCGCTGATCAGCGGACCCATGTCGGTGGCCTCGTCCAGCGGGTCGCCCACGCGGATCGAGCGCACACTGTCAGCCATCAGCTCGAGGAACTCGTCCATGGCCGAGCGCTCGACGAGGATGCGCGAGCGCGCGCAGCAGTCCTGGCCCGCGTTGCCGAACACAGCGGAGGGCGCCGCCGCGGCGGCGTGCCCCAGGTCGGCGTCGGCGAAGATCACGTTGGCCGACTTGCCGCCGAGCTCCAGCGTCACCCGCTTGATGGTGCCCGCTGCGCTCTCGGCGATTCCGCGCCCCACCTCAGTGGAGCCGGTGAAGGCGATCTTGGCCACATCGGGGTGCTCGACCAGGCGCTGTCCGCAGACGCTCCCCGGGCCGGCCACCACGTTGAGCACGCCTTCGGGGAGCCCGCTCTCCAGGGCGAGGCGCTCCAGCTCCAGCGCGGTGAGCGGCGTGAGCTCCGCAGGCTTGAGCACGATTGTGTTGCCCGCGGCCAGTGCCGGGGCCACCTTCCACGACGCGATCACCAGCGGAAAGTTCCACGGCACCATCAGGCCCACCACGCCCAGCGGCTCGCGGAAGGTCATGTCCACCCCGCCGGCCACGGGGATCGTCTGGCCCAGCAACCGCTCTGGCGCCCCCGAGTAGTACCGGAAGGTCTCCACCACCATCCCCATCTCGCCGCGGGAGTCAGAGATCGGCTTGCCCGCGTTGCGGGCCTCCAACCGGGCGAGCTCTTCCAGGCTCTCCTCCAGCCGGTCGGCCAGGCGCCGCAGCATCGCCGCGCGGTCGGGCGGGGCCATGTCGCGCCAGGCACCGAACGCCGCCTTGGCTCGCGCTACCGCGGCGTCGACATCCTGTGCGCCGGCACGCGGCACCTCGGCCATCACCTGGCCCGTGGCCGGCTCCACCACGGCTATCACCTGGCCGCTGCCCTCTCGCGCGCGGCCTGCACCAGCGACGCGACCACGCGGCTGCGCTCGTCCTCCTCGGGATGCCACAGCACGCCGAGGGCGTAGTCGCATCTCGGCAGCTCGATCGCCTCGACCACCCGGTCCTCGTCGTCCGACCATCCGGTGACCTCCACGCCCTCGCCCAGCTCGCCGGCGCCCTGATGGTGGTGGGACTTGACCGAGGCGCGCTGCTCACCGGTGGCCTGCGCGGCCAAGGAGTCCGGCGCGAGCACCACCTCGTGGTCGCTGAAGGTGCCCGGGGTATGGCGGTGATCGGAGTGGCCCAGCCGCTCGGGAAGGTGCTGCTCGATCGTGCCGCCTGCGGCCACGTTGAGCATCTGCATGCCGCGGCAGATGCCCAGCACCGGCATGCCGCGCTGCAGCGCGCCGTGAGCCAGCGCCAGCTCGAACCGGTCGCGCTCGGGCCGCGCGCCCTTGGTCTCGCCGTGCGGACGGGCGCCGTAGGAGCCCGGATCCACGTCGGACCCGCCGGCCAGGATCAGCGCGTCGATGCGATCCAACAGCTCCCCGGGCGCTTCCGCGGCCGCATCGTCGGGCGGCAGCACGAAGGCCAGCGCCCCGGCCTTTTGCACCGCGCTGGCGTAGCTGCGGGGCACGAGCGCCACCGTCTCGTCCCACCCCCCCCAGCGCGCCTGCTCGACGGCAGCGCAGATACCCACGACCACGGTCATCGCGTTGCTGTCAGAGCCTCTCAAAAGCTCGAACACGATCCCAGTCGGTGACCGCCGCCTCATGCGCGTCGAGCTCGACGCGGGCGCGGTTGAGGTAGTGGTCCACCACCTCCTGACCGAAGGCCTCCCGCGCCACGTCGCTGGCGGCGAACAGGTCGCGGGCCCCGTAGAGGTTGTGCGGCACCTCGGGGGCGTCGCCCTCGTAGGCGTTGCCCTCAGTGGCGGGCTCGAGCCCGAGCTCGGAGTCGATGCCGTGCAGGCCCGCGGCGATCATCGCGCTCAATGCCAGGTAGGGGTTGACGTCGGCGCCCGGGAGGCGATTCTCGATGCGCAGCGACGGGCCGTGCCCCACGGCGCGCAGGGCGCAGGTGCGGTTATCGCGGCCCCATGCCACGGCCGTAGGAGCGAACGACCCCTTGGCGAAGCGCTTGTATGAGTTCACGTTGGGTGCGTACAGCAGGGTCAGCTCGCGTAGGCAGGCCACCTGCCCGGCCACGAAGCGCTCGAACATGGTCTGATGGCCCGACCCCCTGAGATCGGTCCGACTGGTGTGAGAGTTCTTCTGGCTCACGGCAATGGGCAAGGAGGAACCGAAGGTGAAGGCAAAGCGCCACACGCCCAACCAGGTCATCAGGAAGCTG
>Ga0136620_10001490_pt1 | contig 11141 bp, 9 predicted proteins | sample AntDrymUQ4162106_2_FD_104806 | JGI IMG/M metagenome (GOLD analysis project Ga0136620, IMG submission 104806) | Polar desert sand microbial communities from Dry Valleys, Antarctica - metaG UQ416 (21.06) | ecosystem: Environmental > Terrestrial > Soil > Desert | place: Antarctica: Dry Valley... | reverse complement strand
TGCGCTTCTTCGAGCGCTTCTACTCCGAGGTCGGGATCGTCGAGGGCGCCGACGACCTCGGCGAGCGCCTGCGGGCGACCGAGAAGCACCTGAACGAGGACTTCGGCGAGCTCTTCGACGGGATGCTGAAGACGCGGGTCGATCGCCTCGCCGCCGAGCCCGAGGACACCGTCACCCTGGTCGAGGCGATCACCCTCTACCACATGGTCATCGAGGGGGTCCTGGCGCTCACCGGCCAGCACTTCATCATCTCCTACAACGAGGAGCAGGGGACGCTGCCGGCGTTCGTCGAGGGCTTCGGCAACGTCGCCCGCGACGAGCATCGCCACGTTGCCTTCGGCGCTCGCTTCCTAGCCGAGATGGCCGCAGCCGACCCCCGCTATCGCGAGGCGATCCAGCGCACCCTGGTCGAGTCGCTGCCGGTCGCCGAGGGAGTTCTACGACCCCCGTTTGCGCCGGACGACGATGACGACTTCGAGATCTTCGGCGTCTCGATGCGTGAGACGCAGGCCTTCGCGGCGCAAGCGCTCACCCGGCGCCTCAAGGTCATCGGCCTCGCCTGATCGGGACCGCTGCATCTAGGGCGTGACGATCGCGAAGGAGGGGTCCGGCTCGTCGAGCAATGCCAGTAGCTCGCCGAGCTTCTCACCGTCTCCCTCGACAGTCATCCGTCCCGAGCCGAAGAGCTCCGGCGGCGAGGTCGTTTCCGCGATCAGCTCGTCGAGGGCCGAGCGCTCGAAGCGAAGCGTCGCGTCCGGGTCCTCGCCGCGCCCGCCGGGGCGGTGGGTGAGGACCCCATTCTCGAGCCGGAGGGCATGGCTCTCGCCCGTGTCGGTGACCTCCCAGTTGAGCGCGATCCGCTTGTCCCACGCTCGGGGACCGTTGACACGGATCGCCATCCCGTCGAGGATTTGGGAGATCGGCAGCTGTGCGACCAGGTCGGGTGAGACCGGCACGCTCGCGCCTCGCTGGACGCCGTCGCGAAGCTCCTTCGCGCCGGTGAGATAGAAGTTCCGCCAGGTCGCGTTCTCGGCCCCGTAGCCGAGCTGCTCGAGCGCCGCGGCCTGTAGCTCTCGCGCCTCGGCGTTCTCGGAATCGGCGAAGACGACGTGGTTGACCACCTCGGCGACCCAGCGGAAGTCGCCCGCATCGAACGAGGCCCGCGCCCGCTCCAGCACCGCGTCGGCGCCGCCCATGAACTCGACATAGCGGCCCGCCGCCTCGGCCGGCGGGTGTCCCCACAGATGGGCGGGGTTGCCGTCGAACCAGCCCATGTAGCGCTGGTATACGCCCTTCACGTTGTGGCTCAGCGAACCGTAGTAGTCGCGGCAGTGCCACTCGCGGGCCAGGCTCGGGGGCAGCTCGAAGTCCTCCGCGATCTCCTCGGCGGTGAGCCCTTTGTTGATCAGGCGCATGGTCTGGTCGTGAACGTAGCCGTAGAGGTCGCGCTGCTTGGCGAGGAACTCCGTGATCCGCTCGGTGCCGCGCAGCGGCCAGTGATGACCGGCGAAGAGGACGTCGGACTGGTGGGCGAAGAGCTCGATCGTCTCGTCCAGGTAACGAGCCCAGACGCGTGCGTCGCGGACCAGCGCTCCTCGCAGGGTGATCAGGTTGTGGAGCGTGTGGGTCGCGTTCTCGGCGACGCAGAGGACGCGGCTGTCGGGGAAATGGAAGTTCATCTCCGCCGGCGCCTCGGTGCCCGGCGTGAGCTGGAACACGAAGCGGACTCCGTCGAGCGTCTCCTCCTGGCCGGTCTCCGTGATCTCGAGGGTGGGTGCCAGCAACGTAATCGAGCCGGTCGACGTGGTCAGCCCGAGCCCCGCGCCGATGCCTGAGTCCGGGGCGGCGTCGAGCAGCGTTCCGTACATGTAGCCGGCGCGGCGCGCCATCGCCGTGCCCGCGTACACGTTCTCGCTCACAGCGTGCTCGAGGAAGCCTTCGGGAGCGAGGATCGGCACCCGGCCTTCCTTGGCATCCTCGGCCGAGACGATCCCCCGCACGCCTCCGAAGTGATCGACGTGGCTGTGCGTGTAGACGACCCCCGTCACGGGGCGCTCGCCGCGGTGCTCGCGGTAGAGCGCGACGCCGGCAGCGGCCGTTTCGGCCGAGATCAGCGGATCGATGACGACGACACCGTCGTGGCCCTCGACGATCGTCATGTTCGAGAGGTCGAGTCCGCGGAGCTGGTAGAAGCCGGGCGCAACCTCGAACAGGCCGGAGATGGCGCTGAGGCGGCCCTGTCGCCAGAGACTCGGGTTTGCCGTCGGCGGGCATTTCTGCGTGAGGAAGCTGTAGGAGTCGAGGTCCCAGACGGTTCTCCGCCCAGCCACGACGCGTCCCGGCGCAAGCGCTCCGACGAAACCATGGCGGGCGTCTTCGAAGTCCCGTTCGTCATCGAACGGCAGCTCGGCCGCGAGCTCGCGGTTGCGCTCGGCGACGATTGCGGTAGCGGGCTTGCGTGGGGTCGGCATCGAGCCCTCCCGGGGTTTGAGGTGGGTGGGGAGCGGGTGTGCGTCAGCAGAGCCTGTCACGCGTGCGCACTCGACTGATCTCCCCTCCAATCGGAGGAGCCGCCCCTCCTCCGGCAATAGGGCCGACCGGAGGATTGACCGCAGCGCCCCACTCAGCCACGCTTCGTTTCCCCCCTAACCCCCACGCCGTGGAGGCAGGGGAGGGTCTCACTGGGAGCGAGAATGGATTTCATCTCCGCGAGCGCAATCGCAGGAATTCCGCGACAGGATGTCGTCGGGGCGATGCGCGAGGCCCTTCACCCTCGTTTCGGCGTTTCGGCCGCCGGCCCCACCGGCGGCCGGACCAGTACCCGGTAGCCACGGTCCGAGGAGAAGGAAGGCCTCGGACCGCGGCACCGGCATGCTCGGACGCCGCGCATCGGGGCGCGGTCGGCTCGTAGACTCGCGGGCGTGAGCTCAGCCGATCGGCAGGTCACCGTGCTGGTCGCCGACGATCACCCGATCTACCGAGAGGGGATCGTCCGCGCGATCAACGATCGCAAGGACCTGGAGCTGCTCGGCGAGGCCGCCGACGGGCGTGAGGCGCTCGAGCAGATCAAACGCCTCGAGCCGCGCGTCGCCGTGCTCGACATCCGCATGCCCGAGCTCGACGGGACCCAGGTGCTGAGCGCGCTGCGCCGCGACGGGGTGAAGACCGAGGTGCTCTTCCTCTCCGCGTTCCTCGAGCCCGAGCTCGCCTACAGGACGGTCGCCGCCGGTGCGCGAGGCTTTCTCTCGAAGGAGTCCTCGCGCCAGGAGGTCTGCGAGGCGATCCTCGCGATCGCCGCCGGGGGCACCGCCTTCGCCGCGGAGGTCCAGGCCGGGCTCGCCTCGCAGATTCAACAGCGCGAGCGCGCCGGTGGCGCGGTGCGCCCCCTGTCCAAGCGCGAGGCGGAGGTGCTCGGTCTGATCGCCGAGGGGCTCTCGGCGCCGGAGATCGGCGAGCGGATCAGCGTCTCGACGACGACCGTGAAGAGCCACCTCGCCTCGCTCTACGCCAAGCTCGGCGTCTCCGACCGCGCCGCCGCCGTCGCCGAGGGCATGCGCCGCGGTCTGCTCGAGTGAGCGACGAGCTCGAGCGGCTGCAGGCCGAGAACGAGAGCCTGCGCGCGGAGCTTGACTGCCAGCGCGCGGAGCTCGAGAGCCAGCGTGCCGCGTCTGCCACCAGCCGGCAGCTGATCGCCCACGTGATGGACGCCGAGGACCAGGGGCGCCGGCGGATCGCTCAGCTGATCCACGACGACGCGCTGCAGAGCCTGCTCGCCGCCCACCAGGAGCTGATCGAGGCGGCGCCGAACCGCGCGCAGGTACAGCGTGCCCACGAGGTCGTCGGGGGCGCGATCGAACGGCTTCGATCGGCGCTCGTCGCGCTTCACCCCGTCACCCTCGAGCAGGGCGGCTTCGAGCAGGCGCTGGGAGCGGTCGCCCGCCAGGTCGAGCGCCAAGGGCGTTTCGAGGTCGAGGTCGAGGTCGACCCGGCGGCGCTCGGCTTTCAGGACGAGCTGCTGCTCGCGGTCGGGCGCGAGCTGCTCACGAACGCCGCCCGGCATTCGGGCGCCGGCCACGTCGAGGTCGAGGTGCGCCGCTCAGGGGAGAAGGTCGGGATCGAGGTCCGCGACAACGGCCGCGGGGTCGAGCCCGGCCGTCGCGAGCGCGCGCTCTCCGAGGGCCACATCGGGCTTGCCTCGGTGAACGAGCGAGTCGGCTCGGCGGGCGGGGAGTTCGATCTCGAGAGCTCGGGCGAGGGCACCCGCGCCCGAGCCTGGGTTCCGGTCGAATAGGACGCACGCCCGCGCGAGGCGGCCGACGCGCGCTGGCTCAGGGGGTGGGCTCGGGGTCCGGGATGTCGCCGGAGGTGCCGCCGGGCAGCGAGCTGCCCGCAGGGGGCGCGACCGGCGCCGGCGCGGGCTCTGGGGCGGGCGGGGGAGGCGCGGGCGGCGAGGTACCCGGCTCCGCCGGGGCGGCCTCAGCGTGCTCGACGTGCACCTCGGCGGCCGCCGGGTCCTTTTCGCCCGCGGATCCGGCGCCGCGGTCGGCGCCCCCGAGGACGCTGTCCTCGGCCGGGGCTTCCGGCGCGAGCGCCGGGTCGTCGCCCGTCGCGGGCGCCACCGGGTCTTCCTCAGCGACTGGCGCGAGGGCCGGAGCCGGGGCGCGGGCTTCGGCGTCGGGGGTGAGCTTGACCTCGGCGGTCGCGATCATCGGCGCGCCGGCGTGGCGTTCGGCAGCGCCGGCCCCCCTGCCGGCGGCACCGGCTTGCGCGGGGGCTGAGCGCGCCGGGGCAACGGCCGGATTGTCGGAGAAGGTCTGTCGCACCTCGACCGCGCCGGCGGTGAGCAGGGCCGCGGTCGCGGCGGTCGCCGCTGCCTTGGCGCCGAGCGCGCCGCCGATTCCGCCGGCGCTCGCAGCGGCCGCGCCGCCGAATGCCGCGCCGCCGCCTCCGGCCACGGCGACTGCCCCGCCGCCCGCGGTGGCCGCGGCGCCTCCGGCAGCGCCGGCGCTGCCGCAGACGGCCGAACCGCCGGCGACGCCGCTCGCCCCGGCGCTCGCGCCCGCCGTCGCCGAGCCGGACCCGCCGAGACCGAGCTTGGCGAGGATCGTTTGGTGAAGCAGCGCCAGCGGGCCGAGCGGGGCGAGGGCGGCGAGCGCCCGCCGGTTGGAGCGAAGCTCGCCGCGGAACTCGAGGCAATCCTCACAGCGCTTGACGTGGTGGCGGACCGGCCCCGTGGCCTTGCGCAGTCCCTCGGCCGCCTCGGCGAGCTCGAGGCGGACCTCGCCGCAGGTGAGATGGCGCGACTGGGTCGCCTCGGCGAGCGAGATCCGCGCGCGGACGAGCAGCGACTTGACGGCCGGGACGGTGGTGTCCATCGTCACCGAGATCTCCTCGTAGGAGAGCGCGTCGATCTCGCGCAGTAGCAGTGCGGTGCGCTGGGTCTCCGGCAGGTCCTGGACGTCGGCGACCAGCGAGCGGAACTCCTCCCGGCTCTGGACCCGCTCGGCGGTCGTGGTGCCGCCGTCATGGGGGAGGATGTCCATCGAGTCCTGCCCGGACGGGACCGGGCGGCGCAGGTGGTTGAGGCAGCGATTGCGGGCGATCCGATAGAGCCAGGGCCGCACGTTGATCGCGCGCTCGTCGGCGAGCATCGCGGCGTGCGCCTTGAAGAAGACCTCCTGGAGCACGTCCTCGGCGTCCTCGGCGGAGCGCAGCATGTGACGGCAGAAGGCGAGCAGCCGCGAGTGATAGCGCTCGAAGAGGACCTCGAAGGCGCTCACGTTGCCGCCCCGGATCATCGCCACGAGCCGCTCGTCGCCCTGCAGTCGAAGCAGCGGCGATCGGCGACCGAGCAGGCCGCTGCGACTGGCTGTTCTGAGCGCTGAGGCCTCCATGAACTTTGCGCGCGCTGCCCCCCACAAACACCGTAGCCCGGGCGGGGTTGCGCTTCAAGGATAGTTCCCACCCTTCAACGTCCCCTAACAAGGGCGCTCAGAGCGGGTTTACCCTTGCCAGCATGCCGGGGTGGCGAAACTGGTCAAACGCGATCGGCTTAAACCCGATTGCCCGCAAGGGCTTGGGGGTTCGAATCCCTCCCCCGGCATGTGCCAGCGAGCGCAGGACAGACGATGACGGCTGGGCCGACGGTGCGCCGCGAGCGACGCGATGGTGATGTCGAGGCGATCGTCGAGCTCCACCACCGGCTCTACCTGACTGCCTATGGACTCGACGAGAGCTTCGTCGCCGGGGTCGAGGCGGGCGTTCGCGAGGCGGCCGCCCGGGGATGGCCGGGCACTGGCGAGGGGATCTGGATCGTCGAGTCCGATGGCGCCGCCGCCGGCGCACTCGGCCTCACGGATCAGGGCGGCGGTGAGGCTCGCCTGCGCTGGGTCGTGCTCGCGCCCGAGCTCCGCGGGCGCGGCCTCGGCCGCAGGCTCGTCACCGAGGCCGTCGAGCTCGCGCGTGACACCGGCTACGAGCGCCTCACCCTCGTGACCATCAGCGAGCTCCGCGCCGCCGCCGCGATCTATCGCTCGCTCGGCTTCGAGCTGGCCTGGGAGGATACGGGGCCGAAATGGGGCCGTCCTGACCTCACCTTTCAGGGCTACGAGCTTCGGCTGACGGCTCAGCCCTGGAGCTGAAGCGGTCCGCTGTGGGCGCCGCTGACGAGCTGGCGGACGAGCGGCTCGCCGGAGTCGAACACGGACTCCGGGTCGCCCTCGAGCACGATCCTCCCCTGGTGGATCACCGCGACGTGGTCGGCGAGCTTGCGGGCCGCGGTCATGTCGTGGGTCGAGACGAGGAAGGTGCTGCCCGCCTCGCGCTGCGCGTCGAGGATCAGCTCGCAGAGCAGCGCCAATCGGACCCCGTCGAGGCCGCTGTCGAAGTCGTCGATGATCACGATCTCGGCGTCGAGGGCGAGCGCCCGCGCGAGCGCGACCCGCTTCGTCATCCCGGCGGAGAGCGCGTCGGGCATGTCCCCGGCGCGATCGCGCAGGCCGACCATGCCGAGGTGCTCGAGCGTCACCGCCCGGATCCGCTCCTCCGGCCAGCCCGTGCGATCGCGCAGGACGAAGGCGACGTTCTCGTAGATGCTGAGCGAGTAGAAGAGGCCGCAGGTGAACGGCAACGCCCCCTGGAGGACGACGCTCATCGAGCGGCGCAGCTCGTAGAGCTCGGCCTCGGGGATCTTGGCGAGGTCCTTGCCCTGCACCCGGACCACCCCGGCCGTCGGCTCGAAGAGCCCGAGTATGTGCTTGATCGTCACCGTCTTGCCGGCACCCGACGGGCCGAGCAGGACGGTGATCGCGCCGGCGGGGACGGTGAGGTCGACGCCGTCGAGGATGCGCGCGGAGCCGAAGTCCTTGCGCACCCCGGCGAGCTCGATCGCGGCGTCCGGCTGGTGCTCGGTCGCCACCAGGCCTCCTAGAGCTGCGTCCAGACGGTCTTCGTCTCGAGGTAGGCGTCGAGGTTGTGGTGGCCCTTCTCGCGGCCGATCCCCGAGGCCTTGTAGCCGCCGAACGGGGCCGCGGGATCCCCGCCCCCCCAGGTGTTGATGTAGACGTTGCCCGCCTCGAGCTTCGCGGCGAGCTTGTGGGCGTTCGAGATGTCACGGGTCCAGAGGCCGGCCGCGAGCCCGTACTCGGTGTCGTTGGCGCGCGCCGCGACCTCGTCGAGGTCCTCGAACGCCATCGCGACCAGGACCGGGCCGAAGATCTCCTCGCGGGCGATCGTCATCTCGTCGGAGACGCCGGTGAACAGGGTGGGGGAGACGAAGTAGCCGCCATCCGACCCGGCGCCGTTGCCGTCCTCCGGGCGCCCGCCGACGACCGCCTCGGCGCCGTCCTCGAGCCCGGAGTCGATGTACCCGGTGACCCGCTCGAACTGCTCGGCGGAGACGAGCGGGCCGAACTCGGTCTCGGGGTCGAGGCCGGGGCCGACCTTCGCGTCGCCGGCGAAGGAGGCGAGCCGCTCGACGACCTCGTCGAACAGGCCCGCGTGGACGAAGAGCCGCGAGCCCGCGTTGCAGGCCTGGCCGGAGTTGAAGTAGATCCCTTGGAAGGAGCCCTTGATCGCGGCGTCGAGGTCGGCGTCGGGGAGGATGATGTTCGGGCTCTTGCCGCCGAGCTCGAGCGTCACCCGCTTCAGCGCCTCCCCGCACTTGCGGCCGATCTCGCGGCCGACCGCGGTGGAGCCGGTGAACGCAACCTTGGCGACGCCGGGGTGGTCGACCATCGCCGCGCCGGTCTCACCATCGCCCGTGAGCACGTTGAGGGTGCCCTCGGGAAAGCCCGCCTCGAGCGCCAGCTCGCCGAGCCGCAACGCGGTCAGCGGGGTCTGCTCGGCCGGCTTCAGCACCACCGGGCAGCCGGCCGCAATCGCCGGAGCGATCTTCCACGCCGCCATCAGCAGCGGGAAGTTCCAGGGCACGATCTGCGCGCAGACGCCGACCGGCTCGCGCAGCGTGTAGCAGAGCACGTCGCGGGCGGAGACGGGGATCGTCTCGCCCTCGATCTTCGTCGGCCAGCCCGCGAAGTAGCGCAGGTGGTTGACCGCGGCGGCGACATCGCCCTTCGCGGCGGAGAGCGGCTTGCCGTTGTCGAGCGACTCGAGCTCGGCGAGCTCGGCGCCGTTCGCCTTGATCAGCTCCGCGAGGCCGTAGATCAGTCCCGAGCGCTTCGCGGCGTTCAGCTTCGGCAGCGGCCCGTCGAGTGCGGCGCGCGCCGCGGTGACCGCGCGGTCGACGTCATCGGCTCCGGCGAACGCGACCTCGCAGATCGGTTCGCCCGTCGCCGGGTCGATCGTCTCGAAGCTCCGCCCGTCGGCCGCCTCGACCCGCTCGCCGCCGATCAGCAGCTTCTGCGGGCCCTCGGCGAGGAACTCGCGGGCGCGGTCGGAGAGCGCTTCGGCGGTCGCGGTCGGCATCCGCCCTGAATCGTAGTAGGGCGGGTTGAAGCGCCGAGCGCCTAGCGCTTGGTGATCTCGTGGACCTCGAACACCTCCGGCTCTCCGGAGAACTCGATCCCGGCCTGCTGCAGGACCGGCATCAGCTTCTCGCCGAAGGCCTCGAACTGCTCGCGCGAGTCCCAAATCTCGCTGACCCGCAGATCGCCGTCCGAGCCGAAGCAGACGTGGTAATCGAGGCCGTCGGGCGGCCACTCGACGTCGCCCTGCTCGAGCTTGGCCGTGGTCTGGTCGTACTGCTCCTTCGTCAACGACGAGGGGTGGAAGCGGACAACGATGCTCATGGCGATCCTCCGGGCTCGGGGTCGGATCGACCCTACCGCGTCATCGCGGCTATCCGTATGCCGAGACGCGGAAGCTGTAGGTGCCGTCGCCGACGTAGGGGAGGGCGAAGGTGGTGCCGGTCGCGGAGACGCTGCCGAGGTCGGCGACCGAGCCGTCAGGGCTGGTGACCCTGGCCGTGTAGCTCGAGGCCCCGGGGATCGGCTCGTAGGAGACGGTGAATTCGCACCGCACCTGAAAGTCGGAGACCTCGCAGGAGCTGAGCGAGGCGGCGACCGAGAGCGACACGGGGACGGCTTGCTCGGCCGCGGCCTTGGCGGGGGTGCCGGCGGGCAGCGCGAGCGCGAGGGCGAGCGCGGCGAGGCCGAGGGTGGTCCATCGACGGCGCCTCACGTTCATCGTTGGGTCGGGCACGAATACGCGCTCCACGTAGACCTCATCGGGCGCCGTGGCGCCAAGCTTGAGTCACCCAGGCAGCCGCTTCGCCAGCGCGGATCCGATCTCACACAAAACCGAACGGTGGGATGCGAAGATCCCCTCATGGCCGTCAGCGCGATGGCGTGGTTCTACAAGCGCCTCGGTGGCTGGTATCCGCTCGTCTTCCTGGCCGTCGAGCTGCAGAGCGCGCTCTTCATCACCGCGGGCACGCTCGCCCTGTTCACCTTCTATTACGAGGGCGACCTGAACGAGTACTCGATCGTGCTCGGGATCGCCCTCGTCCTGACCGAGATCGCGATCGCGATCGCGATCCTCAAGGCCCGTCCCCTGCTGAGGCTGATGCGCGAGTGGATTCAGGGAAAGCGCGACCCCGAGCACACCGCCCGCGCCTGGGGCGCCGCGGTCTCGATCCCGCTCGAGCTCGTCAAGCGCGACCTGCCGCTGCCCGTGTTCGGCGTCGTGATTCCGACCTGCGTCGCCGGGATCGCGATCCTCGAGCTCTCCTGGCTCGCGATCTTCCCCCTGCTCGCCGCGGCCTTCGTCGCGATGGGCTACTCCGCGGTCCTCCACTACCTCGCGCTCGAGGCGGGGATGCGCCCGCTGCTCGTCGAGATGAACGCCCAGGGCGCGCCGCGGACGAACGCCGACATCTCGGCGATCCCGCTGCGCGTGCGGCTGATGGTCGCGCTGCCGCTGATCAACCTGATCACCGGCCTCGCCGTCGCCGCGCTCACCTCCGACGGCGGCGGCGGCGCAAACCTCGGCCTCGACGTGATGGTCGCCGTGCTGGTCGCGACGACGATCTCGCTCGAGCTCACCGTGATGCTCTCGAAGTCGATCCTGCGCCCGCTGCGCGACGTCAACAGGGCGGTCGAGTCGATCCGCGAGGGCAATTACGACGTCTCGGTCCCGGTCACCACCGGCGACGAGCTCGGCGACCTCGCCGCCAGCTTCAACCAGATGGTCGAGGGGCTTCGCGAGCGCGAGCGGATCCGCGAGGCGTTCGGCACCTACCTCGACAAGGAGGTCGCCGAGTACATCCTCTCCGAGGGCTTCACCGAGGAGGGGGTCGAGGTCGAGGTCACGGTCCTGTTCTGCGACGTGCGCGACTTCACCGCCTTCGCCGGCGACGCGACGCCGGCCGAGGTCGTCGCTGCCCTCAACGCCCTCTTCGAGGTGATCGTGCCGATCATCGCCCGCCACGGCGGCCACATCGACAAGTTCGAGGGCGACGGCCTGCTCGCCGTGTTCGGCGCGCCCGAGCCGTTCCCCGACCACGCCGACCGCGCGGTCCGCGCCGCCTGCGAGATCGGCATTGCGGTCAACGAGCAGGCCGCGGCTGGCGATCTACGGGTCGGGATCGGGGTCAACACCGGTCGCGTGATCGCCGGCTCGGTCGGCGGCGCCGGGCGGCTCAACTTCTCGGTGATCGGCGGCGCCGTCAACGTCGCCTCCCG
>Ga0136620_10001488_pt1 | contig 11144 bp, 11 predicted proteins | sample AntDrymUQ4162106_2_FD_104806 | JGI IMG/M metagenome (GOLD analysis project Ga0136620, IMG submission 104806) | Polar desert sand microbial communities from Dry Valleys, Antarctica - metaG UQ416 (21.06) | ecosystem: Environmental > Terrestrial > Soil > Desert | place: Antarctica: Dry Valley... | reverse complement strand
CGAGAAGATGCCTTCCAGGTTGAGCACCGCGAGTCCGCCGAGCTTGCCCATGAGGCCGGCCGTGCGGGGCGACACCACGCCATCCATGGCCGACGCCAGCAGCGGCAGCTCGAAGCGGTAGTCGCCCAGCGTCCAGGTGATGTCGATGTCGTCGGGGTCGCGCGTGCGGCGTGAGGGGACGATCGCGATGTCGTCGAAGCCGTATGCGCGACGGCCCTTCTTGCCCCGGCCAATCTCTACTTCCATGGCGGCATCCTAGGTTCGGCGGCGGACAGGACACCCGACCTTACCAGCGCTCCTGGGGGCGCCCCGCACCCCTCAGGAAAGGCTCGCAAAGAGCAGGTTGCCCTCAGCCGCGAAGGCGTAGCGGACGGCGCACAGAGGCAAGATTGCCTGCGGGATCGGTCGCCCGGACCCGCAGTGTCAGCCGGCGGGGTTGCACTCGCCTCAGCAGGCGCCGCGAGCGGGCGGACATCCGTACCCGGACGAGCCTCGAGCCCGCCATCCCGAGCCGGCCGCCGGCCCGGCCGACCACGACGGTGGGCGGCGCCAGCCGCACCTGTGAGATGCCCGCCCGCGCGACCGTCACCTTTAGCCGCAGCGAGCAGGCCTCCGAGCAGCGCGCGCGTATGGGGAATCCCCGTCGCAGCGCCGTTCGCAGCCTGAAGCTCGGCGCAAAACTGGTGGTCAACCGCGGCGGGGTTACGTCGCGGCTGGACGGTGGCGCAGGCGGCGGCGCTCCGGGCGCTGTTGTGCCCGCGCGAGCCGGGTCGATGCCCTGCTCGGGTGGGTACGCCGCCTCGTTCGGCGCGGCCGCCAGCGCGCGGTCGGCGTTCAGGCGGCCGCCCGTGAGGGTGACGCCCGCGAATGAAGGCGCCGGGTCCGCGCTGGCGAGCAGTGAGGCCCGGATCGCGGCGACCGACGATCGTGGATACAGCGACCGCATCAACGCGGCGGTGCCGGCCACGTGCGGAGTGGCGGTCGACGTGCCGCTCATCGACGCCCACCGTTGACCTGGAAGGGTGCTCATGATGTCCACGCCCGGTGCGGCGAGGTCGACCGAGCGGCGTCCGTAGCTCGCGAAGCCGGGCCGGCGGTCGTCCTGGTCGCTGGCCGTCACGCAGATGACGTTGGGCAGCGGGTGATTGCACGGGTAACTCCCGGCCACGTCGTTGTCGCGGCCGTCGTTGCCGGCGCCCACGACGAACAGCGTCCCGGCGGCGGCCTTGATCGCGTCGTACTCCGCCTGGGAGAACGTTGGCCCAGCCAGGCTGGCGTTGACGATCGGGAGATTCTTCGAGGCCGCATAGCCGTACGCGGCTATGACATCGGAGACGGATCCCGTGTTGTCCGCGCCGAGGACTCGCAGCGGCGCCAGCTTGACCTGCCACGCCACCCCCGCCACGCCTTTGAAGTTGTTGCCGCGGGCTCCGATGGTGCCGGCTACGTGCGTGCCGTGGCCGTTCGGATCGGCCGGGTCGTTGTCGCGCTCGACGAAGTCCCATCCTCGCCAGTTGTCCACCAAGCCGTCGGCGTCGTCGTCTCGGCCGTTGGCCTCGCGGCCGCCGCCGCTCTCGCCGGAGTTGAGGGCGATGTTCGGCGACAGGTCAGGATGGCTGGAGTCGATGCCGCCGTCGATGACACCCACGGTGACTGCCGAGCTGCCGGTGGTGCGGTTCCAGGCGGCGGGCAAGCCGACTTTCCTCAGCCCCCACTGGGAGGAAAAGTACGGGTCGTTCGGCGTCCTGGCGGCCGAGCGGGTCACGTCGGGCTCCGCGTAGAGGACGTCATCGGAGCGCTCGAGCCTGGCGACCGCCTCCCCGACGGATACGCCGGGCTCGGGGTCCACGAGCTGCAGCCCGGGCAGGGGCAGCGCCTGCTCGAAGTCGGTCCCGGCATCGCTGCGCGCGGTTCGGCGGTCAGCTGGCCGGGTGTCATCCCGGAAGCGGACGATGACCTGGCTGGCACCGACCTCAGCCGACTCCGCACCAGAAGCATCGGCGCCGGCAGCACTCGCCGGGGCGCCACAGACAAGCAGGGCACCCAGCGCGATCGTCTTGTTGAGGCGTCCCCGGCTCACTAGGCGGCCATCGGCACCCAGCACCCGCCCTTGATGGCGCTAGGACATCTGTCCACGGGTTCGCGGGGACGGCTCCGGAAGCCGAAAGGGCCCGCCGGCTGTGGCCGGCGGGCCCTCCCAATTGCTTCACTCGGGCCTCGGCGGCCCCAGGGCTACGGCTTGTTGCAGGCCACGGGGACCTCGATCCGCTGATCGCGGAACACAACCACCAGCACACTGGCGCCTGAACAGACGTAGGCGCCGCTGACGACGACGTTGTCGCCCACCTGCACCAACGGGTTCACGCCCAGCAGTGATCCGTCGCCGTTCACCTCGACCTGCGCCTCGGCCAGCAGCTCACCCAGCGGGGTGCTGCCAGGGTCTACGGCCAGCGAGAAGGTGCAGGCCGGGGTGAGCACGTTGCACTGAAGCCCACTCCCCTGCACCAGCGAGATGGTTCCCGGCCCCCCCGGGGCGCCCGGAGAGCCGGGCAGGCCGACACCGCCAGGACCGGGCCCGCCACCACCGGGACCGCTGCCCGGAGCGCCCGGCGAACTGCGGCTCGGTGCGACCGTCACAGTGCCGCAGTTCTTCGTCACGGACAGGTCCGCGGCGTCGATGCGGCACTTGTTGCGCCCCTTGCCCGCGTTGACGGCGGCGTCCTTCTTGCCGTCCACCGCGTTCAGGATGTCGTTACCCGCGCCGCCGGCGATGCGGTCCTTGCCCTTGCCGCCGATCAGGCGGTCCTTGCCGGCTCCACCGTCGAGCCGGTCGTTGCCGGCCCCGCCGTTGAGGCTGTCGTTTCTGGTGCCACCGCCGACGCGGTCCCTACCCGCGTCACCGGCCAGGCGGTCCTTGCCGCCGCCGCCCGAGATCCGGTCGTTGCCGGCACGGCCCCGCGCGCGGTCGTTGCCGCCTCGGAGCATGATCTTGTCGGCCTTCTTGGTGCCGTTGACCTTGTTGGCCTTCGCGCTGCCCTTGTAGACCCGTGCCAGCGACGGCACGCTGAGCGCGCACAGCGCTGCCAGCGCCAGTAATGCAGCCCTGATCGCCAGGGCCTTCCTTGAACCAGTCATCTAAGTTCCGCCTCCGTGCTCGGCGGCCCTATGACCTAAGGCGCTGCTCAGGAACCGAAAGTCGACGCTTGATGGAGGGCGCGCAGGCCCTGGAAGCGGACGGTTGTTCTACTGGCCGGCGGGGGCCAGCGGCGCGTCGAGCACTTCGAGCTGCACCTCGTCGACCAGCCGCTCGGCCTCGCGGGGGTCCAGCACGCCGGCACCGAAGTGCTGGGTGGACTCGGCGCCGCAAGCCACCCCGAAGCGAAGGCAGTCCTCGTCCTCCTGCCCGCCGTAGCGGGCGGCCACATAACCGGCGAGGAAGGCGTCGCCCGAGCCCACCGATGACACTGGCTCCAGCGGGTCCAGTGTGGCGCGGCACAGGCGGCGGGGGCGAGTGGCGTCGGCGTCGTCGCCCACAAGGGCCAGGCATCCGTCGGGCCGCGTCATGATGGCCTCGCGGGCCCCCAGCTCGACCATCTCGCTGACAGCTAGGCGGCGATCCTCCTCGTCGGCGAACTCGTGGCCCACAAGCTCCTCGGCCTCCAGCTCGTTGGGGCTCACCACGCTGGGGGCGGCGCGGGTCGCCTGGCGCATGGGGTCGCCCTCGGAATCGAGCACGCTGATCACGCCGAGCCGCCGCAGCTCCGCCACCAGCCGGGCGTACAAATCGCTTTCCACGCCCCCCGGGAGGCTGCCCGAGAAGACGCACACCGCCGCCCCCTTGGCCAGATAGAGCAGCTTGTCCACGAACAGGTCGAGCTCTGCCTCGGACACGCTTGGACCGCGCTCATTGATCTCGGTCTGCTCGCCGGAAGTGGGGTCGACAACGGCCGTCGACATGCGCGACTCCTCTCGGATGCGCACGAAGTCGTTGAGGATCGCCTCGTCGGTGAGCTGCTCGATGATGCGCGTGCCGGTAGAGCCACCCGCCACGCCTGTGGCGATCACCGGCTGGCCGAGGGCCTTGAGTGCCCGCGCCACGTTGACCCCCTTGCCGCCCGCCATCGAAGTCTGGTCCACGGCGCGATGGCGGCGACCCAGGCGAAAGTTGGGCACCGCAAGTGTCTTGTCGATCGCCGCGTTGAGCGTGACCGTGATGATCATGCGCCCGGAAGGCTAGTGCACGCGGCCGGAGGTGCGGTCGCGCTCGCGGCGGCGCGCCTGCCGGTCGCTACGGCGGCTGGCCGCGCCTGGTGCCTGGCGGCGCCTGACGGCCACAACCGCGCCCGCGGCCAGGAGAGCGAACGCCGCGAGGAGCGGTAAGAGCGCCAGCCCGAGCGTGCTCACGATCACTCGAAGGGGGCCGGCCCCAGGCACCTCGGTCGCAGTGACCAACCGCACCCGGCGCACCACGTCGCCGTCCCGGAGAACGGTGATGAGCCCGACGGGGCTGCCCGCGGCGAGCTCCCCCTCGATCTCCTCCGGACCGTTGATGCGCGTGCGCACGCGCTGGCCGCGACGGGCGACCACCAGGACGTCGCGCTCGGGGACCAGGCGTGCACGGCGGTCGAAGTGCTCGACCTCCGCACTGGCCACGGGCCTGGTGGCGTCGAGCGGCTGCAGGCGCCGGAACTGGCCGATCCCGTAGCGCAGCAGGGCCAGCGAGTCAGAGTCCCGCGCGGCCTCGCTGGGCTCACCGAGCACCACGCTGATCACCCGCGCGCCGAGGCGGCCATGGGCGGCTCCCACGAGCACATAGCCGGCCGTGCCCGTGTGGCCCGTCTTCACTCCGTCCACGAAGTCGTACGCGCCGACCAGGTCGTTGCGGTTGTCGACCGCCCGCGACCGGAGGCCGGACTCGAGGTTGGCGGCCGGCACGCCGACGATCGACGCGAAGCGCCGGTTGCGCATCAGGCGACGGGCCAGGGTCGCGAGATCGGCGGCCGTTGAGAAATTGGCGGGATCGTCCAGCCCGATCGGGTTGGCGTAGCTGGTGTCGGCCAGGCCGAGTTGGCGCGCCCGCGCGTTCATGTCGCCGACGAAGGCCGATCGCGAGCCCGACACCCCCTCGGCCAGGGTGACTGCGGCATCGTTGGCGCTCTCCAGCAAGAGCGCCTCGAGCAGATCGGCGACCCGCATCCGCTCTCCCGGGCGGAGGTCGATCTTCGACTCGATCGGCAGGGGATCGTAGTCCGCGGCCCTGTACACGTCGCCGGGCTTGGCCCGCTCGAGGGTGAGCAGCGCGGTCATCAGCTTGGTGGTGCTGGCGATCGGCCTCCGTTCGCGGGGGTCGCGCTGGTAGATCACCGCGCCGTCGCGCGCATCGATCAGAATCGCGGCCTGGGCGCCCGGCAGCGGAGGCGGCTCTGCGGGGTCCTGCGCCGCAGCGCCGGCGGGCACGGCTCCCAGCATCGCCATGAGCACCAATGGCAGGAGGACAGCCACGTACCCGGCCGGCGGCCGGCGACTCACTCGCGCAGCTTGATCTTCTGGCCCACCGTGAGCGACTGTGGGTCCAGCTCGGGGTTGAGCTCCTGGATCTTCTCGACCTCCACCCCTGTCTTCTCGGCGATCGCGCCGAGACTGTCGTTCAGCTCGACCGTGTAGGAGCGCTTCGGTGGCTTGGGCTTGGGCGCCTCCTGCGCGGAGGTATCCGAGGCCGCCGCGGGCCGGTCCCCCGCACTATCGGCGCTGGAGCCACCGCCGTCGCCCGAGCTCGAGATCACGGCGAACAGCGCGAACGCACACGCCACCAGGGCGATTGGCGCGAGCAGGCGGACGGGGCTTCGTGATCTCTTCGAGGGCATCGGGCGGGAGCCGGAGAATAGAAGCGCGCGAAACTCAACCGCGCTGCTCGAGCGAACTCTTCCACGCCAGCGCCCTCAACTCCTGCGCGGCGTCAACCGCCGCAGAGGCGGGATCGCCGCCCCGCTCGGTGTGCGCATGAACTATCGAGCGCGATGCGGTGACCAGCCCTGCGGCCGGGTGGGGCGCGAAAGCGGGCGCCAGTGCATCCGCGCTGCCCCCCTGGGCACCCACCCCGGGCATGAGGAAGATGGCCCGCGGCATGAGCTCTCGCAGGCGACCCAGCCGCTCGGGCCGCGTGGCGCCTGCCACCGCACCCACCAGCGACAGGCCACACTCGCCCACGTGCACGGTGCCGAGCGAATCCACCAGCCCGGCCATCCGCTCGTGCAACGGCGCGCCGCGGGCATCGAGGTCCTGAAAGTCCGCTGCCCCCGGGTTCGAAGTGCTCACCAGTACGAAACACGCCGCGCCCGCTGTGGCCGCGGCATCGACAAGCGGCTCCAGCGAGTCGCGGCCCAGCAGCGGATTGGCGGTGAAGGCGTCGGCAGCGAAGCCCGCCACGTCGCCGAGCGGCGTTGGCGTGGCGCCCACCAGAGCCTGGGCGTAGGCGCGTGCGGTGACCGGAACGTCGCCCCGCTTGCCATCGGCGATGACCATCAGTCCGGCGGCCGAGGCCCGGTCACGTACGGCTGCAAGCGCCGTCCATCCAGGCGCCCCGAGGCGCTCGAAGCAGGCGAGCTGGAGCTTTACCGCAACGCAGGCCGGGCCCGCCGCCTCGATGGCGGCGCCACAGTGGGCCTGCACTGCCCGGGCCACGATTTCAGCCGCCTCCGCGCCATTGGCCGGGGGCGCCGGGCCCTCCCACGCAACCGGCCACAACGCGGCCGGGTCGGGGTCCAATCCGAGGACGACCTGACTGCGACGCTCCTCTACGAGCGCCGCCAGCCGGTCCGAGAAGTGTTTCACCGCGCTAGGCGGCCGAGAAGCAAGCTATCCGAGGACCAGCGGGCACAAGCCCCCTGCATGCGGCCTTCGGCCGCAACACCCCAAGTCACTGCGTGCGGGGCACGCAAGCGAGGGAGGACGGTGGAGAGCGCCGCTTATCGGTCGCCTAGCCCTTTACAGCCTTCTTCAGCGCCGATCCCGCAGAAAAGCGCGGAACGCGGCTCGCGGCTATCTGGATCCGCTCGCCGGTCTGAGGGTTCACGCCTTGGCGGGCCCCCCGCTCGGCGACAGAGAACTTGCCGAAGCCGGTGAAGTTGATATCTCCACCCCGCTGCAGGGTCCCCTGGATGACGGTGAGCACGGCGTCGACCGCCTCGCTCGCGTCACCCTTGGAAAGGCCCGACTCCGAAGACACCTGATCAACGAACTCTGACTTCGTCACTTCTCCTCCTTGTACGGGTGCAGGCAGAAGAGCCGAACCTAACAATGGGCGCGGACGATGGGCGTCCCGACCCCCCTCTGGAATGCGGTTTTCGGGCCGCAAAGCCGCAAATTACGGCTTTTCGCCCGCTCTGAGCTGCGCCCCCAAAAGCCCTCAGGAGCCCGAAATCGCCATCTCTCCGATGAGCACCGGGGCAGCCTTCACGCTGCCTCCGAACGGCACCCAGCGCCCCGGCGCCCCCACCGCGCGCACGTCGCGCAGCATCTCCACGAGGTCCCCCGCGATGGTGATCTCCCGCACCGGCCGACCCAGCTCGCCGCCCTCGATCAGCCTGCCGGTGGCGCCCACCGAGAAGCTTCCAGATACGGAGTTGACCCCGGAGTGCAGGCCCGACACCTCGGTCACGTACAGGCCCTCGCCCGCCTGGGCGACAAGCTGCTCGAGGTCATGTTCGCCCGGCTCGAGCAGCAGGTTGCTGGGGCCCACGGCCGGCGGCGCGCGGTAAGAGCCGCGCGCTGCGTTGGCCGTGGAGGCGCGTCCGGCCTTGCGGGCGGTCCGGGCGTCGAAGAGATAGCCCGACAGGAGACCGCCCTCGATCAGCGGGGTGCGCCGGGTGGCCGAGCCCTCCCCATCGAAGGGCGCCGAGGACGGGCCCTCCGGATGGCGACCGTCGTCGGCGAGCACGAACGCCGGTCCGGCGACCTCCTGCCCCTCCCGGCCGGCGAACAGCGACCGGCCCCGTTGCACCGCGTCAGCGGAGAGCATGCCTCCGATGATGCCGGCGAAGGAGGCGGCTACGAAGGCATCGAGGATCACGGGGCAGCGGCGGCTGCTGGGCCGGCGCGCTCCGACCAGCTCCAGCGCCCGTTCGGCCGCCTCGCCACCGATCGCCTCGGGATCGAGGGCTCCGGGGTCACGCCCGAGGCCGATGCCCAGACCGGTCATCAGGTCCGTTCCCGCACCTGCGAAGGCCGAGGCGTATGCCCACGCGCTGGTGGCCTCGTACGAGGCCGTCAGACCGCGCGAGCTGGCAATCGCCGCCGAGCCCTCGGAGTCGGAGTAGACGGCGTTCTCCACCTGGGTCACGCCCTCCCGGGCGCGGGCGGCGCGCTCCACCGCCAGAGCCAGCTGTACTCGGTCCTCGTTGCTCCACTGCGCCATGACGGCCGAATGCAGTCCCTCGACCTCGGTCACGCCGGGCTCCTCGGGCAACCCGCCGAACTCGTCGGGATCGGCCACCGCAGCCGCGGCCTGGGCGGCGGCCGCCACCGCCAGCACACCCTCCTCGCTCAGGTCCGTGCCATAGGCGTGGCCGGACCGCCCGTCGATGAAGGCGCGCAGGCCAAGGCCGCTGCTACCAGCGTCGGAAAGGCTTTCGACCTCACCGTCATAGACACGAATCTCACGGCTCGTGGAGCGCTCGCACCATGCATCGGCGTCGCTCGCGCCCTCAGAGATCGCCGCCTCGACGCCGCGTCGGGCGGTGGCCTCGAGGTCGTCCATCATCAGATTTAGGCGCCGGTCCCGCCGACCGTGAGCTCGCGGAGGCGCACGTGGGGCTGTCCCACCCCGGCGGGCACTGTCTGGCCTGCCTTGCCGCAGTAGCCGGTGGCGATGTCCAGGTCGTCCGCAATCCCATCGATCGCCCGTAGCGCCTCCAGCCCGTTGCCCACCAGCGTCGCCCCCCGCACCGGCGCCGTCACCTTCCCGTTCTCGATCAGGTAGCCCTCGGACACTCCGAAGACGAACTCGCCGGTGGCGGGCTCAACCTGGCCTCCTCCAAAGGAGACGGCGTACAGGCCGCGCTCCACGCCCTCGATGAGCTCTTCGGGTGTGGCGCCGCCGGGCGCGAAGTAGGTGTTGGTCATGCGCGGTACCGGGAGGTGGCGGAAAGACTGACGGCGGCCGTTGCCGGTGGAGTCGGTGCCGTCGGCCCGGGCTCTGACGAGGTCGTACAAATACGAGGTGAGCCGCCCCTCCTCGATAACGGTTGTGCGCCGCGTGGCCGTGCCCTCGTCGTCGACGCCGTCGCTGCCCCACTCGTTGGCGCGCTCGCCGTCGTCATACGCGGTCACCCCCGGCTCCGCCAGCTGCTCGCCGATCCTCCCGGCGTAGACGCTCGCGCCCTTCTGGACGGCGTCGGCCTCCAGGCCATGCCCGACGGCCTCGTGCAGCAGCACGCCGCCGAAGCCGTTGCCCACCACCACCGGCAGCCGCCCGCTGGGAGCATCGACGGCGTCCAGCGCGGTGAGTGCCTTGCGTGCCGCCGAGGCCGCGACCTCCTCCGGATCGTCGTCGAACAGCTCGAACCCCGCATGGCCCCCGCAGGTGTGCGAGCCCGTCTCCACGCGGCCCTCGCGGCGGGCCACGACCTGGGCCGAGAGGCGTATGCGGGTGCGGTCGTCGGCGGCCGCCACGCCCTCGGAGTTGAAGACTTCGACGATGCGCCGTCCCTCGGAGTAGCCCACGCTCACCTGGTCCACCTCGCCAGCCGCGGCACGAGCCCGTTCGTCGAGCGAGCGCAACAGCTCCGCCTTGCGCGCGGCCTCCACCGTCTCGGGCCTCACCGCCACCGGATTCGCGCCCGTCGCCCGCGCAGGGCCGAGCTCGGCCGGGGAGCGCCGCCGGCCCCGCACTGCCTGTCCCACGGAGTCGGCCAGATCGAGCAGGGCCTCCTCCGAAAGCCCGTCCACGTGCCCGAACCAGCTGGCCGCCCCAGCCACCACGCGCACGGAGGCGCCGCGTTCGGTCCCGCCCCCGGGCCGCTCCACGCGGCTGTCGTCAAGCGACACCGAGAAGCCGTGGCGATCCTCGGCGTACAGCTCGGCCAGATCGCCGCCGTGACGCAGCGCGCGCTCGATCACACGCGCGGCCAGACCGGGGTCCACAAGCGTCACTCCTGCACCTCGCCCTCGTCGCGCCGCGTGCGCTTGCGCCGGCGGCCGGGGTCCTCGCTGTCGTCCACGAGCGCCACCATGCGCTCGGCGGCATCGAGGATCGCATCGTGCCCCTTGGCGCCCGGAGCGAGAACGTAGGGATCGCCCGCGCGGCGATAGAGGAGCACACGCGGTTCACGGTCACGTTGGCGGCGGCGCACGGCGGCGGCTACGCCCTCGGCCACGGCAGTGGCACGGCCCAGCGGGCCCTTGGGCTGCTCCTTCACACCGACTCGCCGACGGCGCGCAGTGTCTGGCGCAGGTCGTAGAGGACAAGCGAGGGTAGGGCGAGGCGCTTGGTCACACAGGCGAGCACGTGCCGGGCGTCGCGTGCCACGAATACAGCGCCGATGCCGGTTTGGGCCTCGATCTGCTCCGTTGGGTCGGCGGCCGCGGCATCGGCGGCCACCACCAGCGTGTGCGCCAGGGCGGCCAGCTCCCGCTCGGCCTTGCGGCCCTCGACGCCCGCCACGGCGATCAGGCCCCCCGCGGCGTCGAGCAGCGCGGCGGCCCGCACATCGCCCGACGTCTCCACCAGGCGGCCGGGCGCCCCGGCGGGCGAGACCGCGGCGCTCACCCGGCCACCGCCAAGCCCCTTGCACGCTGCACGACGGCCATGGCGGTCACAATAGCCGCGTGCCTCTCCAGCGAATCTCCTGGCTCGTGACGGTCGCAATCTGCGCGGTCGCCGCGCTGCTGCTGCTGCTCAGCGACTACTTCGGCTACTCCGCAGTCCTGCTCGCGGTCGGCGCCGCGGCGGCTGTGAACCTGCTCGGCGAACACTCCTCGGACCCGAAGTAGTACATCCGGCGTCGAACTTGAGGACGGGCGTACTAGTGGTCCGTCCGACAAGTTCGTGGTCGCTTTGCCGAGCGAAAATCGAGCATGGGCGAGCCCGCGAGCGCAGCCAATGCAGCGCATTGGCGAGCATCGCGGACGCGGCCAGGCGACGATTT
>Ga0136620_10001487_pt1 | contig 11145 bp, 12 predicted proteins | sample AntDrymUQ4162106_2_FD_104806 | JGI IMG/M metagenome (GOLD analysis project Ga0136620, IMG submission 104806) | Polar desert sand microbial communities from Dry Valleys, Antarctica - metaG UQ416 (21.06) | ecosystem: Environmental > Terrestrial > Soil > Desert | place: Antarctica: Dry Valley... | reverse complement strand
CGGCACCCGCTCCGCCAACACCTTGGTAATCGCCGCCGTCAACGTCGTCTTCCCATGATCAATATGACCCATCGTCCCCACATTCACATGCGGCTTCGAACGCTCAAACTTCGCCTTACCCATTACCTCTCCTCGTCCTGCTCCTCATCTGATATCTGATGTCTGATATCTGATGTCTGTCTTGTAGCGGCGGGCAGACTCGAACTGCCGACCTCTCGATTATGAGTCGAGCGCTCTCACCGACTGAGCTACGCCGCCTCGGCTGGCGTCACGATCTGGTGATCGCGGCGCCTTCGAGCCCCCTTGCGGAATCGAACCGCAGACCTTCTCCTTACCATGGAGACGCTCTACCAGCTGAGCTAAGGGGGCGGGCTCGGACCAGCTATCTATTCAACTGCCGCCCGGTGCCGGGAGAAGGATTTGAACCTCCGAAGGCGATAGCCGGCAGATTTACAGTCTGCTCCCTTTGGCCGCTCGGGCATCCCGGCATCACCCCGGCTTTCGGGGCCGCCACATGTTAGACGCCAGCTCGATCGGCGTTGATGGGGAGAACCGTGCGGTCGCCTCCGAACGTATAGCGTGGCTATGACTGATTCAACGCTCTACGAAAGGCTGGGTGGTGTGTTTGCCATCGCAGCAGTTGTCGACCACTTCAGTGACGCCGTGGTCCAGAACCCGATAGTCGGCCAGCAGTCGGAGAACCCCGCGCTTCGGGAATGGCACACCAAAAACCTGACCAGACTGCCCGGCCTCAAGTTCATGCGCACTCTGTGGGTCTGCAACGTTGCCGGAGGGCCGTTTGAGTTTGTGCCCACGGAACCAAGCAGCACCGCCCTCGGCCTGGAGGAGGCTCATCGCGAATTTCACATCTCGCCCGAGGAGTTCGACGAAGTCGCAGCCGAGCTTGGGCGAACCCTCGACTCTTTCAAGGTGCCGGCAGCGGAGAAGGCTGAGGTCCTAGCGGCGTTCGCCGCCCACAAGAAGGAAGTGACCGAGGGCTACGCCGAGGCTTTGGCTCGCTGACGCACCAGCAGCATCAACAAACCCAAGGCCACCAGGATCGTGCCCTGCCAGTAACCGGCGCCGACGATGACCGCACCCGTAGCGCCGGCTACGACTGCGGTGACGATCAGCCCCCGCCGGAAGCGGTCGAGCAGGCGACCCTTCATCGCCGAATCGATCTCGCGAAAGCCTCCCGTGTGTTGCATTCGCATCATCTGACGGCTGCGACCGACGCCTAGAACCAGACCGACAAGTGCGGGGTAGGCAACGCCGATCGGTACCCACAGCGGCCTGACCCAGGCCAGAGCGACAAGGGCAACGACCGATAACGCTCCCAAAATCGGCAAAGCCACGCGCAGGTGACGGATTGCCCAGTCCGGGCCTGATTCGAGCACGGCCATCCCAAACCAGGCGGCCCAACCGATTACGAGTGCCGAAACCAGCAGCGGCAACGCAATGGAAATGTCCCGACTGAGTTCGAAGGTCAGAACAGGTTCGCCATGGCTTGCAGGCGGGCGATCCGATCGGGGACCGCCGGATGAGTTGAGAACAAACTCATCAGCCCACCGCCGCGCCGGCCTTTGAATGCGTGCAGGGGGTCGGCGATAAACAGTTGACTTACTGCCGGGTTGACGTTCATCGCCACCTGCGAGGTGCCCGCCTCGAGCTTGGCCAAAGCCGAGGCCAGTTGAAGAGGCTGGCCGGTGATCTCGGCCCCGCTGCGGTCGGCTTGGAACTCGCGGGAACGGGAGATCGCCATCCTAATAATCATGGCCGCGATCGGGGCAAGGACGAGCGAGAGCAAAGTGGCGATGCCCGCCAGAGGATTGTTGCGGTCGTCGCGGCCGCCGCCCATGAAGAGCGCCATCCGACCGAAGATCGAGAGCGCCGCCGCCAGCATCGCCGCCACCGAACTGATCAGGATGTCACGGTTTTGGACGTGGGACAGCTCATGAGCGAGCACGCCCTCAAGCTCCTCTCGATTCATCAGTTGGAGGATGCCGGTGGTCACCGCCACCGCGGCGTGCGACGGATTGCGACCAGTGGCAAAAGCATTCGGCTGTTGGGACTCGATGATGAAGAGCCGCGGCATCGGCAAACCGGTGGCGGTGGTGAGGTTGCGGACGATCGAGTAGACCTCGGGAAGCTCGGCTTCGGTGACCGGCTTGGCCCGGGAAGCGGCCAGCGCCATCTTGTCGGAGAAAAAGTAGGCGACGAAGTTGAGCCCGAAAGCGAGGATCACTCCGATCCAAAGACCTCCTTGTCCCCCGAAGTAGTAACCCAGCCAGAAGACCAGGACGGTCATCAGACTGAGGAGGCCGACGGTTTTCAGGTTGTTGCTCATAGCTGTGTCAATTCTAGAAATCGCTGCCGCTTATCGACCCTTTCGAATCACAAGCACTCGAAAGTCGCCCAGGCCGCGCTCATGAAGCAAGGTTTCTCCGCCAATGCGTTCGCTCCGCAGCGTCAGCTTTTCCTTGGCATCCACCGCCATGACTTCCCGGCTACGGAGCTCAGCGAGGCGCTCATCGAGTCCGTACTTGCGGAGAAAGTCGTCCTGGCGAAAGAGCTCGGTTGTCCAGCCGGATTCCTCGGAGGTCGCGATAAGGGCCGTGAAGTTGACGTCGGCGGTGATGTCAGTCGTGCCCGGCTCGAGCAGCGGATCAGGCCCGAGGTGGTGACCGCGATACGTTCGGAGGGTGCCCGCCTCTCGCCGATGCGACAAGTTCTCGGCCAGCTCGCCATAGTCGACTATCACCACCGAGCCCTCGATCAGTCGGCTCATCAGTTCGGACAACCACGCCTGCGCCTGGCTCTGAACTTCGACCCATCCCCCTTTGGCGACCGGGCCGGCGAAGCGGTTAAGCCAATCGAGCACCTCGGGACGAGGATCGGCGTCGACCATTACAAACGTGTCGCCCTCGAGCCCGACCCAACGCTCCCTCCACTCGCCATCATTTTTCTGGGCCAGCGCCATCGGCAGGTTGTCGATTAGCTCGTTGGCGATGACCACCCCCCGAAGCGGAGATGGCAGCTCGACCAGCGAGGTCACGACCCGGCCCGCCGGGAGGAGGCGGGTGAGGCTGTCGCGCGCCGGCGGGGAAACCTCGACGGCCCAGGCCTCGACGGGGCACTCGGCAAGCAGCGAACGCAAGAGTGAGCCCGACCCGGCACCGACGTCAACCAGCCGGAACGGTTCCCCGAGGCGCCTGTGCTCCTGACGAACGAATTCGGCCAGCGTTACCCCGAACAGCGAGCTGACTTCGGGGCTGGTGAGAAAGTCACCGTCGCTCACCGAGCGAATCGTGTCGCCGCGGAAGAATCCTCCCTCGCCGTAGAGCGCAATCTCCATAAACCGCTCGAAGGAAATCGGTCCGTGAGCGAGGGCGGCGCGAAGGCTCTGCATTGGTTCCGATTGTGGCGCGGTAGCGTGGTGAGATGTTCGAACGGTTCACGGAATAGGCCCGCCGAGTTGTCGTGTTAGCCCAGGAAGAGGCCCGATTACTCGACCATTCGTACATCGGCTCCGAGCATCTCCTTCTTGGCCTTCTCAACGAGAACGAAGGGATCGTCGCCCGGGCGTTGCTCGCTCACAACCTCGATTTGCCGAAGGCCCGGGAAGCGGTCGAGACCATCATCGGTCGTGGGAGCGAAACGCCGCAGAGCCATATACCGTTTACTCGGCGCGCCAAGAAGGTCATGGAGGACAGCTTGCGCGAAGCGATCCACATCGGCCATCGCAACATCGGGGCCGAACATCTTCTTCTCGCCCTCCTTAGAGAGAATGAAGGCATGGCTGTCCAGATCCTGGTCCGGCTTGGAGCCGACCTCCCGGCGATCCGGACCACCGTCGCCGAAGAGATGCACGTCGATCCGCGTGTCGTCGACCGTCCACGTTCCTGGCGGGCTCGGCCGTCGCAGTGCGATCACCCCGACAGCGAGCTGGTCGTCAGTGCTGGACAAGGCTTTCGCATGGTCCGCTGCGCGGATTGCGATACGCTGGTTGGCGTCCTTCCGCAAACCTGATCCTGTTGTTGGATTAGCGTGGGCTCGTGTTCGAACGATTCACCGATCGTGCCCGCCGGGTAGTGGTGCTGGCGCAGGAAGAGTCTCGCCTTCTCATGCACTCGTACATCGGGACTGAGCACATCCTTCTCGGCCTCCTCAACGAGGCAGAAGGGGTTGGTGGCCAGGCACTCGTGGCCCAAGGAGTCGACCTAGCGAGCGTACGAGAGCAGATTGTCGAAATCATCGGACGCGGCACCAACGCACCGGCAGGTCACATTCCATTCACCCCGCGGGCAAAGAAGATCCTCGAGTATTCCTTGCGTGAGTCACTACAGCTTGGTCACAACTACATCGGCACCGAGCACATCCTTCTGGGTCTGATCCGCGAAGGGGAGGGTGTGGCGGCCCAGGTCCTGATGAAATTAGGGGTTGACCCTGACTCCGCCACACAGACGGTCGCCGAGCTGTTGAAAGTCAATCCCCAGCGGGTCGAACTGCCATCCGAGCGCCGTGGCTCGGCGGCCCGATGTCGCCATCCCGACGAGGAGCTAGTCGTCTCTGCCGGTCCCGGCTTCCGTTCGGTTCGTTGTGGCTCGTGCGGCAAGCTCATCGGAGTGCTGCCGCTCGAAGCCGGAGGCCAGTCCCAAGCCGGTTAGTGTCGGAGATAGCCATGGATTTCGGGGTCTTCATCTTCCCCACCGACCAGACGCTCGGGCCGATTGACGCTGCGCGTCAGGCCGAGGCGGCCGGCTTCGAGTCGATTTGGTTTCCCGAGCATTCTCATATCCCGGTGTCGCGGGAAACGCCGTGGGGTGGGGTCAAAGGGGCCAAGCCGCTTCCCGACTGGTACTGGCGAACCCTCGACGCCTTCGTCGCTCTTGCCGCCGCAGCCGCTGTCACCGAACAGATCAAGCTCGGAACGGGCATCACTCTCGTCGCGCAACGCGACCCGATCTGGTTGGCGAAGGAGGTCGCCAGCGTCGACTTCCTGTCCGGGGGAAGGATGCTCTTTGGAATCGGCTACGGCTGGAACAAAGAAGAGCTTGCCAGCCACGGCGTCGATTACTCGGAACGGCGGGCGCTGGTTCGCGAGTCGATCCTTCTGATGAAGGAGCTGTGGACCAAGGAGGAAGCGTCCTTCGCCGGCGAGCTTCTCAAATTGGAAGCATCGTGGGCTTGGCCGAAGCCGATCCAGCGGCCTCACCCACCGATCATCCTCGGCGGCGAGGCAGGCCCGAAAACGATCGTCGACATGGTTGAGTTTTGCGACGGCTGGATGCCACTAGCGACCCGGCACGATGTCGCCGGCAAGGTTGCCGAGGTCAAACAGGCAGTGGCAGCGGCCGGTCGCGACCCGGAAGCGTTCACTATCACGGCGTACGGCACGAAGTCGACGGCCGAGAACATCGAGTCGTTGATTGAGCTGGGCGTCGACCGGATCGTTTTCAACCTCCCCCAAAAAACCGCCGCCGAAGTGACCGAGCGGATCCAACAGCTCGGCGAGCTGATCAAGCCCTATTGACCCTGCCGCTATTGCCGTCCTGTGACCCAGTCGAGAGAGGCGATGATCTCTGGTTGCCGGCGAGCCCAGAAGCGCTCGATCACTGACCGTGCTACGGAGAGTCCAGGGTCGTCGGCCACGTCGTCGAAATAGCCAAGACCGCGGACGATGTGCAGTAACGCCACTTCAGGGGCCGCCGGCCGGTACCGCTGGATGAACACCGCTGGCCCCTCCTCCACTCGCAGACCGGCTCGTTGCTCGACTGTATGAGGTCGAAGTCGTCGCGCAGCTCTCCGCGGTCACCCACGACTTTGAGCTTGGTGGCAGCCAGTCCCGCAACCCGGCAACCGGGATACCGCCGATGAGCTGCGTCGGCTCCACCGGGTGATGGGTGGTGGCGTCGAGGAACTGCGCCTTGACGTCTTCCAGATAGCCGTTGAGAGTGCCCTCCTCCACCTGGGTGGTGGCGAACCGACCGATCCCCTCCAGCGAGGAGACAAGTTGCTGTGGGTCGAAAGGCTCAGAGCGGCCGCCACCTCACCCGTCGTCAGCACGCTGTCCATATCGCTACATTTTACCCTGGCCCTAAACCGTTCCGGCCTCGCGGGCGCGGCGCAGGACGTCGTCGATGGGCGTTGTTGCCAGGTCGCCCAGTTGCTGGACGTACTCGTAGCCGAAGCGGCCTTTGATACAGAGATGGCCGCTCGTGACCGAGTGGTCGATCGGCGAGGTGACCTTGACGATGCGGTTGTCCTGGACGTGGAGCTCGAGGTTGCAGCCGACACCGCAGTACGAGCACACGGTACGCGTCACGGTCTGCTCCTCTTCGTGCCAGAGGTCCGAAGCGCGTAGTTCATGCTCCGAGCGAAACATGAGCGCCCCTGTCGGGCAGACCCCAATGCAGTTCCCGCAGAAGACGCAGGCTCCTTGGGGAAGCGCGACGTCGAACTCGGTGGAGATTCGGGCGTCGAAGCCTCTTCCAGCGACGGCGATGGCAAAGGTGTTCTGGGCATCGTCGCCGCAGGCTTCGACACACTTGTAACAAAGGATGCAACGCGAGTAGTCACGGACATAAAGCGAGTTGTCCACCTTGACCGGTTGGAAGACCGTCTCGGCATGCGTCCCGGTGTTCTCGTAATGATGTCCGGCGTGGCGCTCATCGCGGTCGTCGACGAGGGGTGCGAGGTCGCCGAAGCGACCCGGGTCTACCTGGTAATTGGTCATCCACTCCTGCACCGAATCATCGACCAAGCTCAGATCGACCGAGGAAGCCAGGAGCTCGAAAACGACCTTGCGCGAGTGGCGCACTCGTTCAGACTCCGTCTGAACCTTCATCCCCGGTTCGACCTTGCGCGAGCAGGAAGGCACCAGCGTCCGGCTGCCCTCGACCTCGACCACGCAGACCCGGCAGACATTGACTGGTGCCAGCGTTTCCAAATAGCAGAGAGTCGGCTGATCCTTCCCTATCGAGCGACAAGCCTCGAGGAGCGTTGCACCTTCGGGAGACACGACCGTCTGGCCATCGATCGTGAGCGAGATCACGAGATCAATCCCAAGGAGATCGCCGACCGTACGACGGAGGCCGCCGTGTGCCCGAGGCCACAAATCGATGCGTCCTTCATTGCGCGGTCGATCTCATCGATGAGACCCGCCTCCAGGGGGGCGCTTCGCGAACGGGCCAGGGCTTCCTCGACTCGAACGGTTCCAACCCGGCACGGAACACACTGACCGCAGCTCTCGTCACGAAAGAAGCGGGCGATGCGGCGGACGACGTCGTGCATGTCCCGGCTGGAGTTGAAAGCCATAACAACTCCCGACCCGAGCGAGACTCCTCGACTACGAGAATCCTCAAAGGTCAACGGCATCGACAACGCCTCAGTATCGACAAAGGCGCCCGCCGCGCCACCAAGCAGGATCGCCTGCGTCTCGCCAACGAAGCCACCCGCAAGGTCGACCAACTCGCCGAGGGCGGTGCCCATCGCCACCTCGTAGGTTCCCGGCCGGTTGATGTCGCCGGAAAGACAGAACAGCCTGGTGCCCGCCGAATCAGGCGTGCCAATCGCGGCAAAGGCTTCACCGCCTTCGAGGACGATCCCCGGGACATTGATCAAAGTCTCGACGTTGTTGATCACCGTCGGTCTTCCGAACAGCCCCACCTGGGCAGGAAAAGGGGGCTTCTGGCGTGGCTCTCCGCGTAGACCTTCGATCGAGTTGAAGAGGGCGGTCTCTTCCCCGCAGATGTAGGCGCCTTGACCGCGGATGATCTCGATGTCGAACTCCGGTCCGAGCTGTCCCGCCAGCCGGGTTTCGTGAAGAGCGTGGCGAAGCCGGGAGGCCGCCAACGGATATTCGCCCCGGACATAGATGTATCCCTTGGCGCAACCGGTCGCAACCGCGGCGATGATCATCGATTCGATCACCGCGAAGGGGTCACCTTCCATCACCACTCGGTCCTTGAACGTCCCCGGCTCGGATTCGTCGGCGTTGCACACCAGATAGCGGGGCGCCGGCTCAGCCGCCACCGCCCGCCACTTCACCCCGGTTGGGAACGCAGCCCCTCCTCGCCCCTTCAATCCTGACCGCTCGACCTCCTCGATCACCGCCGCCGGGCCTAAGGCGCGGGCCTTCTCCAACGCCTGCCATCCCCCGTGATCGGCATAGCTGCCGATGGATTCGGGGTCCGCGTGGCCGACGCGAGCGAGGAGACGATCGCCGACCACGGTCGGATCGGCGACGCCGACCAATTCGAACGGATCCTGGTCACCGGGAGCATTGACCACATCCTCGACCCCGGCTCGCTGCAGGAGGACGGCCGGACGTCGGTCGCATTGGCCCAGACACGGTGAGGAAACCACGGCATCGCCGTGCGGAAATTCACTTCGCACTAGCCGGCAAGCGATGTCGTCGCAAACGTGGGCGACAACTGATGGGCGCTCGGTCGTTGAGATCAGTGCATAAAAGCTGGCGACGCCGTAGGCCTCGGCCGGTGGTATCACCAGACGCCGGCAAATCTCATTGAGGGCTCCTTTACTGACCCAGCCGATCTCTGATTGCACGGCCGATAGCACCGGGAGCAGAAGATGCCGATGCCTACGAGCGGAATGGCCACCAATAGCCAAATGGGATCCAACCTCTTCGACCGGATCGATCAACGCTGCAATGACGGCCCGCTCCGCGTCGGAGGGAGCATCGTCCATGAGCCGAATGTCCATTCAGACCTTTTGTAGCTGAACCGCGGTGGCTTTGAACTCGGCGGTGCCGGACTTTGGGTCCCAGGTGTCAATAGTGAGCTGGTTCACGTCGGCGTCCTCGCCGTAGTGCACCGACATGAAGACCAGGCCCGAACGCAGCGCCAGATCGCGCCGGGCGGGAACCTCGATGGTCCCCCGCCGTGACGACACTTTCACCAGGTCACCGTCGTGGATGGCAAGGCGGTCGGCGTCCTCAGGTGAGATATCGATCGTCCCTCCCGTTCGGATCGGCGAGTCGTAGCCCGCCGACTGAACCCCGGTGTTGAACCCGTCGAGGTGTCGACCGGTGGTCATGCGATATGGGAAGTCGTTGGTGAGTCGATCAACCGGGGGAACCCAGTCGACGGCGATGAAAGGAGCCGGTGGCGACTCGAGCGGCTGCTTCCAAAGGCGACCGTGGATGAACAGCTCGCCCGGATGATTCTCGTCATAACACGGCCATTGGATTCCCCCGAGCTCTTCGAGGCGCTGGTAGCTCATCCCGGCGTGCATGGGGGAAACCAATCGGAGCTCATTCCACGCGTCCTCAGGCGTGGGTTGGCCCCAATCGGCGCCCATTCCCCGGGCGAGCATGCCAATGATGTCAACGTCTGGTCGTGCCTCGCCGGGCGGCTCGAGCGCCTTGCGCACCCGTTGCACCCGGCGCTCGCTCGAGGTCACAGTGCCCTCCGATTCGCACCAATCGGCGGCGGCGGGGAGTACAACGTCGGCCATCTGCGCAGTTCGGGTGAGGAAAATATCTTGCACCACCATGAAATCGAGGCCCTCGAGTGCTTGCCGCGCGTGGACAACATCGGCTTCGGACTCGGCGGGGTTCTCGCCGATCACATATAGGCCGCGCAGCTTTCCGGCCGCCATCGCCTCGAACATCTGGGTTAGGTGCCAGCCGCGTTTGGGAGGGATCGTATGGTTCCAGATCCGTTCTGCCCTCGCCCGCAAGTCGTCGTCTTCGACGTCCTGGAACCCGGGCAGCTTGTTGGGGATGGCGCCCATGTCCCCTCCCCCTTGCACATTGTTCTGTCCGCGGAGAGGAACAAGGCCCGACCCGTAACGGCCAACGTGCCCGGTGAGAAGGGCGAGATTGATCAGAGCCAAGACATTGTCGGTGGCGTTGTGGTGTTCGGTAATCCCCAACGTCCACACGATCTGCGCCTTGTCGGCCCTGGCATAGGCGATGGCGATCTCCTCGATGACGTCTGAAGGGATACCGGTGATCCCCTCGGCTCGGTCCAACGGATACTCGGCGACTTTGGCGGCGTAATCATCGAAGCTGGTGGTGGCGTTGGCGATGAAGTCGCGATGGTGAAGATCGCGTTGAATGATCACCCACGCCATTGCATTGGCGAGGGCGATGTCCGAGCCGACGTCGATCCCGAGCCAGATGTCGGCCCATTTGGCAGATTCGCTTCGGCGAGGGTCAACCGTATAGAGCCGTGCCCCGTTGCGAACTCCGCGCAAAAGGTGGTGGAAAAAGATTGGATGGGCGGCGCGCGCGTTCGAGCCCCAGAGGAGGATTACGTCGGCGTGCTCGATCTCCTCGTAAGAACTAGTACCGCCACCTGCTCCAAAGACTGCCGCCAGACCGGCGACGGAAGGAGCGTGTCAAGTGCGGTTGCAACTGTCGATGTTGTTGGTGCCGAGGACCGTGCGGGCGAACTTCTGAGCCAGATAGTTGGTCTCATTCGTCGCCTTCGAACAGGAGAAGAGGCCAAGCGCCTCGCCTCCGTGTTCTGCTTGAACGGCTCGGAGCCCGTCCACCGCGGTCACCACCGCGTCGTCCCACGTGGTGGGTTGCAGACGACCATCTCGACGAACTAGAGGGGTCGTCAGCCGAATATTGGGAGCCATTTTCACCTCCTTTCCCTTACTTAGGGCCATCTTGCCAGACCGGTGGCACCTCCCCCAACAGGTCCTTGTCTTTCAAGGATGCCAGCAAACATGCCGATGAAATCAGGTTGTGTCGACAACGCTGCCCATGTTGGGTTCGAGCCCGGTCGATCGGACGCTGATCCGTCGCCAGGTTGAGCAAGCAGCGCTGGTCGCTCTTAGCCAGGCCGCCCTCGAAAGCATTGATGCTCCTTCGATCCTCCGTATGGCCGTCGAGCGCGTCGCTTTGGTGTGCGGGGTCGAAGCTGTAACGATCGTCGAGCGGATCAGCGAGACCGAAAGCGTGATTCGCGCCGATGTCGGCTACCCAATGCTCGATCGCGGGGTGGTGAACGCCGTCAACGTCGTCATTCCCTCGCGGCGCGGAACCTGGGGGACCCTCGGTCTCTGGACCCAAGGGGGGCAACAACTGACGCGGGAGGATGCGCAGTTTGCCGAGGTGATTGCCTGCCTGGTGGGCTGGGTTGTCTCTCGCAATGAAGTCGAGACGAGGCT
>Ga0136620_10001485_pt1 | contig 11150 bp, 10 predicted proteins | sample AntDrymUQ4162106_2_FD_104806 | JGI IMG/M metagenome (GOLD analysis project Ga0136620, IMG submission 104806) | Polar desert sand microbial communities from Dry Valleys, Antarctica - metaG UQ416 (21.06) | ecosystem: Environmental > Terrestrial > Soil > Desert | place: Antarctica: Dry Valley... | reverse complement strand
TGGCGGTGCGGACGCCGTCGAGCGCGCGCACGCGCTCGACCGAGTCCTCCTCGACGCCGAAGAGCTCGACCTCGACCACGCTGCCGTCGGCAACGCCCGCCTTCAGGTCGCGCGGTGTGCCTTGCGCCACGATCTCGCCGTTCGCGATCACCGCGATCCGGTCGCAGAGCGCGTCCGCCTCGAACATGTAGTGCGTGGTCAGGAGCACGGTCTTCCCGGACTGGGTGAGCGAGGCGATCGTCGCGCGCAGCTCGCGGGCGCCGACCGGGTCGACGCCGATCGTGGGCTCGTCGAGGAAGACGACCGGCGGGTCGTGCAGGAGCCCGCGCGCGATGTGGAGCCGCTGGCGCATTCCGCGCGAGTAGCCCTCGACGCGCTCCTTCTCCCGGCCCTTCAGGCCGACGAGCTCAAGCAGCTCGTCGATGCGCGCGCGCTGGCCGCGCGGCTCGACGGCGTAGAGCTCGGCGAAGTAGCGCAGGTTGTCGAGCGCCGAGAGCCGCTCGTAGAGGCCGCGGTCGCCGCCGAAGACGTAGCCGATGTGCTTCCGCACCCAGCGCGCGTCCTCGACGACGTCGTGCCCCAGCACCCGGGCCGCGCCCGAGGTGGGGATCAGCAGCGTGATCAGCATCTTGATCGTCGTCGTCTTGCCGGCGCCGTTCGGGCCGAGCAGGCCGAAGAGCTCGCCCTCGGCGATCTCGAAGCTGACGCCGCGCACGGCCTCGACCTCGAGCGACCGCCGCCGGATCGTCCCGGTGGTGGTCTTGTAGGTGCGGCGAAGGTCGATTGCCTCGACGACGTTCACGCGTCCGAGTCTAGTCCGCGGGCTGCTGCGGGAGGCTCCGCCGCATGACCCTTTAATTGACATGACACCACCGGGCAGGTGGAATTGAGGCCATGCGGTCTCCTTTCGTGGTCGCCGAGTCCGACGTGGAGGGAGTTCGGGCCGACGGCGATACAGTGCTCGAGAAGACGACCTGGGACGGGTCGAACGGCTCCGAGGTGCTCGAGCAGCGCCTGCTCCGTTTCGCTCCGGGTCGCTGTCGGCCGCGCCGGGACGACCGACGTGACGAGCTCCTGTACGTCGTCGCGGGAGCGGCGACGCTCGCCCTCGACGACGACACGTACCCGCTCGAGCCCGACACCGGCGCCTACGTGCGCGCAGGGGAGAGCTGGCTCGTCGACAACCCCGGGCCGGGCGAGCTGCATGTGGTCTCGGTGAGCGTCCCCGGAAGCGAGGACGCGCCGGCACGCAGCGTCACGGTCCGTTTCTCCGAGCGCCCGGAGCGGCGTGCCGACGCCAAGCGGTCGTTCCGCAATATCGTCGACGGCGACGCCGGCTGCCGGACGGCTACCCAGTTCGTGGGCCTCGTCGAGCCGTGCCGGGCGCCCGACCACAGCCACAGCTACGACGAGCTCGGCTACATCGTCGAGGGACAGGGTTACGCACACGTCGGCGGGGAGTCGATCGAGCTCGGTCCAGGCTCGTGCTTCCGTCTTCCGCCCGAGCAGGTCCACTGCATCGAGAATGCCGGCCCCGCCGTGATGCGCATCCTCGGCGTCTTTCACCCGTCCGGCGATCCCGCCAGCCGAACCTACGACGAGGCCGCTTCGACGGCCAAAGGAGGAAGTAGATGAAGAGAGCAGCAACCCTGCTCGGTCTCGTGCTCGTGTTGGGACTCTCGCTCGTGGCCGCCGGCTGCGGCGGCGACGACGACGACGAGACGACCGGCGACACGACCGCCGCAACGACGGGCGACGACGGCGGAGCCGCGGCCGACTGCGCGGGCTCGATCGGGATCATGGCCCCGATCACTGGCGACGCCGCGTCGATCGGCGAGGAGCAGCTCAACTTCACGAAGTTCGCCGTGTCGGAGTACAACGAGGAGAACGGCACGTCGTTCGCGCTCGTCGAGGGCGACACGCAGCTCGACCCGGCGCAGGCCTCGACGGTGGCGCAGCGGTTCGTCTCCGACGACGAGATCCTCGCCGTCGTGGGTCCTGCGGGCAGCCAGGAGGTCTCGGCGGTCGGGCCGATCTTCACACGCGAGGACCTCGGCTTCATCTCTGGCTCGGCGACGGCAACCGATCTCACGAACGGTGACTTCCCGACGTTCCACCGCGTGGTGCCGAACGACGCCGCGCAGGGACCGACGATCGGCGAGTTCATCGCCGGGGAGCTGGACGCCCAGACCGTCTTCATCGTCGACGACCAGACCTCGTACTCCACGGGCCTCGCCGACAGCGCCACCGAGTCGCTCGAGGGCGAGGACGTGACCGTCGAGCGTGAGTCGGTCAGCCAGGATCAGAGCGACTTCTCCGCGCTCGTCAGCAACGTCGCCGACGCGGACGTCGTCTTCCTGCCCTGGCAGCTCGCGAACAAGGCGCAGGTGTTCGCGCAGCAGCTCCAGGAACAGGGGAGCGACGCGGTCGTGTTCGGCTCGGACGGCCTCTTCTCGGCCGACTTCACGCAGGAGGGCTCGTACGTCTCCTCGTTCGCCCCCGACATCACGGCGATCGACTCGAGCGCCGAGCTGGTGGAGGGCTACGAGGCGGAGTACGGCGAGTTCACGAGCACGTTCGGGCCGCCCATGTACGCCGCGGCCCAGGCCGCGCTCGCAGCGATCAGCGCTGCCTGCGAGGAGGGTGAGCCCACCCGCGAGGCGGTGGCGGAGCAGATCGGCGAGGCGGATCAGCAGGACTCGATCCTGGGCGACGCGATCAGCTTCGACGACAACGGCGACGTCGAGGGGGCCCGGTTCTACATCTTCCGGGTGCTCGGCGGCGGCGAGTACGAGCCGGCCGACTCGTGAGCCATCCGTGTGCGGCCCGCCCATGTCCGGGCGGGCCGCACACGGCCCGTAGCCGACCCGCCTGAAAGGGCATAGGCTCGACGCCACCGTGGACGGGACCTTCCTTCTCCAGCAGCTCGTCAACGGCCTGACCCTGGGAAGCGTCTACGCGCTGATCGCGCTCGGTTACTCGCTGGTCTACGGGATCCTGAAGCTGCTGAACTTCGCCCACGGCGAGGTCTACATGATCGGCGCCTTCATCGGCTACTTCGTCCTGATCGGGCTGGGCGGGCCGGACGCCCTCGCCGTGCCGGTGGTCGTCGCGCTGACCCTGATGTTCCTCGCGGCGATGCTCGGAGCGGGCCTGCTCGGCGTGCTGATCGAGCGCTTCGCCTACCGGCGCCTGCGCAACGCGCCCCGGATCGCACCGCTGATCACGGCGCTCGGCGTCTCGTTCTTCCTCCAGTCGACCGCGCTCCTCCTCTTCGGCGCGCGGTTCCGCAGCTACTCGACCTTCGAGTTCCTCGGCGGCGCGGTCACCGTGGGCGGCGTGCGCATCTCGGCGACGCGCATCCTCGTCGTCGCGGCCGCGTTCTCGCTGATGGTCGTGCTGACGCTGCTCGTCGGCCGCACGACGCTCGGAAAGGCGATGCGGGCGACGGCGTACGACCGCGAGGCGGCCGCGATGATGGGGATCGACGTCGATCGCGTGATCGTGGCGACCTTCCTGATCGGGTCGGCGCTCGCCGGAGCTGCGGGTGTCATGTTCGGGCTCGTCTTCTTCAGCGTCTTCCACCTGATGGGATTCGCGGCCGGGCTGAAGGGCTTCACCGCGGCCGTCGTCGGCGGGATCGGCAGCATCCCGGGCGCGATGCTCGGTGGCCTCCTGATCGGGCTCGCCGAAGCCTTCTCCGCCGCGTACATCTCCTCGACCTTTCAGGACCTGATCGTGTTCCTGATCCTGATCGCCGTCATGCTCTTCCGACCCACCGGCCTGCTCGGCAAGGCCGACATCAGGAAGGTCTAGGACCTGCGATGGCGCAGATTCCACGCGACGAGCAAGGGCCGAGCGGTCAGCCCCGGATCGGCACCGACGACTGGGTGGCGAGCGTCGAAGAGCGCCGTGCGGCGCGGACGGGCCTCTCCGGTCGCCTGCTCGACCGGTGGGAGCGCGTGCCGCTCTGGGCGCCGCTGCTCGCGGTCGTCGCGTTCGGCGCGGTCTTCCCGTACCTGACCGACTCCGACTACGTGCTGCGCGTCGGCTTCAACGCGCTCGTGTTCGCGCTGCTGGCGCTCGGGCTGAACATCGTCGTCGGCTACGCGGGCCTGCTCGATCTCGGCTACATCGCCTTCTTCGGCTTCGGCGCTTACGCCTACGCGATCCTCTCGTCGAACAAGTTCGACCTGCACCTCCCGACGCTCGCCGCGCTCCCGATCGTGATTGCCGCCTCGGCGCTGCTCGGGCTCCTGCTGGGACTGCCGTCGCGCCGGGTCACTGGCGACTACCTGGCGATCGTCACGCTCTTCTTTGCGCAGATCTTCGTCACCTTCACGACCAACGCGAACCGGATCGTGCCACCGTGGAGCGACGAGCCGATCGACCTCACCGGCGGGCCGAACGGGATCAGCGGCCTCGACCCCTTCTCGCTCTTCGGCGTGGACGCGATCGAGGTCAGCTCGTACTTCTACATCGCCCTCGTGCTCGTGACTCTCGGCATGCTCGGGCTGTACATCCTCTCCGAGTCGCGCACCGGGCGCGCCTGGAAGGCGGTGCGCGAGGATCCGCTGGCCGCCGAGGCGATGACGATCCCGGTGAACCGGCTCAAGCTGCTGGCCTTCGCCTTCGGCGCCGCGACCGCCGGGCTGACGGGCAGCCTCTTCGCCGCGCAGCAGATCGGCGTCTTCCCGCAGAACTTCGAGCTGCCGCTCCTGATCACGATCTACGCGATGGTCATCCTCGGCGGGGCAGGGAGCATCCCCGGCGTGGTCATCGGCGCGATCACGATCACCGTCGTGCTCGAGGTGCTGCGCGGCCCGGCGGACGCGCGGGTCCTCTTCTACGCGGCAATCGCCCTCGGGCTTGCGATCGGGATCAGGCCGTGGCGGCGGCTCGCCGCGCTGCTCGTGGGGACGCTCGCCCTCGGTCTCGTCCTGAACGTGCTCGTCGGAGCCATCTGGCCACGCGCCACGGCGCGGGGAGCAGCCGAGGGGGAGGGATTCGTGGGCAGCCTCGTCGAGGCGTGGGTGTTGACCCCGACGGAGCCGGGCGACATCGGGAACGTCGCCTTCGTCGTCCTGATCGCGGCCGTGCTCGGCCTCACCCTGTTGCGCGGAACCTGGCGGCTCGTCGCGCTGGCGCCGACGCTCTACCTCGCCGCGTTCGTGTGGGAGAACCGGCTGATCTTCCAGCCGAGCGTCACGCGCCTCCTGATCCTGGGCGCGCTCCTCGTCGTGCTGATGAACGCGCGCCCGCAGGGCCTGCTCGGCACCACGCGCGTGGAGATCACGTGACCGAGCTGCTCGAGCTGCGCGGTGTCTCGCTCGCCTTCGGGGGCCTTACGGTGCTCGACGGGCTCGACCTCGTCGTCAACGAGGGCGAGATCGTCAGCGTGATCGGCCCGAACGGAGCCGGCAAGACGACCCTCTTCAACCTCGCCACCGGGATCTACGAGCCGGATCGCGGCGACATCCTGCTCGACGGCGAGAGCATCGTCGGGCTGGCGCCGCACACGATCGCCTCCCGCGGGATCGCGCGCACCTTCCAGACGATCCGGCTCTTCCTGAACATGACGGTGAAGGAGAACGTGATGGCGGCCACGTACGGGCACACGAAGATGGGCCCGCTGCGCTCGGTCCTGCGCACGCCCGCCGCACGGCGCGAGGAGCGGGAGGTCAACGCGCTCGCCGAGGAGAGGCTCGGCTTCTTCGGCCAGCGCCTGATGGGCTACCGCTGGGATCAGCCGGCGTACTCGCTCTCCTATGCGAACCGGCGGCGGCTCGAGATCGCCCGCGCGACGGCGACGAACCCGCGCATCCTGCTCCTCGACGAGCCGGCGGCGGGGATGAACCCGTCCGAGACGCACGAGATCACCGGACTGATCGAGCAGCTGCGCTCCGAGGGCGGCTACACGATCCTCGTGATCGAGCACGACATGCACGTCGTCGAGGGGATCTCCGACCGGGTGGTGGCGCTCGACCACGGCGTCAAGATCGCCGAGGGCACCTTCGACGAGGTCGCGACCTCACCGCGGGTCGTCGAGGCGTATCTCGGGACGAAGGCGGCCTCGACGAAATGAACGCGGCCGCTCCCCTGCTCGAGCTCGACTCGATCGACACCTACTACGGGCCGATCCACATCCTCCAGGCCGTGAACCTGCACGTCGGCGCCGGCGAGCTCGTCTGCCTGCTCGGCGGGAACGCCTCGGGGAAGTCGACGACGCTGAAGACGATCCTCGGGATCGTGTCGCCGCGGAACGGCGTCGTCCGCTTCGGGGGGGAGGACGTGACGGCACGGGCGACAGCGCACCGGATCGCGCGCGGGCTCGCGATCGTGCCCGAGAACCGCCGCGTGTTCGCGCCCATGACCGTGCTCGAGAACCTGGAGATGGGCGCGTATCTGCGCCCGAAGGCAGATCTGAAGGAGGAGTTCGAGCGCGTCTACTCGCTGTTCCCGCTCCTGCACGAGCGGCGCAGGCAGCTGGCCGGGACGATGTCGGGCGGCGAGCAGCAGATGCTCGCGATGGGCCGAGCGCTGATGTCGAAGCCGAAACTGCTGCTGATGGACGAGCCGTCGATGGGGCTCGCGCCGATCCTCGTGGAGCGCAGCTTCGAGATCATCCAGCAGGTGCACCAGTCGGGCGTGGCCATGCTCGTGGTGGAGCAGAATGCGAACGTCTCGCTCTCGATCGCCGACCGCGGCTACGTGCTCTCGACCGGTCGGGTCGTGCTCGAGGGCAAGGCCGCCGACCTGCTCGAGGATGAGGACCTGCGCAAGGCCTACCTCGGCCGGTAGCGTGAAGCCTGTGGAAAGGGTGTCAGAGTCGGTGTCAGAGACGGGCCTCGTCGGCAAGGCCGTTCGCGGGCGGTTTCCCGTCTTCGAGCGCAAGGTCTACCTCAACTCCTGCTCGCAGGGAGCGCTCTCGAACGACGTGCGCGCCGCCTACGAGGAGTACCTCGCCGGATGGGACGCGAACGGGGCCGAGTGGGAGTTCTGGGTCGAGCGGGCGGAGGCCGTCCGCCAGGGCTTCTCCGGCTTGCTGAACGTCGCTCCGACCGAGATCGCGATTCAGACCTCGGTCTCCGCAGCCGTCAGCGCGCTCGTCAGCGCCCTCGACTTCCGGGGCGAGCGAAACCGCATCGTCATCTCCGAGAACGAGTTTCCTGCGATCGGCCAGATCGCCCACGCCCAAGAGTTGCGCGGGGCCGAGGTCATCCACGTCGCGGCAGAGCCCGAGGCGTACGCGGCTGCCGTCAACGAGCGAACGGCGCTCGTGTGCTCGACACTCGTCTCGTATCGAACCGGCGCGATCCACGACGTCGAGGCGATCCACCGAATCGCGAGCGGCGCCGGCGCGGTCATGCTCGTCGACGCATATCAGGGTCTCGGAGCGATGTCCCTCGACGCGAGTTCGGTCGCCGACGTCGTCGTCGGCGGCACCGTGAAGTACCTGCTCGGATCGCCCGGGCTCGCCTTCATGTGGGTCCATCCGCACTTCCACGACCTCACTCCGACGCAGACCGGTTGGTTCGCCGACGAGGACATCTTCGAGATGCAGATCGAGCGCTACCGGCCGCACCCGTCAGCGCGACGCTACGACGCTGGGACGCCGCCCGTGCCGAACATCTACGGCGGCCTCGCGGGCGTGGCGCTGATCCGCGAAGCGGGAGTGCCAGAGATCCAGCAGCACGTCGCGGGGCTCGCCGAGCGGCTCGTCGAGGGTTGCGCCGAGCTCGGCGCGCGCGTCGTCGTCCCGGATGGGCTTGGGCCGCTCGTTTGCGTCCGCTCCACCGACGCGCCCGCGCTCGTAGCCGCGCTCGCGGCGGACGAGGTCGTCGTCTCCGAGCGCGACTCCAATCTCCGCGTCTCGCTCCACCTTTACAACACCGACGACGACGTCGACGCCGTCCTCGCCGCGCTCGCGCGGCACCGCTCGTTGCTCGCTTAGCTCTCGCGGGCGGGGTCGCCGGTCTGGAGCACGTCGCGGGCCCATTCGCGCCGCTTCCAGTCGGGCACGGGCGGCTCGCACGCCTCCCTCGGCACGAAGCGCGAGCGCTCGACGAGCGTCAGCTTGTGGATGTAGCGCGGGCAGTTCGGAAACACCTGCAGCGCGCGCACACGAACGACGAACTGCGCGCGCTCGTACTCGGCGACGAGCGGATCCGCGGCGTCGATCGAGGCGACCCCGTTCAGGCGCAACCGGCTCGGCCGCTCGAAGTCGACGAAGAGCAGGCCGACCCGCGGGTTCGCCAGCAGGTTCCCCATCGAGAGGAACATGCCGTTGCCGTCGTAGCAGGGGAAGGCGACGGTACGCTCGTCGAGGACGCGGACGAAGCCGGGATCTCCGCCCTTGTAGGAGCATTGCGGCGCGCCGTGCTCGTCCGCTGTCGCGAGGAAGAACATGTCGCGCGCCTCGATGAACGCGCGGTCGTCGGCGTCGATCGCCGAGCGGACGACGCGTTCCTCGAGTCGGTCGGCGAGCCGGCGCGTGTCGAAGCGGTCCTGCCAGCTCCGGCTGCCGTCGTGGTAGACGGTCATCGCCTGCATCATGCGCGGCACCGGGCCGCCTGTCTACGTCCCCCGGGCGGGGGCCTAGGCCCCGGCCGTACTTCCGAGCGAGATCCCGGTCGGGTAGGGTCCGCGCTCGTGCCCGCGTCCGACGAGATCTTTGCGGCGATCGACGCCGGCGACGAGGAGCGCGTGCGAGATCTCGTCGATTCGCGCCCCGAGCTCGCCGCCGCGCACGACGGCGACGGCCTGTCGGCGGTGCTGCGGGCCGCGTACGCCGGAGAGAACGCGATCCTCGCGCTGCTGCTCGAGGCCAACCCCGCGCTCGACGTCTTCGACGCCGCTGCGGTCGGCCGGACGCGAGGACTCGAGGAGCTCCTGGCTGCCGACCCGGCGCTCGCGCGCGCCTGGTCGCCGGACGGCTTCACGCCGCTTCATCTGGCGGTCTTCTTCGGTCACGAGGACGCCGCACGCCTGCTGCTCGAGCACGGCGCGGACGCGAATGTCGTCGCCCGGCACGAGAGCCTCAAGGTGGCGCCCCTGCACAGCGCCGCCGCTGGTGGCCACGCGGGCGCGGTGCGGCTCCTGCTGGAGGCGGGAGCCAACCCGAACGCCCGTCAGGGAGGCGGGTTCACGCCGCTCCACTCCGCCGCCCAGAACGGCGACCGCGAGAGCGCCGAGCCGCTGCTCGAGCGCGGCGCCGATTCGTCCGCGACGACCGACGACGGCAAGACCCCGGCGCAGCTCGCGGCCGCGGCCGGCCACGACGAGCTCGCCGAGTTCATAACCGCCCGCGTGGGGTAGGGTCCACACGTGCTCCGGATCGCAGCTCTCCTGGCTTCGCTCGCCCTCGTCCTCGCGGGGTGCGGCGGCGACGACGGCGACAACGGAGGTGACGCTGCGCCGAGCGACCGCACCGTCACGATCGGGTCGAAGAACTTCACCGAGGCGATCATCCTGGGCGAGCTCTACCGGCAGACGCTCGAGGCGAAGGGCTACACGGTCGAGCTGAAGGGCTCGATCGGCTCCACGGAGATCATCGACCGTGCGCTCACGAGCGGTGAGATCGACATGTACCCCGAGTACACGGGCACGATGCTCACCGTCGTCTTCGGCGAGGACGAGCCGCAGGAGGACGCCGAGAGCACGTACGACCGCGCCAAGGAGCTGTACGAGGAGAAGGGCTTCACGCTTTTCGACATGACGCCATTCTCCGACTCCGACGCCCTCGCGGTGACGGCCGAGTTCGCCGAGGAGAACGGGCTCGAGTCGATCGGCGACCTCGCCGAGCTCGACGGCTTCAAGCTCGGCGGCCAGCCGGAGTTCGAGACGCGCCTCCAGGGACTGATCGGCGTCAAGGAGGCCTACGGGATCGAGGACGTGACCTTCGTGCCCTTCACCGGCATCAGTCCCTACGAGGCCCTCGACCAGGGCGCTGTGGACGTGGCCGCGATCTTCTCGACCGACCCGCCGCTCGCCTCGGGCGACTACGTGGTGCTCGACGATCCCGAGGCGAACTTCGGCTTCCAGAACGTCGCCCCGGTCGTGAACCAGGAGCTGGCCGACGAGCTCGGCGACGACTTCCGCGACGCGATCGACGCGGTCAGCGAGCAGCTGAGCGAGGAGGCGATCATCGCGATGAACTCCGCGGTCGCGATCGATCAGCGCCCGGCCGACGAGGTAGCGCGCGAGTTCCTCGAGGCGAACGACCTGCTCGACTCCTAGCTGCGCTAGATGAGCATCCGCGGAAGCGGATGCTCATCGCGCGAAGACCCCTGAAGGGGCCGCCCGCGGCCCCAAAACCGGTTTTTCGGCGCTCTCGTCGAGGCTGAGCTGGCGGTAGTCCGTCAGGCTCGACAGGCCCACGCCCACGAGGCGCAGCGCCCCGGGCCGGTCGCGCAGGCCGCGGTCGAGGAGCGCGCAGGCGAGGTCGCCGATCCGGGTCTCGTCGTCGATCGTGACATCGAGGCTCGTCGAGCGGCTGCGGATCGAGAAGTCGGCGTAGCGGAGCTTGGTCGTGACCGTGCGGGCCGACAGGCCCTCGCGGCGGAGGTGCTCGCCCAGCCGGACGGCCATCCGTCGGAGCTCCGCGTGCAGAAGCTCGCGGTCGTGCAGGTCGCGCTCGAACGTCTCCTCGACCGAGATCGAGATCCGTTCCGCGGACAGCTCCAGCGTGCGCCCGTCGATGCCGTTCGCGCGGTCGCGGAGCATGCGGCCGACCTGGCCGGGCAGCAGCGCACGGAGGTCGAGGTCGGAGAGCGCGGCGAGCGCACCGATCGTCGTCACTCCCGCCGCACGCAGGCGTTCCTCCGCCCGCGGCCCGACGCCCGGCAGCGTGCGCACGGCGAACGGGGCCAGGAAGGCGGCCTCCGTCCCCGCCGGCACGACCGTGATCCCGCCCGGCTTGCGCCGGTTCGAGGCGATCTTCGCCACCACCTTCGACGGTGCCACGCCGAGCGAGCACGAGAGGCTCGTCGCCGCGCGGACGGACGTCTGCACGGCCTCGGCGAGGACCCGGGCGCGACGAAAATCGGCAGTCAGGCCGGCGAAGTCGAGGTAGCCCTCGTCCAGCCCGGTGCGCTCCACGGTCGGAATCACCTCTCGCACCGCAGTCCAGACCGCCGCCGAGTAGTCGC
>Ga0136620_10001482_pt1 | contig 11165 bp, 15 predicted proteins | sample AntDrymUQ4162106_2_FD_104806 | JGI IMG/M metagenome (GOLD analysis project Ga0136620, IMG submission 104806) | Polar desert sand microbial communities from Dry Valleys, Antarctica - metaG UQ416 (21.06) | ecosystem: Environmental > Terrestrial > Soil > Desert | place: Antarctica: Dry Valley... | reverse complement strand
CGAGGACCCCGACGACATCGACGACGCGGCGCTGGCCGCGGGCTACTACTTGTGCGCGAGCGGAGGCGTCCTCACCGACTCGAGCGCTCGCCGTGCCGCGCTGCTCAGCTACAACGGCTCCGACGTGTACGCGTTCATCGTCGCCTCGTACGCCGCTGACTACGCCGCCGGGGCGTGGCCGTCGACGCCGGCGCTGCCGGAGTGGTTGCAGGGCGTCGACCCGGACAAGCCGCCCAAGCCGCTGGCCGGCCTCGGCAACGGCGGGCACGGGGGCAACGGGGGCAACGGCGGCAACGGCGTTACCGGTCATGGCGGCCAGGGCAACGGCCCCGCCGGTGGGCCGGGCGGTGGTCACGGACCGGGGAACGAGCCACCCGACGACCCGCAGCCGCCGGACCCGCCGGACGACCCCGATCCGGTGGTGACCACCAAGCGGGTCACGCTGGTCGGCGTCCCCGCCCGGTGCAGCCAGGGCTGGTGCGTCGACGGCAGCCACGCGGGTGCGGTGAGTGCCTGGCCGGCCAGCGCCGACTACGACGGCGACTGCCGGCAGGAGGTGATGGTCGGCGAGCTGACTGGCATGTCCGCGGCAGGTGTCGTCGCCCAGGTCACGGTGGTGCAGACCTTCGTCGACAAGGTGCTGACCAAGACCGAGACCGTCGGCTTCTCGGTGCCCGACCCGCCGGTGTGCGAGGAGGAGTAGCCGTCAGCCTTCGGGCGCCCTCAGCCTCCAACTGGTGGGGTCCGCCCGGCCACCTGGAAGCTGTCGACGAACGCCAGCGACCCGCCGCCCGTAGGAGCGAGCACGCGGAGCACCACCGTGTGCAGTCCGGGTCCCATGTCCCGGACCTGCTCGGTGTGGCGGAACCTCGTGCCCCAGGTCACGCCCCTCACCACGCGGGCAGTTTGCCCGTAAGCGTGGCAACCTGCCCCGTTGCGGGGCACGTACCCCGCGCAAAGGGCCACCCCGCCACGTTTAGGTGGGGAATTGCCCGGCCGGTCGGCTGTCGGTTTGGGCCGGTAGCGTGGCGGGTATGGCTGTCGCACGCTTCCCAGGCCTCGTCATCGACTGCCCCAACCCGCGCGCGCTCGCGACGTTCTACGGCGCGCTGCTGGACTGGAAGGTCGAGGTCACGCCCGACGATGTCGATCCGGGCGCCGACTGGGCCGAGGTCCGCTCGGACTACGGCCACGCCATCTCCTTCCAGCAGGTCGAGCCATACACCCCGCCCGTCTGGCCTGGGCAGGACCTGCCCCAGCAGATGCATCTGGACCTGATCGTCGACAACCTCGACACCGCCGAGGCGGCCGTGCTCGAGGTCGGCGCCACCAAGCACGAGCACCAACCGGGCACGACCTTCCGGGTGTTCCTCGACCCGGCTGGGCACCCGTTCTGTCTCTGTGTTGACTGACCCGCCGCCCGGGGCCGGGCGTACGGTGGCTGCCTACACCGGGCCGGGAGAGCGCATGCACGAGCTGGCGATCACGCAGGGCGTCGTCGACGCCGTGACCGCGCGCACCGGCACGGCGCGGGTCGCGGCCGTGACCGTACGGGTTGGTCGGCTGTCCGGGGTGGTCCCGGACGCGATGCGGTTCTGCTTCGACCTGGTCACCGAGTCGACCCCGCTGGCCGGAGCCCGGCTCGACATCGAGCGGCCCGAGGGTCGGGCCCGCTGCCGCGGCTGCGGCGACGAGTTCGTGCTGGCCGACCCGGTGCTGCTCTGCCCGTGCGGCAGCGCTGACGTGGAGGTCACCGCCGGGCGAGAGCTGGCGGTGGCATCGGTGGAGGTGGTGTGAGATGTGTGCGACCTGTGGCTGCGGCAACGACGACGGCGTGCGGGTGACCCGGCTCGACCATCCCCATGAACACGGTCACGAGCACCCGCACGAGCACCCGCACGCGCCGCAGACCCAGACGGTGGATATCGAGGTCGCGCTGCTGGCCAAGAACGACCACCTCGCCGCCAACAACCGCGAGTGGCTGGCCACCCACCGCGTCCTGGCGCTCAACGTGATGAGCTCCCCGGGCTCGGGCAAGACGACCCTGCTCGAGCGGACCATCGACGACCTGAGTGCCGGCGGGAACAGCCACTGGTCGGACGTGTCGGTGATCGAGGGCGACCAGGAAACCGCGCTGGACGCGCAACGGATCCGTGCCACCGGGGCGCAGGTCGTGCAGGTCAACACCGGGGCCGGCTGCCATCTCGACGCCGACATGCTCGCCCGCGGGCTGCAGGCCCTCGGTCCCTTGGATGGGTCGCTCGTGTTCGTGGAGAACGTCGGCAACCTGGTGTGCCCCGCGCTCTTCGACCTCGGCGAGGCCGCCCGGGTCGTGCTCGTCAGCGTGACCGAGGGCGAGGACAAGCCGCTGAAGTACCCACAGATGTTCGCCGCCGCCGACCTTGTGCTGGTCAACAAGGTGGACCTGCTCCCGTACGTCGAGGTCGACCTCGACCGGCTCTGCGGCTACGTCCGCCAGGTCAACCCGACGGCCGAGATCCTGCCGCTGTCGGTCACTCACGGTGACGGGATGGGCTCCTGGTTCGGCTGGCTGGCCGGCACCGGCCGGCGCTCGGCGAGAAACCCGCTCACGGCGAGCCTTGACACCGTCTGACCGGGCGGGTTAGAACGAATCGGACACCGCGCAAGCGAGCCGACGGCCGGCCCCGGCGGTGTGAGGGGCCAAGCCCTCGCAGCGGCCCCGGAAAGAGTGGCACGCATGCTCGACGCGACCGCCCAGAAGGCCGAAGAGACGCTGATCCACGTCTTGTGGATCAATGCCGGTCTCAGCTGCGACGGGGACTCCGTAGCGCTGACGGCAGCGACCCAGCCCAGTATCGAGGAGATCGCGCTCGGCGCCCTGCCCGGGCTGCCGCAGGTGGCGGTGCACTGGCCGCTCATCGACTTCGAGTGCGGGCCCAACGGCGGCGCCGACGACTTCCTCGAGTGGTTCTTCAAGGCTGACCGCGGCGAGCTGGAACCGTTCGTCCTCGTCGTCGAGGGGTCGATCCCCAACGAGAAGCTGAAGGACGAGGGCTACTGGTGTGGGTTCGGCAACAACCCGGCCACCGGGCAGCCGATGACGACCAGTGAGTGGCTCGACCGACTGGCGCCCAAGGCGACCGCTATCGTCGCGGTCGGCACCTGCGCGACCTACGGCGGGATCCACGCCATGGCCGGCAACCCCACCGGCGCCATGGGTGTGCCCGACTACCTCGGTTGGGACTGGAAGTCCAAGGCCGGCATCCCGATCGTGTGCGTGCCGGGGTGTCCGATCCAGCCCGACAACCTGTCCGAGACCCTGACGTACCTGCTTTACATGGCCACCGAGCAGGCGCCGATGATCCCGCTGGACGACGCGCTGCGGCCGAGCTGGCTCTTCGGCGCCACCGTGCACGAGGGGTGCGACCGGGCCGGCTACTACGAGCAGGGCGACTTCGCCACCGAGTACGGCTCCCCGAAGTGCATCGTCAAGCTCGGCTGCTGGGGGCCGGTGGTGAAGTGCAACGTGCCCAAGCGGGGCTGGATCAACGGTGTCGGCGGCTGCCCCAACGTCGGCGGTATCTGCATCGGCTGCACCATGCCCGGGTTCCCCGACAAGTTCATGCCGTTCATGGACGAGCCGCCGGGCGGCAAGCTCTCGACAACGGCGGTCGGGTTGTACGGCGTGGCGATCCGCAACCTGCGCCACCTCACCAGCCAGACCGTCGACAAGGAACCCAAGTGGCGTCACTCCGGGACGCAGCTGACCACCGGCGCGACCCGCACTTGGTAGCGCACGGCACCCCACCCATGCCCAGCCGTTTCCAGCACCCATCTCCAGCGACCCCCACCAGCGACTGAGAGGCGACGATGACGTCGACCATCCCCAACCCGACCAGCACGGCAGCCAAGGACGGTCTCGTCGAGATGGCGTGGGACCCGATCACCCGGATCGTGGGCAGCCTCGGTATCTACACCAAGATCGACTTCAAGCAGAAGGAGGTCGTCGAGTGCCACAGCACGTCGTCGATCTTCCGCGGCTACTCCATCTTCATGAAGGGCAAGGACCCGCGCGACGCGCACTTCATCACCAGCCGGATCTGCGGCATCTGCGGTGACAACCACGCCACCTGCTCCTGCTACGCGCAGAACATGGCGTACGGGGTGAGGCCGCCGCACCTCGCAGAGTGGATCGTCAACCTCGGCGAGGCCGCCGAGTACATGTTCGACCACAACATCTTCCAGGAGAACCTGGTCGGGGTGGACTACTGCGAGAAGATGGTGTCCGAGACCAACCCCGGTGTGCTGGAGCGGGCAAACTCCACCGAGGCACCGCACGCGGGCGAGCACGGCTACCGCACCATCGGCGACATCATGCGCTCGCTGAACCCCTTCACCGGCGAGTTCTACCGGGAGGCGCTGCAGGTCAGCCGCTCGACCCGGGAGATGTTCTGCCTGATGGAGGGGCGGCACGTCCACCCCTCCACGCTCTATCCGGGCGGTGTCGGCACGGTGGCGACCATCCAGCTGATGACCGACTACATGAGCCGGCTGATGCGCTACGTCGAGTTCATGAAGAAGGTCGTCCCGATGCACGACGACCTCTTCGACTTCTTCTACGAGGCGCTGCCGGGCTACGAGCAGGTCGGGCTGCGGCGGACCATGCTCGGCTGCTGGGGCTCGTTCCAGGACCCCGAGTACTGCAACTTCGAGTACAAGGACATGACCGACTGGGGTCGGAAGATGTTCGTGACCCCAGGCGTCGTCGTCGACAACAAGCTGGTGACCACCGACCTGGTCGACATCAACCTCGGCATCCGGATCCTGCTCGGCTCGTCGTACTACGACGACTGGGACGGCCAGGAGATGTTCGTCACGAAGGACCCGCTCGGCAACGACGTCGACCTCCGGCACCCGTGGAACCAGCACACGAACCCCAAGCCGCAGAAGCGCGACCTGGACGACAAGTACAGCTGGGTCATGTCACCGCGCTGGTTCGACGGTCAGGACAATCTCGCCCTCGACACCGGCGGCGGCCCGCTGGCCCGGCTGTGGTCCACCGCGCTGGCCGGCCTGGTCGACATCGGCTACGTGAAGTCGACCGGTAACAGCGTGCAGATCAACCTGCCGAAGACCGTGCTCAAGGGTCCGGTCCAGCTGGAGTGGAAGATCCCGCAGTGGAGCAACACCATCGAGCGCAACCGGGCCCGCACCTACTTCCAGGCCTACGCGGCCGCGTGCGCGTTGCACTTCGCCGAGAAGGCGTTGGTCGAGATCCGGGCGGGACGGACCAAGACGTGGGAGCAGTTCGAGGTGCCGGACGAGGGCATCGGTTGCGGTTTCACCGAGGCGGTCCGCGGCGTGCTGAGCCACCACATGGTGATCCGCGACGGAAAGATCGCCAACTACCACCCGTACCCGCCGACGCCGTGGAACGCGAGCCCGCGGGACACCTCTGGGACGCCGGGGCCGTACGAGGACGCGGTGCAGGGGCAACCGATCTTCGAGGAGAACGATCGGGAGCACTTCAAGGGCATCGACATCATGCGTACGGTGCGCAGCTTCGACCCATGCCTGCCGTGCGGCGTGCATATGTACCTCGGGAACGGCAAGACGCTGGAGAAGCTGCACACGCCTACGCAGGCTGTCACCGGCGAGTAGTCGAGCCGATGCCCCACAGCGAGTCGCCGGAGGCCGAGCAGGACGACGGTCCGGATCTGCAAGGGGGTCGCCTCCGCGAGGCGGGCGACCGGATCCAGAACCTGCTCGAGGCGGCTTCTGCCGGGGGCGCGGTGGCCCGGGAGCGGGCAGAAGAGCTCGTCCGCCTGGTCGCGGATCTCTACGGTGCGGGCCTCGAGCGGATGCTCGCGCTGCTCCGAGACAGCGGCCGGCTGGACGAGGAGCTGCTCGCCACCCTCGCCGACGACGACCTGGTCGCCAGTCTGCTGATCGTCCACGGCTTGCACCCGCACGACGCGACCACCCGGGTCGAGGCCGCGCTCGAAAGCGTGCGACCCTACCTCGGCACGCACGGCGGCGACGTCGAACTGCTCGATGTGTCCGGTGACGGTGTCGTCCGGCTGCGGTTGCTGGGAAGTTGCGACGGCTGCCCATCCTCGTCGGTGACCCTCAAGCTCGCCGTCGAGGGAGCGGTGGAGGCAGCCGCACCGGAGATCACCGCCATCGAGGTGGATGCCGGGGAATCGGCCAACGGGACGGGCGGGGTGATCTCCGTGGACGCGCTGCGCTCTCGACTGGACGCCGAGACGAACGACGGCGTGGTGAACGGCTCCACCTGGCAGCCGGTCCCCGAGCTTGCTGACCTTCGCCCGGGCGAGCTGGCCGGCTTCTCGGTCGGCGGGCTGTCGATCTTCGGCTGTCGGGTCGGCGCCGACGTGCTGGTCTTCCGGGACCGTTGCGGGCGCTGCGAACAGAGCCTGGCGGGAGCCACGCTCGCGCGCAGGCTCGGTGGTGCTCTCGACGCGCCGCTGCTGGTCTGCCCGAGCTGCCGCACGCACTACGACGTTCGACACGCGGGCGTCGGCGTCGACAGCGCCGAGGACGGTGCGAAAGAGGTCCAGCCCCATCTCGACCCGCTCCCGGTACTCGTCCGCGACGGCGTGCTCCAGGTGGCCGCCCCGGTGGGGGTGCCGGGTTGAGCGTCCACCCAGAGGTGCTGACCACCTTGCGCCGGATCACCGCGAGCCGGCCGGACCCAGCGGCGGGCGAGCGCTGCGAGATGTGCGCCCGACCGATCGCCGAGCCCCACCAGCACGTGGTCGACCTCGACAGCCGTGCCCTGATGTGCGCTTGCCGGCCCTGCTACCTCCTGTTCACCCAGCGGGAGGCAGAGCTGCGCTACCGCGCCGTGCCCGACAGGTACCTGTCCTTTCCCGACTTCACGCTTGCACCCGGACAGTGGGACTCCCTTCAGATCCCCGTGGGACTGGCTTTCCTGTTCCACAACTCCCGGCAAGGACGCAACGTGGCGTTCTACCCCGGCCCTGCTGGGGCGGCGGAGTCCGAGCTGCCGCTGGACGCCTGGCAGCCGGTCCTGGACGCCAACCCGCCGCTGCACCAGTTGGCGCCCGACGTCGAGGCGCTGTTGATCCGCGTACCCGAACGTGGTGGGGACGCCACCTGTCACCTGGTGCCGATCGACGCCTGCTACGAGCTGATCGGACGGCTCCGCCGCGTCTGGCGCGGGTTCGACGGCGGCAGCGACGCGCGCCGCGAGCTGGACTCCTTCTTCACCACCGTCCGCAGCCGCAGCCGCGAGGCTTCGTGATGACGGACCTGACGTTCACGGTCGTCGACCTTTTCTCCGAGCAGTACGCCGTCGCCCCCCAGCTCACCGCCCGGCTGCGGATCGAGGAGGGCAGCGGCGCGGTTGTCCACGCGGTCGCGCTGCGCGCGCAGGTGCGCATCGAGGTGCAACGGCGGGCGTACTCCGAGCAGGAGGAGGCCGGTCTGCAGGACCTGTTCGGTGCCCGGGAACGTTGGCGGGACACGCTACGGCCGTTCCTGTGGATGCAGGCTGGCGCGATGGTGCAGGGCTTCACCACCGTCACCGAGGTCGACCTGACCCTGCCGGTCACCTACGACTTCGAGGTCACCGGGTCGAAGTACCTGCATGCGCTCCACGACGGGGTGGTACCCCTGCGGCTGCTCTTCTCCGGCACCGTGTTCACCCGGGGCACCACCGGCTTCGGAGTGGAGCAGGTGCCATGGGACCGCGAAGCGACCTACGACCTGCCCGTGGAACGGTGGCACGAGCTGGTTTCGCACCACTTCCCGAACACCGGCTGGCTGCGGCTAGACCACGACACGATGCGGGCGTTGGCGCACTACCGCTCCGCCCAGGGCCTCACGACCTGGGAGGCCACGCTGGAGTCCCTGCTGCACCACGCCGGGGAGGGCGTGCCGTGACCGCGGGGACCACTTCCGACCTCGACGTCGCGCGCACGGTCGCCGACGCCGTCCTCTACGAGGGCTACCTCCTGTACCCCTACCGTGCGACGTCCCGCAAGAACCAGGTGCGCTGGCAGTTCGGCGTCCTCGGGCCACCGGGAGCCGCCGCCGCCGGGGTGGGCGAGGAGTCGGGCCTGGCGACCGACTGCTTGGTTCGGGGAGCCGACGATGCCCAGGTAACGGTCCGGCTCCGGTTCCTGCAGGTGCAGGTCCGCGCGGCTGAGCGAGCCGACGCCAGCGGGTTCACACCCGTCGACCAGCTCACCGTTGGGTCGACGAGCTGGCTGACGTGGGACGAGGCGGTCGAGCACGAGCTGCTGTTGCCGACGTGTCGCCTCGGCGACCTCGACACCGAGGTGGCGCTTCCGGTGGAGGTTGCTGGCGGTGAGGACGTCGAGCGGCTGACCGCCGAGGACGGCTCCGTGGCCGGTCGGTTGGTCCGCCGCCGGTGGTCCCTACGAGGCGAGGTGCGGCTGAGTCGCAGCGTGGACTCCGGCGTCAGCCGGTTGCGGATCGCTGTCGACAACGTCAAGGCCGACGTCGCCGCAGGAGCGGCAGAGCTGGACCACGACGCCGCGGTCCGATCGTCCTTCATCGGCGCCAACCTGCTGGTGACGGCAGCAGACGCCGCATTCGTCTCGTTGCTCGAGCCGCCACTTGACCTGGCCGAGGCCGCAGCCCGGTGCCGGCAACACCGCTGCTGGCCGGTGCTGGCCGGCCCACCCGGTTGCACCGACATCGTGCTCGCATCGCCGATCATCCTCTACGACCACCCGGAGGTTGCCGAGCAGAGCGCAGGTGAGCTGTTCGACTCCACCGAGATCGACGAGATCCTTACGCTGCGCGTGCTGACACTCACGGAGGAGGAGAAGGCGCAAGCCCGTGCCACCGACCCGAAGGCGGCACAGATCATCGACCGCTGTGAGCAGATGTCGCCGCAGCAGATGCAGCAGCTGCACGGCATCCTCCGCGATGTCGACCCCGACCCAGTGCGCGACGACACAGTGCGCGACGACGAGGTTCCGTGGTGGGATCCCGCGGCCGAGGCCAGTGTGCAACCGCAGCGCGACGTGGTAATGATCGGCGACGTCGCGGTCGCCGGCGGCAGCCGGGTGCGGATTCACCCACGGCGTCGCGCCGACGCACAGGACCTGTTCTTCGCCGGTCGCGAGGCCCGGGTGAGCGGCGTGCACTTCGACGTGGACGGCGACACCCACGTCGCCGTCGTGCTGCGAGACGACCCCGCCGCCGACCTGCACGACTGGTACGGCCGTTACCTCTACTTCGCGCCCGACGAGCTCGAGCCGTTGCCGCCCGAGCCGGACACCGACAAGAGGGAGGAGAGCCCCTGATGAGGAAGCTGGGCAAGGTCACCGCGGTGCTGCTGACCGCCGGAGCCGTGGGTGCGGTGATCCTCGGCGTGCGTTCGGCGCCGGACATCAAGCGCTACCTCAAGATCCGCCAGATGTAACACCCCGCACCACCCGGCCGGGACGTCCCGGTCGGAAAGGAGGACAGATGACCACCACACCGGGCGAGCACCTCGACGAGGAGCCGCAGGACGAGCGCGGCGCCCCTGGATCACGTGACACCGGAAGCGACGAGCCGGGCGGCGGTCCGGTGGACCGACCCGAGGGCAGCTCGGACGAGGAGTCCGACACCTCGGTGAACCCGCAGGGGTCGGGGGACGACTCACCGGAGCACCAGTCGGGCGGGGGGTGACCACGCGGGCCTGGTGGCCCCCAACAGTCACGCAGCACAGTCAGGTAGCGAGACGAGAGGAGCACGCCGTGGGAGCAGACGACAAGCCGAACCTGCCGCCGTACGAGGGCAGGAAGGAAAGCGCCGACGTGGACGAGACCGGTAGCCGGAAGGAAGGTGCCCGGGTCGGTGGAGCAGGCGGCCCGGTGGAGGACGACGAGCAGAAGGCGCCGGACTCCGAGAGCACACCGCGCGGCAGCGTCGCGTCACCTGCCGACGAGCAGCCGGCAAAGGACGCGCCGGAAGACGAGGCCAGCGCCGAGGGCACCGGACCGGGTCACGAGCCCGGCACCCCACGCGGTGAGGATCGCGGCGCCTGACGTGCGCGTTCCCCAACAAGAGGAGACGACACCATGAGGGTTCTCGGCATCATCACGCTGTGCGTGCTCGCGCTGGTCGTGCTGGTCGTGCTGGTCACCGCCGTCCGGTCGATCCCGGACATGAAGCGGTACGCGAAGATCCGCAAGATGTGACCAGAGATGTGACTGGGCGCGTCCTCGTTGCCGGCATCGGCAACATCTTCAACCGCGACGACGGCTTCGGTCCAGAGGTCGCGCGGCGGTTGCTGGGGCGCGCCCTCCCGAACGGCGTCCGCGTTGTCGACTACGGCATCCGCGGCATGCACCTGGCGTACGACCTGCTCGACGGGTACGACGTGCTGGTGCTCGTCGACGCCATCCCGGGCCGCGTACGGGACGGCGAAGGACCGGTCTCGCCCGGCACGGTGCGAGCCCTGCAGGTGAGGGCGGATGACGTCAGCGGGGGTCAGCTCGACGCGCACGGGATGGACCCGGCAAGCGTGCTGGCAAACCTGGCGGCGCTGGGCGGCTCGATGCCGCCGACGACCCTCGTCGTGGGCTGCACGCCGGAGTCCGTCGATGAAGGGGTCGGGCTGTCCGATCCGGTCGCCGCCGCCGTCGACGTCGCCGCCGACACCGTGCTTGAGCTGCTCACCCGGTCGGCACCGCAGGCGGTGGGGAGCTGACATGTGTCTCGGGATCCCCGGCCAGGTGGTCGAGCTGGTCGACGGCTACGCCGGCCAACTGGCCCTTGTCGATGTCGTCGGGGCGCAGCGCCAGATCAACCTCGGGATGCTGGACGACGCTGTTGGGAGTGGCGACTGGGTGCTCATCCACATGGGGTTCGCGCTGGAGCGAATCGACGCTCGCGCGGCGGAGGAGGCACTGGCCGGACTGGAGCTGATGGGCCGCCGCCGTCCGGCGGATGAGGGCGACGGCCGCGAGCCACGTGGCTCGACGGTGCCACCGGGCTGAGGAGGCGGCGATCAAGTTCCTTGTGCTGTGGCAGCTCGAGCAGTCGCTGCTGTCCACGCCCATGGCCGAGGCGATCGGCAGGATGCCGGGGTACGGCGCGGGCTTGGAGGCGGCTGGCAAGGTGATCGCGCGCTACCACGTCGTCGGCGCCCACGGCGGCGCATGGATCTACGACGT
>Ga0136620_10001481_pt1 | contig 11166 bp, 10 predicted proteins | sample AntDrymUQ4162106_2_FD_104806 | JGI IMG/M metagenome (GOLD analysis project Ga0136620, IMG submission 104806) | Polar desert sand microbial communities from Dry Valleys, Antarctica - metaG UQ416 (21.06) | ecosystem: Environmental > Terrestrial > Soil > Desert | place: Antarctica: Dry Valley... | reverse complement strand
GCTGGAGCTCGCGCCGGGTGCCGCGGTTCGGGACGCGCTGGCGGCGATCGTCGGCAAGCATCCCGGGATCGCACGCGGCGGCCGCGTCCTGACGGCGCGCAACCGAGAGTACGTCGACGCCGACTCGCAGCTCGCCGAGGGCGACGAGCTCGCCCTCATCCCGCCTGTGTCCGGCGGCGTCACCGCGCGAGAGGACCGGATCCAGGTGACCGACACACGTCTCTCGATCGACGCCGTGCTCGACGCCGTACAGGCCCCCGAGCACGGAGGCATCGTCGTGTTCATCGGCACGGTGCGCGAGCGCAACCGTGGACAGCGCGTGACACGGCTCGACTACGAGGCGTATCCGGAGATGGCCGCGGCGAAGATGCACGAGATCGCAGCACGTCTCGAGAGCAGGCATGGTGCCCGCATCGCGATGCACCACCGCGTCGGGGAGCTCGATGTCGGCGAGATGGCCGTCATCGTCGCCGCGGCGGCGGCCCACCGCGACGCGGCGTTCGCCGCGGCGCGGGCCGCGATCGACGAGCTGAAGAGCGTTGTCCCAATCTGGAAGAAGGAGCACACCGACGACGGGTCCGTCTGGATCGAGGATCATGCCTAGCGCTCTCGTGGCGGAGCTTCAGCGCATCTGCGGCCAGGACAACGTCTTCTGGCGGCCCGACGACCTGATCGTCTTCGAGTACGACGCCGGCTTCGACCGGCAGCCGCCGAGCGCGGTCGTCGTGCCTGCGACCGCCGAGGAGGTCGCGGGCGTCGTCCGCGCGGCGAAGGCCGCGAGCGTGCCCGTCGTGGCGCGGGGCGCCGGGACCGGGCTGTCGGGAGGCACCGTCGCCTGCGCCGGAGCGCTCGTGGTATCGACGAACCGGCTCGACAGGATCATCCGCATCGATCCGCAGGCGCGCGCCGCGCTCGTCGAGCCAGGCGTCGTGAACCTGGAGCTCTCGCGCGCGGCGCGTCAGCACCGCCTGTTCTTCGCCCCTGATCCGGCAAGCCAGCGTGCGTCGAGCATCGGCGGAAATATCGGCACGAACGCTGGTGGGCCCCACGCGCTGCGGTACGGCTCGGTCGTGAACCACGTCCTCGGCGTGGAGATGGTCCTCGCGGACGGGACCGTGGCGAGCTTCGGCGGCCGTGCCCCGGAGCTCCCCGGCTACGACTGTGTCCCGTTCATCGTGGGGAGCGAGGGGACCCTCGGGATCGTCACGAAGGCATGGGTGCGGCTGCTCCCGCTCCCCGAGGACGTCCGGACGTTCACCGCGCTGTTCCCGGACATCGACGCCGGCGCTCGCGCCGCCACGGCGATCATCGCGACGGGCATCGTTCCGGCCGCGATGGAGATGCTGGACCGCGTCACGATCGAGGCGGTGAACGCCGCGTTCGACGTGCACCTGCCGCCGGAGGCGGGCTCGCTCCTGCTCGTCGAGGTCGAGGGGCTCCGCGAGGAGTGCGAGGACGCTGCCGACGCCATCGGGTCGCTCTGCCGCGAGCACGGCGCGTTCGACGTGCGCATGGCGCGATCGCAGGCAGAGCGCGACCTGCTGTGGAAGGCGCGCAAGATGGGCTATCCGGCTCTCGCAAGGATCAAGCCGAACAACTACCTCCACGACGCGGTCGTTCCCCGGAGCAAGGTACCGGCGGTGCTCCGTGAGGTGAACGCGATCGCGGCCCGCTACGGCCTCATCACGGCGAACATGTTCCACATCGGTGACGGCAACCTTCACCCGATCCTGCTCTTCGACGCCCGCGAGGAGAAGATCGAACGCGTGATGGAGGCGAGCGCCGAGATCCTGAAGGTCGCGATCGACGCGGGGGGAGCGCTCTCCGGCGAGCATGGGATCGGCCTCGAGAAGAACCACTTCATGTTCTGGGTGTATGCGCCGGAGGACCTCGAGGCGATGCAACGTGGACGCGACGCGTTCGATCCGGAGCGCGTCATGAACCCGGGCAAGGTCTTCCCTGGCGGAGCGCAGTGTGCCGCGATCCCGACGGAGCGCATCAAGCGTGGCCTGGCGGAGGGGATGTGGATCTAGGCGAGCCGCCGGCGCAGGCGAGGTCAGAGCCGGGACCGGGGATGGAAATAGACGGGGTGGCCCCGCGCCAGGTGGTCCGCGCTGAGCGCGTCGAAGACGTCGTCGATGCCATCCGCGGCGCGAACGCCTCGCGGCAGGCGATGGTGCTGTGTGGCGGGACCACGCGGCTCGGGATCGGCGACCCGCCGGACCGGTACGACATCTGCCTCGACATGCGCGGTCTTTCCGGTGTGGTCCAGTTCGAGCCGGCGGACCTCGTCGCGACGGTGCGCGCGGGAACGACGCTCGCTGAGCTGGCCGCGGTCCTGGCCGAGCACGGCCTGCGCTGGCCCGTCGAGGCCGGCGCACACGAGCGGGCGACGGTCGGCGGCACCATCGCGAGCGCCGCCGGCGGGCCGTCACGCCTCCGCTACTTCCACCCACGCGACTGGACGATCGGCGTGCAGGCCGTGCTCGGCGACGGCTCACTGACACGCGCCGGCGGCCGCGTCGTGAAGAATGTCACGGGGTACGACCTCACGAAGCTCTACGCGGGCTCGTTCGGGACGCTGTGCGCCATCACCGAGGTCTCGCTGAAGCTCGCCGCCATCCCGGAGCGGCAGCTCACCCTTCGCGCGGAGAGCCCGACGCTGGAGCACGCGTATCTCGCGACCCGTGAGCTGCTCGACACGGGTCTTCCGCTGGACGCGCTCGCGGTCCTGCATGGCCCGCTCGCCGGCGAGCTCGGGGCTCCTTCCTGGACCGGCGTCTGGGTCCGCCTCGCCGGCTCGGGCCGGGTCGTCGACCGCCTCCGGGCCGAGGTCTCCGCCAGCCTCCCCTTCGTCGAGGACGATCCAGGGATCTGGCAGCGCCTCGCCGCGCTGCCCCTCGAGTCGGAAACGTCGCTGCGCCTCTCCTGGCCCGCCGGATCGACCGAGATCTTTCCGGGTCCGAACGGCGGGTTGCTCTACCCCGGCGTGGAGACCATGCACGCGTTCGGGGCCGAGAGCGCACAGGAGGTGCGCCTGCTCCGAAGCGTGCTCGAGGAGAAGGGCGGAGCGCTGGTCGTCGAGCGGGCGCCAGGCACCCTGCGCAGAGAGGTCGGGACCTGGGGCACGCCGCGGACACCGGCGGCGATCGCGCGCTCGCTGAAGGAGCGCTTCGATCCGAACGGCGTCCTCGCGCCCGGCCGGATGGCGTACGAGATGGCCGGAGCAGGACGCTAGCGTGGCCGCGAGCGCGCCGTTCGACATGGCAGACGGACTCCAGCAGTGCATCCGCTGTGGGATGTGCCTGGAGGCGTGCCCGACCTACGGCATCACCGGACTGGAGACGGAGTCGCCCCGCGGACGCATCCATCTCATGCAGGCCCTGTTCGACGGCCGCATCGAGCCGCATCCGGAGACCCGCGTGCACATCGATCGCTGCCTCGGCTGCCGTGCCTGCGAGGCGGTGTGCCCGTCCGGCGTCCGGTACGGCGCGCTGCTGGAGCACACGCGAGCCGACCTTGCGCGGCGCGACCGTCCCTCCCCTTTGCGGGCGTTCCTCCTGTGGCTCGTCTCCCGGCCGCGCGCGCTTGGCGTGGCCGCGACCGTGGCGTCGGTGCCCGAGCGGCTCGGCCTGCGCGCGCTCGTGCGCCGGCACCCGTTCAACCGCATCGTGCCGAAGGGTCTCCTGCGCCTCGAGTCGCTCGCGCCATCGCTCACGCGCCCGCGGTACCGCTCACCGGGCCGCCCGGCGCGGCCCACCTCCCGCGCCGCGCTGCTCCTCGGATGCGTGATGCGCGTCGCGTACGGCGACGTGCACTCGGCGACGGCGCGCCTGCTCGCGCGCTCCGGTGTGGACGTCATCGCCGTCCCCGACCAGGTGTGCTGTGGCGCCCTCCACACGCATGCGGGCGCGCAAGACCAGGCGCGCAGCCTGGCGCGCGAGAACATCGCCGCGTTCGAGCGCGCGGGAGTGGACACCGTCGTGCTGGACGCGGCCGGATGCGGCGCGCACATGAAGGAGTACGCCGAGCTGCTCGCGGACGACACGGGTTGGCGGGATCGCGCGCGCGCCTTCGCGGCGAAGGTCCGCGATGTCACCGAGGTGCTCGACGAGATGGGCGACGACGGACCGTCTGGCGAGCTACGCATGCGCGTCACCTACCAGGACCCGTGCCACCTCGCGCACGCGCAGCGGATCCATCGTGAGCCGCGCGCGCTTCTCGCGAAGGTGCGCGGGCTTGAGCTGGTGGAGATGCGGGGCGCGGACGTCTGCTGCGGCAGCGCCGGCTACTACAATCTTGCGCAGCCCGAGTACGCGGATCGTCTGCTCGCGGACAAGGTCGCGGCGATCCTCGAGACGCGCGTGGACGCGGTCGTGACAGCGAACCCGGGGTGCATGCTCCAGGTCGAGGCCGGGCTCCGCGCCGCGGGGAGCTCGATCCCGGTGCTGCACATCGTCGAGATCCTCGACCGCGCCGCTGGCGCCTCGACCGCTCCAAGCGTCGTTCGTCGCCATGACGGCACACGCTCCGGCCATCCTTCCGGTAGCCCTTGAGGACCGCCCGCCGGCTCGCCATGGTCGCGCTGTCCGCGGCGGCGATGCTCGGGCTGCTCCTCGGCCTCGCTGCGCTCACATTCGGCCGGCTAGATGGCGCGGCGTTCTACCTCGGCATCGCGGTGGGCGCCGTCCTCGCCGTGCGCGTCCTCTGGCGGTCCGAGCGCGCGGCGCGCCGCGCGGAAGAGGCGCTGCTCCCCCCGGAGCACCGGCTACCGCGCCGCGTCCCGAGGCGGCCGATCTCGTTCCCGCTCGTCGAAGGGATCGCCACGTTCACCATCTGGTATGCGATCGCGGTCGTCGTGGACCGTGTCGTCACCGGGACCACCACCGTGTTCACGCTCGCGGCGATCGCGCCGTTCGCGGCGTTCATGCTGGCGACGCTCACGATCGCTGGCCGGCACATGGCCTTCCGCCTCACGACCGACGACCCAGAGGGTCAGGACACCTCGTAGGGAAACGGGCGCGTCCGGTCTAGCCGGTCGGCGGCAGGACCTTGATCACGCCGCAGGCGATGCGGCCGCCGCTGTTGCCGGACGGATCGGTCTTCTCATCGTCCTCCTGCGCGTGCACGACGATGGCGAGCCCGCCGGACGCGGCGATGTTCGAGGACGCGCCAGGCGACAGGCTGAGATGCGGCGTCACCATCGACAGCAGCCCGGTGCCGTCCTTCTTCACCACGATGTTGCCGAGATCGCCCGCATGCGGGCCGTTCGTGCTCAGCGTCCCGTGGACCTTTGCCGCGGGGTTGAAGTGGCCACCGGCCGTCTCGAACGCGGGGCCATCGCACTTCCCGACCGCGTGCACGTGCACCCCGTGCTTGCCCTCGGGGAGGCCCGCGACGCGCAGCTCGACGCGCACCCCGACGCGGTCCTCGGCGAAGCTCGCCGATGCGACGGCCCTGCCATCCTTGTCGGCCAATCCGGCCATCGCCCGCTGGTTCGACGGCGCGGCGAGGAACGAGCTGGGATCCTGGGTCGCGCTGCTCTTCCCGGAGGCGGCACTGCCGGCGCATCCCGCGGCGAGGAGCGTGGCGATGACCAGAGCGCTGGCGCGGCGAAGCATTGGTCAGAAGTATCGCGGCAAGGTCAAGCACGTGAGGCGCCGCTCGATCGCGAGCCTGCTCGGGGCCGTACTCTTGGTCCGTGGATCTCGGCGTGCAGATCGAGCCCCAGTTCGGCTTTTCGTACGGAGAGATGCTCGCGGTCGCGCGCGAGGCGGAACGGACGGGCCTGCGCGCTGTCTGGCTCTCCGATCATCTGTTCCTCAACCGCGACAGCGGGGCCACACCCTGTCTCGAGGCGTGGACGGCGCTCGCCGCCCTGGCCCGCGACACGTCAACGATCCGTCTCGGGACGATGGTCGCCTGCCAGTCCTACCGGAACCCCGCCCTCCTTGCCAAGATCGCCGCGGGGGTCGACCACATGTCGGGCGGGCGTCTCGAGTTCGGGATCGGCGCGGGTTGGAAGGAGCTTGAGTACAAGGCCTACGGCTTCGACTTCCCGCCGCCGGCGACGCGAGTGGACCAGCTCGTCGAGACGCTCGAGATCTGCACGCGCATGTGGAACGAGGAACGCGCGACATTCGTGGGCAAGCACTACCGCGTCGAGGACGCCTTGTGCGCGCCCAAGCCCCTGCAGCACCCGCTGCCGATCTGGATCGGCGGGCGGCGGCCGCGCATCCTCCGGATCGCCGCACGGTGGGCCCAGGCCTTCAACTGGCTGCCCGAGGGCGGCTTCCCGACGCCGGAGCAGGTGCGGGGCGGGATGCGCGATATCGACGAGGCCTGCCAAGCGGTGGGGCGCGACCCGACGACGCTCCGCCGGAGCGCGTTCCTGTACGCCGTCATAGGAGAGGACGCCGGGGCGGCGGACGAAATCGTGGCGCAGGTCGCGGCCAAGGCGAAGATGACGCCATCCGAGTGGCGGAAGGCGCGGCCGGGCGCGATGATCGGCTCGCCCCAGCAGGTCGCGGCGCGCTTGCGCGAGCACGCCTCGGCCGGCGCCGAGGACGCGAACATCATGTTCCCCTACGGCCACGATCTGGCGATGACGCGCCTGCTCGGCGAACGGGTCGCGGCGGCCGTCTGAGGTGGTGGTCGGTCGCGCGCTGGTAGGCCTCGGCGAGCGCCACAAGCAGAGGCTCCGAGAGCGGCGGCCCGACGAGCTGCAGGCCGACCGGGAGCCCGTCGGTGCCGAAGCCACACGGGAAGAAGATCGCCGGGAGACCCGCGAGGTTCCCGGCCGGGATGAGCGCGACGTTGCCGGTCGGTCGCTGCGCCTGCGCTTGCGTCGCCGGCACCACGCGGTCGAGCGGATCGCCGACGTGGGTGGCCGTCGTGTGACGACCGAACGAGAGCAGCACGTCGATGTCGCGGAAGAGCGTGCGGAGCCGCTCCTGCAGGACGGTGCGTAGCCGCATCGCGCGAAGGTAATCACGCGCTCGGATCTCGAGCGCCTCGCGGAGTCCGGCCTTCTGGCGCGCGTCGCGCAGCTCCTCCCAGCCGTCGCTCTCGATGAGCTCGGCGAAGATGGAAGCACCTTCCGCCGCGTGAACGGTCGATACCATCGCGCCGTACGGCAGGCCCTCGGGCAGCGTGGCGTTGACCGTCTTCACCTTGAGCACCCGGCGGAGCTCCGCGATGCCTTTCTCGAGCGCGGCGCGGGCTTCCGGCGTGGCGACCGCGAGCTCGTCAGCGGAGTGGCCGATGCGGACGGAGCGGATCACCGCGACGGACTGGCGCCGGTCGAGCCGGCGGAAGCGCTTTCCGGTCACGGACGCGTCACCGCGGTCCGGACCGGCGAGCGCCTCGAGCACGATGCCGCAGTCCTCGGCGGTGCGTGCCATCGGCCCGATCTTGTCCAGCGTCCACGAGAGCGCCATCGCGCCGCGCCGCGTCACCAGACCGTACGTCGGCCGCAGCCCCGTCACGCCGCAGTACGCAGCGGGCGTCCCGATGGAGCCGCTCGTTTCCGAGCCCAGCGCGAACGGGACCAGGCCCGCCGCCACGGCGGACCCGGATCCGCTCGACGAGCCGCCCGACCACCGGCCGGTGTCCCACGGATTGAGGCCCGGCCCCTGGAGCGACGCGCTCGGGTATCGGTAGCCTCCCCCGCCCGCGAGCTCGACCATCGCCAGCTTCGCGGCCAGGACTGCGCCGGCGCGGCGCAGCTTCACGATCGCGCCGGCGTCAGCATCGAAGGTCTGCGCGGCGAACTGCGGCGCGCCCCAGGTCGTCGTGGCACCGACGGCGGCGAGAAGGTCCTTCGCCCCGTACGGGATGCCGAGGAGGGGGGAGCGCGGCGGTCCTCTTGACAGCGTGCGGTCCGCGAGCCGCGCTTCCCGCAGCGCGCGCTCGCGCAGCAACGCCGCGACCGCGTTGTAGCTAGGCCCTTCGGCCTCGAGCACGTCGAGCACCGCGGCCGCGACCTCGACGGCCGACACCTTGCGCCTCCGCAGCAGGGCGCCGAGCTCGGCCACGCTGGCGAATCGGACCTCCGTCACGCGCGATACGTCGTCGCGGGCTCGGTCTCCATCGGCAGGGGTGTGGAGCGAAGCTCCGCGGCCGTCTTCTCGCGCTGCGCGCGCGCTTCGTCGGCGAGCCGCGAGGGATCATCGACGGCGCGCGCATCCGCCGGAGGCGTGGCGTTAGTGGCACCACGCTCATCGCGCGTCACGCCGTCGAGACTAGCGGGCCGCGAGGGCCGGAGCTGAAACGATCGCATGCTAGGCTCGATCGACCGTCATGCAGCGTCATCATCCGGTGTTGGAGCGGCCCCTTTCGCCCCGCGACTACGACGTGCCCGTGGGATGGTGGGGCTGGAATTGGGAGCCGCCCGTCCCGATGTCCGTGACCGAGCTGCTGGATGCCGGGAACTTCGACGCGCGGACCGCAGCTCTCGCATGGATGGTCCTCGAGTCGCATGGATCGCTGCTCATCGCTGCGGAGCAGCCCCATTCCGGGAAGACCACGACGCTGACGGCCTTCCTCGACTTCCTTCCGGCCGACGTGCGACGCGTCTTCATCCGCGGCTGGTCGGAGACGTTCGATTACCTCGGTCAAACGCTGCCCGAGCGAACGCTGCTCCTGGCGAACGAGCTGTCATCCCACCTGCCCGTCTACCTCTGGGGCCCCAAGGCGGTTCGCGTCTTCCGCTCGCTGAGACGGGGGTATGCGCTCGCCTCGACGCTTCATGCGGACAGCGCGGAGGAGGCCGTCACACAGCTCACCGACGAGCTCGGCGTCGCGCGAGCCGACGTGGCCCGGGTCGAGCTTCTCGCGGTGATGCGTATGTACGGCACCTCGCGAGGCGGGATCGCGCGACGACTCGTGTCGCTCCATCGCGTCCGCGATCTCGTGCCGCTTGTCGACTGGGATGGGCCGACGGACACGCACCGGCACCACGACGCTGCGCAGCTCGAGCTGCTCTGCGAGCTGGTCCAAAGATCCCTTGATCCCCGGTCGGGCACGGCCGCACCTCGCCTGTTGGACGAGCTGCGCGCGAACCTCGAGCGCCGAACGGACTTCCTCGAGGCGCTCGTCGCACGCGGCGTGCGCGACATCCCGTCCGCGCGTGCGGCGCTCGCCGGATTCCGCCACGAGCCGGCTCGGGGCCGACTGCGCGGGGACCCGGTGGGATCGTGACGGCACGCCCGGCCACCATCGGCGCGCTTCGCGAGACGCCATATCGCACCCGAACGGTAAAGGAAGAGCTCCGCTCCAACCTCATCGGCGCGCTCTCGGAGCGCAGGCCATTGTTCGCCGGCATCATCGGTTATGAGACGAGCGTCATGCCGCAGCTCGAGAATGCCATCCTCTCGGGCCAGGACGTCATGCTGCTCGGTGAGCGTGGGCAGGCGAAGACCCGCATCGCGCGCCTCCTTGTGAGCCTTCTCGACGAGGTGGTCCCCGCGATCGCCGGATGCGAGGTCAACGACGACCCATTCGCACCCATCTGCGCGGCGTGCCGGTACCGCGTTGCGAACGACACCGACGACGTCGAGCTGGTCTGGATCACGCGCGAGCAGCGCTACAGCGAGAAGCTCGCGACGCCCGATATCTCGATCGCGGACCTCATCGGAGAAGTGGACCCGATCAAGGTCGCCGAGGGGCGTTACCTCTCGGACGAGATGACGATCCACTACGGGCTGCTGCCGCGAACGCACCGTGGCATCTTCGCGCTGAACGAGCTGCCGGACCTCGCGGAGCGCGTGCAGGTCGGCCTCCTCAACGTCATGGAAGAGCGCGACGTGCAGATCCGCGGCTACAAGGTGCGATTGCGGCTGGACCTCATGGTCGTGGCATCGGCCAATCCCGAGGACTACACCAACCGCGGGCGGATCATCACACCGCTCAAGGACCGGTTCGGCTCGCAGATCCGGACCCATTACCCGCGGGAGATCGCGACCGAGGTCGGGATCATGGAGCAGGAGCGGCAGTCGTACACGGATGAGGGCCTCGTCACGACCGTCCCCGGCTACATGAAGGAGATCCTGGCCGAGCTCTCGCACCTTGCGCGGAAGTCGTCGGACATCTCACAGCGCTCAGGAGTCTCGGTGCGCGTCACGATCTCGAACTACGAGAATCTCGTATCGAGCGCGCTGAAGCGGGCGCTCCGTACCGGCGAGACGAACATCGTGCCGCGCATCAGCGACCTCCCCGCGGTGCTCGCCTCGACGGCTGGCAAGATCGAGCTGGAGACCGTCGGCGATCTCACCGAGGAGCGCGTCGTCGATCGGCTAGTCCAGCGATCCGTGCTGAACGTGTTCAACCGCACGTTCTCATTGGCGGAGTTCGACTCTCTGCTCGCCGCGTTCCAGCGAGGCGCGACGATGCATGTCTCCCCCGCCCTCCCGAGCCAGGAGTACGTGAAGCAGGCGCTGCAGATCCCCGGGATGAAGGGTGCGGTCGCGAAGCTCGGCGCCCACGGGAATCCGGCAGCCATCGCTGCCGCCGTCGAATTCGTCCTCGAGGGTCTGCACCTCAACCGCAAGCTCAACAAGGAGCGCGGCGAAGCGCGGTCCACGTTCCGCGCATGACCAGCGAGGGAGGGCTTAGCCCGACCGAGCCATCCGGGCTCCCCGGCCCCTTCGACCACCTCCGCTACTCGCGCTGGGACGGCACGCAACGCCTCGATGCTCTCGAGGCCGACGAGCTGCTCGGAGCGATGTCTGATGAGCTGCTCGCGGGCGGCGACCTCGAGGACGCGCTGGCCCGCCTCGCGCGTTGGGGGATCCCCGGGCGGATGGAGGGCTTGCAGGATCTGCACGAGCGGCTACGCGAAGCCCGGCGCTGGCGGGCGGAGCGGCACGGGCTTTCCGGCATCTTCAAGGAGCTGGAGGAGAAGCTCGAAGAGGTCAAGCGCCTCGAGCGCGAAGGGCTCGAGCGCCGCCGCGCCAGCGAGGCGCCGAATCCCGAGCTCAAGGCGGCGATGGAGCGGCTCGCGCAGGATCGCCTCGCGCAGCTCGACTCACTGCCGCCGGACGTCGCGCGCGCCATTCGCGCCCTCAAGGACTACGAGTTCGTCGACCAGCAGGCCGCGGAGAAGTACCAGGAGCTCCTGAATCAGCTGCAGGAGCAGGTGCTCGGCTCGTACTTCAGGAACATGCG
>Ga0136620_10001480_pt1 | contig 11168 bp, 12 predicted proteins | sample AntDrymUQ4162106_2_FD_104806 | JGI IMG/M metagenome (GOLD analysis project Ga0136620, IMG submission 104806) | Polar desert sand microbial communities from Dry Valleys, Antarctica - metaG UQ416 (21.06) | ecosystem: Environmental > Terrestrial > Soil > Desert | place: Antarctica: Dry Valley... | reverse complement strand
GTGCTGGAAGGTGCGGATCGCCTCGGTGGCGATCGGGTAACGCGAGTAGACCGCGAAGGCGTACTGCCCGGGGAACTCGCCGAAGCCGAACGCGTCGTCGCCGTAGGCCCGCCCCTCGGTGCCGATCACGCCATCGTTGTTCAGGTCGAAGCCGCTGGCGATGCCCGTGTTAGAGGCAAAGGCCATGCGGTAGGGATAGCGGATCGGGGCTCGCCCGCCCTGGCTGACGCCGAGGTAGTGGTCCCCGAACAGCGCCACCGCCTTGCCCCGAGGATCGTAGTCGAACTCGTTGACCAGCAGCACGTCCGGGCGCTGGAGCTGGACGATCTCGGCCACGGTGCGGGCTTGCTCGTCGCCGGCACGCAGGTCGGCCACGAGTTGGCCCTGTTCGGCGCGGAACAAAGACACGTTGAACGTGGCGAAGCGCACGTCCGGATGCGGCCGGCGCCCGGGGCGTGCGCCGGCGGTGATCGGCTGGGCAATGACGGCCAGCACCAGCGCCAGGAGGATCGGCAGCGCGCGACGGCGGATGATGAGCATGAGGGACGCTCCTACTCGACGACGGATTGGCGCACCCTACCGGTCACGGGTGACGGGGCAGCAAACGGCGGTTGACGATGGAGGTGTGGACCCCGCGGAAGCCGGTGAGGATGGCGGCCATGGCTGACGCTGAACCCTTCTCCGTCGACACCTTGCTCTCGCTGCCTCGCCTGGACGGTCTGGCCCTGTCGCCCGACGGCAGCCGCTTGGTCACGTCGGTGGCACGACCGGATGCCGAGGGCAAGAGGTTCGTCACCGCCCTATGGGAGCTGGACCCCAACGGCGAGCGGGAGCCCCGGCGACTGACCCGCTCGGCGCCCGGCGAGGCTGGGGCGGTGTTCATGCCGGACGGGGCGCTGCTGTTCACCTCCTCGCGGCCCGACCCCGCCGCGGCAAAGGACGATCCACGCGGCGAGGCGCCCGCCCTCTGGCTCCTGCCACCGAGCGGCGGCGAGGCCTATCTCATCGCCGCGCCTCCCGGAGGGGTGGATGACGTCGCGGTCGCCCGTTCGTCCGGCACCATCGTTCTCGGCGCGTCGACCCATCGGCGTACGGCTGGATGGGACCAGGACGCGGAGCGCGAAAAGGCCCGCGTCGACGCCGGCGTGCAGGCCCAGCTGTTCACCGACTACCCCATCCGCTACTGGGATCACTACCTCGGGCCACGTGAGCGTCATCTGTACGCCGCGCCACCGCCCTCGGGCGACACCGCACTTGAGGTCACCGACCTGCTGCCGGACCCGGGCCGGCTGCTGGACCTGGCCACCTTCGACGTCATGCCGGACGGTGCCACCGCCGTCACCAGCCGCGCCCAGGACGATGCCGACGTCCGCAACCGCTTCCTCAGCGAGCTGGTGACCGTCGACGTCACCACCGGCGAGCAGCGGGTCCTGGCAAGCGGCGACTTCGGCTACGAGTCCCCCGCCGGCTCGCCGGACGGGCGTTGGATCGTCGCCATCCGGGCCGAGCGCTCGACACCCGACCGCGCAGGCGACCAGACGCTATGGCTGGTCGATCTCGCCACCGGCGACGGTCGGGACCTGCTGCCCGGCTTCGACCTGTGGCCCAACGCGCCCGTTTGGGCCCCCGACAGCAGCGCGGTGCACTTCACCGCCGACAACGACGGTCGGACGAGGCCGTATCGAGTTGACCTGGACGATCAGCGGCTGACGCGCCTGGCCACCGAGGGCGTGTTCACCGCCCTGTGCCCATCCCCCGACGGCAAGACGGTCTACGCGTTGCGCTCGATGGTCACCGCCCCGCCGCATCCCGTGGCCCTCGACGCGTCCGCCAGCGACCAGGAACCACGAGCGTTCGACGGAGCCTGGGGCGCCATGGCGCTGCCCGGAAGGGTGGAGCGCGTCGTTGCCACCGCCGAGGACGGGACCGAGGTCCGCTCGTGGCTGCTGCTGCCCCCTGACGCCGGCAAGCGCAACCCCGCGCCGCTCGCACTGTTCATCCATGGCGGCCCCCTCGGCTCCTGGGCAGGTTGGCATTGGCGCTGGAACCCTCACGTGCTGACGGCGAAGGGCTACGCCGTACTGCTGCCCGATCCGGCCCTGTCAACGGGATACGGGCTGGACTACATCCAGCGCGGCTGGGGTCGCTGGGGCGACGTCGTCTATGGGGACCTGATGGCGGCCGTGGACGAGACGGTCAAGCGGCCCGACATCGACGAGACCAGGACCGCCGCCATGGGTGGGTCATTCGGCGGCTACATGGCCAACTGGATCGCCGGGCACACCGACCGGTTCGACGCCGTGGTCACACACGCCAGCCTGTGGGCGCTCGAGCAGTTCCACGGGACCACCGACCTCGGCGTGTACTGGGAGCAGGAGTTCGGCGACCCCTACACCGAACCGCGGCGCTACCGGCAGCACAGCCCCAACCTGCACGTCGGCGATATCCGCACGCCAATGCTGGTGATCCACGGCGAGCAGGACTACCGCGTTCCCATCGGCGAGGCGCTCAAGCTGTGGACCGACCTCAAGCGGCACGGCGTCAACGGGCAGTTCCTGTACTTCCCCGACGAGCACCACTGGATCCTCAAGCCCGGTAACGCACGCGTGTGGTACCAGACCGTGGGCGCGTTCCTTGACCATCACGTACGAGGACAAGCGTGGACTCGACCGGAGCTGCTGTAGCTCGACCCACGCGGCTGCGCGAGCTGCCCGAGCTCCTGCGACGCAACCGCGACTTCCGTCTGTTGTTCGCAGCGACCGTCGTGTCGTTCCTCGGTGACTGGTTCGCGTTCGTCGCGGTCAGCGAGTTCGCGATCACCGCCACCGGCCGCGAGGGTGCCGGCGCGGTGGCCTTCGCCGCCAACGTCCTGCCCGTGTTCCTGGTGGCACCGTTCGCCGGCGTGCTGGCCGACCGCATCGACCGCCGGCTGCTGTTCGTGGCCGTCAACCTGGCGGCGATCGTGCCCTGCCTGGGACTGCTGGCGGCGTTCGCCCTCGGCCAGCCGTGGCTGGCGGTGGGCTGCCTGGCCGCCATCGCGCTGGTCGTGGCCTTCGTCGAGCCGATCACGGCTGCAGCCGTCCCCAACCTCGTGGATCCCGCTGACCTGTCATTGGCGCAGGCGGCGCTGGGCAGCGTCTGGGGCACGATGCTGTTCGTCGGCGCCGGCGTCGGCGGGCTGGTGACGCAGGCGTTCGGCGCGCAGATCAGCTTCGTGCTGGATGCGCTGACGTTCGTCACCGCGGCCGTGCTGGTGCTGGGGATCCGACGGTCCATGCACCAGGTGGCGCCCTCGCGCGCGGCCCGCGGCGACGGTCCTGCGCCCGCAACCGCCAGCGTGTGGTCGCATCTTGGAGAGGTGTGGCGCTTCGTCCGCGACCGCAAGATCACCAAGGCGTTCATGCTGACCAAGACGGGCGTCGGTGTGGGCAACGGCATCGTCGGCCTGCTGCCGGCCTTCGCACTGACCCGGCTGGGCGGCAGCGCGCTGGCCATCGGCTACCTGTTCGCCGCCCGAGGACTCGGCGCACTGGCCGGCCCGCTGCTGGGCCGAGCCTTGGCGCGCGACGACGGGCGGCGCCTGATGCTGGTCTGTGGCGGCTCGATCCTGGCCTATGGCCTCGCCTACGCCTTCCTGCCACTGGTGTCCTCACTGCCCGTCGCCCTGCTGCTGGTGGCCCTGGCCCATCTGGGTGGCGGCGCCCAGTGGGTACTGTCGACCTATGGGCTGCAGGTCACCACACCCGACGCCATCCGCGGACGGGTCACCAGTCTGGATTTCGGGCTGGCGACCTTCGCGGTCGGCATGTCGTCCTTGCTGGCCGGTGCCGCCGCCGACGTCCTCGGTTTGACCATCGCTTCCTGGCTGATGGTCTCACTGGCCTTCCTGTACGGGCTGAGCTGGCTGGCGTGGACGCGTGACCTATGGCAATCGCAAGCCGATCCGTTGCGGAGCCCGGCATGACGGATTCCGACGAGTTGTGGGCGCCGGCGGCCCGCGGTTGTTATGGCCTACCGCCAAGCACTGCACGGCAAGGCCGAGCCGCACGACGCCTGACCGCACCGACGCCCGACTTACCGAAGACACACCGACCAGGACTGGCAGGACGGAGGAACGATGCGGTTGCAGCGGATCGACCACGTTGGCTACGCCGTCGAAGACCTCGAAGAGGCGATCGCCTACCACCAGCGACTCTATGGGGCGACCGTCACCCACCGCGAGGAAAGCGACCGCGACGGCGTGCGCGAAGCGTTGCTGGCGGTGGGCGACAGCTACCTGCAACTGCTGGAGCCCACGCGCGACGACTCGCCGGTGGCGCGCTTCCTGACCCGCCACGGCCCCGGCCTGCATCACGTTGGCTACGGGGTGGCCGACGTGGCGGCCACCCTGGCCGACCTGCAGGACATGGGTGTACGCGTCGTCGACGACACCCCGCGCCATGGCTCCCGAGGGTGCCTTGTCGCCTTCCTGCACCCGAAGTCGGCGATGGGCGTGCTGGTGGAACTGGTCGAGGATCCGTCGCGGGCGGGGAACGGCACGGCCACCTAGACTCGGCACTGTGAGCTGGATCGACCGCTTCAAGCGCCGCAAGGACAAGCCGGGGGGACCCGGCCCTTCCGCGCAGACGCAGGCCAAGCTCACCGATTTCATGGCCAACCGCGACGGCGTGGAGGGCTTCGTAGAGCCCCCCACGGCGGTCTACGCCATGACCCTGTGCCTGGTGGCCGCCGACGGCGAGTACCTTCGCCAGCCCGTGCGCGACGACCGGCACGCCCGCAAGCTGTGCAACGACCACGGGGTGCCGCTGTATGACGCGCGGATCGTGGGCTACCCGCGGCGCATGCGCGAGTACGAGCGCGGCGTCCGCCAGCAGACGATCGGGTTGGACGACCTACCGCCGTTGGAGGTCATCGACGAGCGGGAGCGCCGCGACGACTGACGCACCGAGCTGATCGGATGCGCTACCGCTTCGCTACCTGCGCGCTAGGCGTGCAGCGAGACCGATTCGACGAAGACGGTCTGGGTTGGCCTCTCGCCGCGCAGCGGGACCGCCGCGATCTGGTCGACGGCCTCCATGCCGTCGGTCACCTCGCCGAACACGGTGTACTGCGGGGGCAGGCTGACATCGTCCAGGCAGATGAAGAACTGGCTGCCGTTGGTGTTGGGACCGGCGTTGGCCATGGCCAGGGTCCCGCGGTCGTAGCCGCGGTTGCGGGCGGACGCCAGCTCGTCGGCGAAGCGGTAGCCGGGACCGCCGGTGCCGGTGCCCGTCGGATCGCCCATCTGCACCACGAATCCCGGCACGATTCGGTGCACCACCGTGGCGTCGAAGAAGCCACGAGATGCCAGGAAGGCGAAGTTGTTCGCCGTCTTCGGGGCCTCGTCGCTGAACAGCTCGACGGTGATGGCACCGCATGACGTGGCAATCGTGGCGTTGTGGCGCGAACGGTCGTCCAAGACCTGCTCGGCCTGCTCGAACTGGGGCTTCGGTTCGTTGTGGCCCTCGGGCACGCTGCCGCCGCAGGCGACATCCATGTGCGGTTCCTCTCGGTGATTGCGGAGCGCTCGCTGGGCATTGCGGAGCGCTCGCTGGGCGAATGCTTTCTACTTCGTGATCTGTACGGATTCAATCCAGGCCACCCTTGCCGGTGCCTCGGCAGCCGGATCTGTAGGCTGCGCGTCGGCACCCAGCGTCGGGATCCTGCCGATCCGCGACAGCACGCGGCGGCCCTCGGCGTCGGTCCGCCCGAACACCGCGTACTGGGGCGGCAGCTCGAACTGGTCGTTGTACACGAAGAAGAACTGGCTGCCACCGGTGTCCGGGCCGGCGTTGGCCATCGCCAGGGTGCCAGGCGGGTAGCCGTCGTCCTCGGCGGCACCCAGCTCGTCGGGAATGGTGTAGCCGATGTCAAAGGCCGCCTCGTTGGTTCCGGCACCGGTCTGCAGGGCGCCGATGGTGGAGGCGTTGCGGAACATCGCCAATCCGTCGAAGAAGCCTTCCTGAGCCAGGAAGACGAAGCTGTTGACCGTCTCCGGCGCCTGGCCTTCCAGCAGGTCGACGTTGATGCTGCCGCAGGAAGTGGTGATGACGGCCCGGTAGTCGTTGCCCTCACGGGTGATCTGCTCCGGCTCGTCGAACGTCGGCTTGCGTCTCCCGGCGGCTGGTGGCAGCTCACCGCCGCAGGCGACCGGTCGCTCGGTGATGGGGATCACCGACTCCGATGCAGCTTCCGACACGCCCTCGGACGCGCCAGTCTCGGAAGCACCCGCGGCCAGCTCCTCGGGCACCGGCGGCCGCGCGCTGAGGTAGATGATGACCCCGCCGACGGCGACGATGATCAGGATGACAACGCCGGTGAACAGGGTCTGCTGGCGCTGCTTGCGCCGCACCCGCTCGCGCGCGGCCTCCCGCTGCCTGCGCAGCTCGCGCTTCGCCTGCTTGCCACTCACAACTGCCCCCTGGAAACGGCGTCCCGGCGCGGCGGCCGCCCGACCGTGCTACTCGCTGATGCCGGTCTCGCGACGGACCTCGAACCGCCAGCAGTGGCGGTGCCAGTGGCGGCGCAGATCGCTGTCACCGATGGGCCACACCACGACGTGACCTTCCCCGGTGGGGACGGCGTTGCCGCAGGCCGGGCAGACGTACTCCTTGCCGGCCCGCATCCCGTCGATGCGACGGACCTCGTAGCCGTCCAGGGACAGATCGTCGTCCACGCTGTGCGACGGTGCCAGCAGGTCACCGAAGTTCCGCATCGCGGCAGGGTCCTGCCACGGTCGGGTCGCGCGCTTCTTGCGGGAACCCTTGCTCATGTCTGCGCTACTCCTGAACTCCAGCCAGCGTCAACACCAGCGCCAACCCTTCGTCGCCGCCGCGCCACAGCTCGTAGACCACGTCGTACCCGGCGGCGTTGAGCAGCCGACGGAACGCGAGCACGGCAACCACGGCATCGTCGGCCTGCCCCAGCCCCGGAATCCAATCCGGCACCAGATCGACCGGACTGAGCAGATACGCCACGGCGAGGCCGGCGGCGACCCTCTCCGCCCGGGGCAGCCTCGGGTCGGTCGCGAGGTCCTTCAGCAACAAGACTACGTCCTGCACGACCCGCAGCAGCGCCGTCACCCAGCTGCCGCCCTGCTCCGCGTCACGCATGCTTTGCACGCGCCACACGACGCCGCGTGCAGTCGGATGGCGGCGACCTCGGGGTGGCCCGGGGACAGGCAGGCTCATCGCGCCATGGCGCCGCGCCTCGCCGCGCGTTCCAGGTGGCGTGGTCCCCCCGCGCAGCCGACCATCCCGACCCTGCTCATGTCTGCGCCATGCTCCTGTGGTTGGCCGGTTGTCGAGTCTATGCAGGCGCACCGGGAAGCGCGACCGGGTCAGACGCCCGACTGGCCACCGGGTCCGGCCACGAGCAGCACGACCTGGATGAGGTTGTACGTGCCGTGGACCAAGATGGGCACGAGCAGCGACTGCCGGCGCTGGAAGATCCAGGCGAGGAACAGCCCCAGCGGCAGGATGACGGCCACGACGACGGCATTGGCCAGCAGCGACCCCTGTTGCGCGTGCGACAGGGCGAAGACGAGCGCCGACACGGCGATGCCAACGCCGGTGCCCCAGCGCCGCTGCAACCCCTGGTACAGCATCCCGCGGAAGAACAGCTCTTCGCCCAGCGGTGCGCAAACCGCGGCGCTGAACAGCAGCAGCGGCGCCGAACCCGCGTCCTCGGCCAAGCGGCGGAAGTCCTGTTGCACGGTCGGCAGCTCGCCGCCGAACAGCCGCGCGGTCAACTCCAACAGAGTGCCCAAGCCCAGGGTGATGACCACGACCGCCGCCACGCCACCCCCGACCCCCAGCACGCAATCACGCAGATTCGGGCGGCGGCTGCCGAACAGTCGCGGAACCGCAGCGGGATAGCGGAGGCGGACATACAGCACGACCGAGGCACCCAGCAGGAGTAGCGACACGACCAGAGACAGCGGTTCGATCAGGTCGGTGGAGGAGATCTGTTCCAGCAGCGCGACGGCCGCGCCTCCTGCCATAACGATGACCACGAGTGCCGCCACCAGTGCGGCAACGGCGTCAAGAACGCCCCATGGCACCGCAGCGGGCGCCAAGTCGTGGGTCAGCGAGTGACCGTTGCCGTCCCCGACCTGCCTGTCGGGCACTCGCGCCATCTAAACCAGGCTAGGCACGACGTCGGCGCGCCGGACGTTTCCGCCGAGAGCCGACAGACGAGCGGCGAAGTCGTTGTAGCCACGGTCGACGTGGTACGGGTCGGTCACCACCGTCTCACCGTCGGCCACCAGCCCGGCGATGACGAGCGCGGCACCCGCGCGCAGGTCGGTCGCCCGCACCACCGCGCCAGTCAGCCGCGCAGGTCCTCGGACGATGGCGTGGTGGCCCTCAAGGTGGATGTCAGCACCTAAACAGACCATCTCGTCGATCACGGAGAACCGCGACTCGTAGACGTTCTCGGTCAGCATCGATGTGCCGCGTGCCTGCGAGGCCAACAGCAGGAACGCCGAGAGCAGGTCGGTGGGCACGCCGGGGAACGGCAACGTGACGACATCCACCGCCTTCAGCTCGCCGCCGCCGTGCACGGTCACCCCGTCCTCGCGCTCGGCCACCTCGACTCCGGCGGCTTGCAGCTTGTGCAGCGCCAGCCGCAGATGCTCCGGCCGCACGCCGTGCAGGTCGATCGTTCCCCGGGTGACCGCCGCGGCCACGGCGAAGGTACCGGCCTCGATGCGGTCGCCGATCACGACGTGCCGCGTGGGCTGCAGCTCCCCAACGCCGCGGACCTCGATCTCCGATGTTCCGCCGCCGCGGATGTTGGCGCCCATGGACTGCAGGAACTCGACGAGGTCGACGATCTCCGGCTCGCGCGCGGCATTGCCCAGCCGCGTCGTGCCCGCTGCGGTCACCGCTGCCATCAGCAGGTTTTCCGTCGCACCCACGCTGGCATAGGGCAGCTCGATGTCGGTGCCGACGAGCCGTCGGGCGCGCGCCTCGACATGCTCGGGGCCGTAGTCGATCTGCGCGCCCATACGAGCCAGACCCGACAGGTGCAGGTCGATGGCGCGGCTCCCCAGGTTGCATCCTCCGGGCGTAGCGATGCGGACGGAACCGCGGCGGGCCAGCAGCGGGCCCAGCACCACGATGGACGCGCGCAGCTTGCTGGCAAGGTCTGCCGGCGTGCTGTCGCCAACCTGTTGCGGCACGTCGAGGGTCAGGACTGCACCGTCGCGGCGGACCCCGACGCCGAGGTGCTGCAGCACCTGACCCATGACCCGCATGTCGGCGATGTCGGCGACGTTCTCAACCACCGTCCGGCCGGGTGCCAGCAGAGCGGCAGCGACGAGCTTGAGAGCGGAGTTCTTGGCGCCACCGACCCGCACGGAGCCGGACAGCGGCCCGCCACCCGAAACGACGAAGACATCCATGGTCCCCCTGAGCATACCGGTGCGGTTTGTCCGATCCCTCGACCTAATGGACCAGCCCGGCGCACCGCACCCAGCACGGATAGAAGGGTTGGTCACACTATGAGGACCAACCCTTCTTTCGCAGCGCCTGCGTCACCTGGCGGACGAACACCCGCGGTTGGTGTTCCAGCCGCAGCTGGTCAGCTGGGACCAGCAGCCAGTCCAGCAGGTGGAGGCGGTGACGCCGATCGTCATCCGCGCGCTTCTGATCCGGTTCGAAGTGGTGCGGGCCGTCGATAGGCACGCCGACCCGGTAGTCGGGAAAGGCGATGTCAAGCTCGGCGACGAACCCCCCTCGTCGGCTACGACGAACGGCTGGCAATGTGTCAATAGCGCAATGCCGGCCAGCAGTTGGCGTCCCAGACGCTCCAGCTTGGAGTGATTGAGCTCCCCTTCGGCGCGCTCCAGCGCCTCGCGCAGGCGCGACTGGCCGGCGAACCGAGCCGAGGCCTCCGCGACGTGACGGACGCTGACCGGGGTGGCGAGTCGCAGGCGGTGTGCGGTAGCGAGATCGTCGACGAGCTCGGTCACCGAGGACACGCCGGACAGGGTGCAGATCGTTCGCGCCGGCGCGGTCAGCGCGACACCGGTATGACGGGCTCCGTCGCCTTCGAGCACTCCCCCAAGGCGACGGATGTGCACACCCTGCACGCGCAGCGTGCAATGCGGCGGGACCACGAACTCAAGTGGGCGGACGAGGCGGTTGCGCAAACCCCATACGAAGGCAGCCGTGCGATGTGACGCCAACCCACGGCCACGCAGAGCCAGGTCCGCGGCCTTGATACGGGCCAGGGGCGTCAGCGCCATGCCTGGCAGGAGATAGACCCCGCGAACCACGCGGTGCCAGCCCTGCTCGGCGACGCGGCGCACCAACAGCTGACGGGCGATGCCGAGGTCCTCAACTTGCCACACCGCCACCAGGCCGTGTTGGCCGGCCGCGACCCGGGCCAGTAACCCCCATTGATCCATGCCGCGCACCGTGCACCCGCCGGCGACGCGGGGGGCAGCGGAACTCGTCAAGCCTGTGGACAAAGGATCTGTGAACGGCTGAAAGAAGGGTCGGTCACGAATCCGTGACCAACCCTTCTTCTTGTCCCGACGCGGGGAGAGAACGGCGACGCGGGGACGGAACGGCGAGGCGGGGGTGCGGGGGTGCGGGCTAGGCGTCGGATGCGTCGTCGGCGAGGACGGTCAGGCGGTTGTCCTTGAACTGCAAGAACCCACCGGTGACGTGGTAGGCGTGCTCGGCGCCGTCCGGAGTCTTGACCCGCACCTGGGAGTCGGCCAGCGCCAGCAGGGCCGGTTGGTGGCCCGGCAGGATGCCGATCTCGCCGTCCAGCGAGCGCGCGTAGACCTCGCTGGCCTCGCCGTTGAAGAACTCCGCTTCCGGCGAGACGACGTGCACCTCCATCGTCGCCATGCTTACTCTTCCAGCTTCTTGGCCTTGGCCTGCGCCTCGTCGATGCCGCCCACGTTGAAGAACGCCTGCTCGGGCAGGTGGTCGAACTCGCCGTCGATCAGTGCCTCGAACGACTCGACGGTGTCCTCCAGCGGCACCGTGACGCCCGGCTGGCCGGTGAACTGCTCGGCGACGTAGAACGGCTGGGAGAAGAACCGCTGCACCTTGCGGGCGCGCTGCACGGTGATCTTGTCCTCCTCGGTCAGCTCGTCCATGCCGAGGATG
>Ga0136620_10001479_pt1 | contig 11171 bp, 12 predicted proteins | sample AntDrymUQ4162106_2_FD_104806 | JGI IMG/M metagenome (GOLD analysis project Ga0136620, IMG submission 104806) | Polar desert sand microbial communities from Dry Valleys, Antarctica - metaG UQ416 (21.06) | ecosystem: Environmental > Terrestrial > Soil > Desert | place: Antarctica: Dry Valley... | reverse complement strand
GATCACCGCCATGCGGCGTCCTCGGGCGCCCAGGTAGCGCTGCTACCTGGGCTTCCTGCGTCCTTGCCTGGCGGCGCCTGGAACTCGCCATTACCGGGCGAACGTTTCGAGAAGGCCCACTAGACGACGGAGGAGCGCGGTTTACTGCGTCTCATCGCCACAGTCTTCGCCAGCACTGACGAGCTCACCCTCCAGGATGCCCTCCAGGCCGAGGTCCGCTCGATTCCGCGCCCGAGCGTCCTCGCCGCTCCCCTCGAGGCCAAGGGCAAGACTGAGAAGGGCTTGGCCACGCTGGGTATCGAGACCGTCGGCGACCTGATCGAGCACCTGCCGCACGCCCACCACGACAGGGGGGACGCTCGGCCGATCGCGACGGTCGGGGTGGGCCAGGAGGCCACGGTCGCGGTCGCCGTGCGCAGCGTGACAGTGAAGCCGATGCGTGATCGCCGGCGCAAGCGAGTGGAGGCGCGCGTCTTCGATGAGACGGGTCCGATGCTCGCCATCTGGTGGAACCGTCCGTGGGTGGCCACCGAGTTCGGCGAGGGGTCGCAGGTGCTGCTTCACGGCAGGATGAAGAAGCGCAACGAGTTCCACGTGAACGACCACGAAGTGATGGGCGCCGCCGACAGCGCGGTCGGCCACAGCGTCGGGCTGGTGCCGGTGCATCCGGCCACCTACGGTCTGTCAGCCACGACCCTTCGCAGGCTGCTGTGGGCCAACTACCGGCTAATCCGCCACGCCGTGGAGCCTCTGCCCACCGCGCTGCGACTCGCGGAGCGACTCGCGGACCGCCCGGCCGCCCTCGCGGGTGCTCACTTCCCCGATACGGAGGACGACGAGGCAGGAGCGAGGCGGCGCTTGGCGTTCGAAGAGCTCTTCCTTTCGCAGGTGGCGGTCCTGGGGCGTCGTCGCTCGCGGCGTGACGGCCGCCGAGCCACCGCGCTGGACGCCACAGGTGAGCTGGTGGACCCATGGTTGGCCGGCCTGCCGTTTAAGCCCACCGGCGATCAGCGCTCGGCCGCCGACCGAATCGACTCCGACCTGGCCGGTGACCAGCCGATGCAACGGCTGCTGATGGGAGAAGTTGGCAGCGGCAAGACCCTGGTCGCCGTCGGCGCGATGCTGCGCGCGGCGGAGAACGGCAGCCAGGCCGCCCTGATGGCCCCCACCGAGACGCTTGCCGAGCAGCACCTGATCACCCTTGACCGGTTGCTCGGAGGCTTGGTGCCCGTGGAGCTGCTCACGGGGGCGACGCCGGCGGGGCGTCGCCGTGAGCTGCTGGCGCATCTCGATTCGGGAGAGCTGTCGCTGGTGGTGGGAACCCATGCGCTGATCGAGGAACCCGTGCGCTTCCGCGATCTGGCGGTGTGCGTGGTCGACGAGCAACATCGGTTCGGCGTTCGCCAGCGCGCGGCGCTGGACGCCAAAGCGCCCGACGGCCTGGTGCCTCACGTGCTGCACATGACCGCCACGCCGATTCCACGCACGCTTGCGCTCACCGCCTACGGTGACCTGGAGACCACCGTCCTGCGCGAGCTGCCCGCCGGCCGGCGGCCGGTGGAGACCTACGTGGTGGACGGAGCGCGGGCCCGGGCACGGGCCTACGAGCGGATCCGCGAGGAGATCGCGCAGGGCCGGCAGTGCTTCGTGGTGTGCCCTCTGGTGTCGGAGTCGGAGGTGCTGCAGGCACGTGCAGCCACGGTGGAGGCAGAGCGCCTCCAGAGCACCGAGTTCCGCGACCAGCGGGTGGCGCTGATCCACGGCCAGATGGCAACGGCCGAGAAGCAGGAGGCGATGCGCTCGTTCGCCGCCGGCGAGGCCGACGTGCTCGTGGCCACCAGCGTGATCGAGGTTGGAATCGACGTGCCCAACGCCACCGTGATGCTGATCGAGGCCGCCGAGCGCTACGGCCTCTCACAGCTGCACCAGCTCCGAGGCCGGGTCGGCCGGGGCGAGCACTCGTCGGTATGCGTCCTGTTCGGCGATCCCAAGCTGCCGCGCCTGGAGGCCATCGCTTCCACCCGCGACGGCTTCTCCCTGGCCGAGGTGGACCTGGAGCTGCGGGGGGCGGGGGAGGTGCTCGGAACCCGCCAGTCCGGCATGCAGGAGTTCCGGGTGGCTCGGCTTCCCGAGGACGCCGAGCTGCTCGAACGGGCCCGGGTCCACGCCGACGCCCTACTCGAGGCCGATCCCCACCTGTCCGAGCCCGAGCACGTGCTGCTGGGAGACGCGGTGCGCACCTTCTACGGGTCAGACCTCGACCCGATCCCGGCGTAGGCTTGCTCCATGGACCTCCTGGAGCTGATCGACGAGCTGGATGACCGAGTCCACAACGCCAAGCCCGTGCCGCTCACCGACCAGGTCCGCCTGGACAAGTTGGAGCTTTTCGACCTCCTGGACCAGATGCGCGCCACCTTCCCTACCGAGATCCAACAGGCCCGATGGATCGTCGAGCAGTCGGAGCGTGAGCAGCCCGCCTCGGAGCGACCGCCACCGTTGTCCGTCTCCGTGGATCAGGCGCGGGACACGTTTGACACGCTCTTGCATCGCGCGCGCTTCGGCGGTGAGCGATTCCTCGTCGAGCTTCAGGGCGAGCCTATGGCGGAGATCGGGCCACCGGCCTGATCGACCGCTCTCGCGCGATACTCGGCCAGTGAGGGTGGTCGCCGGCGAGCTGAAGGGCAGGCGCCTGCGCGCTCCCACCAGAGGTACCCGCCCGACGGCCGACCGTGTGCGCGAGGCGCTGTTCTCGATCCTCGGTGACGTCTCGGGGCTGCGGGTGCTCGACCTGTTCGCGGGCTCGGGTGCGCTGGGCATTGAGGCGCTCTCGCGAGGCGCCGCAGAGGCCGTGTTCGTGGACAGCGCGCCGCGCGCGGTGGCGGCGGTGAAGGCCAACCTCGAAGTGCTCGGCCTGGAGGCGAAGGTGGCGCGCCGGGACGCGCTGGCGTTTCTGGAAGGGGCCACCGGGGAAAGGCCGTTCGACCTGCTGTTCTGCGACCCGCCGTATGATGCCGCCGGTCGTCTGGCCCGTCCGCTCGCCGAGCGGCTGCCGCCCGTCCTGTCTGAGAACGCCCGAATCGTGACCGAATCCGACAAGCGATCCCCGCTGGATCTGCCGCTGCCGCTGCTGCGCGAGCGCACCTACGGCGACATACGCATCGCCGTCCACCGTGGGGAAGGATGAGGCAGGGATGCCGAATGCTTCGAGGCCTCATCTGAGCAATGACGGCACCGCGGTGGTGCCCGGGTCTTATGATCCGGTCACCCTCGGCCACCTCGACATCATCGGGCGCGCCGCCTCGGTGTTCGAAAACGTCGTGGTCGGCGTGGTCGACCACCCGGTGCGCAAGAAGCAGACCGTGTTCACCGCGGAGGAGCGCGTGGCCTTCGTTCAGGCCGAGACGGAGAAACTCGGCAATGTGCAGGTAAAATCCTTTGATACCCTCCTCGTCGATTTCGCGCGCGACAACGGAGCCAAGGCCATCGTGAAAGGGCTCCGTGCGATTTCGGACTTCGAGTACGAGTTCGAGATGAACCAGCTCAATCGCAAGATGGCGCCGGACATCGAGAGCATGTACCTGATGTCAGCCCCCCAATACAGCTTCCTTTCCTCCAGCGGCGTCAAAGAGATCGCCATGTTCGCCGGCGATTTGACGGGTCTGGTGCCCGACGCCGTGGCAGGGCGCTTGCAGGAAGCGCTCAAGCGCTCTAGAAACTGAGGTCTGCGATGGACGTTCTCGTACTGATCGACAAGCTGGACGACACCGTCCACAACTCCAAGCCGGTGCCGCTCACCGACCAGGTGCGCGTGGACAAGGAGGAGATCTACGACATCCTCGATCAGATGCGCGCCACGATCCCCGAGGAGATCAAGCAGGCGCGCTGGATCGTGAAAGAGCGCCAGGAGATGCTGGCCGAGGCCAAGCGCGAGGCCGAGCGCATCGTCAAGGAGTCGCGCGAGGAGCAGACCCGCTTGATCGGCGAGGAAGAGGTCGTCAAGCAGGCCGAGCGCCAGGCCGACGAGATCGTCGAGGACGCCCGCGCCCGTGAGCGCGAGATCCGCCTCGGTGCCGAGGACTACGCCGACGACATCCTCAACACCCTCGAGGTCAACCTCGAGAAGTTCATCGCCGCAGTGCAGCGTGGCCGCGACCGCCTCCAGGGTCGCGACGCCGAAGAAGCAGAGTCCACCAGCGCGTAGCTAGCCTCGGATCGGTGCCGGCGCGCACCGACAGCTTCGCCCTCAACCGGCTGGGCCTGGCTCCGGGAGAGGGCCGCCCGCTCGACCTGACGGTGGCGATGGAGCCTTTGCACTTTGCCGCCCAGGACTATTCGCCCGGCGACGAGACCGACGTGCGGCTCGATGTCTCGCGGACCACCGGGCCCGGCTACGCGCTGAGGCTGCGATTCGGCGTGGCGCTGCACGGGCCGTGTCAGCGTTGCCTGGAGGACGCGGGGGCGGACATCGAGGTCGACGCGCGCGAGATCGAGCAGCCCGAGGGTGGCGACGAGCTCAACTCGCCCTACGTGGACGGCGATGACCTGGACCTGCGCGCCTGGGCGCGGGACGCCCTGGTACTCGCTCTGCCCACGCAGATCGTGTGCGGGCCGGAGTGCCGCGGGCTGTGCGCTCTCTGCGGCGCCAATCTCAACGAGGACCCTTCGCATGAACACGAGCGCCCGCCGGATCCGCGCTGGGCCAAGCTTTCCGAGCTCGAGCTCGAGTGAGGAAGGGCTGCGGTGCTCGCCCGGCCAGCGCCCGGCCTGCGCTCCTCGCTGGGCTGCGGTGCTCGCCCGGCCAGCGCCCGGCCTGCGCTCCTCGCTGGGCTGCGGTGCTCGCCCGGCCAGCGCCCTCGCCGGGCAGGCGATTTCCCACTGCTAGCCTTCGCCGCCGCCATGGCCGTCCCCAAGCAACGTCAGTCGCACTCGCGCACCAACAAGCGCCGCTCCCAGCACAAGATCTCGCCGCCGGCCACCTCTGCGTGCCCCCGCTGTGGAGCGCCCCGCCTGACCCATCGCGTCTGTTCCACCTGTGGCACCTATGGCGGCCGCGAGATCGTGTCCCGCGCGGCGCCCGAGACCGACGACGAGTAAACAAGACGAGATTCGACAGCGAGGAATCTCGTACAGAGCCGGCCCATGATCGCGCTGGACGCGAACGGGGCGGACGGCGGGCCCGCCGTGGTGGCAGACGGCGCCAAGCGTTCGGGCGAGCAGGTGTTGCTGTTCGGCCCGAAGGACGAGTTGGGCGGGTCAGGCGCCGAGGTGGTCGACGCCCCCGAGCGCATCGCCGGCGATGACGAGCCCGTGCGCGCAGTGCGCTCGCGCCCGGACGCCTCGATCGTCCAGGCTGCCCGGGCCGTGGCCGAAGGACGCGCCGAGGCGCTCGTATCGGCAGGGAGCACGGGACCCACGCTCGCGGCGGCCACGTTGGCCATCAAGCGGCTGCGGGGCGTGCACCGCCCCGCCATTGCGGCCCTGTTGCCGCTCCCGACGGGGCCGGTCCTGCTGCTCGATGCCGGGGCCAACACGGAGGTTCGCCCCGAGCACCTGGTGCAGTTCGCCTACATGGGGGCCGCGTTCATGGAGGCCGTCGTCGGCTCGAAGCGCCCGCGGGTGGGCCTGCTGTCGGTGGGCCGCGAGGCGGCCAAGGGCACGCCCGACGTCCTCGCCGCACGCCAGCGGCTCGAGGACGGACCGCTGGACTTTGCCGGCAACGTCGAGGGCTTCGACCTCACAGCGGGCACGGTGGACGTCGTCGTGACCGACGGCTTCACCGGCAACGTTGCGCTCAAGGTGGCCGAGGGCGCCTCGCGCACCGTGCGCGAGGCCATCCGGCAACGCGTGCGGTCGGGCGGGCCGCTGGCGCTGCTCGGCGGCCTGCTCATTCGCGGCCCCGTCGCCCGCCTGCGGGTCGAGCTCGACCCCGAGAGGGTGGGAGGCGCGCTGCTGCTGGGTCTGCGGCGTCCGGTCGTGATCGCGCACGGCAGTTTTGGCCCCGGCGGCATCTCCGCCGCCGTCCGCCTGGCCCGGCGTGCGGTGGACGAGCGCATGGTCGAGCGCACCCACGCGGCACTCGAGACGGCCGGCGCCTTGCGGTCCGTGCCCGCTGGTAGCGTCGCGACCAATGGCTGATTGCCGGGTGACCCCATGACCCGCGAGGAGGTGCTCGGACGCATCCGTGAGCACCTGGCAACCGAGCTCGAGGTCGAGCCGTCGGCGATCGCCGAGGAGACCCGTTTCAGGGAGGATCTCGAGGCCGATTCCCTCGATCTGGTCGAGCTCACCGTGGAGCTCGAGGACGCCTACGGCATCCGCTTCCCCGACGACGAGGCCGCCCGGATCCTCACGGTGGGGCAGGCCGCTGATTTCGTGTTCGCGCGTGTCGAGGACAGTTGACACCGAGCCCGACCGCGTACGGGGCCTCGCCGCCCTGCTGGAAGGCCTGCCTGAGGACCTCGCGCGGCAGGCTTTCACGCACGCCTCGTGGGTGGAGCACCGCGCGGAGTCCTACGAGCGGCTGGCCTTCCTGGGAGATGTCGTCCTGAGCCTCGCGGTGTCCACCCACCTCTTGCCGCGCTTCGAGCGCCACGGCGCCGGCCGGCTCACCAAGATCCGCGCCCAGGCCGTGAGCGGCGCGTCGTGCGCCAAGGTCGCACGCGAGCTCGGCTTGCCAGAGCGCCTGCGCGAGACCGCGCCCGATGGCCAGGGGCGCAGCTTCGCCCTGCTGGTACGCAGCGAGCGTGTGCTGGCCTCGGTCTGCGAGGCGGTGATCGGTGCCGTCTACCTCAACTATGGCTTCGACCGCGTGGCGCCCGAGGTCGTAGCTGCCTTCGACGACGAGATCGACGAGGCGCTCGAGAACCCGGTGGACTACAAGTCGCTGCTGCAGGAGCGGCTGGCGCGGCGCGCGGAGGTCGTCTCCTACCGCATCGAGTCCCAGGACGGCCCGGCCCACGATCGCAGCTTCGTGGCGGTGGCCGAGGTCGAGAACGGCGAGTTGGGACGCGGTGAGGGCAGGACCAAGAAGGCGGCCGAGCAGGAGGCCGCCTCCGAGGCCCTCGAGGCGCTCGGGCGAAAGAGCGGCTGATGCACCTGCGCTCGATCTCCATGAAGGGCTTCAAGTCCTTCCCCGGCCGGACCAAGCTGGAGTTCACGCCCGGCGTTGCTGTCGTGGTGGGGCCCAACGGCTCCGGCAAGTCCAACATCACAGACGCCGTGCTGTGGGCGCTCGGCGAGCAGAGCCCGCTGGCCGTGCGGGGCCAGACGATGAAGGACGTGATCTTCGCCGGCGGCCACGGGGTCAAGGGCTCCAGCGCCGCCGAGGTCGAGGTGGTGATCGACAACTCGAGTGGGCGCTCCGACAGCGAGTTCTCAGAGATCTCCATCGTGCGCCGGCTGGACCGATCCGGCGAGGGCGAGTACCGCCTCAATGGCGCCCGCTGCCGCCTCACCGACGTGGCCGAGGTGCTCTCAGACACCGGCCTGGGCAAGGAGATGCACTCCGTGGTCTCCCAGGGCCGCGTGGAGGCCATCGTGCTCTCGCGGCCGCGCGAGCGGCGGATGCTGATCGAGGAGGCCGCGGGACTCGGCAAGCACCGCAAGCGCCGCCGGCGCGCCCAGCTCAAGCTCGAGCGCACCGAGGAGAACCTCTCGCGTGCGCTGGACGTGGAGCGCGAGGCACGCTCGCGCCTACGCCCCCTCAAGCGCCAGGCTGAGGCCGCGGAGCTGCACCAGCGCCTTCAGCGCCAGTCCGACGAGGCCCGCCACGACCTGGCCCGCGACGATGTCCGCGAGGCCGTGGCCCGCCTGGCCGGCGCCGAGGCGGAGGCCGCCGCCGCCCGCTCCCAGCGCGACGATTGCGATGGCCTGCTCTCGGCGGTTGCCGCCCGGCGCGAGGCCGCCGAGGAGGCATTTGCCGCGCTCAGCCGCGAGCGCGACGGCCTCCAGGGGCGCCTCTACTCCACACGGGCGGCCACCGACCGGATCACCATGCGGCTGGAGCGCGCCCGCGACCTGGCCCGGGCCGCCCTCGACGGCGCCGGGAGGCGCTCCTCCCAGCTGGAGTTGCTGGAGTCCGAGCTGGCCGCCCTGAGCCGCGACGCCGGCCGCCCCGACCGCATCGCTGTGCTGGAGGGTCAGCTCTCCGCCCTCGAGGGCGCCCGCGAGTCGCGTGTGCGTGACGAGGTCGAGGAACTGCGGGCCGAGCGTCAGGCGGCCGAGGCTCGCCGTGTCGGGCTCGACGAAGGTGCCGCCGCCAACCGCCGCGCGCTGGAGGAGGCCGACGCCGCCTGTGAGGCTGCCCGCCGCGCCCGCGGGGCCGCCGAGCGCGCCGCCGAAGGCGCTCGTTCCGCCGCCGCCACGTCCGGCGCCGAGCTGGCGTCGGTAAACCAGTTTCTCCGCAGCGCGGCGTCCGCCGGCTCGGCTTCGGCCTTGTCGGACCTGCTCGAGGTCCAACCGGGCTACGAGGCCGCCTTCGCCGCCGCCCTTGGCCCACGCCTCGGCGCCGGCGTGGCCCAGGGTCGCGAGCAGGCCGAGCGCCTGCTCGACGCCGCGGGCCAAGACGGCGGCGTGGTGCTGCTCAGCCGGGCAACGGCGCAATCGCCCGCCGCCGCTGCCGGTGGAGACCGGTCGCCGTGCCCGGGCGCCGAGCGGCTGCTCGACCACGTCACAGCCTCGGACCCGACCGCCGGCGCCGTGGCCGCACGCCTACTGGGGGAGACCTGGGTCGTCGGGTCGCTGGCCGACGTATCGCCGGAGTTCGGCGGCGTGGCCGTCACCCGCGCAGGACGTATCTATTCCCCGCGCGCGCTGGAGCTGCGCCAGGCCGCCGTTGGCGGCCCAGAGCGTGTGCTCGAGCAGCGCAACCGCCGCGCGGAACTCGTGCATCGCTCCGAGGAGGCGGTCCGTGAGGAGGCGCGCGCCCGCGCAGCCGTCGAGGAAGCCAACCACACGGTGGCCGGCACCGATCGGGCGCGTGAGCAGGCCGAGGGGGCTCTGCGCAGGGCGCTGCGCGAAGTTCAGGAGGCCGCCGAAGCCGTCCGCCGGGCCGACTGGGTGATCCAGCGCCGCACGGAGGCCCCCGACGAAGGGCCCGACGCCGTCCGCCGCGCCGAGCTTGCCGCCGAGGTCCGCGCCGAGCGCCAGATGGAGGAGAACGATGGCCGCGAGCGCGCTCAGCGGGCGGAGCGAGCCGCCCGACTGCGCCGGCGCATCGACAGTGACAGGGCTCTGGCCGTCGCGGCCGACAGCGCATCCACCGCCCTGAGCGCCGCGCGCGAGGCCGTGGGCGCGCGCGTGCAGGCGCTCGAGGCAGAGCACGCGGCCGGGGCCCGCGCGGGCGAGGAGACCGCGGCCTCTCTGCGGGTGTGCGCCCACGAGGAGGCCGACATACAGGGCCGGCTGAGGGCGGCCGGCGAGCGCGTGACCGTTGCCGAGGTGGCAGCTCAGCAGGTGCGCGACACGGCAGCTGACGCCCAGGCCGCCCTGAACGCGGTGGCCGCCCGCCTCGGGCTGGCAGCCCAGCCCGCGACCGCGGCTCTGGACCCGGAGCGCCGTGGCGAGCTGGAGTCGCGCATCGAGCGCCTGGCCCGCCGTCGCGAGCAGCTCGGCCCGGTGAACCCGCTCGCCGCGGCCGAGTACGAGGAGGCCGTGACCCACCTCGAGGAGCTGGAGTCACAGCGCAGGGACATGGAGGGTGCGCTCACAGAGCTGCGGGGACTGATCCGTGAGACCGATCGCCGCATACGCGAGAACTTCGAGGAGACCTTCGAGGCCGCCGCGAAGAACTTCGAGGACGTCGTGGCCCACTTGTTCCCGGGAGGCAAGGGGCGGCTGAGGCTGGCCGACCCCGACCAGGGCCCGCGGCCACTGATCGGCGGCGCCGCTCCCGAAGCCGACGGCGAGGACGGCGCGGAAGATGAGGAGGCCCAGTCGCCCGCCGGCGACTACGAGAACGCCGAGCGGCCCGGTGCGAGCGAACCCGGGGTGGAGGTGGAGGTGACCCCCGCGGGCAAGTCCACCAAGCGCCTGTCGCTGCTCTCGGGCGGCGAGAAGTCGCTCGTGGCCCTGGCCTTCATGTTCGCCGTCTTCCTGGCTCGGCCGTGCCCCTTCTACATCCTCGATGAGGTCGAGGCTGCGCTCGACGACCTCAACATCGATCGCTTCCTGCAGCTCCTGGGCCGGTATTCCGATCGCGCTCAGTTCATCGTCGTCACCCACCAGAAGCGCACCATGGACGCCGCCGACTGCCTTTACGGAGTGAGCATGGGCGGCGACGGGGTCTCGCGAGTGGTCTCCCGGCGGCTCGCCGGGCGTCCAGCGCAAGCCGCGTAACTGGCGAACTTCCGGCCTCGTGCCGAGTTGTAGCCCACACGAAACCGACTTCGGAGGCTTACCTTTCATGAAGAAGATCCTGACGCTGGCCTCGCTGCTCGCCCTTACCCTCGTGAGTGTTGCGATCGCCGCCAGCGAAACGCCCACGACGGGCGACGACAACATCAAGGGCACTGAGGGCAACGACACCATCAATGCGCTGGCCGGTAACGACAAGGTCAGCGGCCGCGACGGAAACGACATCCTCGATGGCGACCTGGGCAACGACCACGTCAGGGGCGGCGCCGGTGACGACGAGGTCAACGGTGGCGACGGCGACGACAAGCTGAGCGGCGGCAAGGACGACGACGAGGTCAACGGCGACGCCGGCAATGACCGCCTCAAGGGCGGCAAGGGTGCCGACAAGCTCGAAGGCGACGCCGGCGATGACCGCCTCAAGGGCGGCAAGGGCGCCGACGACCTGGACGGCGGCGACGGCGCCGACCGCATCAACGCCAAGGGCGGCGGCCGCAAGAGCGGCCCCGACACTGTGAACTGCGGTGCCGGCGACGGCGACGTGGATGTCGTGCGCGCGGACCGCAACGACACAGTCACCGGCTGCGGACCCGAGGACATGGTCAAGCAGAAGGGGCGCAAGAAGGGCGACGACGACTCGTCCCAGCGCAAGGGCAAGCGCAAGGGCCACGCCCGCCGCGCGTAGCGACTCGACTCACCTAGTGGACCTTCTCTCAACGTTGCACCCGTAATGGCGGTCCCAGATCACCGCCATGCGGCGTCCTCGGGCGCCCAGGTAGCGCTGCTACCTGGGCTTCCTGCGTCCTTGCCTGGCGGCGCCT
>Ga0136620_10001478_pt1 | contig 11172 bp, 12 predicted proteins | sample AntDrymUQ4162106_2_FD_104806 | JGI IMG/M metagenome (GOLD analysis project Ga0136620, IMG submission 104806) | Polar desert sand microbial communities from Dry Valleys, Antarctica - metaG UQ416 (21.06) | ecosystem: Environmental > Terrestrial > Soil > Desert | place: Antarctica: Dry Valley... | reverse complement strand
GCGCACCAGCTCAGGGTTCAGCACCGCCGCGCCGGCCAGGTGGCCGCTCGCGACCGTCTTGGGTTGTCAAAGAGCACCCGCGCCGGGACGCCACCGACCGACTCGAAGCTCGCCGCCAGGCCGACCGCGAGCGCGCCAAAGCGCTCCGAGCACGAAAAGCGCACCGTCCGGTAGCGCGAGAAGCCAAGCACCGCCGAGAAGAACGACAGCTTGCGCAGCCCGGCCGCGGTCGGGACCGTCCCTGCAGCGCCCCAGTCACACAGCAGGCACAGGTGGAGGATGGAGGCAGGGCGACTCGGCGCCACCGCGTCGGTCTAACCGGACACGGAATCGGAGCGTCAGCTGCGCTTACGCGCGGCGTTTCACGGTGAAGAAGATCTCCTGGTTGCCGATCGGCCCCGGTAACGTCGCTAATGGAGTCGTCCTCTCTGCGACTACATCGAAGCGATAAGCTAACTCTCGGCGCAGCAGTCGGTAGTCGAAGCCCTTGTGGTGGTGAATCCAGGTTCGCTGATCGGAGGGGTCGAAACGCCCGGGGTCGTAGACAGTACCTCCGGCAGCAATACGGATCAGCTCCGTCGATTCGTACTCTCGATCGCGGCCCTTGAGGAAGAGCCGTCCCAGGTTCTTGATGAGAAGGCTTGGCCCGATCTCAACCGGGACGTCAATGAGGATCTCCCCTACCGGAGAGAGAGTGGCCTCACAGGTATCGTAAAAGGCTTGCCGTTCGGGAAGGGGCATGTGCTCCAGCACCCCCAGACAGGAGATGTAGTCGAAGGCCTCATGTTTCAACTCAGACCGCTCCGTCACCAGGCGGACGCGATCAACCAGGTCGTGCTCCGCGATCTTCTCCAAGAGTTGGCGCGAGAACTCCTCGACCGGCTCGTACACTGTGATCCTCTCCGTTTCCAGGCCCTTCCGGACAGCTTCCACGAGCAGGTGGCCGTCCCCAGCTCCGTAGTCTAAGAGGCGGGCCGGCTGAGCCTTGACCATGGCATCTACCGCGACGCGAAAACGAACTTGGTGCGGGTAGCGAACGACGAAATACGGGTTAGCGTAGGTCTGTTCCTCGTAGTTCGAGGGGAGACGAGTTCGGAAGCACCACATAATGCGTCATCCTACAAACGACGCAACCGGGCGGGCCTCCGTAGTATGCTTGGCGCCCAAAGACGTGCGCCTCTTGCGCTGACAGGGGTTCAACCTTCGTCCGCTACAACTGTCACCATGAGGTCCTCGTGACCCCGGCACCGGGATGAAAGTTCTAGTTCTCGTGCCGGGCCTCGACCCTGCCCGCGGGGGAATGGCCTCAGCAGCCACGAACATGCTGATCGCGGCGCGGGAGGCCGGAGTGGAGTGCGTCGTCGTGGTCCCCGACCACGGCGGCTCCGAGTCTACGCGGACGCTGATCGACATCCTCGAAGCGGCGGGAGTGGTTGTCCACGCTGTGCCAACGCTCACTCGCCCCCGCATGGTTGCCTACCGCTGGGGGATCAGCCCAGCTCAGGCTAGGTGGACCGCTCGCAATATCGGCGGGTTCGATGTCGTGCACGTGCACGGCGCGTGGGGGATCGGCCCCCTCAGTGGCCTCACGATCGGTCGTCTCGCCGGCAAGCCGATCGTGGTGACTGCTCACGAGTCGCTGACAGCTTTCGACATCGACGACTCCCGGAGCGCCTTCCGGCGGCGACAGAAGCTCCTCTTGAAGGCCCTGTACCTCCGCTACACCACGCTGTTCATGCTGACCTCTCAACTCGAGGCTCACGACTCCCTTCCCCTTTCCGCGCCACAGCGGACCGTCCACTACCCGGTGGTCCACGCCGACGCGCCGGTGCGAGAGCCGAGGGCACGAGGGCGGGGGCGTGACCTGAAGGTAGGCTTCCTGGCCCGGATCGACCCGAAGAAGAACCTGGACCTCCTGATCGATGCGATGGCTGAGGTCCCGGACTATGTCCGCCTCGTGGTAGCGGGAGAGGGGCCCGCCGACCTCGTCGAGAGCCTGCGCCAGCGAGCGGATCATCTCGGCGTGACCGGCCGGATCGAGTGGCTCGGATTCGTATCGCCGGGCGACCGGGCGAGCTTCCTCGAGGGCTTGGATCTGTTGGCCATGCCCTCCGCCTTCGAGAGCTTCGGTCTCTCCGCAGCGGAAGCCATGCTCGAAGGCGTGCCCGTGCTGGTCTCGGAGCGAACCGGCATCGCGGAGGTGATCGGCCGCCATGGCGGCGGCAAGGTGACCGAGGCTGACACCCGCTGCATCGCTCTGGCAATCAACGAGCTCGATGCAGATCGCAGCCTTCTGTCGAAGATGGGGCGCCTGGGCCAGAAGGCGGTCCGAGCGGAGCTCACCTACACCCGGATCGGCCAGGTCATTCGGACCTCCTACGAGGAGGTCCTCCGGTCGGCGGGCAAGAGAGGTCGGCCGCAAGAGTGAGAGGGTGGTTGTCGCATTCAAGCGCGCTGGGACAGCCTGAGCCGTTCAGCGCTGTCCGCCCGTTGCTCCGGCGTGGCGTAGGCGCTGAGCGCGCGCAAAGGTCCTTCGCCGCGCGCGAATACCACGTCGAGTTGCGCGAGTGCCCCATCGAGCGGGCGGTAGAGGTGGTCCACGAAGTCGTAAGGGACGAACCCGCGACGGGACATGTGGGCCATGACCTCGTGGCAGAGGGGCCCGTCATGGTAGAACCGGAAGAAGGAGACTTCTAGGAACACGAGTTCCGTCGCCGCCAGCGTGCGCTCCGCTCCCTCCAGCACGTCTAGCTCGGCACCCTGAACATCTACCTTGAGCACGTAGGGTCCCCCGGCCGAGTGCGCGGCGCAGAGGTCGTCGACGGTCGCGGCGCGCACCTCCCGCGCGACGCCGTCGAAAGCACGCCCATCCTGCTCGCTCTTCAGCGACGATCCGACAAGGTCTTCGTGGACATTGATCTGGATGGTGCCCGCTTTCGCCGTCGCAGCGGCCTCGATCTCGATCGCGCCATGCAGGCTTGGCCGGACGGACTGAGGCTGGTGGGAGTACTCGGACAGCGGCTCGATCAAGAGGTAGCGCGCATCGGGGAAGACTTCTTGACACTCGAGCGACCAGCGCCCGTATGCGGCGCCAACGTCGACAACGGTGGCTGGTCGCAAACCGCTCCCACGAGCCACCCGGAGCACTTCGACTGCTCGCCTTTGGCGAGCCGGGGCGAGGCGCGCACGGATCCCCCGTGCGCGGTCACGGGCGGGTGGGGGCAGGCGAGCGAATGCGTGTCTCGCGAGCAATCCGGGGCGCACGGGACGACTATAGCCCGGCAGCCCACCCATCTCTCGCACCCGCGGCGAGATTGAGCGCCAATCCGGAGCGCTCAAGAGCGAGGGCGCTGTCGCCGCTCAGGGCTCCGGCTCCACGCCGACCTGACGATCCTCCCCAAGGTCGCCTGCGCGCTCGCGAGAGCGCGCGAACCGTCCCTGCTGACGGCGCAAACCCTCGCAGCGCTCAGGCAGGTCGTCCTCGACGTTCGGGATCCGCCCCTTGGGGACGAGAACTGGCCCTCGCCGGTTCCCGACCACTCGTAGAATCCACGCATCTCGCGTCCAGCACCGACGAAAGAACGGGCGTAGCAACCGAAGCGTGGCCGACGACACTTCTCGCCGCGGACGCTTCGGTCTCCGGTGCGACCCCATCGCTCACCTCTCGCACGTCCAAGTGCCACGTTATTGGTGGGAACACTACTTCGCGCTCCGGTCAAGCAACCTATACCAACCGCTGGGCCCGGATCCACTCGACCGTCGCCGGAACACTCACGTCCAGGTCAAACGGGGGTTGGCCCGCGACTGCGGTCAAGGGGTCGAGATCGTGATACATGGGTGTGAGCAGGTTGGCCAGGCGGAAGCTGGTGAGCGGGGCGCGCCGCCCGGCTCGCTCGAGCAGGTCCCCTGCCCGCGCCATGGCTGTAAGCACTGGAAGCGGGACATCCCTGGGCCGTCTCCGCCCGAGCGCCGCGCTGATCCGGTCTGCGAGGTCACGCACCTCGATCGGCGGATCGTCGGCGAGGTAGAAGGTCCGTCCTAGCACTTTCTCGTCGGGCGCCGTCATGAGCTTATGCAGCTGCCAGATAGTGTTGCCCACGAAGCCGAAGTTCTTCTCGATTCGCTTCCCCGTGGGGTGCACGTAGCGGCCACGTGCGACGTTCAGGAAAAAGTCCCGGTACGGAATGTCAAACCAAGGTCCCCAGATCGAGGTGGGCCGCGCGAGTACCCATGGAAGGTCTGTAGCCGCACGCACCAGACGCTCGGTCTCGACCTTGCTCTCCCCGTAGGGCGTCGACGGGCAGTAGTCCTCGTCGGACACTGGCTGATAGCCGATGCGGCAGACCATCCGCGAGGACGCGACGACGATACGAGAAGCAGGCGTCTCCAACTCGCTAAGCACGTCCAGAAAAGCGGCCACTCCCCCCACATTGGCGGAGTAGTCGGCGGGGCTGCTCCCGCCCAGATCAGTACGCGCACCGAGGTGGAAGACATGCGTAGGGGCGAACCGCATGACAACAGAGCGGAGCTCGTCGGCACGGGTGAGGTCCACCCTCGTCCAGAGGTCGGCGTCGGCTCGATTCCGCGGCGCGGCCAGGTCAAGGTTCGCGACTGTTACCCCGGCCGCGCGGTAGGCAGCTACAAGGTTGGTCCCAATGAAGCCCGAGCCGCCGGTCACGAGAACCTTGCATGCCTGATCTAGGCCGCTGGAGAACTCGAGTTCCGGCAGCGGCATTCGGCTCACCCTACAAGCGCGTCGGCTACTCGGTGCTGAGCCGAGCGAGCGCTCCGCCGTCGACGACGAGCTCCTGTCCGGTGATGAACCCAGAGCGCTCTCGGTCAAGGAGGAAGGCGATCGCTTCCCCGATCTCCCTCGCCTGGCCGATCCGGCCTAGCGGGGTGCGTTCCACAAGCATTTGCTCGGCATCGTCGCTGCGTGTAAGCCCCTCCCTCAGCGCCGGGGTGTCGACCGCCCCGGGCAGGACCGCGTTCGCCCGGATCCCGACCGGCGCGAGTTCGATAGCCGCGGCGCGCGTCAGAGCTACTAGGCCGCCCTTCGTGGCGGCATATGCCGCCATCCAGCGCGATGTCGCCAACGCATGTACCGAGGCGACGTTGACTACTGCCCCTCGGCTTTCGGCCAGCTGGCGCTGACAGGCTTTGATGCACGCGAACGGTGCGCGCACGTTGACCGCAGCCAGGGCGTCCCACTCGTCCACCCGGGTCTCGACCAGCGGCTTGCACAGCTGAACGGCGGCATTGTTCACGAGCCCGTCGATACGAGGAAGCCGCTCTAGGGCGGCGGTTACCGCCTCAGTGTCCGCAATGTCAACCTTCAGGGAACCTGAACGTTCCATAGGCTGGCGGTCCAGCGCCACGACCTCCCACCCGTAGCTCTCCAGAACTTCACAGGTTGCGCCGCCGATTCCGCGGGCGGCGCCGGTGACCACGGCGACCGCCGTCATGACCGTTCGAGGCCGGCGAACAGGTTTTCTACTGCGCGCTCGCTCGCGCGTAGGACGCCTTCGGTGGAGTTCGATCCGTTGTGGGACCCGAACACGCACTGACCAAACTCGCGGAGTCGGCTGTCCTCGGGGAGCGGTTCATCCTCAAAGACGTCAAGGGCCGCAGCCTCTATCTGGCCGCTCCGTAGCGCCTCGACGAGTGCCGCTTCGTCTACCAGCGGCCCGCGCGCAACGTTCACCAGATAGGCGCTACGCGGCATTAGCCCGAGCCTAGGTGCGTCAACCATGTGGTGCGTTTCAGGCGTCAGCGGGCAACAGAGCACCAGAGCGTGACTGCGGCGGAACAGCTCGTCGCTATCTACTAGCTCGACCCCGAGATCCGCGGCAGGGGGGCGCGCAGCCTCCACAATATCCTGCGCCACGACGGTCATCCCGAAGCCCTGGGCGCGTCGCGCCACCGCCTGCCCGACGCTTCCGAAACCGGCAATTCCCATGATCTTCCCGTTGAGCGAGCGCCCCTCATGCTTGAACCATCCGCCCGCCTTGACTGAGGCGTCGATCACGTGGAGCTGGCGCGTGAGCATCACGAGATATGCGAGCGCGACGTCAGCAACGTCTTCCCCGAACACGCCGGGCGTGTTGGTCACCTCTATGCCGCGCATACGGGCAGCCTGCTTGTCGATGCCGTCCGTTCCCACCCCCCACTTCGAGATGATCTGCATCCGACCGGCGTGCTCGAGTACTCGAGCCGTAAGCGGGTCGTCGCCGGCGATCATCCCATCGAAGTCGCCGATCATGGCGATTAGCTCTTCCTCAGTTACCTGCTGAACGACATCCGGCAAGACGAGGCTGATGCCGCGGTCGTCGAACGCCGGGCGGAACTCGTCGATGCAGTTCTGCATCTGGCGGCAAGTGATGAGGACTCGCGCTTCGGTCAAGCCCGAGCCTCCCGCGCGGCGTAGAGGGCCTCGGCAACCGTCCAGTCGATCTCTTCGTCGATATCCCATGCTTCGTCCGCGGTGAGGGGATAGAGCAGCGGCCGCTCGCCGATGCGATTGCCCCGCTGGCGCAGCGTGTCGCCGGTGAAGATGTAGAGACACGAGTTCTCTTCCATCAACGGCGGAAGGTCCTGGGTGCGAAGCAGCACAACCGGATCGTGATTGATCGCTTCGCCCTCGGCAGTGTAAAGCCGCGTCTGGAGGGGGGTGACAGTGAACAGAGAGTCGTACCGGTCACGAGCCTCGAGCAATGACTCGATGGCGCGCGTGATTGTCTCGCTCCGCAGGAGCGGATTCGTGCTATGCGTCTGTAGGTAGAGGTCAGCTTCCACCTGAGTTACGTCGTGAAGCAACACCGTGTTCATGGGGACGTCCCCGCCACGGATGTTCTCGGGTCTCATCAGGACGCGGACCTCTGGAAATGAAACTTGGGCGTCGGCGGCAATGTGGTCCGAGTCCGTATCGATCACGACCTCGTCTATGCGCGGGCAAGCGGACAACGCGTCGATGATGTGATGAAACAGCGGCCGGCCACCCAATGGGCGATAGTTCTTCCCCTTGACCCGCTCGCTCGTGTGGCGCATTGGCACGAACGCCGCTACGCGGAGCTCAGACACCGCTTCCAGCCTCGACCAATACGGCACGCGCGGGGGCCGCCTCGACTCCTACGAGATGGATGGGCAGGCACAGGAGCGTCCAGTACCCCGCGTGGACGTGGCCGAGATCGACACCTTCCAGGATCACTACGCCCGCGCCGAGCAGAATCCGATGCGTATCGGGAGGGTCGTGAAAGAGCTGGATGGACAGGTAATCGATGCCCACGAGGGCCAATCCCCGGTCGACAACCCACTGTGCGCCATCTGCCGTCAGCGCGACGAAATCTTCGCGAAAGGGCGCCTCGCGAGGACCGAACGAGTTATCGGTGCGCAGTAGAAGGCGGGTCGTGTCGGAGGGGATATCGAGCGACTCGAGCAGCTCGGCATCGATCACTCGATGCCCTACCGCATCGGCGACCCAGGCCGGCCCCACGAAGGGTCCTAGCCCGACCTGGTGGAGGGCCGCGCCCTCCTCGACAAAGTGCCTCGGCGCGTCGACGTGCGTTCCGCAGTGGACGTCCATTTCGATCAAGGTTGCATTCGCAATGTCGCCGTCGGCAAGCGCCAGATGAGCCGAGGATGCGAACCCGGGACTGCCGGGCCAGACCGGCGTGCCGCTGTGAAGGGGCATGGAGATGTCAATCACCGGCGGCCTACTCACCCGGTCGGTAGCGGTTCGTCGTAATCGATCGCTCGCCCGGGGGGATCTTCGTGCTGTGCGTCTCCGTTCTCGGGCGGAAGGGCCGGGTAGTAGAACCGCCGCCTGAGCAATTCGGTGGCGGGACCCTGCTGGGCAAACCCCCGGTACGTGCCATAGAACTGCGCCAGCCTAAAGCGAAGAATGTCCGCCGCGTGCGCACGCAGCACGCCCTCGCGGCGCGCTTCGCGTAGATCCCCTAGGACGCTGGCGAGCCCGAGACGCGTCGTAATGCCGAGCCCCATGCGCTGTTCGTTGTGGATCTCCTTGTGGGCGATTGCTTCGCGACGGTAACGGTTGACGATTTGCCTCGACGACTCGTCGTGAACGTGGACGACTGGCGCTTCGGCTACGTACGACACGAGGTGCCCGGCCGCGATCACCTTTTTCGCCCAGTCGAGATCCTCCAACCCAGTCAATTCCTCGTCGTACGGATGCTCCTTCCAAACGCTCATACGGACTGCTGCATTGGCGTTGTTGCAGAACGGGTGACGCTGGCGCCGGACGGATGTGGGAGGAAACCATCGCGCCAGGATCTGGCGTTCGGCGAATCGGCCATCAACCGGCGTTTGCTGACGACCGTAAGTGACGGCGATCTCCGGCATAACGAAGGGGGCGACGAGCCGCTCGAGCCATGTGTCGTAGACCGGGTAGACGTGCGCGCTCGCCAGGACGGCCGTCTCCGTCCCAACGTTTGCGAGGCCGACGTTCAGCGCCCGTCCGAACGAGAAGTCCTCGGGCGAGATGGCGACGGTCTCCACCGGAAAGGCCGACGCAATCGCGAGCGTGGCGTCGGTCGACCCCGAGTCGACCACGACGACCTGGTCTGGCTTGTGGGTCTGCAACATGACTCCCGTTAGAAGCCGACCGATATGTGCTTCCTCGTTGAAGCACCGGATGACAACGGCAACCGTGGGGCGCTGAACTGAAGGATTGGTCACTTAGTCACGTTCCGTATCTCGGCCATCGCCGCCTCGAAAGGTTCCACCACGGCGCCTACAGAGAAGTGCCGACGCGCATAGTCGAGGCCCGCGGCTCCCTTCTTGCGCAGCTCGTCCGGCTGAGAGAGAAGCTCCGCGATCAAGGCTGCCGACTCCGCAGGTCGGCGGGAGTCGACCACCCAGCCGGCCCCCGAGACCCGCAGGATCCGCGCCACCTCGGACTCTTGGCGGACAGATCCGACCACGGGGACACCGGCCCCCATGAAGTTCATCAGCTTCGAGGGGACGTTGAACTCGACCCCCTCGTAGCGCTGCGAGACGACCGCCACAGCGGCCTGCTGCAGCTCCTCCTCAAGCCTCTCCGGGCCGACGATGCCGGTTATCTGGACGCGATCGGTCCTCATGACCTTGCGCACATCGCCGGCTGCCACACCATCCCCGACCAGGTGGAATCGCGCCCCTTGCTCCTCCAAGTGTGGATGGGCTTCAAAAGCCGCCACGATCTCCGCGAGGCCTTGGGAGTGCCCGATGTTCCCCATGGTCATGACGCGGTTCGCGTCGATAGCCGACTCGCTTCGCGGACCCTCGGCTAGAGGGCGGGTGGCGGGGTTGTACACCCGAGTGATCTTGGCGTCCGGTACCCCCTTCCGCCTGAGGTTCGAGGCGAAGGATTCGGAAAGGACGAATATGCGGGACGCGGACCTATAGGCGGCCCTCTCTAGGCGACGGGCGGCCGAAATGAGACGGCCTTCGCGCATCAGTCCAGTCACCTGCGCACCGTCGGGGAGAATATCTTGAAGCCAGAGGACCCACGGGGTGCCCCGAAGACGCGCGTTGACCATCGTCGGGAGAAGAGCCGGAAAGGAGGGCGAGACGGCGACGCAGACATCCGGCGACCCGAGAATGGGCGAGGCGAGAGACAGCGACGCGACGTATGACAGCTCTTGCCGGATTCGCGCCGCGGTGGTACCCCTACCGATCATCAAGGGTAGGCGGAGAACCGGTATCCCGCTGCGCGTCTCACGGTATGGTAGCCGGGCCCGGCCCCAGGCGGGCTCTGGGTAGTGAGGGTGTGCCGCCACGACTTCCACACGGTGACCCCGACCGCGCATCTCGCGTGCCCAGGCAGACGCGAGCGGCGCGATACCGGTCGGTTCGGGCTCGTAGTTGTAGCTCCAGAGCTGGATCCGGAGAGGCTTGATCGTTGACTTTTCCATACGCGGCGAGGATGCACCGTAGACTCCGCAACCCCCGATCGCGCAAACCTTACGCGTGACCAGGTGCCCTCGCCACGGGAAGCCGCCACGTTGGTCCGCTGTTGACAGTGGACAGACCCGACTAAGGAGAACACAGGTTGAGTACCGCCATCATTACCGGCTCTGCCGGCTTGATCGGATCTGAGGCGGCCCGGCTCTTTCACGACCTGGGCTGGGACATCATCGGGATTGACAACGACATGCGCGCAACGTTCTTCGGAGCCGAGGCGTCAACGCGTTGGATGGCCGAGAGCCTCGATGGGGATCTGCCCCGCTATCGCCATGTCGACATCGACATTCGTGACGGCGAAGGGATGTCGAAGCTCGTTCGTGACTTGCCCGGCGACTTGAGCTTGGTGATCCACACGGCTGCCCAGCCGTCTCACGATTGGGCTGCGCGCGAACCGCTGACCGACTTCACGGTCAATGCAAACGGGACGTTGGTGTTGCTCGAGGCAGTCCGCCAGCACGCTCCCGAGGCCACATTCATCTTCACCTCCACCAACAAGGTCTACGGGGATACGCCGAACCGCCTGCCCCTCGAGGAGCACGAGCATCGCTACGAGCTTCCCGCCAACCATGCGTTTTACGGCGGCATCCCTGAGACGATGACGATCGATCACAGCACGCACAGCCTGTTCGGCGTCTCGAAAGCCGCGGCCGACCTGCTGGTACAGGAGTACGGCCGCTATTTCGGCATGAAGACGGCGGTGTTTCGTGGCGGCTGCCTGACCGGGCCAGGACACTCGGGCGCTGAGCTCCACGGATTTCTCGCTTATCTCATGAAGTGCGCCGCCACCGGCCGTAAGTACAAGATCTACGGCTACAAAGGCAAGCAGGTGCGTGACAACATCCACAGCGCGGACTTGGTGGCCGCCTTCGAGCACGTCTCACGCCGCCCGCCGACGGCGGGCGTTTACAACATCGGCGGTGGCCGTGAGGTGAACTGCTCGATGCTCGAGGCAATCGGCCTGTGCGAGGAGCTAGTAGGACAGGACCTGGATTGGGAGTACGAAGACGCCAACCGGATCGGCGACCACATGTGGTGGGTCAGCGACCTCACAGCGTTCAAGCGCGACTACCCAGAATGGACGCTGCGGTACGACCTGCGCACGATCCTCGAGGAGATCTACGAATACAACCGAGAGCGCTGGGCCGCAGAAACGACACGCGGCTAGATGACGTGCCTCGACAGGTTCCGAACGTGGCAACGAGCGGG
>Ga0136620_10001477_pt1 | contig 11183 bp, 12 predicted proteins | sample AntDrymUQ4162106_2_FD_104806 | JGI IMG/M metagenome (GOLD analysis project Ga0136620, IMG submission 104806) | Polar desert sand microbial communities from Dry Valleys, Antarctica - metaG UQ416 (21.06) | ecosystem: Environmental > Terrestrial > Soil > Desert | place: Antarctica: Dry Valley... | reverse complement strand
CGCAGAGCGCACGACGTCAAGCGGAACGGCGTTGTAGCGCACCTTCTCCCCGAGAGCCTCCGACACCGCGGCCGCCAGCTCCGTACCCGTCGAGCTCTCGGCCGCGACGCCCACAGTTGTCCCCACGAACTCCTGTCCACCTTTGAAGACCCCATAGGCGCATCTGCCGATGTCTTCGGCACCCATCCCCGGCATCTTTGCCTCACCTGCCGGCAGCGTGACCGCCAACACTCCGTCCGGTCCGCGCTGAACCTGGTGCGGCGCCCCCGGCATGAACAAGTTCTCCCAGTAGGTCGGCGGCAACAGGTACGTGGTCGGCACGCCGAGCTCGGAGAAATAGCGGTTGCCCCGAGCCTTGCCGTCCCAGTGCGGCACCTGATATCCGTCCGGCGATTCAGGCAGGCGGTTGCCCTGGGGCGAAACCCAGTCCCGGCTGTCCGGTGAGGTGGACCAGATGCAATGACGGACCCCCGCCGTCTTCGCAGCCCGAGCTAGCTTTGCGGCCTGTTCGGTTTCTTTGCTAGCAGAGAAGTGCTCGAAGAAGTTCGTCATGCAGTAGGCGCCGTATGCGCCGTCGAACGCCGCCGAGAGTGTGTCTTCCTGGTCGAGGTCGGCTCGAACGACCTCGGCACCGCGGTCCGCCAGAGCCTGGGCGGCAGGCGAGGACGGGTCGCGCGTCAGAGCGCGGCAGGTGAACTCGCCACGCGAGTCGTCCAGGATAGCGCCGGCCAGCCCGCCGCCCTGTGCACCCGTCGCACCTACCACCGCTAACAGCTTCCTGTTCGTCATCGTCCCCTCCTTATGATGCTTGATCGCTCTCACAGTCACCTTCGGTGAACGGCGGCTCCCTTCTACTGAATAGAGATGCGGTAACTACCCATGCGGGCAGACCAAAGTCCTTTGAGACGTCCGACGAGCGGCTTGCCCGCAGACTCTGGACCGATTTCCAGCTCGGTGAGCGCGTTAAGTACCGGCTCGTGCGGGCGAGAGGGAAGCAGTCGAAATGGGAGGTTGCGCATGAAGTGAGTCCGACACCGCTGCCACGCCGCGCCGTCGAACACCGTCGCCAGCGCACCCTGCGTCGACAAGCTCGTCAAGACGCTCGGCATCGAAGGCATCTCGAAGTCACAGGTGAGCGTGCTCGCAGCGAGCCTCGACGAGATCGTCGAGCAGTTCCACAACAGACCGCTCGACCAAGGTCCCTACACCTATTCGGGTGGCTTCCCTGCTCAACAAGGTTCCCAAGTCCGCCAGACATGGTCGCGCCGCTGGTGCGCTCGATCTTAGCCAGCCTGACCACCCGGCGGTGTGGGCCCAGCATGCGCGCGTGGTTGAACAGCTCACCGCCAACAAGTTCACCGACGCGGCCGAGATGCTCACCGACGCGGCGCACGACATCCTCGCGTTCTCGACATTTCCCAAGGAGCACTGGCGTCAGATCTGGAGCAACAATCCGCAGGAACGACTCAATCGCGAGATCCGCCGGCGCACCGAAGTCGGCGGCATCTTTCCCAACCGTGGCGCAATCATCCGTCTCATCGGAGCCGTGCTCTGCGAGCAGAACGACGAATGGTCTGTGGCCCGTCGCTACATGTCGATCGACTCGTTGGCCAAGGCGAGCGTCGTGTCATCGACGGTGACGCGACAGACGATCAAGAGGGGGTGATGAAGAAACTCGAGAAGGCGAGCTAAGCTCGCCAAGTACGCGGATGATGCGATGGTTTCTTACACCACTTCAGCGGGCGGGACCGCTTTCCCTGGCCAGATGTGAGAGTTCGGTAGCTCTGTCCCACTGTCCGGCTCCGGCATTCTGTCCCACTGTCCGGCTCCGGCTCCTGGGCGACATTGGCTCCGGCACCTGTGTCCCGCAAAATCCACCGTTCCGGGCTCCACGTGGGTCTGCCAGTCTGAATTTGGCCCCACCCCAGGCGTTGCAACGATGACTGGAACCTGCCCGATCACGGTGGGGCCACTGCAAGCTGGCGCTCCTAACTCCCGGCAGCTCCACCACTCTTGTTACACGTTTCTGGGCGAATTGGTCACACGGCCTTGTCCATCAGACGTAGGAGTGGTTTCGAGGGTGGCTCCGCCGAGGTGGAGATGCAGTATCGGCCCTTGCCGCCTGTTTTGGCTTCATACATCGCTGCGTCCGCTTCCTGAAGCAGCGTGACACTTGATTTCTCGCCTGTCGATAGGGCGAGCCCGATGCTTGCGCCGATCTGGATCTGGCGATCACCTATCGCGAATGGATCGGACAAAGCTTTGAGGACTCGATCGGCCAGCAGCCGGACCTCTTCCACGCCGGTGTCTATCGAGAGGATGGCGAACTCATCCCCGCCTAGACGTGCGACGACATCGCAGTCCCGAACTGACTGCTTCATCCTCACTGCGGCAGAAACGAGCACCTCATCACCGGTCTCGTGACCGAAAGTGTCATTAACTGTCTTGAACCCGCCGAGGTCGATGTACATCGCTCCAAGAGAGCCACGACGCCGGCGCAGCATGGCGAGAGATTGTTCGGCTAGTTGGGTGAAGAGGCTGCGATTCGCCAGTCCCGTGAGCTGACAGTGAAGTGAGCGCCGCAGAAACTCTCGCCGTCCGGCGCTGAAGCGAGCAAAGAGACAAACAACCCCCGAACCGAGCAACGTCAGCCCGATCAGCATTCCCCAGCCCACCCATCGCCCGGTGTAGAAGGGAGCGAGGAGTTCAGCCTTTGGCACGGTTGCAACGATCGTCCACGGCGCGCCGACCATCCTTTGGGAACTGAAGAACATCTCTTCGCCTTCTAGAAGGTAAGAGCCGGATTGTTCATCTTCCCCCAGCGAGAGGGACTTCTCCACCCGTTGCCAGTTTGCATCTACCGACCCATCGACATTCGCCACAACGTGAGCGCCAGCGTCATCAACTAGGTAGGCGCTGGCCCCCTGGAATGGGGAAAGCGTGGTGAGGTAATTCTTGATCGGGGTGTCCGCTATGGAGAGGGCCGCACTGAACACCCGACGCTCGCCATCAGCTTCGAAAGGAACCGCCGCACCAACCACTGGGATCCCCTCCGCTACGGAGAGGACGACCGGAGAGATCGCGGGTACGCCGAGGAGGGCCGACGAGAGGTGTGGGTATTTGCTTCCTATCTCCTTACCGATGAGGGCTGGTTCGTGGGGGGCTCCCGCCAGGACTTCTCCGTCTTTATCTAACAGCACCGACGCTTGGGATCCGAGTGAGTCGGTGAGAATGTTGATCCGGCCCGGGGAAACGCTCCCGGACATATGGGCGTGAGCCAAGGCCACTTCACGCTCGAGCATCTCGGTCATGTAGGCGGAGATGAAGCGCGCTCCGTTATCCGCACGTGATCGGAACCGATCCTCAAGCGCTTCACGAGAGCCATGCTCAGCTCGGGAGAGCGCGAGGGTGGCTAACGAAACCAGCGCCACCAGGATGACGCACGCGATGGAGGTTTCCTTGGACAGAAACTTCCATCCGGTCTGACTGCGTCGTGCTTTGCCCCTGACATCCATCTTTCGTCCCTCTCGTGGTGTGCGTTCTCTTCTTCCATGTCGACACCGCAGCACCTCTGATGGATACGCGAAAGGGACTCTTTCTGAGGCCACGCTCTGACTATGCTTCTCCGGTCACAGGGCGCCATTCGGGACCTTGCTGAGTGACAACTGACTAGTCATGCGATGAAGGGCGAGGCGAGATTGCCCGCCAATCAGCTTGGCAGTGGGTTCACGGGAACGTCCTATATCACCGATCCAGACTCCTACGCGAGGCTGTCGCGCTACTGCAGGACCCTCTAGATGAACGCCCGACTGCTCGCGATTAATCTTCTGCTCGTGCTCGGCGCGTGTGCCACGGCGTACTCGATGATGTCGCATCCAAGAAGCGCCGCTTCCACACCCGCCGCAACCCCTGCACCGGGGAGCTCATTCAGCGTCGACCTGGTCGTTGCCCTCCCCAGCGCAGATGACGTCGTTACCGTCCAGAGAGTGGATGTCGTCGAAACCGTCGAGGGCCACAATCACAGCTCGCATACGCCCAGCCATGTTGAGAAGACAACCACGGCGCTCGAAAGGTTGCCTGCCTGCCTTATCGGCTGCGGCGCTGTTGATAGGCCTGAGCCCGGTGCTTGATCGCCCGCACGATCACCTTCTGTGAACGGCTGCTCCCCTCTAGCGAATAGATGATGCGGAAACTGCCGACCCGAGCCGACCACAGACCCTTCAACCTCCCAAGCAGCGGCTTGCCGGCTACCTCAGGATCGATCTCCAGGTCGGTCAGCGCGTTCAGAACGGGTTCCTGGAGTTCCCTTGGTAGAGCGTCGAATTGTCGGGTGGCTTCCCGGGTCAGGTGGACCCGTGCCATCAGCTGCGTCGAGTTCGAAGATCCTCAAGGGAAATGAGTCGCCCTCCCCGGATATCGTCCTCGCTCTTGCGCAAAGCCTCCATCAACTCCTTGTCTTGAAGGATGTCGAGCGTCTCCTCCAGCGACTCGTACTCGTCGGCCGAAAGCATCACCGCGACGGGACGACCGTTGCGCGTGATGAGGACGTGCTCCTGAAGGTTCTCAACGTCATCGAGAAGCTCTGTCAGGTTCGCTCGCGCCTCCGTGAAAGGGACTATCTTGGCCATGAACAGGAGTGTACATCATTCTGTACCTTTGGGCCGCCCGTGGGCCGCAAGGCGACAATGGACACCCATGAACGTCCATGAATGACCGTGGATCGAATGGGCAGGTACTGGGGCGTCCCCCTAAGAACATCGAAGCGCTCAATGAGATTGGCCGGAGAGCTCCATAGCAGCACAACTTGTGGGTTGGACACCCATAGGGTGTACGCATCAGTTTGCCTCTGCCCGCACCGAGGGTTCGCGACGGCTTCAAGTCGGCCGTCGGGCGAGCTCGCAGTGAACCTAGAACACCAGGAGGTCGCCCTGCGCTGAGCTTTCACTCCGGCACATGTCATTCCTCCTCCACCGGCACGTCGTACGCGCGGCGGTCTAGAACTGCTTCGAGGTCAGGCGGCAGATTCTATCTGACGACGCGCTGTGGCCCCACGGGGACACGCTGGGCCGTGGAGACCGGCTTTAGGCCGACACTGACTTCTCTTCCACTACTTCGTCGAGATGGGCCATGAAAAGATCCAGCAGCACGGGGTCGAAGTGCGATCCGCGGCCCTCGTTCACGAGCTTGATCGCGTCCACCAGTGCAAACGCTTTGCGGTACACACGATCCGACGTCAAAGCGTCGAACACATCGCTGATAGCGGCGATCCTTCCCTCGAGCGGGATCTCGTCTCCCTTAAGGCCCCGCGGATAGCCCGAGCCATCGCACTTCTCGTGATGGGTCAGCGCGATCGTTGCCGCTAGGTCGAGCAGCTCCGACTTAGTCCCGGACAAAATCCGGAACCCGTACTCAGCATGCTCTTGCATCGATGTGTACTCGTCCGGGGTCAGCTTGCCGGGCTTGAGCAGGATGCTGTCGGGGATTCCGATCTTCCCCACATCGTGCATGATGCTGGCAGTCCGCACCATCTCCGAGCGTTCCCGGTCGATACCCGCCCACCTGCTGAGGAGTCCGCAGTAGCGGCTCATCCTCTTGATGTGGCTTGAGGTCTCGGCGTCGCGAAACTCCGCTGCAATGCTCAATCGCTCGACCGTGCCTTCGTGCGAAACCTTGAGATCGTTCTCACGTCGCTCGACTGTTTGCAGCGCCGTCCACAGGTCCGAGGTTCGAGCTCGAACCTTCTCCTCGAGAGTCGCTCGATGCCCACGGTTCTCGATCTCCAACTGGCGCCGCCGTAGCGCATTGCTGATACTGATGAGCATCTCGTTCTTCCTGAACGGCTTGATGATGTATCCGTATGCACCCAGGTCGAGGGCCTGATCGGCAAGCTGCGTTTCGTCGATACCTGTAACCATCACCGTGGCCAGGCAAGGCTGCTCCTCGAGAACCTGCATAAGTAGATCCAGACCCGATCCGCCCGGCATCTGCATGTCGGTCAACATGAGGTCGAAGTGGTTGTGTGAGACGAGGCTCTGCGCTTCCTTACTGCACGAGGCCATGGAGATGTTCGTGTAGCCAGCGCGGTTGAGTACGCGCGCGATCAGCGTCCGAACCGACTCTTCATCATCCACGACCAGGATGGCGGCGGAACTCATCGTCACCAACGCGGTCAACTTCCGTCCAACAGAGAGCGGACGTTAGCGACGATGTCATCGCTCTTGAACGGCTTCTGGATGAGGTGTTCGCCGCCGGCCAGGACACCGCGCTCGGCAATGATCTCGTCGGTATAACCCGACATGTAGAGGGTCTCGAGGTCTGGCCGCATGAGCTGCAACGACTCACTCAGCGCCTTTCCCGACATCCCCGGCATCACCACGTCCGTCACTAAGAGATCGATGGAATCTACGTTCTTGCTGCAGTAGTCGAGGGCGTCGGCCCCCGCGGCGAACGAGACCACATCGAAACCTTGTTTCGACAAGATCCTCTCAACAAGGGTCCTCACCTCATCCTCATCCTCTACCACGAGAATGGTTCCGTGCCCTCGCGCTTTCGGGGCGGCATCATCCAGGGCGCTGGTCTGTGAGCCAAGCTCCGACCCGGTCTCAGATGTGACTGGGAGATAGACCGAAAAGGTCGTTCCCCGATCGAGGACGGAGTCGACATAGACTCCGCCTCGTGCTTGCTTGACGATTCCGTAGACGGACGCCAGTCCGAGGCCCGTTCCCGCGCTGCGTTCCTTGGTCGTGAAGAATGGTTCGAAGATGCGGTCTGCAGTGTCCTTGTCCATCCCCTCACCAGTGTCCGTCACTCTCATGCGAACGTACTGTCCTTCGGCAAGCCCCGGTCGTCCGGACTCATTGACCTTCTCGACTCCGGTAGAGATCACCAGTGATCCGCCGTGAACCATCGCCGCCCTGGAGTTCACGGCAAAGTTGAGGAGGATCTGCTGGAGCTGGCCCGGATCGGCCATGATGAATGGCAGCTCAGGATCGGCTTCGAAGCGCAGCTCGATATCCTCGCCGAGCGATCGCCGGAGAATGCTGTGGAAGTCCGCGATTACCTCGTTCAGATCTACGATCCTTGGCTCGATCACTTCCTTGCGAGAGAAGGCGAGGAGCTGGTGGACGAGCTCGGCAGCCCTGCGACCCGCCTTGGCGATCTCCTGTACATCCGCAAGACGCGGGTCACCGGGATCGAGATCCTCGGCGAGGAACTCCGCGTAATTGAGGATGACAGCAAGGATGTTGTTGAAGTCGTGGGCCACCCCGCCGGCGAGCTGCCCTACCGCCTCCATCTTCACCGATTGTCTTAGTTGGGCTTCGAGCTTCTCTTTCTCCAATGCTGCGTTGGCCCGATCTGTAATGTCTGTTGCGATCGCACACAAGGCGTAGCATTGACCGTCTCTGTCGAACAACGGGAACCGGACCGTCAGATATGTATGCGCGTCTCCGTTCGGGTGAACGGTAAGTTCCTCAGTTTCGACAGGAACAAGCGCGGCGAAGACCCTGGCGTCCGCGTCCGCAATCTCTTTCGCCGGCTCATGAGGGAGAAGTTCGAAAACGGTCCGACCGATCACTGCATCACGCGCGAAACCACGCGCCTCTAACACCTTGTCGTTCGCCAGCAAGTACACACCGTCTCGATCCTTGATATCGATCAAGGCAGGAGAGTTATCGACGACGGCCTGCAACAGCTTTCGACTCTCCTCTAGAGCCTGCGCGGCTTTGTCCCTCTGAGTCACGTCGAGCACGTGCGTGACGAAGTAAAGCGGAGCCCCAGATTCGTCACGAACTAGAGAATCAGATATCTCCACGAAGATTGTCTGGCCATCTTTGCGGATGTATCGCTTGTTCAGGTACTGAATCGTGGATCCCTTGGCCATCATGTCCTCCATGAGGGCGCGATTGGCCGCGAGATCATCAGGATGCGTGACGTCCGTCCAGGCAAGACCCAAGAGCTCCTCGCGGGAATAGCCCAGCATCTCGCAGAGGGCTTGATTCACGTCGACGTAGGTGCGGCCGTCTGCACCGATCAATGCGATGCCGGTACGAGCTGCACTAAAGGCGCCCCGGAACAGAGCCTCGCTCGCCCGGAGGTTCTCCTCGATCTTCTTGCGGCGGGTCACGTTGCTGAAGTTGACGACCGCGCCGACGAGACCGTCGGGACCCATGATCGGATGCGTTGCATAGTCGGCCGGGAAGCTGGTTCCGTCTAGCCGCCACAAGACCTCGTTCTCGAACGAATGGCCCTCTCCCGTCTGGAACGCGCTGCAGACGGCGCACTCTTCTGCCGGGTAGGGAGAGCCGTCTTCTCTCGTGTGGTGAGTCAGGGCATGCATCGACTCCCCAACGAACCGGCTGGCTTCTCCGCAAAAGTGGTCCGCCGCCGCCTGGTTCATGAAGGTGCACAGGCCGTTGCGATCCACGCCGAACATGCCCTCGCCTGTGGAGTCGAGGATGAGTCGCGACTGATCGGCAAGCTCCTGCTCCCGCCGAAGTAGCAATGCTCGCTCTTTCTCGGCTTCTTTTCGCTCGGTGATGTCCTGGTTAGTGCCCATCATCCGAACTGGGTCGCCGGCTTGGTAGAACATCTTGCCGCGTGCATGTATCCACGCCATCGAGCCGTCCGGCTTGACGACACGGAGTTCGGAGTCGAAATGCCCCGTCTCGATCGCCCGGCTGTTGTGCTGAAGAAAAGTCTCTCTATCATCCGGATGAACATGCGCCGCCACGAGCTCGTAGCTGGGCTCGACCGAGTTCGGCTCGTACCCGAAGATCCTGAACAGCTCATCGGACCACACGATGTGGTTGGTTTTCACATCCCAGGTGAAGGATCCGATGTGCAGCAGCGCCTGCGCTTCCGCCAGGGAGTGCTCACTCTCCCGCAATCGGGATTCGGCTTCCTTACGCTCCGTGATGTCGTGATAATTCAGGACGATCCCGTTGATCGCAGGGTTTTCCAATCTGTTCGCTGCGCGCAACTCGATCCAGATCCATGAACCACCCTTGATTCTCGTTCTCACCTCGGTCGTTATCGTCTCGCTGGGCAGCGCCACGATCTCAACGAGCCTCAATGCGGCTTTTTCTCGATCTTCTGGATGGATGAACTCGAAGCCTGAAGCTCCAACGATCTCAGTTGGCACGTAGCCACTCAGATCTTCCACCCCAGGACTGACGTATGTGCAGATACCCCAAGAATCAATCACTGCTATCACGTCGCGTGAGTTTTGAACCAGCGATCGAAATCGCTCTTCACTCTCCCGAAGTGCCGATTCCATCTGCCGACGCTCGGAGATGTCCCTGATGGTGGCGGCGAAGACGGGCCCGCTTGGAAGCTGCATCTCGGTCACGGCAAGCTCGATAGGAAATTCGGTGCCATCCGCTCTCATCGCCTCGAGCTCGATATGCCGCCCCATGATATCGCTCTGACCACTTCCCAGATAGCGCCTGAGGCCCTCTTCGTGCGCACGTCTAGTCCGAGCCGGAATCAGAACCTCGGAGACCAAGGTCCCAAGGACTTGCTCGCGGGTGTACCCGAACATACTCTCAGCGGCGGGATTGAACTCGATGATTCTTCCGTTCAGATCCATTCCCACTACGCTGTCCCAGGCGGACTCGAGAGCCAAGGTCTTCAGTGGCTCAAGAGCGATAGCCACAGTCACAGGCAATCCCTCTCCTATGTGTCGTTTGACACTGTCAGATGTATCATTCATCGACGGTGTCACGACTACTCTTGAGTCGCGGGGTGGCTCCTCGCCGGACTGCCGGCCGGAGCTCGAGACATCGGAAAGGGCACCCGCGCGGGGGCGGGCGAAGCCTAGCCGGTGGCGGGCGGAGCCCCGAGCAGCACCTCAGCGGGGTTCTTGTAAGAGTCGTTGGGGACGACTCTTCCGACCGTATTTGGGGATGAACCTGGTTCGTCTGATCGATGACCTTCTCGTGCACGAGGCGTTCGTCATAGGGGCACAGAACCGTGACGGGGAGGGGGCCGAAAATCAGGTCGAGGAGAGACTCAAAGACCAGGAGGATGCGCGTCTCGTCGTCATTGCGGCCCGTGCCATGGTGTTTCCGAAACGATGCGCGCCCAGGGGGTTCCATCGATCACGCTTCTATCCACGAAGGATCGATAAAGGGAGAGCGCCTGTGGCGGCTCGTCGTAGAAGGCCGACGAGTCGGTCAGCTGAATTCGATCCACCTTCGGGCCCAAACGCCAGCGGAGGAGTTCCACGTTCTTGGTCTTCGTCGCCACAAGAACTGCCTCCGACCGGCCAAGCCCCTCGTCGACGAAGCGCTCGACGGTACTTAGGAAGTGGTCGTCAGTTTGGTAGGAGAACTCCTCATGACCGAACATCCTGGGCAGGTCGGCCCCCGCTCCGAGGAGATACTCGATGGTCACGCCGAGAGATCGCGCCAGCGCGAGGAGCGTGTTCGAGCGTGTATTCGTCCTCCGCCCCGACTCCATCTGAGCGATAGCTCCCCAACTCAAGCCGGACCTGGAGCCGAGGGTTTCCCTACTCCAACCGAGTCGCTCACGGGTGGCGCGGATGCGATTCCCGATATGCGGTTCCGGGCCCCCAACCACAGCTCGAACCCTTTTCGCTTTCCCGGACGCTCTGACTGCGCGCCTCGAAGCACACAATTGACGGTGCGTAATGTAAACGGTCTTCGACGAGATCGAGGGTCTCTTGCTCTATGGAAGTACGCCCCGACTGCGCCCAACGCTTGCGGGCGCTGTCCAGAGCAACCCGGTACTCCCTCAACGCTTCGCTGAGCCTCCACATCGAATTCGGTTCCCTTGCAACTACGGGCACCGTCGCCACTCCCACCGAACAATGGTTGGGTCGTTACGAACGATATCGAGTACCCACTCTCGCAGCAGGGCGTCGAGCTAGCGTTTGTCTCTTCTAACCTCGTAGATCGTCGTCGTGCCAATGACTTCATTGGCCACTACAACCAGGGGCTTGTGGGTCGAGCTCTCGTTCCTCGGAATGAAAAGGATCCCTTCCGGACCTAGATCGCCGGCAGTACCGGCGGCGGGATCACCGTCGAAGTCACGGCTGGTCGCGTAATCAACGAACCGCGCGTTCGCAGGCCTAGACACGTCGTACACCATCACGCCACCGACCCGCTCGAGGCCGATGAACGCGTAGGTGCGGCCGGCCACACGCCCAACGTCTACGCCTT
>Ga0136620_10001476_pt1 | contig 11183 bp, 11 predicted proteins | sample AntDrymUQ4162106_2_FD_104806 | JGI IMG/M metagenome (GOLD analysis project Ga0136620, IMG submission 104806) | Polar desert sand microbial communities from Dry Valleys, Antarctica - metaG UQ416 (21.06) | ecosystem: Environmental > Terrestrial > Soil > Desert | place: Antarctica: Dry Valley... | reverse complement strand
GCGTGTAGAGCGTGACGAGCGGCGTCGCCGTGCCGGCGCGGAAGCTGAAGACCCCGTTTCGTGCGTCGAGAGGCCGTGCGCTGGCGCCGAACCTCGCCGGCGACGATCCCTTGGCGGCACCTCCCGACCTGTACAGACCCGACTCCCACGGTTGCCCCTGGTCGTCCTGGTAGACGAACCAGATGAACATTCCGACGAACGGGAACTTCCTGGCCGTCGCGATCGCCTGCTGGACATATGCGGCCTGCCTCGAGTAGGGAACGCCGAACGTGTCCTCGGGCTTGGTCTGATGCCCGTACTCGGTGATCCAGATCGATGCGGACTTGCGCTTGAACCACGTCTTCAGGCTCTCGTTGAAGCGGGGGAGGGACGCGAGCGACACGTTCGGCCACTTCACGACCTGGCCCGGCCTCGAGTTCGGATTGAACGGATACGGGTGGTGCGACCACGCATCGAACTTGAGTCTTGGGTTGGCCTTGGCCACGAGCTCCGCGAATTTGCCGGGAGAGTGCGTGTCCGAGACGCCCGGCACCCGCCGGTCGCGTCCACGCGCCGAGGTCTCCCCGATCGCGACCTGGGCCATCGGGCTACCGGCCTTGAGACCGGTGTAGGCCGCCGCGTACAGCTTCGCGTAGTTGGCAGGTGCCACGGACTTGCCGGCCCCGTTGAACTGGGGAGTCAGGAAGAGATTGAGGTTGGGCTCGTTCCAGACGGAGTAGAAGCGGACATACGGGTAGCCGTCGAAGCGCCCGGAGTAGCGCGTCGCGATGGCGCGCGCGAAGGCGGTGAAGTCGGCGAGCCGCTGCGGCATGGCGTTGGGGTTCTTGCCGCCGTTTGCCCACCGAGGACTGCCGGAGATCGTGAGCATGACCTCCATGTCCGTCCCTTGGGCGCTCCTGAGGGCCTCGTCGACGTCGTCGAAGATGTACGCCGGATCGAACGGATTCGCCGCGTTCGAAGGCCGCTGCGGCGCGGCAAGGTTCCACTGCACGAGGAGGCGCATGATCGTGGCGCCTTCCCGAGACGATGACTGGATGCGAGTTGCTCGGTCATTCACCCAGCGGAAGCTCGGATCGTCGTGGAAGCCGACCCACATCCGCTCTCCGGCCAGGGCGGCAGGTGCGGCGAAGGTTGCAATTGCGCACAGGGCGATAACGAGGCGGACGGTGCGTCTCACGGAGTCTCCTTTACCTGGCGGCGGTGCGAGGTCGGCAGTCCTGCGGCACGAAGGCTCCCGCACCGTAGCGGGACGAGTATGAGGACCGTGTAAGGACCTGTCCGCAGGAGACCGGAAAGCGTGGCGTAAACTCCATCGCATCGTGTCCGTTTCTGCGTGGGAAGCCGTCTTCATGCTCGTCGTGTTGAAAATCCCCATCGTCTATCTCTGCGTCGTAGTGTGGTGGGCGATCCGGTCGGAGCCGAGACCTGAGGGCGGGGAAGAGGGCGATACGTTTACGCCAGTGGCGCCGTGCTCCTGGGACGACTCGCGCAGGCGCCGTGCGCGTCGGTCGGTCCGGCGTCCGCTCCGGCCGAGCCCGCAGCTGCGCTCAACCAGGTCGCGCGTCGGAGCCTCTGCGTGAGCACCTACCCAGTTCACCAGCGTCGGGCGGACACGGTCGCCGGCTTCTTGTGCGCCTTCTCGTTCGCGCTGTCCGGGCTTGCGATCGCCGTGAAGCCAGGACTGCTCGCGCCGGTCGCGATCCTTCTCGCGCTCGTCGCCGCCCGCATGACGGAGTCCCACCGGACTCTTGCCGGGATCGCGGTGATAGTGGCGACGCTGGGCTTCTTCTTCGGGATGATCGTGGCGATCAGCACCGACAATCCGCTGTTCTAGATGCCCGGCGACCTCAACGCCGGCTACGTGGGCGCGCTCCTCGAGCAGTACCTCGAGAACCCCGAGGCGGTCGATCCAGCCTGGCGTGCGGTCTTCGAGGAGGCGGACGGTGGTGTCCTCTCGGCGTTGCCTGGGCTCTCCCGTCTGATCGAGGCGCGCTCAGGGGAGGGAAACGGCGCAGCAACGGTGGTTCCGGCGCCACGGCCGGTCGAAGAGGAGTCCGCCGCGCCAACTGAGGCGCCGGCCGATCCGCCCGCCCCCGTTGAAGCACCTGCAGACGGAGATCTCCTGGCGGCGGTCGCGGCCGCGATGGCGCTCGTGAAAGCGATCCGTATGCACGGTCACCTCGCCGCGCGTCTCGACCCGCTCGGCTCGGAGCCCCCCGGCGATCCTGCCCTCGAGCCCGAGAGCCTCAACCCTCCGCTGACCCCGGAGGTCCAGGCGAAGATCCCGGCCCGGTTGCTCCGGCTCTCGGTCGAAGGTGAAACCTTGCTCGACGCGCTCCCGCGTCTGCAAGAGGTCTACATGGGGACGATCGCCTACGAGATCGAGCACATCTCGGATCACGCCGAGCGCGTCTGGCTGCGTCGCGCGATCGAGTCGGGTCGCTTTCGCCAGCCCGTCTCAGCCGAGGATCGGCGCGCTCTTCTGCTGCGGCTGGCGCAGGTCGAGGCCTTCGAGACGTTCCTGCGGCGCGCGTTCATCGGACAGAAGCAGTTCTCGATCGAAGGCCTAGATGCGCTCGTACCCATGCTGGACGAGGCGATCGAGCTGGCCGCCGCCGGCGGCGCGCACGAAGTCGTGATCGGGATCGCCCATCGCGGTCGTCTGAACGTCCTCGCCCACACCGTCGGTCGCTCGTACGCGTCTATCCTGCGCGAGTTCGAGGGGGAGCGAACGTTCGACGCCCTGGTCTCCGACCCGGAAGGCGGGACGGGCGACGTCAAGTATCACCTCGCCGCCTCCGAGTCCCGTCCGACCCGATCGGGCGACGTGCAAGTGACCCTCGCCGCGAACCCGAGCCATCTCGAGGCCGTCGACCCCGTCATCGAGGGCTTGGCGCGGGCCGAGCAGACCGACCGCTCGGGCGGCGCCGGCATTCACGACCCCTCGGTCGCCCTTCCGATCCTGATCCACGGCGACGCCTCGTTCGCCGGGCAGGGGGTCGTCGCCGAGACCTTCAACCTCCACTCGATCGACGGCTATTCGACCGGCGGCACGCTCCACGTCATCGCCAACAACCAGATCGGCTTCACGACCGACCCGGCCGAAGGGCGCTCGACGCGCTACTCGAGCGACCTCGCCAAGGGGTTCGACGTTCCCATCGTCCATGTGAACGCGGACGATCCCGAGGCCGCTGTATCGGCGGTCCGGCTCGCTCTCGCGTACCGCGAGGAGTTCGGTCACGACCTGGTGATCGACCTCGTTGGTTACAGGCGCTTCGGGCACAACGAGCAGGACGAGCCCGCGTACACGCAGCCGTTGATGGCCGCCCGCATCGACCTTCAACCGCCTGTCCGAGAGACGTATGGGGCGAGGCTCGTCGAGGACGGAGTGCTGACTGCGGAGGAGGCGGAGCAGCTCCTCGCGCAACCGCTCGAGGCGCTCCGCGAGACGCACGATCAACTTCGCGCGTCCTTCGCCGATCCCGAGCAGCCTCGTGAGCCGCGCATTTCCCGGGACACGGGAGACACGGTTGTCACCTCGGTGCCGGTCGAACGGTTGCGCGAGCTGAACGAGCAGCTTCTCCGCGTCCCGGAGGGTTTCCAAGTGAACCCCAAGCTGGCGAAGCAGCTCGAGCGGCGGCGCGAGGCGTTCAGCGAGGGAGGGATCGACTGGGGCCAGGCGGAGGCTCTGGCGTTCGCCTCTCTTCTCGAGGAGGGCATCCCGATCCGCCTCTCGGGGCAAGACACGGAGCGTGGGACCTTCTCCCACCGCCACGCCGTCCTGCACGACCCCGTCACCGGCGAGACATACACTCCTCTGCAGGCGCTGCCCGGGGCCGACGCCGCTTTCGAGATCTACAACTCGCCGCTCTCCGAGTTCGCCGCGCTCGCGTTCGAGCACGGCTACTCCATTGCGGCGCCGGACGCTTTGGTGCTCTGGGAAGCGCAGTTCGGCGATTTCATCAACGGCGCCCAGATCGTCGTCGACCAGTTCATCGTCTCCGGCCGCTCGAAGTGGGGACAGACGTCGAGGCTCGCGCTGCTGCTCCCGCACGGCTACGAGGGCAACGGCCCCGAGCACTCGAGCGCGCGTCTCGAGCGCTTCCTCCAGCTGGCCGCGCAGGAGAACATTCGTGTCGCGAACTGCACGACCGCGGCCCAGTTCTTCCACCTTCTCCGTCGCCAGGCGCTCGACGCGACCGCCCGGCCCCTCGTCGCCATGACCCCGAAGGGCCTTCTCCGCTTGCGGCAGGCGACCTCGACAGCCGAAGAGCTATCCGCCGGATCGTTTCAACCGGTGATCGACGACCCGACGCCGACGGAACGCGGGAAAATCCGGCGTCTCGTCCTCTGCAGCGGGAAGATCTACTACGACCTCGCGGGCCACGATGTTCGTGGCCTTGCCTCAACCGTCGCGCTCGCGCGCATCGAGCTCCTCTATCCGTTTCCGGTCGACGCTTTTGCCCGTGTCGTCGAGTCGTATCCTGAGCTCCGCGAGATCGTCTGGGCGCAGGAGGAGCCGCAAAACATGGGTGCGTGGCGCTCGCTTCGCCACCGGCTCGAGGAAGGGGCTGCGAACGCTGAGCTCGTGGAGCGCGTCGACTACGTCGGCCGTACGTGGCGTGCCAGCCCGAGCGAGGGCTACCCGACGCTCCACCAACGCGAGCAGGATCGAATCGTTCGCGAAGCGCTCCGCTCAAGTTAGGCGCAAGACCAGAATCCGCTCGCGCGGATTCCGGTCGCGCGAAGATCCCTAAAGGCGGCCGCTTCGCGGCCGCTGCTAACCCAGGATGTCTATAGTGGGATCCGCTCGCGCGGATTCCGCTCGCGCGAAAATCCCTGAAGGCGTCCGCTGTCGCAGCCGCGTCGTCGAGTTCACCTCAGGTCGTTAGCGCCGCGTCCGGACGCGGCGCGCGGCCGTCTCGGCGACACGCGGCCCGTACCGTCCGACGGCATCGACCAGCTGTCGCCGCTGCGACTTGGGCAACCGGCGATACATGCGGTAGAGCATCAACACGAACGTGAAGAGCCGGAGAAGCGGCACGCCGACACCATACCCCGAGCGCGTCTTCTCAAAGCGTCCGGCGAAGGGCCTTGCGCTAGACTCGACCCTTCGGACCAAGCCCATGTCGGATCTCGAAGCACCAACAGTCGAGGTTGACTCCCCCTTTGCCGCGGCGATTCGGGAGCATCTCGACCTCAAGCAACGCAACTCCGATCTCGACGGGGACATGCCGCTCGACTCGTACCTGAACGGCGATCCGCTCGAGAACCATCCGCTCTTCAAGAGCGAGGAGCAGGCGCGCATCGAAGAGACGATGGACGGCGAGCCGGCTGCTCATATGAGCTCAGAGCGTCTCCCCTGGCCAGGTGAGGAAACGGCGGAGAACGTCGAGGGCGCAGCGCTCGACGAGACGCTCTGGACGGGAGGTCCGCGCGACTTCGACTGGGGCGACTAATCACCTCTTGACACCGGAAGAGCGTCTGCGGCGCTATGCCGAGCTGGCGGTCCGCGTCGGAGCGAACGTCCAGGAGGGCCAGGACGTCATCGTCACCGGCTACGTCGAGCACGCTGAGATAGCGCGTGCGATAGCTCGGGAGTCCTATCGCGCAGGCGCCAAGCATGTGATCGTGCTCTACGGCGACCTCCACGTCCGACACGCGGCCATCGAGCTCGGCCCGAAGGAGGAAATTGGCTGGTCCGCGCCACACATGCTCGACCTGTACCGACGTGCGTACGACGACCGGCCGGCTTTCATCTCGCTGACGGGCAATCCCGACCCCGATCTTCTTGGCGATCTCGACTCCGCCCTTGTTGGACGCTCCGAGCCGAAGGAGCTCCGCGCGGCCTCGCTCGAGCTCATCACCGCGCGACGGATCAACTGGACCGTGGTCGCGGCCCCAAACGCAGGCTGGGCGACACAAGTCTTCGGCGAGCCCGATGTCGAGCGGCTGTGGGTCGCGGTTGCGACGGCGACGCGTCTCGACGACGACGATCCGGTCGCGGCGTGGAACGAGCACGTCTCGAGGCTCCAGGAGAAGGCGGACGGTCTGAATCGGCGTTCCTTCGACGCGATTCGCTTCAGCGGGCCCGGAACGGACCTCACGGTTGGACTCGTTCCGGACGCCCACTGGACCTGCGCCCGGATGCAAACCGAGGCGGGCATCGAGCACATCCCGAACATGCCCACCGAGGAGGCGTTCACGAGCCCGGACTGGCGTCGCGCCGAGGGAGTCGTTCGCTCGACCGCTCCGCTGCTTGCCGCCGGCAGCCGCGTCGATGATCTCGAGGTGCGGTTCGAGGGCGGGAAGATCGTCGACGTCAAGGCATCCGCAGGGGCCGAGATCATCCGCCATCAGCTCTCGGTCGACGAGCAGGCGCCTTTCCTCGGAGAGGTCGCGCTCGTCGACGGATCCTCGGCTGTGAAGAAGACAGGACTCATCTTCCACGACACCCTCTTCGACGAGAACGCGACGTGTCATATCGCCTTCGGCAGCGGTTTCCCGAAGGCATTGAACGGGGCATCCGAGCTCTCTCCGGAGGAGCTCCTCGACCGGGGTGTCAACGTCTCGGGTGTCCACACGGACTTCATGATCGGCGGGCCGGACGTCGAGGTTGTCGGACTGGCCGCGGACGGCGCAGAGACGCCGATCATCCGCGGCGACGTCTGGCAGCTGACCTAAACCAGAGACCTAACGATGTTTGCCAGGCCCGTTGTTGGCCGGTTGCGCCCTGTGGACAAATTGGGAGCACTCTTGGCGTCTTTACCGGGGGCAGGCACTGTAAAAGAACCGTATAGCCATGCGGATGTCGTCACAATGTAGATTCGCACTTGACAGACAGCAATAACGATGTCACTATGATGTCATCATGCAGCTGGACGGTCATATTCAGACGATTCAGGAAGACCTCGCCGCCACCGCCGGCCTCGGAGACGAGGCAACCGCGCGAGCCGCGCAAAGACTGAGCGAGGCCCTCGGCTCGACGCTTCACCTTCGACTGCTCGACCTCCTTGGCGAGGCAGCGCTCGAGATCGGGGGACAGCTCGGCTCGGGACGAGTCGAAGTCCGCCTCGCCGGCCGCGAGCCCGAGCTCGTAGTCGTGATGGAGGACTCCTCGGATTCCGTTCAGGTTGCTCCGGCAGAGGAGTTCACCGGCCGCATCTCGCTCCGGCTTCCCGAGTCGCTGAAGAACAGCATCGAGGAGGCCGCCACCCAGGAAGGCGTCTCGACCAACGCATGGCTCGTCCGCGCGATCGCGCGCCTGCTCGACTCGCGCTCACACCATCGACGCGGCAGAAACCGCATCCAGGGCTACGCCCAGGGCTGAAAGGGGAAGACCATGTTTCTCGCTCCGATCCCGTTCGACTATGCCATGCTTCTCGACTCCGGCGACCGCGTTCGCAAGACGAGGAAGCGCACCACCGGCGACCGCGTCCGGCGAACGCCCAACACCGCGGCGACGCAGAGCTAGGCGACGACGATGCCGGAATTCGATACTCCCGGGACCGTCGCGCTCGAAGTCCGACTCCCGAGTGGACGCGTCCGAGTCACGACGGCCGACGAGCCGCGCACCGTCGTCGAGCTCATCGAAAAGGGCCGTCGTGGCTCCGACGCGTTCGAAGACATCGTCATCCGCGCCGACGAGCGGCCGGGTGGGCACGTCATCACGATCGAGCAGAAGGACAAGTTCCGCTGGGGCCCGATCCAGATCAACTGGGGCGGCGTCGAAGTGCACATCACCTGCCCGCCTGGCGCTGACCTCGATCTCGCCGGCGGCTCGACCGACCTCGAGGTCGAGGGGGAGCTTGGCGAGGTTACTGCGAAGAGCGCTTCAGGCGACATCAGCCTCCAGGACGTGACCCAGAAGCTGCAACTCAAGACCGCCAGCGGAGACATCTCGGTGGAAACGATCGAGGCAGAAGGCACGGTGGTCACGGTGTCCGGCGACCTCGACATCCGTCGCGTTCTCGCCCCGCTGAACGCTCGAACGGTGTCCGGAGACGTGCAGATCGGCGCGATCGAGGCGGGCGATCTGCAAGTGCAGACGATCTCCGGAGACGTTCGCATCGGTATCGCCCGCGGCACTCGCGTCTGGATCGACGCCGTCTCGGTGTCCGGAGATCTCGACTCCGAGCTGGGACTTGCCGAGCAGGCGCCCGCAGCCGAGTCCGGGGAACAAGAAACCGAAGGAGCCGTCGTCCCGCTTCATGTCAAGACCGTCAGCGGCGACGTGAACATCGTGCGCTCGACTGAAGCGGTTCCACTCAAAGCACCGTAGGGGCGAGGCTTGCCTCGCCCTCCATGTTCCGCCGACGAACGAGGGCGAGGCAAGCCTCGCCCCTACACGCAGAGGACGTTTCCGGTCAACCTTTGGGATGTCGCACTGGAGACTCCTAGCCCGCGCGCACGAGCTCGACGACATCGTCCTCGCGCCCCTCGAGCAAGAGCTCGTAGACCTGCCGCTCGCCTCCGAGGCCGAGCGGAGCCGTCAAGATCGCGTACAGCCGAGACTCGTCGAGACCCTTCTCGCGCGCTGCCTTCACGATCCGTGCGATCACGGGTCGTGGATTGCTGCCATCGAACTGCCACCCGGGATACAACCATCCGGTCGAGCCGGGCTCGCGCACCGCGACGAGCTCCCCGTCTCGCCGCATCGCGTCGATCAGAAACGGGTCGATCGCGAAACGGGATGCGAGCCAGGTCCCCGGAAGACAGTCTTCGTACGTCATCGTGCTCGATGGCAGCTTATGGAAGCTGCGCCGCGAGCGACTCCCAGGTCTCGGCGTCGCCACGTCCCGCGTAGCTCGCGACGACCCGTCCCTGCGCGTCCACCACGAAGACATGCGGCTGGTAGGTCGCCCCGAGGCTTCTCGCGCGCCGTCGATCCGGGTCGGAGATCGAAGGCCAGCTCCACCCGTGCCGCTCGACGAAGGCGCGGCCCTCGTCCGGCGTGTCGGCGACGTCGAGGCCGAGAAATGCGAGCTCAGGGTGATTCTGCTGGAACTCTGCGTAGGCGACCGCCTCGCTCTGGCAGGTGCTTCACCACGACGACCAGACGTTCACGAGCACTGGCTTCCCCCGGAGGTCGGCCAGGGCGGCGTGCTCCCCGTCGAGCGTGGTTCCTTCGATCGGTGGCGCTGTTGGACGCGTCGCCGTGTCCTCGGGAGCAGCGGTCTCCGTGACCGGAGGACGAGCGGGCGCAGCAGCTTCGTCGTCGGAGCCGCCCCCGCAGCCCGCGACGAAGAGGGGGCAGAGGGCCAGGAGGAGCGTTAGAGCCCGCATCGAGTCAGCGTAGCCTCGATGTCGCTGGGTGCGCATCCGTTCAGGATTTCGTAAGAGGGTCTTGCCCCTCTCGGACGGGCCGATACCTAGTGGACATGCGTCGTATCGCCGTCCTCACCGTCCTTGCGTTTCTAGCCATTGTCGGCGCCGCCGGAGCGCAGCCGCAGCCGGCTCGCTCCTGGGCCGCGCCGCAGATCAAGGAGGTCGTCGACGCGGGGCTGATGGCGCCGAGCGTGGCCGACTTTCGCCCGGACGAGCCTCTCACCTCGCTCGAGCTCGCCACGATTCTCGCCTCACTCGGCATGGAGGTGACCGAGACGGACACGGACCGCCGGGTCACTCTCCGTGAGCTCGACGCCAAGCTCGTCACGGCGCTCGGCTTGCGCCCGCAGGCGCGCGATCTCAGGCTGGGCGCGGCGGCCGCCGGGCTGCTCCCGAGGACGTGGCTCGGGACGGAAACGGTCGCGCGCATGCTCGGGCTTCGTGTCAATCACCTCCAAACCGAGGAGGAGCTCGAGCTTCAGCTCTCCCAACCCGCGACGCGCGCCGAGGCCGCGTATTCGATCTCCCGCTTGCTCACGATCTCCGACTACGAGCTGGATGCCGTTCGCGTGGCGCTCGAGACGTTTTCGTTCCCCCAGCTATCCGTTTGGCAGCAGAACGTGCTCCGCCGCGCTCTGCGCTTGGTCGGCTCCCCATATGTCTGGGCGGGAACCTCGGAGAGACCGCAGCAGCTCTTCGGACGCACTCTTCCGGGAGGCTTCGACTGCAGTGGCTTCGTTTGGCGCGTATACAAGCTGGAGCCCTATGCGGGAGCGCCGGGTCTCGCCGCGGTTCTGAAGGGGCGGACGACCTACGACATGAGTGGCGAAGCGCCGAGACCGGCTCGCATCACGCGCTCGAACCTGCAACCAGGTGACCTGGTCTTCTTCGGCTCGAACGGCAATCGCTCGAAGCCGAGCGAGGTCGGGCACATGGGCATCTACCTCGGATCGGGCTGGATGGCGCATTCATCCGACCGCGGCACCACTCTCGCACCGATGACCGGCTGGTACGAGACGCGCTTCGCCTGGGGCCGCCGCCCGCTCGCCGAGGCGGGTCTCGCGTAGCTCACGTCCGCCGCGGGCGACCGTCGTCGGCGCACGGAAACGCGGTGACGCCGTTCGCAGCGCTCTCCGGCGATGCCTGCGAGCGTCTGGGTCATGACGGTCGGCTTGATGCAGCCGCTCGCGTTCTCGTACGGCTTGTCCAGGAACCTGACGACGAGCAGTCCCGTCACCACCATCGCGGTGACCGTCCCCATCATCGTCGCCTGGACGAGCCACGGCTCCCGGGGATCGGCATAGAAGCACATGTAGGCGACGAGAAGAGATCCTCCGTGGAGGAGCGCCAGCCAGACCATCGAGGGAACGAACGGCGCGGCCTCGGCGAGACGGCCACGCATCCCGTCGCGACGCTCGCCGGCGACTGTGAGCCAGTGCCCGTAGCCGATGCTCTGCTTCTCGGTCTCGAGCTCGACGTTGTCGGCGGTTCGCTCCAGCCGCTCGAGCCAGAGCGCGACGAGCGGGCTTTCCCGCTGGTCTCGCATCGCAGGCCATTCGTCGCGAATGACCGCGGTCGCGTAGCAGTAGAGCTCGTCCTGGAGCTCGCGGCCGTGCGCGCGGCGAGAAGAGATACGCGGTGCGGTGGAGCTGGGTTATCGCCACCGCTTCGCGTGAGGCGCTCTCCCGTGCCCGGTCGTAGCTCTCGAACGAGAGGAAGATGACAAAGGCAAGGAGAACCGCGAAACCGGTGCCCGCGACACCGAGAACGCCAGCCGCGCGATCGGAGTCGGTGAAGAACCCCCCAGCGGGCGCCCAGCGCCGAATCAAGAGGAGCAAGGCGACGCTGCCCAGCGC
>Ga0136620_10001475_pt1 | contig 11184 bp, 11 predicted proteins | sample AntDrymUQ4162106_2_FD_104806 | JGI IMG/M metagenome (GOLD analysis project Ga0136620, IMG submission 104806) | Polar desert sand microbial communities from Dry Valleys, Antarctica - metaG UQ416 (21.06) | ecosystem: Environmental > Terrestrial > Soil > Desert | place: Antarctica: Dry Valley... | reverse complement strand
TCCAAAGCTCGTCAGGCCGCTCGCTGAAGACGTCGTCGGACTCGGCCGGCACAACGATCCAAGAACTCTCGTCGAGCTCGTTCTCGATCTGGCCGGCTGCCCAGCCGGCATAGCCGAGGAAGACGCGGCCGCGGCGAACGCTGACGTCGGGACGCTGGACGAAGCCCACGGCTCCGAGCACGAGCTGCGACGCATCCTCGGGATCTTCGACCTCTGCGAGCGCGAGCAGCGAATCCCTCGCGACCGGCCCGCCCACGAAGACGAGCTCGGTACCGCCGGAGAGCACCGCCAACTCCGGCACCGCGTCGGCGACGGCCGTCTCGGAGGGGCGGTTGAGGATCACGCCCATCGCACCGGCCTCGTCGTGCTCGGCGAGGAGGACGACCGTGCGCCGGAAGTTCGGGTCGAGCAGGGTCGGGGTAGCGACGAGCAGGCTGCCGCGGAGCGAGTGGTCGGAGGACACTAGTCGTCGATCGCGGCGCGCAGCGAGCGGACGTAGGCGGCCAGCGCGTCCGGGCCGTCCTCGGCGACCTCCACCGCGCGTGAGCCGACGACGACGCCGTCGGTGAGCGCAGCTGCCGCGCGCGCGTGGCTCGGTGTCGAGATGCCGAAGCCGGCGTAGAGGGGGGTGCTGCCTGCGATTGCTCGGGCACGTGCCGCGAGCCCCGCGAGCGCGACCGGCGCCTCGTCGCGTGCGCCTGTCGTGCCGGTGAGCGCGACGAGGTAGAGCCAGCCGTCGGTCGTTGCCGCAGCGCCCCGTATGCGCTCGTCGGTCGACGTCGGAGCGACGAGTTGCACACGGCGGAGCTCCGGGCGCTCGTCGGCCGGCAGGTCTGCGACGATCAGCGACGTTGCGCCGGCGGCGCGCGCGTCGGTCGCGAATCGCTCCCAGCCATAGGCCTCGAGCAGCGAGGAGTACGTCATCGGGACGAGCGGCACGCCCACGCGTTCCCGCACCGCGGCGAGGCACTCGAGGCACGCCTGGGTGCGCATCCCCGCGGCGAGTGCGCGCTCGGCCGCGCGCCGGATCACGGGGCCGTCCGCGAGTGGATCGGAGAAGGGGAAGCCGATCTCGACGAGGTCGGCACCACCTTCGACGGCAGCCTCTGCGAGATTTGGCGTCTGGCGGCCGGCCATCAGGTAGATGACGAGGTTCTTGCTCATCGCTACCGACGTCCGCTTGAATCGAGCAGCGGCAACGCTGCGATCCCTTCCCGTCGCGACATCGTCAGGACGCCGCGATCGCCCGTCGCGATCGTGTCGCTCGGACGAGCGGAGGCCACGAGAAAGCAGTCTGGAATAGACACCTCGGTTCGGCGTCGGGCGTAATGCTTCGTTCGCAGCTCAGCAGCGCGCCACGCCTCTGCTTCCCGGCACGGCAGCACCTCGAGAAGAGAGGCGGTGAGCGCAGAGACGGCGGCGCGGACGTCCTCGCCGGGGATTCCATACACGCGCTCGACCACATCCACTGCCTCAGCCAGGTTGACCGACGGAATCGCCGTATCTCCCTCCCGAAGAAGCGACCGTACCTCGGCGAGGGCCGGCTCTCCTGCAAGGAACGCGACGAGCGCGTGGGCATCGAGCAATGTGGTCAAGGCTTGCCGTAGAGGCGGCGGAGCTTCCGGTCTTCGATCTCTGCGTTCTCCCGCCGGATCAGAGCACGCGCCTCGTCGGTCGTCATACGCAATCGGCCTTTCCAGATGCCAGCCAGCGCCTCGATCGTGTCTTCGGCAACCGGGCGCATGACTAGATGGTCGCCATGATCCTCGACCTGGACCTCACGCGTCTTCCAGCGGCGGCGGACCTCCGCCGGAACCGTGACCTGGCCGCTCGTCGTGATGCGATAGCTCGTCATATATGACGAATCATACTATGAATAGATTAGTCATACTGCTACCGGGAAAGAACCTCCGCAAGATCCTTGTCGCCGCGACCAGAGAGACACACCACGACGAGCTCCGCCTCGAGGTCCTCCACTCGAGCGAGGGCGTGTGAGGGCTCGAGGGCGGGGATGATCCCTTCGGTGCGGGTGAGGCGGCGGAAGGCGTCGAGGGCCTCCTCGTCGGTCGTGCCGACGTAGCGAGCGCGGCCGGAGTCGCGCAGGAACGCGTGCTCGGGCCCGACGCCGGGGTAGTCGAGGCCCGCGGAGATGGAGTGCGCGTCGGCGATTTGACCGTCCGCGTCGGCTAGCACCGAGGAGCGCGAGCCGTGCAGGACGCCCGCCTGGCCGCTGCCGAGGCTGGCCGCACCGGCTGCCTCGACGCCCACGAGCTCCACGTCGGTGTCGTCGACGAAACCGGCGAACATGCCGATCGCGTTCGAGCCGCCGCCGACGCACGCGACGACCGCGTCGGGTAGCCGCCCTTCGGCCTCGAGCACCTGCGCGCGCGACTCGCGTCCGATCACCGCCTGCAGCTCGCGGACGATCTCCGGGTACGGTGCCGGCCCGACGCACGAGCCGATCAGGTAGTGCGTCGTCTCGACGTTCGTGATCCAGTCGCGGATCGCCTCGCTCGTCGCCTCCTTCAGCGTCTTCGTCCCGAACTCGACCGGCCGCACCTCGGCGCCGAGAAGTCCCATCCGCTCGACGTTCGGGCGCTGCCGGCGCATGTCCTCGCTGCCCATGTAGACGACACAATCGAGGCCGAAGCGGGCGCAGACGGTCGCGGTCGCGACGCCGTGCTGGCCCGCTCCGGTCTCGGCCACGATCCGCTGCTTGCCGAGGCGCCGCGCAAGGACTGCCTGGCCAAGAGCGTTGTTCAGCTTGTGCGCGCCCGTGTGCAGGAGGTCTTCGCGCTTCAGGTACAGGCGCTTGGAGGGCGCGAATCGCTCGGCGCGCGTCAGCGGAGTCGGCCGGCCGGCGTAGTTCTCCGCGAGGGCGTCGAGCTCCTCACGGAACCCGCCGTCTGCGAGGGCCGCCTGCCAGGCCGCTGTCAGCTCGTCCAGTGCCGGGATGAGCGTCTCGGGGACGTAGCGCCCACCGTAGGTGCCGTAGGTCCCGACGGTCATCCGCGTGCCGCTTCGACGTAGGCCCTGATCGCGCCGTGATCCTTGATCCCGGGCGCGAGCTCGAGGCGCGAGCTCGCGTCGACTGCCCACGGTCGCACACTGTGAATGGCCGCGACGACGTTGTCGGCGGCCAGGCGACCTGCGAGGACGACGCGCCCGTCCGCCTGCGCGGCGCGCGTCCAATGCTCGGGATCCTCACCCTCCCAGGGCAGGTCGTGCACCGTGGCGACCCGCTCGCCCTGGCGGAAGAGCGCGCCTGCCCGCCCTCGAACAACGCCGTCCGCGCGTTCGTGCACCTGGTCGAGCTGCGCAGCGCTCTCGCGCGCCTCCCCGACCCAGACCGCGACGGCAAGCAGCGAGTCGGGCACGGGGAGAACCTCTCTCGCCGCCCGCGGACTCTCCGGTGCGAGCACGAAGCCGGCCAGATCGGCACCCGCCTCGGCCGCGACGGCGACATCCTCCTCGCGCGTCAGCCCGCACACCTTCACGAGCGGCCGGCGGAGGAGGTCGGCGAGCTTCTCGGCGGGGTCGGGCGCCTGCATCAGCGCCGAGCCGACGAGGATCGCATCCGCGCCCGCGAGCTCGGCGGCGGCGCCCTGAGCGCGAGTGTGGACGCCGCTCTCGGCGACGACGAGCGGGCGCGGGGAGGCCTTGTGGCTCTGAGCCACTAGGTCGAGCTGCGTCGCCCGGTCGAGCTCGAACGTCGAGAGGTCGCGGGCATTGATCCCGATCACGGGCGCGCAGAGGGCGTTTGCCCGGTCGAGCTCCGCCCGATCGTGCGCCTCGACGAGCGTGTCGAGTCCGAGCTCGGCGGCCATCCGCATCAGCTCCGCCGCCCGTGCGTCGTCCAGGTCGCGGAGGAGGAGCAGCACCGCATCCGCGCCGGCCTCCTTAGCCGTCCGCAGGTGCTCGGAGGTCGAGAAGAACCCCTTCGCCAGCAGCGGAAGCCGGGCGGCGGCACGTGCCGCGCGGAGGTCGTCCCAGCTGCCGCCGAAGCGTTCGTCGACGAGAACCGACACCGCGGCCGCGCCGACCCGCTCGTAGTCGGCGGCGATCCTCGCCGGGTCGGCGTCGGGTCGGATGTCGCCGAGCGACGGCGAACGTCGCTTGATCTCGGCGATCGCTCCGAGGCCGGGTGCCGCGAGTGCCTCACTAAACCGCACGGGAGAACCTCGCCAGCTCCTCGAGACGTGTGGCGGCGGCCCCGCTGTCGACAGCTTCGCGTGCCAGCTCCAGTCCCTCCCTCAAGTCCTCCGCGTGGCCTGCGGCGGCGATCGCGCCGGCCGCGTTCAGGAGGATCGCGTCCTTGCCTCCTCGGCCGCCGCCCCCGGCGCCGGACAGGATTGACCTGATCGTCCTGGCATTCTCGGCGGGAGTACCGCCGCGGAGGGCGTTGGGATCGCAGCGCGGTACGCCGAGGTCGAGCGGATCGAGTTCTCGTTCACGCATCTCGCCCCCGACGACCTCACACACGAGGTTCGGTCCGGCCGGTGAGAGCTCGTCGATGCCGTGCGCGCCGTGCACGACGAACGCGCGCCGTGCTCCGAGCTGCGCTAGCACCTCGGCCAGCGTCCGCACGAGGCCTGGTGCATAGACGCCGATCACCTGCGCCCGCGCGCCGGCCGGGTTCGTAAGCGGCCCGAGCACGTTGAACACGGTACGTGCTGCCAGCTCGCGCCGCACCGGTGCCGCATGGCGCATCGCGGGGTGATGCGAGGGAGCGAACATGAACCCGAAGCCCAGCTCGTCAATCGACTGCGCGATCCGTTCCGAAGGTTGCTCGAGACTGAAGCCCAGCGCCTCGAGCACATCCGCCGAGCCCGAGGCAGAGGAGACCGCTCTGTTGCCGTGTTTGGCAACAGCGGCTCCTGCAGCGGCGGCGACGATGGCTGCCGCGGTCGAGATGTTGATCGTGTGCGCGCCGTCGCCCCCAGTGCCTGCCGTGTCCACGAGATCGTCCCGCTCGGGTCGCACCGGCAGGACGTGCTCGCGCATCGCCTCGGCACAGCCCGCGATCTCGGCGGCGGTCTCCCCCTTCACCCGCAGGGCGACGAGGAAGCCCCCGATCTGAGCGGGAGTGGCCTCACCCCGCATGATCTCGTCCATCACCTCACGCGCACCGGCGCGTGACAGGTTCCGGCCCTCGAGCAGGTCGGCAAGGGCGGCCTGGATCACGGGCGCTCGAACGAGCTTCTTGGGAGGTTGGCCGCCCCTCCCGAGCCTGCGCCGGTGAGAAAATTGCGACCGAGCTCCGGTCCGAGCGGGGTGAGAACGCTCTCGGGGTGGAACTGCACGCCCTCGACGGGCAGCGTGCGGTGGCGAACCCCCATCACCTCCCCGTCGTGCGTTCTGGCGGAGACCTCGAGCTCGTCCGGAACCACGGTGGCGGCGAGCGAGTGGTAGCGCCCGGCCTCGAGCCCTTGCGGCAACCCGGCAAAGACGCCTCTGCCGTCGTGCTCGACCTGCGACGCCTTGCCGTGCAGCAGCGCCTTTGCCTGACCGACCTCGCCGCCGAAAGCCTCGACGATCGCCTGATGCCCGAGGCAGACACCGAGCGTGGGTACGCGGGGTCCCAGGCGACGGATCAGCTCGATGGACACCCCTGCGTCGGCGGGGCGGCCGGGACCGGGGGAGATGAGGAGGTGCGTCGGCTGGAGGGCCTCGGCGTCCTCCACCGTGATCGCGTCGTTCCGAAAGACGCGTACGTCCGCCCCCAGCTCCTCGAACAGGTGCACCAGGTTGTAGGTGAACGAGTCGTAGTTGTCGATTACCAGGAGCAAAACTCTTCCTCCGCCAGGTCGATCGCGGCCTCGAGCGCGGCGAGCTTCGCGAGGCACTCGTGGTGCTCGGCTGCCGGATCCGAGTCTGCCACGATGCCGGCCCCCGCCTGCAGCCGGGCGATCCCGTCCTGAAGGACGAGCGTCCGGATCGCGATGCACGTGTCCATGAGGCCGCCCGGCAGAACGTAGCCAATGGCACCGGCGTAGCTGCCACGCCGATGTGCCTCGAGCTCGGAGACGATCTGCATCGCCCGCACCTTCGGTGCACCCGAGACGGTGCCGGCGGGAAAGCACGCGCGCAGGAGGTCGAACGGCGTCACGCCTTCGCGCAGCTCGCCTGTCACCTCGGAGACGAGATGCGTGACATGAGAGAAGCGCTCCGGCTCGAGGAACCGGGACACCTTCACCGTCCCCGCTCGGCACACGCGCGAAAGGTCGTTGCGGCCGAGGTCGACGAGCATGATGTGCTCGGCGCGGTCCTTCTCCGAGGCGAGCAGCCGCTCGGCGTCGTCCTCCCCCGGCTCCGCCGTGCCCGCGATCGGGTTCAGGCTCGCGCGCCCCCCCTGGCACTTGACGAGTGTCTCCGGCGAGCTGCCGACTAGGTCGAGGCCGTCGAGCTCCAGCAGGAAGAGGTAGGGCGAGGGATTCACGCGCCGCAGGGCGCGGTAGAGATCGAGTGCGGAGGCCGAGGTGGCGCGTTCGGCGCGCTGGGAGAGCACAACCTGGTAAGCGTCCCCCGCTCTGATGAAGTCCTTGATGCGGCGGACTCCCGCCTCGTACGTCGCCCGGTCAGGCGAGCGGCGGACGGCGCGGTCCGTCGGCTGGGAGGCGAACTCGTGTTCCTGAAACACGAGCTCTCTCGCCAGCGCGCGTGCGATCGCCTCTGCATCGCCGGCAAGCACCGCCGCGGTGCCGCTCCCGTGGTCGTAGCGAACGAGACTCTCTGCGACGACGAAGCGGCTCTCCGGCAACGCAGGCCCGCAGCTCGGCAGCTGCACGGTCGGCTCGAGCTTCGCGACGTGATCGTAGGTTAGGTAGCCCACCACGGGCTCGCCGGCCGACTCTGCCTGCTCGAACGAGACGAGACGCGAGCCGGTTCCGATGAAGGAGTAGCGGCCCAGCCGCCCCTGCTCGACCGACTCCAGCAGGAAGCTCGCCCGGCCTTCCTCCCGCAGGCGGAGGTAGACGCCGAGTGGCGTCAACAGATCGGTCGGGATGTGCGTCGACGTGGTCTGGATGAGAGGAACCCTAGACTCAGGCGATGGCAATCCCGCCGCTGCTCGACGAGCTCCTCCGTGCGCACGGCCCATCCGGTCACGAGCACCTTGCCCACGGCGCGATTCGGGCTTCGGTCGGGGAGATCGCCGAGGTCGAGAGCGACACGGTCGGCAATCTGGTCGTGCGGCGGACGACCGACGGTGACCGTCCGCTGCTCGCGTTGTTCGCGCACCTCGACGTGATCGGGCTCGCAGTCGCGCACGTGCCGGATGACGGCCTGCTGCCGGTGCATCGCCTGGGTGGCTGGCGCGCGAACGTCGCCTACGGGCAGCGGGTCGAGATCAGGACGGCGAAGGGTGTCGTCCACGGTGTCATCGCGCGCAAGACGAAGGACGACGAGAAGGTGGAATGGGAACAGCTGTACGTCGACATCGGTGCCGGCGACGGTTCGGAGGCGCGCGAGCTCGTCGCACCGGGGGATCCGATGGTCGTCGTCGCACCGCCGATCGAGCTCGCCCACGACCGGGTCGCGTCCAGGAACCTCGACAACCGTGCCGGCGTGTACGTCGCGCTCGAGACGCTACGCCGGCTCGCAGCCGATGAGCCTGACGCGCAGGTCGCGGTCGTTGCCGGGGCGCAGGAGGAGCTCGGCCATTCGGGCGTCCCCGCTGCGATGTACCGGCTGCGGCCCGACGTCGTCATCGCGCTCGACGTCACCTACGCGACCGATGTTCCGGCGGGAAACGCGAACGAGGCCGGCGACCACAGGCTCGGCACCGGCCCGGCGATCTTCCGCGGGCCTGCGATCTCGCCAAAGGTGTTCGACCTCCTGCTGGAGGCGGCGTCGGCGGAGGGGGTCGCGCACACGGTCGAGACGGGCATGAAGACCTACACCGACGCCGACGACACCTACACCTCACGCTCCGGCGTCCCGACCGGCCTCGTCTCGGTGCCGCTCCGGAACATGCACTCGCCGGGCGAGATCGTCCAGCTCTCGGACCTCGAGGATTGCGTGCGCCTGCTGGTCTCGTTCGCCCGGCGCCTCGAGTCCGGCACCGACTTCCGGCGCTAGGGGTTTGCCGAAACATCGGCGGAGCCGCCGGGAGCGACGTTCCGCGCCGAACCCTCCTGGAGCCGGCTGAGGTCGAGGGCGAGCTCCTCGAGACTCCTGAGCTGAGCAACGGACTTCCGGGACGGTGCACTAGGCTGCCTCCGTGACCCGCTCCGTCATCGTGGCCGCCGTGCGCACGCCCTTTGGCAGGCTGGGCGGCGGGCTGGCACAGCGCTCGGCGACGGAGCTCGGCTCGTTCGCGATCCGCGCAGCGCTCGGGCGGATCGGGCTCGAGGCGAGCGAGCCGGAGTACGTGATCTTGGGGCAGGTGCTCCAGGCCGGAGCGGGGCAGGCGCCTGCGCGACAGGCGGCGATCGGGGCCGGCCTCCCGAAGGAGACGCCGGCCGACACGATCAACAAGGTGTGCGCGTCCTCGATCCGCGCGGTCGAGATCGCGGACGCGATGATCCGCGCAGGCGAGCATGAGCTGATCGTCACCGGAGGGATGGAGTCGATGTCGAATGCTCCGTACCTCCTGCGGAAGGCCCGCTACGGCTACCGGCTCGGCCATGGCGAGCTGATCGACTCGATGATCTCCGACGGCCTCACCGACGCCTACGACCAGCAGCACATGGTGCAGCACAACTCGAGGGTGTCGCGCGAGCTCGGGATCGCACGGGAAGAGCAGGACGCCTGGGCCCTCCGCTCTCATCAACGCGCGGCCGCTGCGCAGGACGCGGGCCGGTACGAGGACGAGATCGTGGCCGTCGGCGATGTCGCTGCCGACGAGAGCGTGCGGCGGGACACGTCGCTCGAGTCGCTGGCAAAGCTGAAGCCCGTCTTCGACCCCGAGGGATCGACGACGGCCGGGAACGCGCCGGGGGTCAACGACGGTGCGTCGTGCGTCGTCGTCGCCTCCGAGGAGTTCGCGAAGCGGCGCGGGCTCGAGATCCTGGCGACGATCCTCGCCCAGGGGTACGTCGCCGATGAGTTCGCCTACCTCGTGCGCACACCCGCGAACGCGGCGGCGATCGCTTTCGGGAAGGCCGGCAAGACGATCGACGACGTCAAGCGCGTCGAGATCAACGAGGCGTTCTCCTCGGTTGCGCTGAACTCGACCAGGCTGCTCGGAGCCGACGAGGAGATCGTTAACGTCAACGGCGGTGCGGTCGCGCTCGGCCATCCGATCGGGGCCAGCGGCGGACGGATCCTCGCGACGATGGTGCACGAGCTGCGCCGGCAGGGCGGCGGGATCGGCCTCGCAGCCATCTGTTCCGGCGGTGGCCAGGGCGACGCGCTGCTCATAGAAGTCTGAGGTCGTGCGCACGCTTGCGACCACGGCCCTGGCTGTCGTCGCTCTCGTCTTTGCCTCGGACGCCGCGGCCTGTACGTGCCTTGCGGCTCCTGTCCGGCAGCGGCTCGACTCCGCGGATGCCGCTTTCATTGGACGGCTGACGGGCACACGAGCCGATCCCGAGCCCGGCCCGATCAAGAACCTCGGGCGAGAGATCGTCTACGTCTTCACGGTGGACAGCGTCGTCAAGGGCGAGCTCGGCCGACAGGTCGAGGTGCTGAGCCCTGCGAGCGGCGCCGCGTGCGGCTTCGAGCTGCGGCCCGAGGAGGCGCAGGGCATCCTCCTGCGCCGAGACGGCGAGAGCTGGACCGGCGGCCTCTGCGGTCAGGTCGCTATCGGCGAGCTGATCGCGGCCGCGGAGGCCACCGACGAGCGACTCGTGAACTGGGGCGGGGTCGTGGTCGGCGCCGGCGTCCTCGTGGCAGGCGCGGTCCTGGTGCTGCGGCGCCTGCGGCGCCGTCGTCAGAGCCTCTTGCGGTAGCCGAGCTCGACCACCTCGGCTCCCTGGAAGGTGTCGGTCTTGCGTCCGCTCGGGAGCCAGCCGGCACGCTCGTAGAAGCCGATCGCCCGCTCGTTTCCGTCGAGCACCCAGAGCAACGCGTCGGCGAACCCCGATTCCCGCAGCGACTCCTCGGCGCGCTCGAGGAGCGCCCGGCCGGTGCCCTGTCCCCAGCGCGCCTGGTCGAGGTAGATGGCGTAGAGCTCGCCGTCCTCGCTGCCCGGCTCCCGGCATTCGCCGACAGAGGCGAAGCCGACCACCTCGCCTTCGGCTTCGGCCACGAACGTGGCGCGCTGCGACGGTAGGGCGCTCGACAGGCCGTCGCGCCACAGGCGCTGCCGCTCCTCCACGGAGGCGGCCTCGAGCGCGGCTGCGGGCATCAACCAGGCGTAGGCGACACGCCAGGTCTCCACCTGGATCCGGCCGATCGCGTCGGCGTCTGCGGCCGTCGCCTCGCGGATCGTTGGCTTCAACTACGGCCCGAGGACGACCGTGGGTTTGTGCGTCTGCGCCTTGCCGACAACGCGCCCGGCGCGGACGTCGACGACGACGAAACGCGTGCTGTTCCCGCTGCCGACGTAGGCGTAGTCTCCGGCGGTCTGGATGTACCCCGTGTCCTGCCCGTCGAGGAGCTGGAACCTGAGCGTGCCGTCCAGGCGGTACCCGCGCAGGGCGGAGCCGCCGTAGGCGAGGAGCGTGTCGTCCACGAGTTCCGCTCGAAGCGCCGTCTCGTCGAGCAGGGTGCTGTCCCCGGACTTGACGTTGACGATGCGAACCCCGGTCTTGGTGCGCAGGGCCCGATCACCCTCCCAAGCATCGTTCCAGCCGGAGACGGCGACCCGGTCGTCGCTGACCCAGATCGCGCCGCGGCCCCACCCCTCGATGCGTTTGCCGATTCGAGCGGTCGAGCGCGTGGCGAAACGCTGAACCTCCGTCTCGAGCGTGTCGAGATCGATGAGGGTGATCCGATCGGGTTCCGCAACGGCTGCACGCCGTCCATCGCCGCTGACGGCGAGTCCCGGCGATGCCTGACGGCCGGTTCCGTCTAGCTCCCGCGAGGGAGCGAACCCTGCTTGAACTCCCGGTAGGGCGACGGTGCGCACCGAGCCGTGCGCAGTCACGATCGCGAGGTGAGCCTGACCGATCGTCTCAGGCGGCGTCAGCAGGATGACCAGGCGTCCTCCAGCCTTCACGACGCCTCCGCTCGCCCCGGGAAGCCGTGTCCGTGAGAGCACGCGGCGTGTGAGCGGGTCGACCACCACCACCTCCGCTT
>Ga0136620_10001473_pt1 | contig 11192 bp, 10 predicted proteins | sample AntDrymUQ4162106_2_FD_104806 | JGI IMG/M metagenome (GOLD analysis project Ga0136620, IMG submission 104806) | Polar desert sand microbial communities from Dry Valleys, Antarctica - metaG UQ416 (21.06) | ecosystem: Environmental > Terrestrial > Soil > Desert | place: Antarctica: Dry Valley... | reverse complement strand
GCCCTCCCGTGAGTACGTGTGCACTCGCTGCCTAAAGGCCGGCAAGGTCACGAAGGCCGCCTGACGCGCCGCCGCGGGCCACCGGTGCAAACATCCGGCGCGGCAGGTGTAGTTCCCACCGTGCCCGATCAGAGTCTGGTCCGTTTCCGCAGGGTCGTGGCAGCCTCGCTGGCCGCGCTCGAGAGCCGCCGCGACGAGGTCAACGACCTGAACGTGTTCCCCGTCGCCGACGGGGACACCGGGGACAACATGGCGATGACGCTCCGCGCGGTGCTGAGCGAGCTGGACGGCCTGGGCGAGCAGCCGCTCGACGTGATCGGCCGCGAGGAGCTCGTCGCCGCCGTCGCGCAGGCGGCGCTGCTCGGCGCACGTGGCAACAGCGGGGTGATCCTGTCCCAGATCGTGCGCGGCGCGGCCGAGGAGCTCGCGTCGCGTCCGGGCGAGCTCGTGGACCCGGTGCTCGTGGCGGCGGCCTTCGCGCGAGCGGCCGACGCCGCGTATGACTCCGTGCGCGATCCGGCCGAGGGCACCATGCTCAGCGCCGTGCGCGCGATGGCCCACCGCGTTGCCCAGGACCTGGCCCACATGGAGCAGCCGCGGCTCGGGCCGGACGCCTCGCCGGGGGAGCAGGACCAGCTGATCGCCATGGTCCTGGAGCGCGCGCTCGGCGCGGCCCAGGAGGCGGTCGAGAAGGGGCCTGAGCAGCTGGCGGTGCTCAAGGAGGCAGGGGTGGTGGACGCCGGGGCCTATGGGCTCACGATCATCGTGGCCGGGGTGGTGGCGGCCCTGCGCGGCGAGGAGGCCCCGAGCCTTCCCCACCGCGCGGTCCCGGCCCATCACTCGCTTCACCTTCCCCAGCACGAGTCATCCAGCTATCAGTACTGCACCAACTTCGCCATCACCGGCCGCGGCCTCGAGGGCCACGCCCACGTGGAGGCGCTGGAGCGGATCGGCGACAGCGTGCTCGTGGTCGGCGACGAGCACGCGATCCGGGTGCACGTTCATACCGACGATCCGGAGGCAGCGGTCGCGATCTTCGAGGCGGCGGGCGAGATCTCGCGGCTCGACGTGGCCGACATGTCCGAGCAGGTGGCGGGTCGGTCCGCCCGGCTCGCGGCGGGCGGCCTCCCGGATGCCGCGGTGGCGGCCTGCGCCGCGGTGGCGGTAGTCACCGGTGCCGGGCTCGCTCGCCTGTACCGGGAGCTGGGCGTGTTCGTCGTGGACGGTGGCCCCACGATGAACCCGTCGACATACGAGCTGCTGGCGGCCATCCACTCGGCCGGCTCCGAGCAGGTGCTGCTCCTGCCCAACAGCTCGAACGTGCTGATGGCCGCGGAGCGCGCCGCCGAGCTCTCGGAGAAGCCGGTGGTGGTCGTCCCCACCCGCGCTCCCCAGGAGGGTCTCGCCGCGCTGCTCGCTTTCGACCCCGCGCGCTCGTGCGAGGACAACGCCGCAGCCGTCTCTGATGCCGCGGGCGCGCTCCGCGTGGGCGGGGTGGCGGAGTCCGCGCGCGAGGATCCGCAAGGGCGCTTCTCGCGTGGCGACGCCGTCGGCTACTCGGGCTCCGAGCTGGTGGCCTGGGGCGAGCCGGCAGAGACGCTCAAGGTCACGCTCGAGCACGTGGCCGGCCGCGCCGAGCTAGTCACCTGCATCGCGGGGCAGGGCGCTCCGCTGGCGCGAGAGACCATCGAGGCCGCCCTGCCGGAGGGCGTCGAGTTCGAGTTCCACGAGGGTGGGCAACCGGCCTGGTGGTGGCTCCTCTGCGCGGAGTAGGGGCCGCCTGAGCGTCCAGCCGTCCGCCCCGCCGTCTATCACCGACGGATCCCGACGGTTTTCGCCACCACTGAGGAGCTCACCCGCGAGGCTGCCCTGGCGGCCCGCGTCCGCTCGTTTCCTCGCCCGAGTGTTCTGGCCGAGCCGGTCGAGGCCTCCGGACAGGTGGCCAAAGGGCTCGCTGCGCTCGGGATCGAGACCCGCGCCGATCTGATCGAGCACCTACCCCACACACACAGGGATCGCCGCGAGACCCGTAAGCTGGCCACGCTGGGTGTGGGCGAGGAGGCCACGGTGGCGGTGACGATCCGGAGCGTGACCGTCAAGCCCATGCGCGACCGCCGCCGCAAGCGCGTGGAGGCGAAGGTCTACGACGAGACGGGGCCCGCGTCGGCGGTCTGGTTCAACCAGCCCTGGCTGGCACGGCAGCTCGCGGAGGGCACTCAGGTGCTGCTGCACGGAAAGCTTCGCCGCCGCAACGAGCTCTGGGTGACCGAGCACGAGCTCGTCGCCCAGGGCGATGCCCCGGTGCACACGGTCGGGCTCGTGCCCGTGCATCCCGCCACGGCGGGCATTTCGCCGGCCACGCTGCGAAGCCTCGTCTGGGAGGACCGGGGTCGTTTCCGGCACGCGGTCGAGCCGCTGCCCGCAGCGTTGCGGGTCGCCGAGGCCCTCCCCGACCGTCCTGCCGCGCTGGCAGGGGTGCACTTTCCCGACACCGAGGAGGAGGGGGCCGCCGCCCGTCGCCGCCTCGCCTTCGAGGAGCTGTTCCTCCTGCAGCTGGCGGTGGCCGGCCGACGGCGCTCGCGCCGGGAGGCTCGCCGCGCGGCTCCGCTCAGACCGACCGGCGCGCTCGTGGACCGATGGCGCGAGTCGCTTCCCTTCGAGCTGACGGGCGACCAGCGGGCGGCGTGCCGCGACATCGACGCCGACCTCGCCGCCGAGCGGCCGATGCAGCGCCTGTTGATGGGGGAGGTGGGAAGCGGGAAGACCATGGTCGCCCTGAGCGCGATGCTGCGTGCCGTCGAGAACGGTCGCCAGGCGGCGCTCATGGCGCCCACCGAGACGCTCGCAGAGCAGCATCTGCTCACCCTCGACCGCCTGCTCGGGGGGGTGGCGCCCGTGGAGCTCCTGACCGGCTCGACCGGCGCCGCCAGGCGGCGCGATCTTCTCGGCCGTCTCGCCTCGGGGGAGCTTGCGCTCGTGGTCGGGACCCACGCGCTGATCGAGGAGACAGTGGAGTTTCGGGACCTCGCGCTGGGCGTGGTGGACGAGCAGCACCGGTTCGGTGTGCGCCAGCGTGCCGCACTCGATTCCAAGGCACGGGAAGGTCTCGTGCCCCACACCCTGCACATGACGGCCACGCCTATTCCCCGAACGCTGGCGCTCACCGCCTACGGTGACCTTGACGCCACGGTGCTCCGAGAGCTGCCGGCGGGCCGCCGGCCCGTGGAGACCCATGTGGTGGACGGCACCCGTGCCCGGGCCCGGGCGTATGAGCGCATCCGCGAGGAGATCGCCAAGGGCCGCCAGTGTTTCGTGGTGTGCCCGCTCGTGGAGGAATCCGAGGCGCTTCAGGCCAAGGCGGCAACCGTCGAGGCCGAGCGCCTCGCGCGCACCGAGTTTCGCGAACAGAGGGTGGCCCTCATCCATGGGCAGCTGCCGCTCGCGGCCAAGCAGGAGGCGATGCGCGACTTCGCGGCGGGAGCCGCCGACGTGCTCGTGGCCACGAGCGTGGTCGAGGTCGGAATCGACGTGCCCAACGCCACGGTGATGCTGATCGAGGCGGCTGAGCGCTATGGCCTCTCTCAGCTCCACCAGCTGCGCGGGCGGGTGGGGCGTGGCGGCCATCGCTCCCTCTGCATCCTTTTTGGCGATACAAAGCTGCCGCGGCTGAAGGCGATCGCCACCGAGCGCGACGGGTTCCGGCTGGCCGAGATCGACCTCGAGCTGCGAGGGGCAGGGGAGGTGCTCGGCACCCGCCAGAGCGGCCTGCCCGAGTTTCGCGCGGCCCGCCTGCCCGAGGACCAAGGGCTGCTGGCAACTGCCCGCGCTCGCGCGGACGAGCTGCTCGACGGCGACCCTGGGCTTGAGGCTTCAGAGCACTCGCTGCTGCGAGAGACGATCGTCGCGCGTTTCGGCTCGGACCTCGATCCGATCCCCGCATGAGGGTCGTCGCGGGTGAGCTCCGTGGCCGCCGCCTGGCTGCGCCGCCGGGGCGCGCCACCCGTCCCACCGCGGACAGGGTGCGTGAGGCGCTCTTCTCGATCCTCGGCGACGTGTCAGGCCTGCGCGTGCTCGACCTGTTCGCCGGCTCCGGCGCCTTGGGGATCGAGGCGCTCTCGCGCGGGGCCTCCGAGGCGGTCTTCGTGGACAGCTCGAGGCGGGCGGTGACGGCGATCGAGGCCAACCTGGAGGCCCTGGCAATCGACGCCCCCGTGCATCGCCGCGACGCCCTCTCCTTTCTTGGCGACGCCGCCCGCGGCGCGTGTTATCAGCTCGCGTTTGTCGACCCGCCCTATGATTCGGCGAGCCGCCTGGCCGCCCCGCTCGCCGCGTGCCTGCCTTCCATCCTCACCGAAGACGCCCGCATCGTGACCGAATCCGACAAGCGCAGCCCGCTGCTATTCCCGTTTCCGCTCCTAAGGGAGAGGGTGTACGGCGACACGCGCATCGCCGTCCACCGCATTTCCGGGCCTTCGCGGGAGCATCCGGTGATCCATGGATGAGAAGGGCGGCACGGCCGTCTGCCCGGGATCCTATGACCCCGTCACGCTGGGGCACCTGGACATCATCGCGCGCGCCGCTCACGTCTTCGACCGCGTCGTGGTGGGGGTCGTAGACCACCCCGTGCGCAAGAAGAAGACCGTCTTCACGGCCGAGGAACGGGTGGTGTTCCTCGAGAGCGAGCTCGAGGATCTGGGCAATGTGCAGGTAAAAGCCTTTGATACGCTGCTCGTCGACTTCGCCCGGCAGAACGGCGCCAGGGCCATCGTGAAGGGCCTGCGGGCGATATCGGACTTCGAGTACGAGTTCGAGATGAATCAGCTCAACCGAAAGATGGCGCCGGACATCGAGAGCCTCTACCTGTTCTCCGCCCCGGAGTTCACGTTCCTCAGCTCGAGCGGCGTGAAGGAGCTGGCCACTTTCGGGGCCGATCTGACCGGCATGGTGCCCCCCTCGGTGGCCGTTCGCTTGCAGGAAGCGCTCGGTCGCCCCCGAACTGGGAAGATCACGTGATGGCGAAGCTGATCAACAAGTCGCGGGGCCGGATGTTCCGCGGAGGTAATGATTGATGGACGTCCTCGTACTGATAGACAAGCTCGACGACACGGTGCACAACGCCAAGCCCGTGCCGCTCACGGATCAGGTGCGCGTGGACAAGGAGGAGATCTACGACATCCTCGACCAGATGCGTGCCACGATCCCCGAGGAGATCAAGCAGGCGCGCTGGATCGTCAAGGAGCGCCAGGAGATGCTCGCCGAGGCAAAGCGCGAAGCGGAGCGCATCGTCAAGGAGGCCCGTGAGGAGCAGATCGGGCTGATCTCCGACGAGGAGGTCGTGAAGCAGGCCGAACGTCAGGCCGACGAGATCGTGGAGGACGCGCGGGCGCGCGAGCGAGAGATCCGCCTGGGGGCCGAGGATTACGCCGACGACATACTGAACACCCTCGAGATCAACCTCGAGAAGTTCACCGCCGCGGTGCAGCGGGGGCGTGACCGTTTGCAGGGCCGCGAAGAACCCGAAGCCTCCTGAGCTGCACTGGTCGCTCCGCTGGGTTGGGCCGCTATCGTCGAGGCGGTGGCGCGGCCGGCGGACAGCTTCGAGCTCGGCTCGCTCCGTCTCTCGCCGGGGGAGGCGCGCTCGGTGGCGGTCGAGGTGCCCGTCGGGGAGCTCGAGTTCGGCGGTCAGGCGTACTCAGCCGGCGGCCGTTGCGAGGCCCGGCTCGACCTTTCGCGCACCATGTCCGGCTATGCGCTGCGGCTGCGGTTCGAGGCGCGGCTGAGCGGTCCCTGCATGCGCTGCCTGGAGGACGCCTCGGAGGGCGTGGAGGTCGACGCCCGCGAGATCGATCAGCGGGGGGATGCCGAGGAGCTGCACTCGCCCTATGTCGAGGACGGTGTGGTCGATCTGCGGGGGTGGGCACGCGATGCGCTGGCGCTGGCGCTGCCCACTCAGATCTTTTGCGGCCCGGGCTGCCTCGGGTTGTGCGTGGTCTGCGGCGAGAACCTCAACCGGGATCCGGGGCACGGTCACGAGAGCGAGCCCGATCCCCGCTGGGCAAAGCTCTCCGAGCTGAAGTTGGATTGAGCGCTGATTCCCGGGTGGCGCGCCCGGCCCGCGCGCGAGAGCCGGGGGGCAGGCGGTGGCTGCTAGCCTCTGGCGCCGCCATGGCGGTTCCCAAGCAAAGACAGTCCCACTCGCGTACCAACAAGCGGCGCTCGCAGCACAAGATCAGCGCTCCGAGCCTTGCGGTGTGCCCCAAGTGCGCCGCACCGCGCATCCCCCACCGCGTCTGCGGTGAGTGCGGGACCTACGCCGGTCGCGAGGTGGTCGTGCAGGCGCCCGCCGGCTCAGACGACGACTGAGCTCTCCCATGATCGCGCTTGACGCGAACGGAGCGGATGGCGGTCCCGCCACTGTGGCGGAGGGAGCGCGCCGCTCAGGCGTCGAGGTGCTCCTGTTCGGCCCGGCATCCGAGCTCGACGGAGCGCACGTGGTCGACGCTCCCGCCACGATCGGGGCCGATGAGGAACCCGTGCGCGCCGTGCGCCGCAAGCCGGAGGCCTCGATCGTTCAGGCCGCCCAGGCGGTGGGCGACGGTCGCGCCGAGGCGTTGGTCTCGGCGGGGAGCACCGGTCCGACGCTCGCCGCCGCCACGATCAGCGTCAAACGCATCCGTGGCGTGCACCGGCCGGCGCTCGCGGCGCTGATTCCGGTTCCGGGCGGCCCGGTGCTGCTGCTCGACGCGGGCGCCAGCGTGGAGGTGCGCCCCGAGCGGCTCGTCCAGTTCGCCCACATGGGCGCCGCGTTCATGGAGAGCGTGATGGGCCTGGAGCGCCCCACCGTGGGGCTCCTGTCGGTGGGAGAGGAGCCGGGCAAGGGCACACCCGAGGTGATCGAGGCTCACGCGCGGCTTGCCGGAGGGCGGCTGAACTTCGTGGGAAATCTGGAGGGGTTCGACCTTCCGGGTGCGGGCGCCGCCGTCGTGGTCACCGACGGCTTCACGGGGAACGTCGCGCTCAAGGTGATGGAGGGAGCCTCGCGGACCGTGCGCGAGGCCATCCGCGAAGCGGTTCGCTCGAATCCGGTCTCGAGTCTCGGCGGGCTGCTGATCAGGGGCGCCGTGGGCCGGGTGCGGGAGCAGCTCGACCCGGAGCGGATCGGCGGGGCGATCCTGCTCGGGCTACGCAAGCCCGTTGTGCTCGCCCATGGCAGCTTCGGGCCGCCCGGGATCGCGAGCGCGGTGCGACTTGCGCGGCGGGCGGTGGACGAGGACATGGTGGGGCGCACGGCCGCCGCTCTCGAGGCGGCCGGCGCCTTGCGATCCGCACCCGTTGGTAGCGTCGCCGAGGTGATGCCAGACCCGCACGGGCCCAGTTGAGCCCCGAGATCTCCAGCATGCCCCGCGCAGATGTGATCGACCTCATTCGCGGGCATCTGGCTTCAGAGCTCGAGATCGAGCCCGCCAGGATCGGCGAGGGTACCCGCTTCAAGGAGGACCTGGAGGCCGACTCGCTCGACCTGCTGGAGCTCACGGTCGAGCTCGAGGACACCTACGGCCTTCGGATCCCCGACGAGGAGGCGGCGAAGATACTCACCGTCGGCCAGGCGGCCGACTTCGTCGTCGCACATGCCCAGGACCCCCAAGGCTGAGGACGGCGAGACCCTTGCCGATTTGCTCGAGCGGCTACCCGAGGCACTCGCCCGCCAGGCGTTCATGCACGCGTCCTGGGTCGATCACCGGGCAGAGAGCTACGAGCGGCTCGCGTTCCTGGGGGACGTCGTCCTGAGCCTCGCGGTGTCCACACACCTCTATCCCCGCTTCGAGCGCTACGGCGCGGGGCGGCTGACCAAGGTGCGCGCGCAGGCCGTCAGTGGCGCTGCGTGTGCCCAGGTGGCCGCCGAGCTCGGGGTGCCCGAGCGGCTCCGCGCCCGGGCGCCCGACAGCGCCGGACGCAGCTTCGCGATGCTGGCGGGGAGCGAACGGGTGTTGGCGTCGGTATGCGAGGCGGTCATCGGAGCCGCATATCTCGCCTTCGGGTTCGAGCGGGTGGCGCCGGCGGTCGTGAGAGCCTTCTCCGAGCGGGTGGACGAATCGCTCGAGCACCCGGTCGACTACAAGTCCGTGCTGCAGGAGCGCCTCGCGCGGCGGGCCGCGGTCGTGATGTACCGGATCGAGTCGGAGGAGGGGCCGGCCCATTCGCGGAGCTTCGTGGCGGTCGCGGAGGTGGACGGGCGTGAGCTGGGGCGTGGAGAGGGCACCACCAAGAAGGCCGCCGAGCAGGAGGCCGCCCTGCTTGCGCTCGACGTCCTGGACGGCGGCGGCCAGGGGACCTGATGCACCTGCGCTCGATCACGATGAAGGGCTTCAAGTCCTTCCCGCACCGTACGAGGCTCGAGTTCGCACCGGGCGTGGCAGTGGTCGTGGGGCCCAACGGGTCGGGCAAGTCGAACATCACGGACGCCGTGCTGTGGGCCCTGGGGGAGCAGAGCCCCCTGGCGGTGCGGGGCCAGACGATGAAGGACGTGATCTTCGCCGGAGGGCACGGCGTGAAGGGCTCGAACGCCGCAGAGGTCGAGGTCGTGATCGACAACGGAGGTGGCGATGGGGGCGGGCCGGGCCGCCTGGAGAGCGACTTCTCCGAGATCTCCATCGTCCGCCGGCTGGATCGCTCGGGCGAGGGGGAGTATCGGCTGAACGGTGCCCGCTGCCGCCTCGGGGATGTGGCCGAGGTGCTCTCCGACAGCGGCCTCGGAAAGGAGATGCACTCGGTGGTCTCGCAGGGGAGGGTCGAGGCGATCGTGCTCTCGCGCCCGCGGGAGCGGCGCCTGTTGATCGAGGAGGCCGCCGGCCTGGGCAAGCACCGCCGCCGCCGCCGGCGGGCCCAGCTCAAGCTGGAGCGCACCGGGGAGAACCTCTCCCGGGCGCTCGACGTCGAGCGCGAGGCCAGGTTTCGGCTGAGGCCCTTGAAGCGCCAGTCGGAGGCCGCGCAACTGCACGAGCGCCTCGAGCGCCAGTCCTTCGAGGCGCGCCACGAGCTGTGTCGCGACGCGGTGCGAACGGCGCGCGCGCAACTCTCCCGGGCAGAGTCCGCCGCCACCACCGCGCGGGCCGAGCGTGACGAGGCCGAGCGGCTGCTCGCCGCGGTCGCCGCGCGCCGTGAGGCAGCGGAGGAGGCCTTTGCCGCGCTCACCCGGGAGCGGGAGCAGCAGCAGGCACGCCTCTTCGCGGCGCGGTCGGCTGCGGATCGCATCGCGATGCGATCGGAGCGGGTGCGCGACCAGGCCGGGACCGCGCTCGAGGCAGGCGAGCGCGGACGGGCTCAGCTCGACGGGCTCGAGGCCGCACTGGTGCAGGCGGGCGACCCCGCCGCCGGCTCTGCGGAGCGCATAGCCCGGCTGGAGGCCGAGTTGGAGGCGCTCGAGGGCGAGCGCGAGCAGCGGCTGCGCGAGGCGCTCGAGGGGCTTCAGGCCGAGCGCGATGGCGCGGACGCCGTCCGCGCCGAGTCGGAGCGGGCCGTCGCGCGCGCCGGCACGGCATTGGAGGAGGCGGAACTGGCGGCGGAGGGCGCGCGCGGGCGCCGGCGAGAGGCCGAACGCGCGGCGGAGGCGGCGAGAGGGGAGGCTGCGCGGGCCGGAGCCGAGCTTGCCGCGGTAAATCAGTTCCTGCGAGCGAGTGAGGGGCCGGGCGGTGACCTCGGCGCCCTCTCGGGCCGGCTCGAGGTGGAGCCGGGCTTTGAGCTGGCGCTGGCAGCCGTCCTCGGTCCACGGCTCGGCGCGGCCGTCGTGGAGGATCTCGGGGCGGGCGAGAAGCTGCTCGACGGGTTGGGCCACGACGGCGGCTCTGCCCTCCTGGCCGGAGCCGTCCCTGAGCGCGGGTCCGGGGCCGGCCCCCCGGTGCCGGGGGCTGTTCGGCTACTGGATCGCGTGCGCGCCGAGGGCCCAGCGGGGGTGATCGCCGAGCGGCTGCTCGGAACCGCGTGGGTCGTGGAATCGCTTGCGGGGCTCCCGGAGGCTTTCGATGGGGTGGCGGTCACCCGCACCGGTCGGGTGCTCCAGCCGGGCGCGGGGGAACTGCGCCAGGCTCCGGCGGGCGGGGCCGAGCGGGTGCTGGAGGAACGTAACCGCCGGGTCGCGCTCGTGGCCGCCTCCTCGGCAGCGCTGCAGGCGGAGGCCGACGCCCGGGCCGCGCTCGAAGGTGCCGCGCAGGGCGTCGCGAGTGCCGACCTGGCGCGGGAGGAGGCCGGTACGGCAAGGCGTCTCGCGCAGCGCGAGGTGGAGCAGGCCGTGGAGGCGGTGCGACGGGCCGAGTGGCTGATCGAGCGCCGGCGAGAGGCGCCCGAAGGGGGTCCGGACGACGTCCGCCGCGCAGAGGTCACCGCCGATCTGCGCGCGGAGCGCCTGATGGCGCAGACCGCCATCCGCGAGCGGGATGAACGCTGGCAGCGGGCCCTGCGCCTGCGGGCACAGATCGATCGTCATGCCGCCTTGGGCGAGGCTGCCGAGGCTGCCGGCGTCGCGCTCCGATCGGCCGCCGAGGCCGTCGGGGCGCGGGTTGCTGCGCTCGAGGCAGAGGGGGCGGCGGGCGCGGAGACCGGCGAGCGCACGGCCGCCGTGCTGAGGACCTGCGCGCACGAGGAGGCGGGGTTGCAGGGCCGCTTGAGGGCCGGCAGCGAGGCGGTCACCTCCGCCGAGGTGGCCGCCCAGCAGGTGCGCGACTCCACTGCCGACGCCGAGGCCGAGCTGCGCGAGGTGGCCGCCCACCTCGGCCTCGAGCCCGAGGCCGCGCCCGACGCATTGGACGAGGAGGCCCGTGTCGAGCTCGAAGGCCGCATCGAGCGGCTCGCACGCAGGCGGGAACAGCTCGGGCCGGTCAACCCTCTGGCCGCGCAGGAATACGAGGAGGCCGTGGCCCACGTCGAGGAGCTCGAGGCTCAGCGAACCGACCTCGAGGGCGCGCTCGCGGAGCTTCAGCGGCTGATCCGTGAGACCGATCGGCGCATCCGCGAGGACTTCGAGCAGACCTTCGAGGCGGCGGCGCGCAACTTCGAGGAGGTCGTGGAGCACCTCTTCCCAGGCGGCCGGGGTCGCCTACGGCTCGTGCGGCCCGACCAGACGCCGCGAGGGGTCCTGGGGGGCCAGGACTCGCCGGAGGACGGGACCGAGGCCCCCGAGGAAGGCGAGGGGGCGGACG
>Ga0136620_10001472_pt1 | contig 11192 bp, 11 predicted proteins | sample AntDrymUQ4162106_2_FD_104806 | JGI IMG/M metagenome (GOLD analysis project Ga0136620, IMG submission 104806) | Polar desert sand microbial communities from Dry Valleys, Antarctica - metaG UQ416 (21.06) | ecosystem: Environmental > Terrestrial > Soil > Desert | place: Antarctica: Dry Valley... | reverse complement strand
TCGCCGCGCGGTCAAGCTGGAGGTAGCCGACGCCGACGTTGTCGAGAAAGGTCAGACGCTCGCGGATCTCCTTGACGATGCGCGCGCCGATCAGAGTCTCGGTGTGCGAGAGCTCGAGCTCCTCGAGGAAGGCGAGCGCGCGGGTCACGGACATCGTCGTGAACCCGTGGATGTTCAACCTCCCGACGGTGACCGCGAGCACCTCGGGGCGCAGGCGGGCGCCGTGACAGACCGGGCAGGGCCGGAAGCTCATGTACTCCTCGATCCGCTCGCGCTGCTGCGCCGAGTCGGTCTCGCGGTACCGCCGCTGCAGGTTGGGGACGATGCCCTCGAAGGCCATCGTGTACGACCGGCGCCGGCCCATCGAGTTGCGGTAGCTGATGTAGATCCGCTCGCCGCTCGTGCCGAAGAGGAAGAGATTCCGCTCCCGCTCGCCGAGCTCGGCCCAGGGCGTGTCGAGACCGATCTCGTACCGGTCGGCGATCGCCTGGATGATCGCCTCGTACCAGTTCCCCGACCAGGGGACGAGCGCTTCGGCGACAGGAAGGCTCGCGTCGGGGACGAGCAGGTCGGGGTCGATCTCCTGCTGGGCGCCGAGGCCCGTGCAGCGCGGGCAGGCCCCGTGCGGCGAGTTGAAGGAGAAGATGCGCGGCTGGAGCTCGGGCAGCGAGACGCCGTGCTCGGGGCAGGCGAACTTCTCGCTGAAGGTGAGCGGCTCGCCGCCGATCACGTCGATCACGACGAGGCCGTCGGCGAGCGCCGCCGCAGTCTCGACGGACTGGGTCAGACGCGTGCGGAGATCGGCCTTCATGACGAGGCGGTCGACGACCGCCTCGATCGTGTGCTTGAACTTCTTGTCGAGCTCGATCGGGTCCTCGAGCAGCCGCTGCGCGCCATCGACCTTCACGCGCGTGAAGCCGTCGGCGCGCAGCTCCTCGAAGACCTCGCGGTACTCGCCCTTGCGGTCGCGGACGACGGGCGCGTTCACGGTGAAGCGCGTCCCGTCGGGCAAGCGGAGCACCTGGTCGACGATCTGCTCGATGCTCTGGCCGGCGATCGGCCTGCCGCAGATGGGACAGTGCGGATGCCCGATGCGCGCGTAGAGCAGGCGCAGGTAGTCGTAGATCTCCGTGACCGTACCCACCGTCGAGCGCGGGTTGCGCGACGTCGTCTTCTGGTCGATCGAGATCGCCGGCGAGAGCCCGTCGATGGAATCGACATCGGGCTTCTCCATCATCTGGAGGAACTGGCGCGCGTAGGCGGAGAGCGACTCGACGTAGCGGCGCTGGCCCTCGGCGTAGATCGTGTCGAAGGCGAGCGAGGACTTGCCGGAGCCGGACAGCCCGGTAATGCAGATGAGCGCGTTCCGCGGCAGACGGACGGTGACGTCCTTCAGGTTGTGCTCGCGGGCGCCGTGGACGACCAACTCGTCGACAGCCATAGAGGTCGAGTGTAGCCCTGGCGTCGGACGAACACGTGTTCGTCAGCGCAGCAGTTGCGAGACCTCGCCCGGCCGGGCCACGTACGCTACGACCAGATCGCCCGCGACCAGCGTTCCGTAGCCGAGGAGACGCCCGAGGACGCCCTGCCGAACCTCGAGCGAGCTCATCCGCGCAAGCCGGACGCCCGCAGACCGCCGGCGCAGGATGCCCTCGAGCACCACCAGCCTCTGATCGGTGATCACGAGGCGATGACGCTCCCAGCGCCACACAGCCGCGACACCGATTGCGGCGGCGAGAGCGAGCGCGAGAGCACCCGCTGCTGACACGGGCCAACCGGCCGCAAGGAGAACCAACCCCGCTGCCGCGAGGGCGAACGCCTGTCCCAGCGGCCGGGCGAGCACGATCCCGTGGCGGCGCGCCTCCAGGCAGACCCGTTCTCCTTCGAGCGCAGGCACCGTGGCGCTTTCGCCCGCGCTCGCTCGACTCCTACACGGTTAGCGAATGGGGGCACGGGAGAGATCGCGGGCCATGAGCGAGACCGCCCGTAGAGCATTCGTTGCCGTGGTCGTCGTCGGCGGAGTCGTCGTGCTCGCCCTCGCGCTCTGGAAGCTGCGCATCCTGTTGTCGCTCGTCTTCTTCGCATTCATCATCGCCGCGGCGATGCGGCCGGGGATCGAAGCGCTGCGGAGAAGGCGCATCCCGCGTGGCGTCGGGATCGCCGTGCACTACCTCGCGCTCGCCGGAGCCGTGGCGCTTCTGCTGTGGCTCGTCGTGCCGCGGGCGGTGACCCAGGTTCAGAACGCGATCGAGGATCTCCCGACGTCGAGCTCGGAGATCGAGAAGGAGGCCGCGAGCTCGACCGGCTTGCGGCAGGAGGTGCTGGAGGGGCTGCAGACGCGCCTCGAGGAACTTCCGGCGGGCTCGGACCTGATCGACCCCGCGCTCGAGTTCGGCCTGATCGGGTTCGAGATCGCGATCGGGATCTTCTTCGTGCTCGCCACCGCCGCCTACTGGATCTTCGAGCGCGACCGGGCGGTCGACCTTGTCGCCTCAATGATGCCGCGACCGAGGCGAAAGAAGATGCGCGATACCTGGACGCTCATCGATCTCAAGCTCGGCGCCTACGTCCGCGGACAGATGATCCTGATCGTCCTCGTCGGCACCGTCCTTTCGCTGATCTTCTGGGCGATCGGACTCCCGTACTGGATCCTGATCGGAGCTTTTGCGGGAATCGTCGAGATCATCCCGGTGATCGGACCGCTCGCGGCAGGCGCGGTCGCCGTGGGCGCCGGCCTGACGGTGTCGTGGCAGGTCGCGCTCGGTGCCGGGATCGCAGTGCTCGTGGTGCGCCTGGTCGAGGACTACATCGTCATCCCACGGGTTCTCGGCGAGGCGGTCGGACTCTCGCCCCTCCTCGTTCTCTTCTCGGTCACCGCCGTTGCGCTGCTCTTCGGCGAGTTTGCGGTGCTGCTCGCGATTCCGATCGCCGCGGTGGTCTCGACACTCGTGGACGTGGTCGTACGCGGCAAGGATCCTGCCGCGGAGGACGTCCCCACGGTCATCTTCTCCGCACAGGACGCCGAGTAGCGCGCGGGAACCCATGGTTCCCTGGCGAGCCCTGCTTCAGAGCTTGGACGCGCCGGAGCCGCGAAATCGTTGCGCCGGTCTTCGGCGAGCGCATTATCGCCGCGCCGGTGCAGCAGATCGCCGTCGACCTGGGGCAGCGCCTCGTCGTGCAGGGCGAGCACGGCCTGCCCCGCCGGTGGTTCCACCGTGCTCACACCACCTCATCGCGCGGCGGGCTCCGATTCCGACGCTAGATGCTGTCTACGCCTTGCGCCAGCGGCCGAAGATGAGGCCGCCGAGAGTGAATCCGAGCCCGAAGGTTCCGACGCTGAACGCGCCGATCGCAATCGCCTTGCGCCAGCCGGAGAGGCGATCCCAGCGCCCGAGCACGTCCTGCTCCTCGGTCGTCAGCGACTCGCCGCGGCGCTGCTTGCGCTTCGCGCCCCCGGCCCGGAGACCGAGGTACAAGTCGTCGAAGAGCTCGGTGGACTCGTTCTCCACGCCTCCGAGTGTACAAAGTCGGCGGTTTCGACTCGGAGAAGCGTTGGTTGAGCACCGGTGAAGACGATGGACTGATGGTTGAACGAAAGACCCGATCAACCATGTACACGCCTCCCTCGAGCTGCCTCCCCGCCAAAGAAGCAGGCCCCCGAACGGCGGGGGCGGAAGAAGGCGCAGGGTCCGAAGAAACACGGTTACGCTGGCGCGAACGTCACCCGCGCAGCGGGAACTGCAGTTTGGCGGAGAACAAGCTCGAAATCCTCGTCGAAGTAGACGATTGATCGACGATTTTTCGATCAATCGTCTAGCGTTCGGCCGTGCCGGCTCGCATCCTCCACCTCTCCGACCTCCACACCGGCACCCGGGAGGAGCCCGAGGTCGAGCGCGCGCTCGCCGCTCTGATCGAGACCGCCACGCCGGAGCTCATCGTCGCGAGCGGCGACCTGACGCATCGCGGCCGGGCCGACCAGCACGAGCGCGCGGCCCACTTCCTCCGCAGCTTCGGGTTGCCGCTCCTCACGATCCCGGGAAACCACGACATTCCCTACACCCTCCCCCACCGCTTCACGAACCCGTGGAGCGAGTTCGAGCGGCACTGGGGGACGACCCAGCCCGTGTATCGCTCGGGTCAGTTCCTCGTCGTCGGCCTCAACTCCGTGCGCCCGTTCCGCCACCAGAGCGGCAGCCTCCAGGAAAGCCAGCTCAGGTGGGCCGCGGCTCAGCTTGCCGACGCGGAGGCCGGCGTCCTCCGGGTCGTGACCCTCCACCACCACCTGCTCGGGGCACCCTGGCGCTCACGGAAGAAACCGGTGGCGGACCGGAATCACGTGCTTGCCTCCCTGGTCGACGCGGGTGCCGAGCTGATCCTCGCCGGGCACATCCACCAGGCCACGGTCAGCGAGCGACGCGAGTTCGAGCTGGCCCGGCCGGGCGGCGAGCAGGCTGTGACCGTGTCGATCGCACCCGGGCTCGGCCAGCCCCGCCCGAACCGCCGCGGCGAGGCGCGCGGTCTTCACCTCTACGACGCCGAGCCCGAGTCGATCCTCGTCCGCACGTACGTCTGGCGCGTCGACGGCTGGGCGCTCGTCGCGACGCGCCGCTTCCCGCGTGGGCAGGAACCGCTCGCCTTCCGGCCCGAGGAGGCCTCGATGGTTGATCGGGAGAGACCGTGATGGCGGGGGCAGCTCGGACCAAGCCGGGCGCCGCACTCGTTCGCAGGTCAGGCTAGTCAGCCTGGTCAGGAACGAGGGCGGTGATCCGGCGCAGCGTCCGAGTCGTTCCCGGCGCGACGGATTTGCCGATCAACCATCGGGCGCCGAGTGACGGTTGCGTCGGGCCCGGTGATGGGCCGGCGCTGGACGAAGCGGCGGTAGGCGATCAGGAGCAGCGTCGCGGCGATCACGGAGCCGACGAACGCTCCCAGCTCCGCGCCGACCGCGTAGCCGACGCCTCCGCCGACGAGCGAGCCCGCGACGCCGAAGAGGATCGTCATCCAGATGGGCATCGGATCCGGCCCGGGCACGGCGAAGCGGGCAAGCGCGCCCACGACGAGCCCGGAGAGGAGCACGCCGAGAATCACCGCGAGTGTCACGGTGGCTCAGCGTACCGGGCAGGTGTCACAAAGCGGTGAACGGCCTCGTAAAAGGCGCGCACGTCAACTATTGTCAGCGCTCGTGCGGGGGAGGGCGGCGCTTCTGGGGCTCGTGGTCTGGCTGTTTGCAGCCGGAAGTGCCACCGCTGGGCCCAACCTCCTCGTCGGCGTCTCGGAGGACTCCCTCAAGTGGCGGACGGCCGAGACGTCATCGGTTGCCCGCGACCTCGGCCTTCGCATCTTCCGGGTCACGCTGCCGTGGGCGCCGGGCCAGCGCACCGTCGACTGGCAGGACGCCGAGATCCTGAACCAGGCGGTCGTCGGCGCGAGCGGGATGCGGATCGCGCTCGCCGTCTATGCGCGCCCGCCAGTCTCGGTCGAGCGCACGCCGAACGATCCGCAGGCCCGGGACGACTACTGCGCCTACGTCGACGACGCGCTGCGACGGTTCCCGCAGATCGGGGACGTCGTGATCTGGAACGAGCCGAATCTGAGCTACTTCTGGAAGCCCCAGTTCGACGGCGGCGGGGCGAGCCTCGCGCCGGCCGCGTACGCCGCACTCCTGGCGCGCTGCTGGGACGTGCTCCACGCGTCCCGCCCCGACGTCAACATCGTCGCGCCCGCAACCTCGCCATGGGGGAACGACAATCCCGTTGCGGTCAGCAACATCTCGCACTCGCCGGTCACGTTCATCAAGCGGCTGGGCGAGGTCTACCGGGCGAGCGGGCGCGCCACGCGCCTCTTCGACGTCGTCGGACACCACCCGCATCCGGCGTACCCGGCCGAGCGGCCGTGGCGCGGGCACCCCGGGATGTCGCGCATCTCCCAGGGCGACTGGCCCAAGCTCATGAAGACGCTGGACGAGGCGTTCGGCGGGACGGCGCAACCGATCCCAGGCGAGGGCGTGCCGATCTGGTACCTGGAGATGGGCTACCAGACTGTGCCGGACGAGGAGAAGCGCTGGATGTACACGGGAGACGAGTTCGAGCCCTTCGGCATGCTCGCCGACGGCTCAGGTCCCGAGCCCGCCTCGCCGGCGCCGGCGGCGGACAGCCTCGCGCCCGATCAGGCGACCCAACTGGCGGACGCGATCCGGCTCGCGTACTGCCAGCCGTACGTCGACGTGTTCTTCAACTTCCTGCTGCGGGACGAGCACGACCTCCAGGGCTGGCAGTCGGGCGTGCTCTGGGCCGACGGCACGCCCAAAGGGTCGTACGAGACCCTCAAGCACGTGACAGCGGAGGTGCACGGGCACGGCGTGGACTGCAACGCGCTCAAGGGCGGAGCACCGCCGGAGTACCGGAGCGAGCGCGCGCCCCCCACTCCGAGCGGCGCGGCACCTTCGACCTCCTTGCTCCCCGGCCGGACCGCCGCGCCTCCCGCGCCTGGGCGCGGAGCGACGCCGGGCCCCCCGGCGTCGGGACGCGGAACGACACCGAGCGCCCCGACACCCGTCGCGGCAGCCGCCGGCGTCGAGGTGGGCGGGAAACGGGTGGCTCGGCTCGCCTACGTAGGCCCCAGGCGTGGGCTGTTCGGCTTCGTCACGCTCGTCGCTCGCCTCCGGGACGGCTCCACGCCCCTCGGTGGGCGCGCGGTCGCCTTCTCGCTCGGCAACCAACTGACGCTGGCGACCACCGACGCGGCGGGACGCGCCAGGGCGGCACTCTCCCCCACCCTCGGCTCGGGGCGCCTGCGCGTCGAGGTCGCCTTCGCAGGAGACGCGGACTATGCCCCCGCGGGTATCGATGCGACGCTCACGGTCGCGAACGCGCGAGGAACGACGGTTCGGGGCGAGCTCCGGCAGGCTGGAGGAATCCGTACGACCTTCGAGGTACGGGCGCTCGAGAGCGGCGTTGCCGGCAAGCTCGTCTTCCGTCGCGGCCGTCGTGCGTTCCGCTTCGCCCGCATCCTGGCGCTCGGGGTGGCCGAGCGATCCGCCTGGTTCACGGGCGTCGATGTGCGGGGTCGGCGTTTCGCGGTCTACCTGGAAGACAACGGGAAGCGCGGCCGGAAGGACGTCTTCCAGCTCTGGGTCGACGACGAGCCCCTCAGTGGTGGCGGCCTCGTCACCCGTGGAGACGTTGCGATCATCCGCAAGCGCTGACGCAGAGAGCTCGTTGGTATGCTGATTGCATGTCAACACAGCTAGCAGTACGGTTGTCAGCCGAGGAGCTTGCCGCACTGGACGCGGTAGTCGCGCTCAGCCGTTTCCCGACTCGAGCCGCGGCCATCCGGCACGCTTTGGCACTGCTTCTCCGCGACGAGCGAGAGCGCGGAATCGAAGCTGCATACGAGCGGGGCTACCGCTCGAAGCCACAGGAAGATTGGATCGGCGAGACGGGGCTGGCAGCCTTTGCCGCCCACGCCGCCGCCGAGGAGATCGGCTCCGAGCCGCTTTGACGCGCGGCGATGTCTACGATGCCGAGCTGCCCGGCGGGGCGCGCCCTGCGGTGATCGTGACACGTGCCCGCGCGATCCCGTACCTGAAGAACGTCAGCGTCGCAGCAGTGACGACGACGGTCCGCGACCTGCCGACGGAGGTGTCGATCGGGCCGGATCAGGGCCTTGCGCGCGAGTGCGTCGCAAACTGCGACAACCTCTTCACGATCCCCAAGCGGTCACTCGGTCGCCGGCGCGGTGCGCTCGGGCCCGCCGAAGTAGCGCGCCTGGACAACGCGCTCCGGATCGCGCTCGGACTCGACTAGTTACGCCGCGGCCCGAGCGGCCGCCAGGAGCTCCCGCCGCAGCTCCTTGATCTCGTCCCGCAGCTTGGCCGCATACTCGAAGCGCAGCTCCTCGGCGGCGGCGAACATCTCCTCCTCGAGCGTCACGACCAGCGCCTCGAGCTCCCCGCGGTTCATGCCCTCGACCTTGCGGTTTCCCCGCCGGCGCCCCGGGACGGTCGGCGCCGACTCGAGCGAGAGGAACTCGGCGATATCGGACACGCCCTTGACGATCGACTCAGGCGTGATCCCGTGCTCTTCGTTGTAGGCGAGCTGGATCGCGCGCCGCCGCTCTGTCTCGTCGACCGCGCCCTTGATCGCCTCGGTCAGCTTGTCGGCGTAGAGCAGCACCTTGCCGTTCGTGTTCCGCGCGGCCCGCCCGATCGTCTGGATGAGCGCCGTCTTGCCGCGCAGGAAGCCCTCCTTGTCGGCGTCGAGGACGGCGACGAGCGAGACCTCGGGCAGGTCGAGTCCCTCGCGCAGCAGGTTGACGCCGACGAGGACGTCGTAGTCGCCGAGCCGCAGCTCGCGGATGATCTGGATCCGCTCGAGGGTGTCGATCTCGGAGTGCAGGTAGCGCGTCTTCACGCCCGACTCGAGCAGGTAGTCGGTCAGATCCTCCGACATCTTCTTCGTCAGCGTCGTAACGAGGACCCGTTCACCCGCCTCCTCGCGCCGGCGGATCTCGTTGAGGAGATCGTCGATCTGGTTGCGCGTCGCGCGCAGCTCGACCTCGGGGTCGACGATTCCGGTGGGGCGGATCAGCTGCTCGGCAATCTTCGTCGAGTGGCGTAGCTCGAAGGCGCCCGGCGTGGCCGAGAGGAAGACGAGCTGCGGCACCTTGGCGAGAAACTCGTCGAAGCGCAGGGGCCGGTTGTCGAGCGCCGAAGGCAGCCGGAAGCCGTGATCCACGAGCGTCTGCTTCCGCGAGCGGTCACCCTCGTACATCCCCCCGATCTGCGGCACGGTCTGGTGCGACTCGTCGACGAAGACGACGAAGTCCGAGGGGAAGTAGTCGAGCAGCGTGTGCGGCGCCGAGCCGGGCGGGCGTCCGTCGAGGATGCGCGAGTAGTTCTCGATCCCGTTCGTGAACCCGAGCTCCTGCATCATCTCGAGGTCGTACTCGGTGCGCTGCCGGATCCGGTGCGCCTCCAGCATGCGGCCCGCCGACTCGAACAGCTTCACCTGCTCCTCCAGCTCGTGGCGGATCTCCCCGACGGCCCTCTCGATCGTCGGCTTCGACGTGACGTACTGGGTGGCCGGGAAGATCGTGAGGTTGTCGAGCCGGTCGTAGATCTCGCCCGTGAGTGGGTCGAAGTGGCTGATCTGCTCCACCTCGTCGCCGAAGAAGGAGATCCGGTAGGCCGACTCGGCGTAGGCGGGCTGGATCTCGACCACGTCGCCCTTCACCCGGAAGCGCCCGCGGCCGAGCAGGGTGTCGTTGCGCGCGTACTGGATGTCGATCAGCTTGCGCAACATCCCGTCGCGGTCGTGCTCCTCGCCGACCGTTAGCAAGACGACGCGCTTCTCGTACTCCTCGGGCGAGCCGAGCCCGTAGATGCACGAGACCGAGGCGACGATGACGACGTCCCGGCGCGAGAGGAGCGACGACGTGGCCGCGTGGCGCAGGCGGTCGATGTCGTCGTTGCGGGACGAGTCCTTCTCGATGTAGAGGTCGGCCTGGGGCACGTACGCCTCGGGCTGGTAGTAGTCGTAGTACGAGACGAAGTACTCGACCGCGTTGGCGGGGAAGAACTCGCGCAGCTCGTTGCAGAGCTGCGCGGCCAGGGTCTTGTTGTGCGCGATGAGGAGCGCCGGCCGGCCGAGCTTCTCGATCACCCAGGCCATCGTCGCGGTCTTGCCGGTTCCGGTCGCGCCGAGCAGGGTCTGGTAGCGCTCGCCGCCGGAGATGCTCTCGGTGAGCTCTCCGATCGCGCGCGGCTGGTCTCCCGTCGGTCGGTATGACGCGGACGTCTTGAGCTCGGCCATGGCCGCAAGGGTATCGAGGGGACTTACCATGCACGCATGCGGTTCCTCCTCGCGCTGGTGGCGGCTTTCCTGCTCCTGCCGGCCTCCGCCTTCGCCTGTGCCTGCTGCGCCGAACGCGGCTACTGGTCGAGCGCCACGGGTCGCATCGACGCCTACGAGCTCGGCGAGCTCGAGCGGGTCCGCTTCGCTCCATCGGCGACGACCTACGTCGGCGCCGCCGGGCTCGAGGGCGTCTCGGGCATTGCGCCCCCGTCGGCCCGCTACCGCCTCGTCCAGCGCCGGACGGGGCGTCGGTGGACGCTGCTCCTCACGGCGCCGGGCGGCAGGCGCGGGACGCTCCGGTTCCTCGTTCCCCGGGCCGCGGAACTCTTCGCCGCCGACCTCCGTGACGGGAGATCCTCCGCCGGCGGCGGGCCGCTGCTCTACAAGGAGTGGCGACTCGAGGGGGCGGTCGCCGGCATGGGCGTCTTCCTGGCCGGAACGAGGGTAGCCCGGTACCGGCTGATCCTCCACGGCCGAGGCAACGCTTGCCTCGCGGCCCGCGACTTCACGCACTGGACGCTGCAGGTGACGGGCGGCGGAGCACGCTTCTCGCTCTTCGGCTCGTTGCGAACGTGAGGTTTCGCCACCCGGGAGGGGAGGCAGAAGCCTTCGCGTGAGCGACAAGCCGCCCTACAGCAGCTACGCGGCGCTCGTCGCCGTCTACGCCGGAGGCCTCGCGACAGCCGGCCTGCTCGCTCGCCGGCTCGACCGCACCCCGGCGCACATCACCCCGCTCGACTTCGCCATCCTCGCGGCCGCCAACTTCAAGGCGGCCAGGGCGATCGCCGGCGACGAGGTGACGAGCTTCGCCCGGGATCCCTTCGTCGAGGGAACGGCCGAAAGCGGCGAAGGCGAGGAGCCGGCCCAGACGGGAGGCATGCAACAGGCGATCGGCGAGCTCGTCACGTGCACGCGCTGCATCGGAACCTGGACGGCGGCCGGCCTCACAGCGACGCAGATCCTCGCGCCCCGTTTCGGACGCATGCTCGTGTGGTCGCTCGCGGCGTCGGGCACGACGGACTACCTGCTCGCGGGCTTCAACGCCCTCACGTCGAAGGCGAACCTGCTCGAGCAGCAGGCGCCGGACTAGCTTAGCTACGCTAGGACGAGCTCGCGCCGCCCGCGGTGGCCGCGGTTGCGCCGGCCGCATCGCGGTTGTGCATGACGAGCAGGTACCAGCCGTAGAGAACCAGCAGAGGAAGGTCTGACAACGCGGAGGCGCGGGGAGACAGTTCGACCGCCGCCTCCTCCCGTAGGAGTGATGCCGTCGCGCCGAAGCGGACGAGCTCGGTGCCGCGCGAGTCGGACCACCCGTAGCGCGTACCCCACAGGTTCGTG
>Ga0136620_10001471_pt1 | contig 11193 bp, 13 predicted proteins | sample AntDrymUQ4162106_2_FD_104806 | JGI IMG/M metagenome (GOLD analysis project Ga0136620, IMG submission 104806) | Polar desert sand microbial communities from Dry Valleys, Antarctica - metaG UQ416 (21.06) | ecosystem: Environmental > Terrestrial > Soil > Desert | place: Antarctica: Dry Valley... | reverse complement strand
TGCCCGGTCTGCGGGACCAAGATGACCCGCATGCTTCCTAAGAAGGCTTAGCTCGTAGCTGGGTTGCATGGGCCGCCCGAATCGGGCGGCTCAGCTTTTCTCTCTAGGCGGTTTCGGCCGAGGAGCCGCGCGGCTCACTCATCGCCCAGGCGGGGCACTGCTTCTGGAACGAGCACGACATGCAGAACGGCGACGGGCGCGCCCGCCAGTCCTCGAGATCGAGAGCCCGCCGGATCGCGGTCCCCAGAGCCCCCATCTGCCGCTCGAATGCGATCAGCATCCGCTCGTGCGGGTTGAGGGTCAGCACTGCCGGATCCGAGAGGTAGACGAGTCGTATCTCTTTGGGGATGACGCCGAACGAGCGCCAACAAACGAGCGCGTAGAAGCGAAGGCCGAAGAAGGCCCGCAGCTCGCGGGTCTCGCCGGGAACGCGCCCCGTCTTGTAGTCGGACAGGATCCACGAGCCATCGGGGCGTACCTCGAGGCGATCGATGATGCCGCGCAGGTGAAGGTCGGGCATCTCGTATTCGACCCACCATTCGAGGCGGTTGGCCTGGAGGGCGCGAGGATCCTCGAGTTTGAAGAGGTTGCCCAACAGACGCCTGCCGTCTTCGAGCCAGGCGTCCTCCTGGGGGTCATCCAGAAGTTCCGGCCGGAACTCCGGATCCGCCCTCAGCTCTGCCCACAGCGCCGTAAGGAGCTCATCGGCCCGCTCGGGGGTGCGGGCCTCGGCGTCCTCGGCGAAGAGTCGCTCGAGCACGGCGTGAACCAGCGAGCCGCGGGCGGCCGCGACCGACACGGGTTCGGGAAGCCGGTCGATCGACCGGAACTTGAACAGCTGCGGACAGGCTTTGAAGTCCGACGCGCTGGAGGGAGACAGCCGAAGAAGATCATCGTTCATGCCCCTGACCTTAGAAGGGGCTAACTACTTTCCAGTGGATTTGGATGACACCTCATCCGAGAACCGATGGATGCTTCCGGCGCGCCCCGCACGCAAAGAGGCCCCCGCCAGGGGGGCCTCTTTGGTGCTTCGACTACGTGTTAGGCGGCTCGACTGACCGGCGAAGTGGTCCGGCGACGGCCGAAGATCTCGGCGACGTGCTCGAACAACTGCGGCGTGGCGTACCCGGCCGCTGCGACCATAAGACCGGTGCCCACGTATCCGAGCATCTCGGATCGCACGGGGATGTCCCACGCTGCGAACAACGAGAAGTCGAGGGCCCAGACCAGAGCGATACCCAGAGCGATCGTGAGGATCGTCTGGATCTTCGACAGTTCGACGTACTCCGTGAGCATGTCGACCAGCTTGAACGTACCGATCCCAAGCAGCACGACGATTGCGAACTCGTACACCTCATTACCTCCTGTGAGCGAGACGGCCAATCCGCCTCGTCGCAGGGTTGGACGCGCAGGCGGTCGACTCGGTTACCGGCTTCCTAGGCCACGATCGGGTTGCGCCCGTCAGGCTCGACCCGGAAGTTCGCCCGCGCTACCTCTTGCTCGTCGAGGAGGAACACGACGCTGTAGTCGTCGGCCGCGTACTCGAACCGGAGGCCGTCGACCTCGTCTTCGAGGCGTTCTACGTGTGTTTTCGTCGCAAGGTGGAGTTCGCGTGGAACGCTCTCGTAGAGCACGCCGCCCCCCTTGCCCTCGAGGCGCCACTGCTCCGTGAAGGTTCCATGATCGTCACCCCACCCGCGCATCACCAGGAAGGCGGCGGCCTCTCCAGGTTCGTCCTGGAGGAGCACCTTGTTCCGCAGGCCGGGATGTATCCGGCCCCCCTGATCGATGAACAGGACCCGATCTATGACCTTCGCGTACTGAAGCCTTGCTCCCAACGAGACTCCTCTCGGTCAGTCGTGAACCTCGATCAGGACTCCATGGTCGATGAGTTCCTTCTGGAGGATGTCGATGTCTACCGCCTGGACGGGAGCCAGGACGCCGGTCTTGTCGTATCCCTCCTCTGCCATGTGCATCGCGCCGCAGGCCAGGAGCTCGGCGGACAGGCCGTACACGTCCGCGCCCGTGACGACGACATTGCGCCGGTCGCGTCCCGAGCTAGCTTCGGCAAGGATCGTGAATCGCCGGCGCCCCCCCCCCTTCGGATCCGGGGCCGGCACGACCCGCTTCACGACGGATCGGATCGCGCTCTGGGTCGGCCCCACGGACAGGGCCGCGCTCAGCACCGGCAGCCCGACCTTCATCCCCAGGGTCTGCAGTCGCCCGGACGTCATGTAGAGCTGGAGGGAACGCAGGTCGAGATGGCGGGGCGCCAGGTAGAGCTCGGCCAGCGGCGCGGACACCGTCGGACGGGGGCCGAGCGGCGGGGGGAGGGGAGCCCAACGGCGGTACCGCCCGGTCCTGACCCACTTCGTCTCGCCGTCTTCGATCCAGGGGCCGGGCCGCGAGATGATGCCGAGCGCGGAATTGACGGTCCCCGATGATGCGGACGTAGGGACCGCGTACGTAAGGACCAGTTCCGGTCGGTTCATCCCTTCGCAAGCAAGCGTCGCTGCAACGTCTGCCGGCACCTCATCGAAGGCGAGTGCCGGTGCCATCGCGATACCGGCGGCGCGCGCAGCAGCGTCCCGCTCACGGATCAGCCCGGCGATGAACGTCCCCTCCCCGGTCGAATCGACGTAATGCACGCCCGCTTCGAGCGCGGCTTCGACCGCCGTGTGTCCCCACTGCTCGAACGGGCCAACGCAGGTCAGCAGAACCTTGGTGCCTTCGAGGGCCGCAACGAGGGAGGCCGTGTCTCCGACGGTCGCCGTGCGGATCTCCGGATGACCGGTCTCTGTGGCGACGGCTTCGAGCTTGGATGGACTTCGGCCGGAGATCGCGAAGCTAGCCCCTCGTCGGGCGAGTGCCAGGGCGGTGAGACGGCCGGTGTAACCGGTGGCGCCGAACAGGAGGATGTCGGGCATGTAAGGACTCTACCCATCCACGGTTCAGGCTGCCCCCATGACCGGCGCGGCCGAAAGACGCGGGACAATCACCGTCATGGTCACGATCCATCTCGTTCGCCACGGTCAGGTTGAGAACCCCAAGGGGGTCATCTACGGCCGCCTACCGGGGTACTCGCTCTCCGAACGCGGCCAGCGCCAGGCGAAGGCAGCGGCGGAACACCTGCGCGAGGCCGATCTCGGCGTCGTCTGGGCCAGTCCCCTCGAACGTGCGCAGGAGACCGCGCAGTTCATCGCGGAGCCCCACGGCCTCGAGATCACCACGGACGAAAGGTTGACCGAGAGCGGCACCACACTGGAGGGTGTAAGCCACAACGTGGCGCTCCTCTTCCGCAACCCCAAACGATGGTGGAGCTTTCGCAATCCAATGAAGCCGAGCTGGGGAGAGTCGTTCACGGAGATCCGCGCGCGGATGCTGTCCGCCATCGATGACGCCATCGTCAAGGCGGACGGTCGTGAGCTAGCGGTGGTTTCTCATCAGACCCCCGTGCTCGTCGCGCGTCTCGCGCTTGCGCGGCAGCGCGTGCCACCGTGGTTGGGGAGGCTCCCTTGCCATACGGGATCGGTGACGACCCTGGTGCTGGATGGTGACCGGGTCGTCACGGCCTCGTACTTCAAGCCGCCGGACGACGGATCGTCTACGTGACTTTCTCGTCCTGCTGGTCGGTGCGCTCGTCCTCGACCGTTTCGAGCAGGGGCGTCGAGCACACCGGGCAGACGGGCGTGTCGGTCTCTTCGATGTAGACGGTCCGCTGGCAGGTGCTGCAGAACGCGGTTAGGGCCATGAAGTAGAAAGTAGCCTGACTTGGCCCCGAGTACCAATCCAGCGGAGGTTTTGTGTGCCCTTCCAAGCTGCCAGTAGCGCCATCCACCCCCCTGACCAGGGAAAGTGCTCGTAGATGGCCGATCACGATGCGATCGTCATCGGGGCCGGCCACAACGGCCTGACCTGTGCGTGCTACCTGGCCAAGGCCGGGCTCAAGGTTCTCGTGGTCGAGCGTACGGACAGGGTGGGGGGAGCCTGCGTCACGGAGGAGCTGTTCCCGGGCTTCAGGATCTCCACGGCCTCCTACTCGTTGTCGCTGCTCCTCCCCGAGATCATCCGGGACCTCGGCCTTCAGCTCGACATCCGACACAAAGACCCCATCGCCTTCGCGCCTCACGAGGATGGCGGAGGGCTCCTGCTGTGGAGCGACGTGAAGAAGCGAATGGAAGCCATCGCCGAGCATTCGAAGAAGGACGCGGAAGCTTTCGGGCGCTTCGACGCTCTGTGGGATGAGGCCGTTGACATCTTTCGACCGCTACTCAGATACCCGGCGACGACGAAGCAGGTGAAAAGGGCCTTCAGGCGCGCCGAGCACGAGGATCTCTACCGCAAGACGATCGAGGGTTCCATCGCCGAACTCTGCGACGAGTATTTCGAATCCGAGCTCTTGAAGGGGATCGAGGCCAGCCAGGGGATCATCGGCACGGCGGCCGGACCACGGACTCCCGGAACCGCGTACATCTTCCTGCACCACGCGTTCGGCGAGGCCACCGGGGGCTCAGGCGTATGGGGTTTCGTGCGCGGGGGGATGGGGGCGATAACCGGTCAGCTTGCGGACGTGCTCCGCTCCCACGGCGGCGAGATCCGGACCGAGAGTCCCGTTGCGCAGGTCTTTCTCGATGACCGGCGTCGGGCGGCCGGCGTCGTGCTCGTCACCGGCGAGGAGATCGAAGCTCCCATCGTGATCTCGAACGCCGATCCCAAGAGAACGGTGTCCTTCATCCCTCCGGACGCGCTTCCTCCCGAGTACATCGAGGACGTCGATCTAATCCCGACGGATGGGACGGTCGTCAAGGTGAACTGCGCACTCTCGGGATTGCCGCACTTCAAGGGGATGTCGAGCAACGGAGTGGGCCCGGAGCATCGTGGGACGATCACGATCAGCCCATCGATCGACTACCTCGAGGACGCCTGCGCAGCGGCGGCCGAAGGGAAACCGGCGGAGAAGTTCTTCTGCGAGGCATGGATCCAGAGCGCAACCGAACCGGAGCTCGCGCCGGAGGGGAAACACACGCTGTCGATCTTCGCTCAGTACGTGCCGTACCGACTTGCGGAGGGAACCTGGGACGAGCGAAGGGACGAGATCGGCGACGCCGTCCTCGCGACCCTCGAACGCTACGCGCCGGGCATCACGGACCTCGTCGAGGATCGTCTTGTGCTCGGGCCCCCCGACCTCGAGGAACGCTTCGGGCTAACGGGCGGAAACATCTTCCACGGCGAGATCTTGCCGGACTGGCTGTTCGACCAGCGGCCCTCGGCCGGCTGGCACCGGCACCGATCTCCGTTGCCTGGTTTCTACATGTGCGGTTCCGGAACCCACCCCGGCGGTGGGGTATGCGGAGCACCGGGACTCATCGCGTCCCGAGCCGTCATGGAGGATCTCGTCGCCGCCGGGGGCACGCTCCCGGGCTCCGATCGCTCGCCGGACTGACCTCTGCGGTTCACTGCGCATCTCAGGGGCCCTGCCGCGCCGGGTCGGGAGGTGCGTCGGCGACGGGGTCTCGTCCGCCCGTCTCGGCGACGATCATGGCTCCGACGATGAGAGCTGCGCCCGCCCACCCCCGCGCGTTCAGGCGTTCGCCGAGCCACAAGGCGGAGAAGAACGCTGCGAAGACCGGTTCGCCGGTGTAGATGATGGCCGTGCGCGTCGGGCTGATGCGTCGCTGGCCGATGATCTGTACGAAATACGCGAGCCCCGTCCCCAGCACTCCCGTGATGATGAGGTAAGGCCAGGCGCGCGGCAGAGCATCGAACTGAAGGTCGAAGCCGCTGCTCGCCGCGTGCAGAACGGTTGCGAAGGCCATCTCGACCAGGATCAGCACCACTGGATCACGCTGCGCGCCGCGGCCGACCGCAAGGATCTGGAGACTCCAGAACACGACCGATAGCATGACCAAGCTGTCTCCGGGAGAGAACGACCACCCGCGTAGCGACAGCAACGCGAGACCGGCCGTCGACATCGCCACCGCAACGAGGACGCGACCCGAAGGCCACCGACGGTAGATGGCCGCGCCGAACAGGGGGGTCCCCACAACGTACAGACCCGTCAGGAAGCCGGCGTTCGTGGCCGTCGTTCGTTCCAAGCCGAGCGTCTGGAAGAGATAGGCGAAGAAGAGGAGTACCCCGAGAAGGAGCCCGAGCGGTAGCGCTTCCCGCCACCGATCGCGAGGAGTTCCCCAGGCGAGCGGCACAAGCGAGATGAACCCGACGGCCCGGCTCCAGGTCATGAAGGCGAAGGGCCCCATGATCTCGAGGGCCTCCTTGGCGGCCGGAAAGGTCAAGCCCCAGAAGGCGGCACCGGTCAGGAGTAGGAGCCCGGCGACCTTCTCGGTGGGGACGATGCGTAGGGCAGCGAGCCGCGACATGGCGCCGATTGGAACACGAGCGGTGCGTGGTCCGAGGCGTCTTGCCCTTATGTCCGCTTCGGCCGCCCCGCCCCGTGTTTCACTGGAGACCGCTCGGGTATCACGTTCCGTACCAAAGGAAGCGCTCAGCGAAGTCGCATCACAAGCGTCGTCGAGCGGGGCTCGCCCGCTCAGGAGGTGGAAGCGAATGGGTATCGGAGTCAGCGTCTTTCTTTTTGCGATCGGCGCGATCTTGACGTTCGCCCTCGAGGTGGACGCCGAAGGCATCAACCTGGACACCGTCGGGATCATCCTCATGATCGTTGGCGTCGTCGGGTTCCTGGCGTCGATGTTGTTCTGGAGCAGTTTCGCTCCGTTCCGTAGAGAGACCCGCGAGCGCGAGGTAGTCCGCGATCGCGACGTCATCTAGGAAGCAACGGACACAGCTCAAAGATGTAGCAAGCGCAGAACAAGTGTCAGCGATCGTCTCGACGATCGCGCAGAACAAGTGTCAGCGATCGTCTCGACGATCGCGCAGAACAAAAGAGGGGGCCGGTTTCCCGGCCCCCTCTCGCTTCCCTATTTACTCCAGGAGAGCGAGTTCTTCAGTAGCTGGTACCCGCTGTAGGTAAGTGCGTAGTCCGCTATGCCGTACGGGTGGTCGAATCTCTTCGTCGGGTTGGGCAGCAGCGCGCCGATGATGCGGATGAGTCCTCCCTTGAAGGCGATCTCGCCGTACGAGACCTGGTCGCGATTCCCGGTCGTTCCGACCGCTGTCGGACTGCCTTCGGCGGCGCTCCAGGCAGCGTCGTCCACGTACCAGACAGGCGCGTGCGAGGCGTCGTCGCCATCAGGGGTCTGGATCGAGATGCCAAGAGGCACCGGCTCGTACGTCTGACGGCGGTGATTCTCGTCGCCGGATTGGCCCTCGGCCGCTCCATCCTGGTTGATGTTGTGCGCCAGCGGATGGCCGTAGGTACGTTCGTCGGTCTTCGTGGCGAAATTCACGTAACCCGCGTAGTAGGCATTGCGGGACACTCCGCCGTCGGTGAGGTTCATAGCGGGGAGCATCCGCAAAGCGCTGTCGGTCAAGAGCAGGTTGCCGTCGGTCTCGGCCACCCATCGACGCAGCTTGCCCGCAAACCTCTCGTACAACTTGTTCGTGATCACGAGCGTGTCGAGGTCGCGCCAGGCCCTGCCGTCGAGCTCGTCCACCGTTACCTTCTCGATCCCAGGCTGGGCGAATCTCTTGAGCATCTTCCAGAACTTCATGCTGGAGGCTCGGAAGCCGATCTGCCCGGGGTCGGGCCACCCCTTCTCGCGGGTGAAGTTGATGTCGAGGTCGAAGACGTCGGCCGGGCCCGCACCCTCCACGACCACGCGCCAGTCGCCCGGCTTCGGAAGGTTTGCGTGCAGGGCCTGCCCCGCCTGGAGGTAGACAGGCGACTGGTTGAAGTACGTGGCGATGGTCTGCCATTCGCCGCTGTTGGGGTCTTCTTCATCCCCGGGCCCGATCCGCTTCTCGAGCCGGGCCTCCGTGACCGCGCATGTGCTGACCGGAGCAACCGCACAAGTCAGCTGGGCTGCGATCCCACCGTTGTAGACGTCGTTGGATGGCCCCAGCACCTGGAACTGATGCGTGAACGCGTTGGCCTCGTTCAGGGTCACGTCCTCGATGTCCTGCTGAGGAGGCAACTCTGTGAACTGCGGGGGCCGCGAGAAGCGGTTTGTGCGCTGTTTGATGACCTCGCGGTTGAAGAGGTAGCCCACCCGACCCTCTGTCTTGATGGTCTTTTTCTCGGGCTTCAGGGAGTAGTCGAGCATCGAGTAGATGAGCGACTTGTTGCCATCAACGTGCAGCTGCTCCGCATCGGGTTCGAAACAGGTTCCGACGCCGCAGTTGATGAGGTGCGACATCGACTCTCGTTGTCGATCCCGTCACCGTTGAGGCCGATCGAAGAGTCGATCCAGTCACCGACACCTCCGGTGATCGTGTAGTCGATCGTGTCCCACACGGTTCCCCACTGCACGCCGTAGACGCGCGGGTCGTCGGCCGGAGCATCATTGGGTTTGATGATGGGGGAGTAGGCGAGGCGCTTCTCGGCGTCCGCCCACGCGCCCTTTACCGTCTGCAACACGCGCTGGTTCTTGTCATAGGGACGCTCCCCCCCACCGATCAAGGTGAACGAGAACGCCCGGTCGATGAGCTGGCCGTGGAGGTCGATGCCTCCGGCCCATGCGGGATCGCCTGAGGCATCCTTCGGACCGACGGACTTGAGGATCTTGCCGAACGCGCGCGTCTCCGGCTCGGACCAGGGCGTGTAAGGCCGGTACGTAAAGCCGAGCGTCGGCCAGTCACGGTTGAGGTCCATGCCGTTTCCGTTGTACCGCTGATCGAAACCCGGGAACTTCTTCTCTAGGTAGAGCGTGCCCTGATGGAACTCTTCTACCTGGATGAAGTCCGCAGCGGGGACGTCGCCCTTCGCGTAGGGGGAGTTTCCCGGAGCGTCGCTCCTCCCCGCTTGTGGGTCGGGAAAGATCCGCCCGAGTAGGTCGTACTCGGAGTTGTTCGTCGCCACCGGAGTGGCGTTCGCCGGCGCCACGATTCCTATCACGAGGATCGCAACGACCACGGCAAGGACACGGCGCATGGGTCCCCCTTGGATAGTCCGCCCCAGACGGACGACACGATACGACCAAATCGGGGACCCGCGGGCTACGTTGCTAGCGTCCGGAGCGCGTGATGGTGCGGACGATGTCGCCCTCGATCGTCATCGCATGGGTCTTGGTCAGGCCCCTGGAGAGGATCGAGAACTCCGCCCAGCCGCCACGTCGCCGGAGCCACACCCACCCCGATAACGCGGAGATGTAGTCGAGGGTCCCGGTCTTCGCCCGCAGCCCGACGCCGGCGAGGCGGTCCTTCAAGGTGCCCTGGCCCGGCTTGGGGAGAGATCTTCTGAGGGCCTCGCCCCAGCTTCTCCGGTCGGCGTTCGCCAGCAGGCGGACCATCCCCCTAGGAGAGACCCGGTTCGAATACGAGAGCCCGGAGGAATCCTGGGCGCCGATCGCGACGCCGCGGCCAGCCGCATAGCGGCGGATCGCCCGGGCGCCCTTGGCGATGGTCCCGTAGAGACCGAAGTGCTCGGCCCCCAGTCGCTTCCCAAGCATCTCGGCGAAGAAGTTGGAGGACTGCCTGTTCATGTGTCGCATCAGGCTGCGCAGCCGGGGGGAGGAGACCATGGCGATCTCGTCCAGGCCTTCGGGTCTGACGCCGGCTCCAGGCTCCCCACCGACGCGCACCCCCTCCGTGCGCAAGGCGCGCGTCAAGGCCGCGGCGAGACGCTTCTCCGGGTCGCTGATGTGACGTCCGCGATGCACGTTCCCGTCGAAAGTGAGTGCCGTCGGAAGGGGGATCTCCTGGCTCGGGAAGTAGGAGTCCCACCCCGGAGCCCACCAATCGCGAGCGAAATAGCCCTTGTTACCCATGACGCGGCCCTCGACCCGTCGTATACCTGCTCTCTTGATCGCCCTTACCATCCGGCCGACCCGAGTCGCCCGCACCGGCAGCGACGTCGCGTATCGACCGCCGGCGGTGACCGTGGGATCGCCCTGACCGAGGACCCAGAGGTTCCCCTGGATGACTCGAGAGGTTCTCGCTCGCGCCGCGAACGAGGTGTCGATCCTCTCGGCGGCGCCGAATGCATCGAGGAGGGCCATCGAGAGCAGCAACTTCTCGTTCGAGGCGGGGGCGCGCTTCGCCCGGGCCTTACGGGAGTAGATCAAGCGGTCGCCATAGCGGACCGCCACGCCCATCGAGCGCCGTCCGACCAGGTGGTCGATGCGACGCTTCCAGGCGGAACGGGCGGTGGCGGGCCCTGCGATCGACAGCACGAGGCAGGCGGTCAGGGCGAGAGAGCAGATCCGTCGCATCCGAACAGACTGACGCGGCCGGGTACCGGAATCAATACGTCCTTTTTGGGAGATGACGTCCGGGTCGGGAGGTCGGGACGTCAGCCGGCGTCGTCGAAGAGGGTCGGATCGTCCCCGAAGAGCGTCAGCTGGCCCGGGTGCCTCGGCGCCTTGGCCGGGTGGTCGATCGCCACGGCCAGCCGGTGGTAGCCCTGCTCGCGGGCGAGCTGAACGGCTCTTCGTCGGGCGCGAGTCTTCTCATTCTCGAGCCTGCCCTCGGCCTGACTTATGGCGTCGTCGATCATCTCCGACTCCCAATCAGGCAGCTGCGCCTGCTCCATCTCGTTGCCTCCCGCTCGAAATCGCCCCGATCCATGTGAACCGACCCGCTGGGGGGCGGGGTAGTGGATTATGGGGCAGAGCGGGCCCCAGACGGCGGATTTCCGTTCGTATGTCATCGAGGTGGTCCCGCCGCATCGTGGCGGTGCTGGGGGGGGCGATGTTGCTCGCGCTGATCCCGTCCGTATCGCTTGGAGGGGGCACCACGAGAGTCAGGGCGAACGACAACAACACGTGGGGACCCGATTTTAAGCACACCTATCGAGGGGTGACCGTGAAATGGTCGAATCCGAGTCCCCATCGACACAACATCAGGTCCTACAACAAGGGTGCTGATTGGAGCTATTTCAAGAACTTCCGAGGGGTGAGTCGAGGTCGAGGAACTTCACCCGTAGCGGCTTCTACTACTGCCGGTGCAAGTTGCATTCGACGATGAACAACGGCGACTGCACCGGCATGTGTGGCTCGAGATCAACGACTACCAGTACCTGGTGGGCTTGCTCGCGGATCACGACGCGATGCGCCGCCGCAGCGGTCGGCGAGAAGTGTTCGACATCAACCCCCGGCGCATCGGCGCGGTGGGCGGCTC
>Ga0136620_10001469_pt1 | contig 11196 bp, 9 predicted proteins | sample AntDrymUQ4162106_2_FD_104806 | JGI IMG/M metagenome (GOLD analysis project Ga0136620, IMG submission 104806) | Polar desert sand microbial communities from Dry Valleys, Antarctica - metaG UQ416 (21.06) | ecosystem: Environmental > Terrestrial > Soil > Desert | place: Antarctica: Dry Valley... | reverse complement strand
GGGGGCGTCTGCCCGACAGTCGCAGATCATCCTTGGTCATCTGGCTCTGCTCCCTCTTCGCTTGGCGGTGAAGAAGGCAGCCTGAGCCGCGGTGCGGACGGGCCCCGCAGATCGGCGGGGCCCGTCACACCTCAAAGACCTATCGAGCCCCCAACTGTCGGGAGCACTCGGAGACCGACCACCCTAGGGTGCCAGCACCGTCTCGACCAGCTGGGTGCCGCACTTCGAGCAGAAGCCGGCCCCGCGCCCGTAGGGCGTGGCGCAGGAGGGACAGGTGCCCGCCGCGCCCTCCGCTTCGAGCATGCGCAGCCGCTCCAGTTGGGACAGCTCGCCGTCCAGCTCCTGGACCTGTGCAGCCTGGCGCTGGAGCACGTCCAGTCGGAAGTGATCGCGCACCGCCATCTCATAGGCCAGTCCGCCCAGGTCCCAATGGGCCTCGGCGAAACGCCGCGCCGCCTCCTCCCGCCGGCGATCGAGCCCGCCGGAGGAGATGGCCGGAGGACGAGGCACGGCACTCGCTCCGCGACGGGCGGGCGCCGCGGAGCGCGAGCGCTCGGAGGCATGCCCATTGGTGGAAGCAGGGGCCTTCCCCCGCTCCGAGGCCTGGGCGGCCGCCACCTTCTGCCTGAAGTTCGAGAGCGCGCCCATCAGGGGATCGTCACCCCGCCCCCGCTGCCGCCGCCGGGCTTCTTGTTGTCCTTGGGGGGCGGCTTGCCGCCGGTGCCGATCGTGTCGGGCAGCTTCGCCGACTTCTTCTGCTGCTCCTCGCCCGTCGAGTTCTCGAGGTCCTCCAACACGCTCTTGTCGACCTCCTGCACCTTCTCCTCGGGCTTGGTGTCGGCCACGCCGAACTTCTCGTCGCCCGAGGAGACCGACACCACCTTGGCGTCGGGGAAGTCCTTCTTGAGCTTCTTGAGGGCGGCCTGGGCCTTCTTCTTGGAGCCCTTTCCAGTGAACACGCCGGAGTAGACCACGTAGTTGCCCGGCTCCAGCGAGGTGTACTCGTCGGAGTCCAGCGCTCCCACGTCCGGCGCGCCGTTGGTCTCGGCCTCGGACTTGGCGGTGTCCACGTCGGAGGAGGGGCTGGTGTTGGGGAGCGTGGAGAGCTGGACGGTGTGCCCGCTCTTGCCCTCCGGCCAGTCGCTGGTGAAGTCAGACACCCCGGTGGTCTCCCCGGACCCGCCGCCGCCCGCGTTGACGATGATGTCCGGGGGCTTGGAGGCCACCGCTCTCTCGATGATCTGGGGATCCTGCTCGCCCCGGATCAGCAGCCCGAGTGCCACACCGAGCGCCAGCACCAGCGCGCCAGCGGCCACGCCGGCGCCCGCGAGCAGGCCCGGGTGCCAGCGCCGTTCGGGCGGCTCCTCCGGCGGCAGCTCCTCCGCGAGCACGTCGTGCGCCTCGCGGCCGGCCAGAAGCTCGGCATAGGGGACACGCTCCCCGGCGCGACGGTGGCCGCAGTTGAGGCAATAGCGCTGATCGTCGGCCAGGGGGGAGCCGCAGCTCACACACGGCTCGCCGTGCTCGCCGAAGTGTTCTGGTGGGGTCAGTTCATTGGGGGCCATGGGAGCCTGCCTCCTACTCGAGTGCGGTGGGGGGAGCGGCCAGCTCGATGCGAGCGCCGCGGGGGTTGCCGATGAAGAAAATCTGGTAGCGGGCCGACTTACCGGGGTTGAGCTTCTCGACCAGGCTGCGCCCGCCCGCCACGATCTCGTCGCCCTTGCGCGCCACGCCGTAGATCACGAGCTTGCGCTGCAGCACATCGGACTTGTTGGTGACCTTGCCCTCCGCGGCGATGCCGCTGGTGGCGTCGTTGACCAGCTTGGCGGGGCCAACCTCGATCTCGGGCAGCTTGGCCGGGGCCTTGCCCGCCGCCTGGCCGGGCTTGACCTTCACGCCGCCGAACTTGCCGGTGGCCAGGATCTGATCGTGCACCCAGAAGACGGTCTGGCCCGGCTTGATCAGGCCAAAGCCCGTGAGCGAGGGGTCCAGGCCGGGGTCGGTGTTGCTGAACACCGGCTTGCCCTTGCGCTTGGGCCCGAGCACGTCGATCGAGACCGGCACCTTCACAAGGGGCCGCTTGGTCTTGTTGCGCAGCACCGCTATCGCGGCCGCGCCGTTCTCGTCGGAGAGCACGCCGCTGGCCACCACCTTCACGTCCTTGCTGGCCTTCTTGACGTCGATGCCCTCCTCCTGGAAGGACCTGCCGCCCTTCTTCTCGAGCTCGGCGCTCTTCTCCTGGGTGGACTGGCAGCCGGAGGCGACCACGGCCAGCATGACGGCGAGCAGCGCGGCAGCGGCCGGGGCGAGGCTCATCCGAAGGCCCCGCCCACGTAGTCGCGAGTGCGCTGCTGGCGCGGGCGGCCGAAGACCTGCTCCGCCGGCCCGTACTCCACCAGCTCGCCCAGGTACATGAAGCCCACGTGGTCGGCCACGCGCAGCGCCTGCTGCATGTTGTGGGTCACGATCACCACCGCCACCTCGTCGCGCAGGCGCAGGATCAGCTCCTCGATCACCTGCGTGGACTTGGGGTCCAGCGCGGAGCACGGCTCGTCGAGCAGGAGGACCTCGGGGTCGGCGGCCAGAGCGCGGGCTATGCACAGCCGCTGCTGCTGCCCCCCCGAAAGGCGCAGCGCAGGGTGGTCGAGCATGTCCTTGACCTCCGCCCACAGGCCGGCGCGCTCCAGCGAGTCCGATACCTGGGGCATCAGCTCCTCCTTGGAGGGGCGCCCGGAGCCCTGCTCTCGCAGCGCGTAGGCCACGTTGTCGAAGACGCTCATGGGGAACGGGTTGGGCTGCTGGAAGACCATGCTCACCCGCCGGCGCAGTCCGGTTACCTCGATCTCGTCGATGTCCTCGCCGTCGATCGAGATGATGCCCGTGCGCGTGGCCGTCGGCGTGAGCTCCACGAGGCGGTTGAAGGAGCGCAGCATCGTGGTCTTGCCACAGCCCGACGGTCCGATCAGGGCCAGCACCTCGCCCTGGCGCACTCGCAGCGAGACCGACTTGACGGCCTCCTTCTCGCTGTAGGCGATCGTCACAGCCTCGGCGCGCATGCGCTCCACCTTCGGACCGGCGCTGGGCGTAGCGCGGGTGACCGCTGCCGTCGCGCCCCCTGCGGGACCCGCGCCGTCTCCGTCGGCCGATCCACCGTTGCTGCGCCGCGGGCGCTCGACCACGGTGGGTTCCGCGTCCACCATGATGCGCCTCACCGGCGGGACGGCCCCGGGCGTGAGGTCGTCGGTGGTCGCGTCAGACTGCACTAGAAAGACCTCCCTGCCGCCCGCGGGCGATGCGGCTGATCGAGTAGTTGAGCGCGATGACGATCATCAGCAGCACGAAAGCGGCCGCATAGGCCTTCTCCGGCGCATTGCCCTCGCCCGCCGGGGAGTTGAGGTAGACGTAGCTGGTGAGGGTGCTGCCCGTGCCCCTGAGATCTCCCACCACCGGGGCCCCGCCAACCCCTTGGAGCTGTAGCGAGGCGCCGAGAAGCAGGATCACGATCGCGGTGTCCCCGGCGATCCGTCCCATGCCGAGCGCGGCACCGGTGCCGATGCCCGGGCGAACGGCAGGGAGGAGCACGCGTCGAATCGTGGCGGCCTTGGTCTTCCCAAGCGCGTAGGAGGCCTCGCGCACGTGTCCCGGCACCGACTGCAGCGCCTCCCGGGTGGCGCCCACCACGAGCGGCAGGGCGATCAGCGACATCATCGCGCCCGCGGCGAAGAACGACCGCCCGAATACCGCGCCACCGGTGTCGGTGAACGAGAGAAAGCTGAAAACGCCCTGCGAGAAGATCAGGAGCCCGAAGATGGCGAGCACGATGCTCGGCGTGCCGGCCACGACCTCCACACCCGATTCCACGGCTCGCGCCAGGCGAGTGGGCCGCCCGTACTCGGTGAGCCACAGTGCCGTGGCCACACCGATAGGTATGGCCAGCAGCGTGCCGATGACCGTGAGCAGCACCGTGCCGATCAGCGGGTCGCGGAAGCCGCCGCTCTTGCTCTGGTCGATGTCGGCGATCGGGCGGTCGGCCAGCAGGTCGAAGCTGATGAACTGGATCCCCTTCACGGCGAGGAAGAGCACCACCGACGCGGCGATCAGGCACAGAGTGATGCCCGCCGCCCAGGCGAGGCGGTAGCCAATACGGTCGACCAGGGGCCAGCTCTCGATCGTGCCCGCGGGGTCGGTGGGCCGCCACCCGGTCGTGGCCATCAGGGACGGACTCCGTACTTGCGCATGGGCTGCTTGGCCAGGTAGCCGCCGATCGACAGCGCCACCGTGGATATGAGGATGATCGCCGCGAACGCATAGAGGGTCTGCCCCACCGGCTCGAGGTTGCTCGACTCCTGGTACTCCACGATCGTCGCCGCCAGTGGCCGGGTGGGCTCTAGGAAGAAGGTGAAGCCGTCGAAGGGGTTTGGCGCGAAGCCCTTCGAACCAGCCACCATCGAGAGCATGATCGCCTCGCCCAGCGCGCGCGCGGTGGCGAGCACGGCCGCCGCGATGATCGCGGGCCGGGCCGTCCGCACGGCGATCGTCCACATCACCCGCCAGCGGTTCACGCCCAGCGCCGCCGCCCCCTCCGTCCACGGCCGCGGGACCGCACGCAGAGCGTCGACGATGATCGCGATCATGATCGGCGTGATCATCACCGTGAGGATCAGCACCGCCACCAGCAGGCTCTCGCCGGTCAGCTGAACCACGAAGGCCACGGAGTCCTTGCGTTCCGCTGTGACCAGGTCGTCGAGCACGAACTTGGCGATCACCAGCACGCCGATCAACCCGTAGACCACCGATGGCACCGCGGCCAGCAGCCGCACCACCGGCTCCAGGATGCGGTTCAGGCGCGGGGGGGCGAACTCCACGATGAAGATGGCAGCGAAGAGGGCGAAGCCCAGGCCGATCACCACGGCGCCGAGGGTGGTGAGCGCCGTACCCCAGAGCAGGTTGAAGGCGCCGATCTCGTAGATGAAGCCGGCCTCGGTAGCCGGCCCGTTGATGATGTCTTCGAGCTGGCGGTCCACGTCGCCCCCGCCGAACCAGCCCAGGCCGTTGTTGGCGAAGGACGGCCAGGCCTTGGCGAACACGAAGATCACCATGCTCGCGATCAGCACGAGCACGGTGCACGCCACCGCGCCGAGCATGCGCTCCACGCGCTGGTCAGACCACGTGCGTTGTCCCGCCTGAGGCGCGGCGCGCCCCGCCGAACCCGGCAGGCGCCCGCCCGACCGGGCTACTGCTGGTCCGGCGGCCGCCACCGTACTAGCGGAGCGGGACCCAGTTGGTGGCGGTGATCGCCTTGGCGCGGGAGCTGCGACGTACGTAACGGATGAAGGCCTTCGTGGCCCCGCGGGCAGCTCCGCGCGTGACGAAGAAGAAGTTGCGCGCCCCGCCGTACACGCCGGACTTGGCGTTGCGCAGCGTGCACCGGTTGCCCGCGTAGGGGATCGAGTGCAGCCCGCGCGTGAAGTTGAACGACGCGTAGCCGATCGCGTTGGGGTTGGACTTGATCGACTGCGCCTGGAGGCCGTTGGAGGCACGCGCCGTGGCACTTCCCGCCACGCGCAGGCTCTGCCCCATGAAGATGTTCTGGAAGGCGTCCTGGGTACCGGAGGCGGGCGTCCTCACGATCAGGTCGATGGTGCCGCTCACGCGTGCGCCCGGCACCCGGTTCCAGCTGCGGATCCGCCCGGAGAAGATGTCCTGGATCTGACCCTGCGACAGGTTGGGCAGCGGGTTGCCGCGGTTGCTCACCACGCACACCGCGTCGCGGGCGATCTTGTTGAAGACCACGCCCTTGCCGGCGTCGGCCGACTTCGGATCACGCGAGGACATTCCGATCGCCACCCGCCCGCGCGAGGCGTCGGTGATCCCCACGTCCGAGCCGCCCTGCAGCACACGGAAGCTCACGCGACGGCCGACCGAGGTCTTCTTGAAGGCGCCCGCGAGCTTCAGCGCGAGGGGGAAGACCGAGGTGGAGCCGCTGATGGTGATCGTGGAACGCTGGGCGCTGGCCACGGAGGCGGTCGTCATCCCGCAGAGCGCGGCGATGGCCGTTACTGCGGCGAGGAGGCGGATTCGATTCATGGAGAGATTGCTCCGTGGGTCGGAAAAGAAGGCAGGCTCGACTGCGAGCCGGGGCGCCAGTGTGCGGGCGATGCCCTGGCTGCACGTGAACGCCGCGTGATGGCCTGGAGAAAGCTTGGAGACGTTCTGGTGAACGCCCGGCGACCGCTTTCACCACCTGGTTGCACTTTGGTCACAAGGCGAGCGGGCATCGGCCTCAGCCTGAGCCGTTCATGCGAATCTGCGCCGTGGCCTCAGCAGCCGGGGCTCTGCTCCTGCTCGCCCTCCCCGCGCGCGCGGCGGCGGTGATCTCCGAAGTCCAAGCGATCGACGGCCCCAGCGCCGACATCATCGACCTGGGGGGCTCGGCGATGTCCGAGGACGGCTCTGGCGGCGTGGTCTATCTCAAGCGCGAGGGCGGTCGCGCGCACGTGTTCGCCGCCCAGTTCGTGGACGGTGCCTGGCAGCGCCCCCAGCGCGTGGACTTGGGCCAGAACTTCGACTCCTCGTGGCCGCGGATCGGCGCCGGCGACGGCGGGCGGCTGGTTGTCACGTGGGTGCAGGAGTTCAGCGGCGGCGACCGCATGTTCTCCGCCGCCCTGGATCCCGGGGCGCGGCGCTTCCAGCGGCCGATACCGATCGACTTCAACGTGGGCCAGGCCACCGCCACCTTCCCTTCACTCGCCATGGCCCGCGGCGGACAGGCCTACCTGACCTACCGGGTGATCACAGACACCAGCTCGGCCAACCCGCCCGGCTATCTCGGCGCAGACGTGCGGATCGCGCGGTATGGCGGCGCGGGGCTGTGGTCACTCAACGGCGCCGTAGCCGACCGCAACCCGTCGATCCCCGTGCGCATTCCGACCGAGGAGAACTCGCCGAAGGTGGGCATCGACATCCAGGGCCAGGGTGTGGTGGCTTTTCACGAGCCCGGCGATGACTTCGTGGACCGCGTGTACGCACGGCGGCTCTTCGGGTCGAACACGGGCTTCCCACTGCAGGTCAGCCCGTCCACCTACGAAGGTGCGCCTCTGCGCGGGCCCGCCGACGCCTTCTCGCTCGATGTCTCCGGCTTTGGTCAAGGCGCGGTGGCCTTTCGCCAGCAGCCCGGCGAAGGGGGAAAGCTGGGCGCCACGCGGACCTTCGTGAACGAACTGCCCGACGTGTTCGCCGAGAAGTCGGGCGAGTTCATCGGCGCGCGGATCGTGGATGGCACGGCCAGGTCCCAGCCGGGCCCACCGAACGTGGCCGTGAGCCCCAGGACCGACTTCCTGGCGGGCTTTGCTTCGGGCACGGCCACTTTGGGAGCCACCGGAACCGACGAGACCGTGGACCCGGTTGAGCGCGTGGACAATGGCGGCAGCTCCGTCCCCGGGGATCCGGTGGTGGACCTGGCCGAGAGCGGAGCGGGGGTCGCCGCGTGGAAGGACCTGCGCGCAGGCCGCGGCGGTGTGACGGTCCAGGAGCGGCGCGCCGACGGTGTGTCCGAGCTCAACACCGTGAGCGCGCCTCGCGGCGGTGCGGTTCAGACGCTGCGGCTCGGCGGCTCGGGGCTCGGGGATGCCATGCTCGGTGTCAAGCAGGGCTCCGGCAACTTCTCTCAGATCGCCGCCGTGGTGGTCGACGCCCCGCCAAGCGAATTCTTCATCCTCGTGCCCGATGGGTGGCAGCGGCGGCGCAGCGTGCCGGTCTCGTGGGACCCGTCGGAGAGTGGCGTGACGGGGGTGACCTACTCGGTGTCGGTGGACGACGAGCCCGTGCGCGAGAGGCTGCGCTCGCGCAAGGTCCGGCTGGGTCCACAGGCGCTCGAGGATGGTCGCCACGACGTGCAGATCTTCGCCGTGGACGGGGCCGGGCAAGAGACCGGAAGTCAGGTCGGCGAGGTGCTCGTGGACCGTAGGCGCCCACGAGTGTCAATCCGCAGGCGCGGTCGTCTCGTGACCGTGAGGGTGAGCGACGGGCCCCGCGGACAGGCCTCTCTCCTGCGCCGTTCGGCCACCCAGATCTCCTTCGGCGACGGACGCAGGGGGTCGCGCAAGGCACGGGCGCGTCGGCGCTACGCGAGGGCCGGCACCTATCGCGTGGTCGTGCGTGCGCGGGACCGGGCCGGCAACAAGGTGACTGTCAAGCGGAGGGTGCGGATCTGATGAGGCTCCACAGATTGATCGGGGCCGTGGCGATGACGGTGGTCATGGTGGCGCCAGGCACGGCTGACGCCTACTACGGCAACGGAGCGCAGATCATCTCGGCAGACTTCGGCCGGCTCGAGCAGGGCGACGACGGCACCACCTTCGCCGCCATCTCCAGCAACGGCAGCTTCGTGGCATTCCAGACCCGGGCGCGCAACCTTTTCCCCGACGGTGACGCGGACCCGCCGGGGCAGTATCGGGAAGGGGGCATTTTTCGCTCGGATGTTGCATCCCGTGGGCTCGAGCTGGTGGCCGACGGCGACTTTCGCGACGAGGAGACGAACACGCTTCAGACGCGCGGCGCGCAGAACCCATCCATCAGCGCGGACGGCCGCTATGTGGCGTTCTCGACCGCACAGCGCCTCGTGGCCCAGGACACCAATCAGAACATCGACGTCTACGTGCGCGACATGGCCGTGCCGATTCGGAACCTCGGCGCATTCGACCTGGTCTCGGCGAAGGACGGAGGCGACGTGCCCGCCTCCTACGGTCCTCAGGACTCACCCCCGCCGGGCGGCGCCGCGGGCAGCGAGGTCACGCGCGGGGCGGCCATCAGCGCCGACGGCCAGCGGGTGGCCTTCCGGGTCACCCAACCGGCCTCGGACCTCCCGTCGCGGCCCGCCCCCGATACGCCGCCCAGTCAGGTCTTCGTCCGTGACCGCGGCGCTAACACCACCGAGCTGGTCACCCGGAGAAGCGACGACGGGGGCCCGGCCGGCGGGGCACTCGGTCCCGCCGGGATCAGCGGCGACGGATCGACCGTGATATGGACCGGCACCAACGCACCTTCCCAGACGCGTTTGATCGGGGGCGAGAACACCGAACCGAGCGCCTTCTACTACCTATGGCGGCGGGTGGCGGACGGCCCGTCGGCGCCCACGCGGCGAATCACAGGCATCGCCGACCCGGACGACCCTGCCTGCCCGCCGGGCGCGCAGATCAATTTCAATCAGACGTCGACCGGTCCGTGCTTCGGCCCCCTGGCCGAGCAGGAGGCGGTACGAGCGAACATCTCGTCCCAACTTCCGGGCATGAGCGCCGACGGCCGGCGGGTCATCTTCCTCACCGGCACCGGCCCGCGGCCCAACGCCAGCACGGGGCCCGGCCTGGATGCCTACCTGACGGACATGTCCGAGGGGGTGACGCGAAAGCAGGGGACGCTGGAGCTGACCCGCGAGGGATCGCTGGGAGACCCGGCCACGGGCTCACCCGTCGGCGGCATCTCGACGGCAAACGGAGGCCGCTACGTGGCGCTCACGTCGGTGAGGACACGCTTCTCCCTCCCGACCCTGCGCTTCACCGGAAGGGAGCGCTCCGTGCCGGACGCCCGCGAGCTGTACGTCGTCGACCTCGACGCCCGGACGATCGAGCGAGTCCTGCGGTCGGTGAACGGGGGCGACATCGACTCCGACGTGGCCAACGGCGCCACCATCTCTGGTGACGGATCGCGCCTGGCCTTCACCACCTCCGCGGGCAACCTGTTCTTCGGCGACGGCAACCAGCGCGCCGACGCGTTCATGGTCACACGCCAGCCGGAGCCCGGCGAGAGCCCACCGCCGCCGCCCGAGACGGGAAGTGGCCTGGGCTTGATCGAAGACTTGGGCAGCGACGACGGGCCGATCGTGACGGCTCGAGCCCGTAGCCTGCGCAACGGGAGCGTCGAGGTGCTCGTCCGAGTCCCGGGAGCCGGCGGCGTCAAGGCCGAGGCGAGATCGCGCGTGGGCAAGCCGCGCAGACAGCGCTCGCTGGCAGTGCGCACCACGCGGGCAAGGCGTGCAGGGCGTGTGCGGCTCGTCCTGCGGCCCGTCCGGCGCTACCGCCGAGAGGTCCGGCGACGCAGCCGGGTCCTCTCCCGAATCTCGGTCGGCTACGTCGCCTCGCGCGGGGGTCGGCGTTTGCGAACGAGTGTGCGTGCCACGTTTCGCAAACCGGCACCCGCGAAGCGTCGCCAGCGCCGGAAACCCCCGCGCAGGACCGGTAATCGGTGAAGACCCGGTGAACGTGCAGAGAACAAATGGAGACCGTCTGGTGATGGGCGAGTTGGAGTTCGGTGAACGCGCCTTGACGCCTCTGCCGATCGCCACCACCCTCGCGCCTCCCCGCCACGTTCAAGCGAAAGGAACGCCGTCCTTATGACCCGCACACTCCGCCCCAGCGCACGGGCTTGGCCCGCCGCTCTCATAGGGGCGCTCGCCGTGGCTGCAGCCATCTTGTCCGCGCTCACCCTGGCACCACGCGCCGACGCCGCCTTCTCCATCCCTCAGTGCCAGGGCACCGACATCGTCGGCCGCGGCGCCTCCTTCGCGCGGGACGCACACGGGGCCTTCAAGCTCAACTTCGAGACCTTCTTCTGCTCCGGCGGCCCTGCCGCGGACTACGAGCCCCTGGGAAGCGGAGCCGGCCGCGAGGTGGTCGGCGCCCGCCGCGGCAACAACACCACGGGTGCCAACAGCCGCAACCAGATCCCGCGCTACGGCATGACCGATGAGGCGCCCAGCACAACCGAGGTCAACGACATCAACCGCGGCACCGACGCCGATGGCGACCAGGACAGGATCCACGTGATCCCCGCCGCCGTCGGAGCCGTAGCGCCGCTGGTCAACTTCCCCGACAACTGCGACGTCACTCTGCTTCCCGAGGCGGAGCGGACCCCGGAGCAGAACCAGACGGCCTCGCCCCTGACCAGCGCGGACGACGACGTGATCCGCGTTCGCTTCACCAAGGCGAAGTTCGAGCAGGCGTGGGCCAGGGAGGCCGGCATCGCCGACACCTGGACGCAGCTCTTCCCGACCCTGGCGCCGGATGCCGACTGCAACAAGCCGATCATCAGAGTCGTGCGCTTTGACGAGTCGGGCACCACGTTCGCCTTCAAGGACTACCTCGACACCATCAACCCCACCCGTGGCTGGCTGACCACGTTCGGCTCCAGTGGCACGACCGG
>Ga0136620_10001467_pt1 | contig 11200 bp, 10 predicted proteins | sample AntDrymUQ4162106_2_FD_104806 | JGI IMG/M metagenome (GOLD analysis project Ga0136620, IMG submission 104806) | Polar desert sand microbial communities from Dry Valleys, Antarctica - metaG UQ416 (21.06) | ecosystem: Environmental > Terrestrial > Soil > Desert | place: Antarctica: Dry Valley... | reverse complement strand
TACTGGGCGTTTCATAAGACCCAAGAGCACGAGCGTAACCACCGCTCACGGATGGCAAGCGACCTCTTCGAAGAGGCGGCCTGACGGGCCGAAGCGTCGCTCTAAAAGAGCCGCACCCAATTCCGATGGAGTATCTGCATCAGGAGCTACACAAACTCTTGCTCAAGAACCGCATATGAGGAGTGAGGTCATGGCGTATCCCTACTACACCGGCAATCCGCTTCGACACGCTGCGACTCCCGCTGATCTGCCAATAGCAACGTTTTCGCGCCGGCCTGATCCCAAGACCTACATGCCCGACGCGGGGCTGATCGATGCGGTCAATGTCGCCTTGTTGCTCGGGCAGCCCTTGCTGCTGACCGGTGAACCGGGAACCGGCAAGACCCAACTCGCGTTCAACCTCGCGGCCGAACTTGGCTATCCGGAACCGTTGATGTTCGAGACCAAGTCATACACCATGTCGCGCGACGTGTTCTACACCTACGACACGCTTGGCCGCTTCCACGCCGCGCAGACTCAGCAGGGCAGCCAGAGATCGCTCGATTACCTGACGTACAACGTGTTGGGAAAAGCGATCCTTCTCTCACGGGCAAAGGACGACGTGCGCGAATGGCTGACCGCCGATTTCGAGCACTACGGCGCGGCGCGGCGCTCCATCGTGCTCATCGACGAAGTCGACAAGGCGCCACGCGATTTCCCGAACGACCTGTTGAACGAAATCGAGGGGATGTACTTCAAGATCCCGGAGATCGGGAACGTCAGGATCGCCGCAACGCCGGAAATGCGACCTATCGCCATCTTCACCAGCAATTCAGAAAAGCACCTGCCCGACGCCTTTCTACGCCGCTGCGTGTACTACAACATTCCGTTTCCCGACAAGGATAGGCTGGCGCGGATCGCCCTTGCGCACATGAACCAAGCGATTTCTGTCAATTCCCCGTTCCTGGCGCAGGCCCTCGACCTGTTTTTCACGCTGCGCGAAGCGGCAACGGGTTTGCACAAGAAGCCCGGAACAGCCGAGCTTGTCGGCTGGCTCGCGGCAATGCAAGGAATGGGCGCCCACCTCGATCGCCCGTTGCGTAACCAAACCGACAGTCTAAAGGCAAGTTTGCCCGTGCTCGTCAAGAACGTTGACGATCAAGACGTGGCGCGCGTACGCGTCGAGACCTGGTTAAAATAGGGTAACAATATACTTGACTAACCCTAGGTGGGGGTGGTAGGATGCCTTCTTTTGGCAACTCACATGGTCCTAGCTACTACCATCGTGGTGCGTCTTGTACTTCCGCGGGCATCGCGTGGGGACATTTGTCTGAATTTGAACAGTTTTCTCTACTGACACACGGATTCAGGGGCGAGCATCGGTTTATGGGGCTACTGAACATTGCCTATTGCGATGAGAGTGAAGACAAGAGGCGGGATCCTAGAAAGGTCTATACCGTATCCGGCTATCTGGGTAAATCGCTAGAATGGTTTGAACTCGGTCGTCGTTGGGAATCCGCACTAAAGGCGGAAGGTTTGACGACAACAGGGTTTCATATGTCAAAGTGTGAGGCCGGCAAGGAACCTCCCTACATGATAGACCGCGATATTCGGGATCGGCTACAACGGCAGTTTATAGATATAATAAACGATACGCGATTATTGGGGTATGCGCACGCTATCGAGTTACGATACTACAATGAGATTATCAAGGATATCGAGCGCCAACGTCCAAACCATTACAAACCCTATTACCTAGCGTTCCAGGCTACCGTTGAAAGAATGTCAATGGTTCTGGAAGATGCCGGATTACCTAGAGATGAGTGCATCGCTTTTGTCTTTGATCACCATCAAGAGTATCAGGATAAGGCCAAGGAGCTTTACGATTCCGTTAAACGCTCGGAGACTTTAACGTACCTGCACCGACTAGGATCGCTCACCTTCGATAGTCGTTTATGCCAAGTTCAGTTACAGGCTGCTGATATTTGGGCCTATGAGAGCATGCGATACATCCGTGATGTGAAGATTAAAGGGGAACCGATGCGATGGCAGTTTGAGCGGTTGTGTCGGAACGATGGCCGGGTTCACCACGAGCTAGGCGTCTTCGAACGGGATCAAATACATGAGCTATACAAGAGTGGATAGGGCGCCTGGGAACGTGGCTATGACTACTCTCGCCGCTTCCTCTTCTTCCGAAGCTCGCGGATCTCCTTGTCAACATCTTTCTTTGGCACAGACACGATTGCCTTTGTTGCCGCCACGAACCGCTCGTATGGCGTGGGCGGCTTCGTTTCGTCTTTTGCCATATTCGTCGTCTCTCACTCAAACTGATATTTTACCATCAGTGGGGCTAATGGATATCTTGTCGTGAACAGCAAGAATTTTGTACACCGCTGGCTTACCTCGAATTGTCTCAACCATAACATCAACGATGTAAGCAACTGTGAACGGATTCGATTCATCAAGAATCATGTGCGCTTTAATGCTATCTGTTGCACAAACTACCTTGACAGGGAAAGGACTGATCGACTCGATAATACCGCGATCGCCCACCTTGCTAGTAGTATCCGCCCTAGCTTGATACCAATACAAAACCACTTTTTCGTGTAGGCCCAACTCTGGAGCCAATAAAGCTTCCATTTCTTTCCTAGCAGTATTCTGAATGGCGTTTGCATCATGCGAAGTTATGTTAATATAAACATTGCTTCGTGATGCGCTTATGATTAGTTGTGATCCACGATCCTTAGCGACAGGCTCAACTATACTTGATAGGTTTTGATAAGAGATTTTATCTAGATTTGGACGATCTGAATCTGCCCCGTTTAGGTATCTGTATGCTCGATATAAATGTGCATGGAATGTCAAGGCTGTATTGGTATACGTCATTAATGGTAGAACAAATGGGGCGATGGCCTGAAGAAACGCAATAATGCTACCAGCTTCGATCTTCTGAATGTAAAGCCTAACATTGGATGCTGCGACTTCAGGATCGTGCACCTCGATATAATGCATGAACTCATTTGAGAATGCACCAAAACTTACCGTTAAATCACGAAGTTCAACCTGGGATACATTCTTAATCTCAATGCTTAGAGTTGCCTCTGCGGCGTTTTCGGCATTCACATCTTTTATTGTCCCGCAAGCAACCGCGGCTTGTCAAGTTCTGTGCTCGATCAGCAGTTTCCCCCTCCCGTGCCGTGGCTCACCCTCACGTCGTAGCTGGCAGCATGGCCTTGCCAGTCAGGCTCTTGTAGGTGACGCGCTTTCCAACAACAGCGCGGAGTGTATCGACGAAGCGCGCGCCGTCTTTTGCTTTTCGTGTGTTAAAACGGTATGCTTCTTCGTCCAAGTAGCGGAACAGGTGGAACGGCTCGACGGAAACATAGGTTCCCTTGATGGCGCGCTTCAGCAAAGACCAAAAGTTTTCCAACCCGTTAGTATGGACAGCTCCGCGCACATAGGCTTCGGCATGGTCAATGACGGCGTGAGCATAGGCGTCGGACAGGCCATCATAGGACTTGAGGGCATCAGTGTAGACGTTGGCACCGGGCTCGACGTGCATACGGACTTCCGGGGCGAGCGTAGCGCGTCGGGTGTTGGCTACATGCTTCACCCTCACGCGACTGTGGCCATCCGGCCCGTGGCGCTCCAAGAGCCCCATGACGGCGCTCTTGTCTTTGCCGCCGGTGCCGGTGATCTTGGCGGCGCGCTTGTGGGCGTGCATGAAGCGCGCTTTCCCACCCATGAACGTCTCATCGACCTCAACCTCGCCGCACATTTTGTCGAATCCGCCGCGCTTCATAGCGAGCCTGATGCGGTGCATCATGAACCATGCGCTCTTCTGAGTGATGCCGAGTGCCCGAGCGGTTTCGTAGGAACTGATCCCGTTCTTATCGTTGACGATCATCCAGACCGCGGGGAGCCATTTTTCAAGACCGATGGGAGAATCCTCGAAGATGGTTCCGGCCTTGACGGAGAACTGGCGGCGCTCGTGAACTTTGCGGCACTTCCAGCGACGCTGATTCTTGAGGAAAGTGACCTCCTGGCCGTCACACACAGGGCATCTTACGCCCTGCGGCCAACGGATATCCGCAAGGAAGTTCAGGCATACATCGGGGTCGGTGAAGTAGCGAACCGCATCGACCAGGGTTTCGGGCACAGCAGTTGTCTTGTCCATGCTAAGATCATAGCAGCCTGATGCGGGTTAGTCAAGTATATTGTTACCTAAAATAGCGCAAGGCCGCGGGATGCTGGAACTCGAAGAGCTCGCTGGCTCGGTCGAGGAGTTACGCCAGCGAGGTTACGACATTGGCACCCAGGAATGCCTCAACGCCCATCGCCTGTTCCTGGCCCTGGCGGCGGAGGGTAGGGCGCCCCACGATGCGGTGGCGCTGACCACCTTGCTGGCGCCATTGTTCTGTTCTACCCCAGTTGAGCAAGACGATTTCCACGCATGGTTCTCGGGTTGGCTAAAGCGGCAGCGCTTGATCGGGCAGCAGGAAGCCGTGCGACGCCCAACCCCGCCGCAGGCTCCGAATGGGTACAAGTGGCTTCTTCGGCGGCGTTACGTCTTGGCTGCGATTGTGGTTGTTGCCGTGGCGATTGTGGGATGGCGCTACTTTTTCTCGGCTCCCGATACGTCTACGGTGACGTCGAAGTCGGCGTCACCGTCGGGGTCGGCGCCGACCCCGACACCGACCCCGACACCGACACCGACACCGATACCGCCACCGACCCGGCCACCGACCCCTTCCCCGCGGCAGTCGCTTGACTGGTGCGTGTTCGTGAGCGTCTTGCCCCTGCCGTTTTTCGTGCTGTTTCTCGTGTGGTTGTTCGAATCGCGCCGCCTGCGGCAAGTCCTGAAGCGTGCCCATACCGATACGCCGCCCGAGCTGTGGCATGTTCCCGTCGCTGGTATTGCCGACACCATGTTTTAACCGTCGCAGACGCGGCGCATCGCCCAGGAAATGCGTCGCTATCGGGAAACGGCAACACGGGAACTCGACCCTGTGGCCACTGTCTCGGCAACCGCTAGCAAAGGCGGTGTGTTCACCGCCGTGTTCGCGGGGCGCAAGGCGCTACCAGAATACCTCGCCCTGGTCGATCGCGTCAGCTTCCGTGATCACCAAGCATGCTGGGCGGATGAACTCGTCGAGCGCCTTGCGCAGCACGGCGTATTCATTGAGCGTTTCTACTTCAGCGGCGATCCCCGCATCTGCCAGGATAAGTTCGAGATCGGTTGCCAGGCTCGGCTCGCCGATTTAAGCGCCACCCGCGCTGACCATGACTTGCTGATTTTCAGTGACGGCGCGTGCTTGTTCGATCCACTCAACGGCGAGCCGCGGCCATGGTTGGATACGCTTGCCCGGTGGGGGCTACGGGTGCTGCTCCTTACACCAGTTCCGCCAGCCCGCTGGGGCCGGCGCGAGGGCGTGCTACGTGCCTCCGGATTCATCGTCGTGTCCGCCGACGCCAGCGGTCTGATGGCGTTGACAGCGCTCGGGGCGACCTCTATGGAGAGCATGCTCGGCACCCAGCCAGTGACGCGACCCTATCCCGAAATCCTGCAGCGCCGCGAGGATCTGGTGTTCGATCATCGGCCGCCCCCAAAAGCCGACATCGATTGCCTATGCACCCAACTCAAAACCTTTCTCGGCATTACGGGCTTCCGCTGGCTGTGCGCCTGCGCCGCCTACCCCTTGCTGTACTGGGACATCACGCTTTATTTCGGCCATCGCCTCATTGGCGATCCAGGTGTCATCGAGACCATTTTCTCCGGCATGATGCGGTTGCCGTGGTTCCGCCATGGGGGAATGCCCGATTGGCTGCGCGTCCGACTTCGCGACGAACTGCCGGCGGAAGAACGCGAACGCATCGCACCGATACTCGATGAGCTGCTCAAGAGCAACGAAAGCGGTGGCGCCGGACCCATTTCGCTGGAGATCGCAGTTCGGCCCGAACCTGAGCCGGCGGGCAGGATAAAAGTGGCGTTGGCAGCGTGGCGCTCGGTCCGGCGCCGTGTGGTCGCCCGAAAACAGCTTGCGCGCGATGTCCGGCACTCGGCTCCGCACAGCCCGCTGCGTGACTATGTTTTCATGACCTTTCTCTACCCTGGTGAATCAGATGAGCTCGCCGTGATGGTGCCCGAGGTGTTGCGAGAACAGATGCCGCAATTGGCCCGCACGTGGGCATCGGTCCTCGGAAGTCGGCGCATCAAACGCTCAGCGGTACTCATAGGGCTTATGACCCTCTTAGGGCTTATCACGCTTTCGACTTGTGAACCGCCCGAGCCGCCACTCACAGGTGATCCGCTCGTGGCTAAAGGGCGCGAGCTGTTCTTCAAGGAAACCTTCGATGGTAATGGCCGAACCTGCGGCACCTGTCACCGGGCGGAGAATAACCTGACCATTGATCCGGCGTTTATCGCCAGCCTCCCGAAAGATGCCCCTCTGTTCGTCGCCGAATTCAATACAGAGCTCGAAAAGAATTTCGAGAATCCAAAGCTGATGCGCAAGCGCGGCTTGATCCTGGAAAATCTGGACGGCACCGACAAGCCCGGCGTTATGCGTGGCGTACCTCACGTGTTCTCCCAGCGGTTTTCCATCGACAGCAATCCCAGAAATCGATTCGAGTGCTTCAGCGATACCCTTTGCCCTCGAACGGGCTGGTCCGGTGACGGGGCGCCTCAAAAGAAAGACCTCAAGTCCTTTGCCCGAGGCGCGGTGATTCAGCATTTCACCAAGACCACAAACCGCAAGGAGGGCGTCGATTTCCGCTTCCCCACGGAAGATGAGGAGAAGGCCCTGGAAGCCTTCCAGTTAAGCTTGGGTCGGCAGGAAGAGCTGAAACTGCCCCTGCCGTTGAAAAGCGCGGAAGCGACACAAGGTCAGGAGATTTTCAACTCGCCCACGGCGGGCAAGTGTTTTCGCTGTCACTCTAATGCCGGCGCCAACGTCCCACCGGGAGGAGCTGCTAGTGGCAATTTGAACTTCAACACCGGGGTGGAAAATCTGCCCGATCCGACCGGCGATTTCAGCCAGCCGGATGACGGTCTGGGTATTACACCGGCCGGCGATGGTACGTTCAACACGCCGTCATTGGTGGAAGCGGCGGATACGGGTCCCTTCTTCCATAACAACTTGGTGGACACCATCGAAGGCGCGGTGGCTTTCTACAATAGCGATGCCTTCAACGACTCGCCATCAGGGCAATTTCTCAGCGGTAACACAGGGCGAGCCATCGCTCTGGATGCTACCCAGGTGAAGGCCGTGGCGGCGTTTCTCCGCGCCATCAACGCCTTGGATAATATCCGCGAGCTGAACAAGCTTTTAGGGGCCGTCGAAGCCAACGTGCTGCTCGCCGGAGAACACCCAGAGGATGTCGTCAAGCGGGCGGTGAACGACATCGACGACGCCATCATGGTGCTCAAGGATGGTGGTTTGCACCCCGACGCGGTGCAACAACTCCAAGAAGCCCGCGGTCTCACCGAGAAAGCCGCTGCAAGTCCCTGCAGCCGCATCAAGCTCGCCAAGCAAGCCTTGGACGCCATCAATCAGGCGAAGAGCCTCATCCTTGGGTAGGACGTTGGCTCGGGAACCCGTATACACACACTGGCACGGCAACTGGAAGTGATGATGAGGAGAAATACCAGTTTGACACGCTTGTTCTTCTTGGGCGTCCTGTTGGCCCTCCCCGCGTCGAGGCGACTGTAGTTCGCCCCAGCAAACCTGCGAGGCGGCGGAGAAGGACGAGCAGCAGCGGCGGGTCTGGGGCGCGCAGCGGATTGCGGAGGAGCAGAAGAAGGCAGCGGCGGCACAGAAAGCGTACCGCGCCAGTTAGCCTGATCCGATTGGCTGTAGCCGTAGCGGTGGCGGGAGCGGCGGTTTGGCAATACTTCGAAGCCAGAGAACAGCAACGCGCTGCCGAATGGGAGGCACAGGTCTCGCGTGCGGGACGTTGGCCATCCCCGCGGAAAAAGGGGAAAGACCATAGCATCGACCTCGCCTTTTTGCTTGCCAATGAAGCGTCGGCGCGACTAGGTCCGAGCCGACACCGGAGGCGCAAAGGGCGCTCCTTTCAGCACTGCTCACACGGCCGCAGCTCAAGAAGATTTTGCATGGACGCCATCGTGTTGAGCGTCGCCTTCAGCCCCGACGGCAAGCGTCTCGCCTCGGCGAGTGGGGACCAAACCGTGCGGCTCTGGGATGCCGAGAGCGGCCAGCCCCTCGGCGCACGGCTCACGGGGCATGACGCCGTCGTGTGGAGGGTCGCCTTCAGCCCCGACGGCAAGCGCCTGGCCTCGGCGAGTGTGGACAAGACCGTGCGGCTCTGGGATGCCAAGAGCGGCCAGCCGCTCGGCCCACCGCTCAAGGGCCATGACGCCATCGTGCAGAGCGTCGCCTTCAGCCCCGACAGCAAGCGCCTCGCCTCGGCGAGCAAGGATAAGACCGTGCGGCTCTGGGATGCCGAGAGCGGCCAGCCGCTCGGCCCACGATTCATGGGCCATGACAGCAACGTGCGGAGCGACGCCTTCAGTCCCGACGGCAAGCGCCTCGCCTCGGCGAGCCATGACAAGACCGTGCGGCTCTGGGATGTAGACTTGCAATCCTGGCTAAAGCGCGCCTGCGCCATCGCCAACCGCAACCTCACCCGTCAGGAATGGCGGAAGTACCAGGGCAATCTGCCCCACCGCAAGACTTGCCCGGATCTTTCGGGCCCCGACGATGACCCGCAAACGGCGGCCATCCAGTCACCGCCGGGCGCCAGCAAGGCGCCATCGGCAGAGTCGGCTTCGGCTCCGACTGAAGCGCCGGGGCCAGCGGTTACCGCTCCGCCAGTCATACCATCCCGGCCCGATGGTCGCGCTCGCATTGGGCCTACGCCAGTGCAACCCGTGTCCCCTGTTCCGCCAGCGTCGGGAAATCGCAAAGAGCCTGTTACCAGCCCTGCGGGTCCTTGACACGGCGCCAGGCCGAGCCGCTCGTGCCGTTCTGCCCGGCCTCCGGACGGCCAGCCCACTCCCTCGTGAGCGCCATGGTGTACCGACCGGTTTTCCCTTACCATGCCGACGCGACCAGTCGGGGCGGGAAGGCCCGGTGGTCGGGTGAGCACATGCGGTACGTAACACCACAACGAGGTAACTGCTATGCCATTGAGAATCGCGACCCTATTCCTTGCCCTCTTCCTCATGGGATGCGACAAGAAGGAGGAACCGAGCGGCCAGGCCTGCGGTGGCATCGCCGGTGTGCAATGCCCGGAGGGTCAGAAATGCGTCGATGACCCGAGCGACACCTGTGATCCCGAGAAGGGCGGTGTCGACTGCTCGGGGATCTGCAAGTAGGCTATACCGCGCGGGGTCTCAGATCCCGCTTTTTGAACCCCGCTCTTCGATCCCCTTACCCTGGCGTTTCCCGGAGGGAGAGGGGGGGCCCGGTGGTCGGGTGAGCCCATACGGTACATAACCCCATAGCGAGGTAACTGTTATGCCATTAAGAATTGCGACCCTATTCCTTGCGTTCTTCCTCATGGGATGCGACAAGACGGAAGAAGCGACCGGCGCGGCCTGCGGCGGCAACACTGCTATACAATGCCCCACCGGTCAGACCTGCGCAGATGACCCGAAGGACTCCTGTGATCCCGACACCTATGGGAAAGACAAGGGCGGCGCCGACTGCCCGAGGATCTGCAAGTAGGCTATACCACGCGGGGCCTCAGATCCCGCTTTTTGAACCCCGCAGCCTTAGATCCCCTCCCCCTGGCGTTTCCAGGAGGGAGAGGGGATCCAAGGGGGCGATTGATCACCCCGACCCGTATAGCATGGTGCGGGGCGCAGCGGGCGGGTGTCATTCCGCCCGCTGCCATTTACCCATCGTCACCCGGTCGAGGCCGGCGTAATCTAGGATCGTGGCACGGGCACGGAAGCCCGCCGCGCCGAGCATCGTCCACACCGGCTGTTTCTGATCGGCACCGTGCTCCAGGGCGAGCCATCCGCCATCGCGCAAGTGTCGCGGTGCGCCGGCAATGACGGTGCGCAGGGCCCTGAGACCGTCATCGCCTCCGGACAAAGCGACGCGCGGCTCGTGGCAGAGGCCCCCCCTCGCCAGCTCGGCGTCCGGGACATAAGGCGGATTGGACACGATGAGGTCGAAGCGCGCGCCGCGGAGCGGCCGGTACCAGTCCCCTTCCACGAACACGAGATCGCGAAGCGCCAGGCGCCCCGCGTTGCGCCTCGCGATCGCGAGCGCCGGGGCGGAGACGTCGGTGGCCGTGACCCGGCATTTCGCCGATCCCCGGCGGATCGCGAGGGCGATGGCCCCCGATCCGGTGCCGAGGTCCAGGACCTCGCGGAGGTCATGGGTCGCCATGAGCTCGAGCGCCGTCTCGACCAGGTGCTCGGTCTCGGGGCGCGGCACCAGCGTGTGCTCATCGACGAGTAGCGGCATCGACCAGAACTCTCGCCGGCCGACGAGATAGGCGACCGGGATGCCCCGCGCGCGCCCCGCGACGAGATCGAGGTAACGCCGTACCTCCGCCGCCGCGACCGCATGGTCCGCCCGGGTGACGAGCTCTACCCGCCCGACACCGAGAACATGGCCGAGCAATACCTCGGCGTCCAAACGCGCGCTGTCCGGATCCGACAGGAGGGCCTCGGCGTGGCGGAGGAGCCCGGCCATCGTCGCTGCCGGCCCGATGCCCTCGTTCCTCGGGACCGCCGCGGCCCTCAATTGCCCACCGCGGCCATGAGATCGGCCTGGTGCTCGCTGATGAGCGGGTCGATCACGTGGTCCAGCTCGCCGAGCATGATCGCTTCGAGCTTGTACACGGTCAGGTTGATGCGGTGATCGGTGACGCGCGCCTGCGGGAAGTTATAGGTGCGGATGCGCTCCGAACGATCCCCGCTCCCCACCAGATTGCGGCGGCTCTGCGCCTGTTTCTCGCGCTGGCGCTCGCGCTCCGCCGACACCAGCCTGGCCTTGAGGAGGCTCATGGCGCGCGAGCGGTTCTTGTGCTGGGAGCGCTCGTCCTGGCACTCCACCACGAGCCCGGACGGGAGATGGGTGATACGGATGGCGGAATCGGTCTTGTTGACGTGCTGACCGCCGGCCCCCGAGGCCCGGAACGTGTCGATGCGGAGATCGGAGGGCGACACCTCGATGTCGGTCACTTCATCGACCTCGGGCAACACCGCCACGGTACAGGCCGAGGTGTGGATGCGCCCCTG
>Ga0136620_10001462_pt1 | contig 11218 bp, 12 predicted proteins | sample AntDrymUQ4162106_2_FD_104806 | JGI IMG/M metagenome (GOLD analysis project Ga0136620, IMG submission 104806) | Polar desert sand microbial communities from Dry Valleys, Antarctica - metaG UQ416 (21.06) | ecosystem: Environmental > Terrestrial > Soil > Desert | place: Antarctica: Dry Valley... | reverse complement strand
CGGCGGCGAGAAAGAACCGGGTGTCGAAGCGACGAATCTCACCGCGGGGCGTGACCCAGTGCGCCACGTATGGAACCCGCCCGAGATCGAGCACCAAGTCGTGCCGGCGGCACAGTTGAGCCATCGACAGCTCGCCTGCATGAACGGCCCGACGCTCTTCGGCGCTGAGCTCTAAGTGGCTCCCATCGCGTCGACGACCGACGATCACTCCTGCCTCCTCGAAGGTCTCTCGTACGGCCGCCACCCAGTAGGAGAGCCCGCCTTGGTCGATGCCGAGGCGCGCCGATGCGGCACAGTCATCGAGGCCCTCACAGAACGATTCGATCTCCATGTCACCGTCGCCAGGATCGACACGACCGCCGGGGAACACGTACATCCCGCCGGCGAATGCCGCCTTCGTGGCCCGGCGGAGCATCAGCACCTCCAGGCCTTCGGGATCGTCATGCACCAGCAGCACGGTGGCCGCTGGCCGGATCGGCACATCACGGTTCTCAGCAGCTCGTTCCAGGTCCACGTCGGGCGAACGTAACGTCCAGCGCTCCGCTCAGCCGACTCCTGACCGTCCAGGACGGTCACGGTGAGCCAACACGACGGCCAGCGCCGCGCCGACGACCGCCGCCAGCACGGCGGCGACCAGCTCCCAGTGGTCGTTGACTCGCACTGTGAGCCAACTGCCGAAGCGTTCGACGCCTGACGTGAGTGGGTCGGTGTCGACGCGCACGTCGACGACCCAGAAGTAATACAGCAGGTAGAGGCCCGAGATCAGCACGAACACGGCGGCGACCATCTCCACCTGCGTCATCGCAGATCGCAACCATCGCAGCAGCCCCGACTTGGCAAAGGCCAGGGTGACGGTGAGCGCCATCACGACGAGCGTCATCCCGGCCCCGTAGGCCAAACCGTTGGCGACACCGCTGAGGGCGCCGTCGCTGCGACCCGTGCCGAACATTGTGGCGACGAACAACCCGATGGTGCAGCCGATCGACGCAACCGCGTAGGCGATGCCGTAGACGTACATCGATCGGACCGTGCGCCGATCGCTGCGCACGTCGAGGCGTGGTGTCGAGATCGGCAGCCGGTATCCGGCGAGCATGGCGATGCCGAGCCCGACGAGACCGACGCCCACGACTGCCGTTGCGTACTTGGCGTAGTCGTTGATCCACCGTGTGGAACGATCGGCGACGTATCCGGCGACGACGAAGACAGAGAGGAAGCCCGCCGACACGGCCGCACCGACGAGCAGTGCCCGGCGCAACGAGGCATGGCGCTGGGTGCCGCTGCCGGAGCCGAACTCGCCGGCGACATCGTCAACGGGGTTACCGGTGCCGAGGAAGTACATCAGGTAGGTAGGGAGCAGCACGAAGCCGCACGGGTTGATCGACGCCGCCAGTCCGCGCACGAACGACAAACCCAGCTGATCGGTGCTCAACCCCAACCCCACCGTTCTGTCATTGAGAATCGGTGAGAATGCCCCGACTGCTGATGACAGAACGTTCACAGCAGCTGCTCGACCTGGCGGCGGATGTCGTCGGCGTCGACCTCGCCCGTCTGAGTCACGACGGTGCCGTCGGCGTCCACGAACAATGTCGTGGGGAAGGCGATCACGCGTGCGGCGTCGAGGAAGGCGCCGTCCGGATCGCGGAACAGCTCGTAGTGAACTCCCACCTCATCGGCGAAGTCGACCATCGTGTCGACGTCGTCGATGGGATTCACGCCGACGAAACGCACCTCGCCGCCGTACTCGTCGGCCACTGCCGCCAGGTCGGGCATCTCCCGGCGGCACGGAGCACACCCGGCGTACCACAGGTTGACGACGAGCGGTCGCCCGACCAGCCCGCCCGTGCGGACCGTCTGCCCATCGATGTCGAGCACCTCGACGTCTGGCAGCTCGACGTCCTCGACTGACTCCCGGCCGAGCACCACTTCCGGCGGATCCTCATCACCCTCTGACAGCGTGGCCCACAGGACGCCGCCGCCGACGCCCAGCACCAGCGCCACAACGAGCGACACGGCCAGCAGCCGGGGCCGGATCGCATGGTGGGTACCCATGCCGAGCAGGCTACCGACGAGCCCGCTCCGGGCTCCCCCACCTCGGGGAGGATGGGTGGGGGAGCCGTCGGTCCCGGTAGCGGGGAACCTCTGGGCGTGATTCGTGTCAGCCCCTGGAACGGATCACGCCCAGATCGTGATGTGGGAAGGATCACGCCCAGACGGTTGGGGGTCAGGCGACGACGCCCATCTCGTCGATGATCAGCTCGGGTCGGGGTCGACGAGGGGGGCGGCCGCACGGTCGCTTGTTGGCGACGATCCGCCCGTTCTCCAGCAGTTCGCCACCCCACACGCCCCAGGGCTCCTGGCGCTCCAGGGCACCGGCCAGGCAGGAAGCCGCCAGCTCGCACTTGCCGCAGATCGCCTTCGCCCGCCCGATGTCGATCAGGTCGTCGGAGAAGAACAGCGGCGTGAGCGTGCCATTGCCGTCGGCGCAGCGCGCGGAGACCGAACGCTCGTCGACGGCGTCGGTTCGTCGGCTGGACAGTTCAACGTAGGTCATCATCATCGTGCTCTTTCGTGTCGGTGGTGGTGGTCTGCGGTGTTCGGTGGGTGGGTGTGGGCTGCGGTTCGGTGATTCGATGGGCGCAACGCGACGAGGCCGCCGGGTTGATTCCCGGCGGCCTCGAAAGTGGCTTCGATGAGGTGGTTGGGACCTACATCGGCTCAATCCCGAGGTGCCGGGCGACGCTCGTATTCGTCATCAGCTTCATGTCCTTCCAGGACACTGCGAAGACGTCGGCGAGGCCGTGACCTGATGCGGCCAACGCGCCAGCGCCGAGAGCGCTCTGGCTCTTCTCAGCGAGGTAGTTGGTCGGAATCATGTCTGCGCTCGGTTTCTGTGCGTGTGACTCCGGCGCGCGTGCCGGCAGCACGTTCAGGGAACCACGCCAGGTCCGGCTCTGTCAAGAGAGTTTCACGTGACGTGACGCCTGTCTCGCTCAGGTCACGTCGATGAGGATCTTGCCGACGTTGGCGTTGGACTCCATCAGCCGATGGGCGTCGACGATCTCGTCGAGGGGGAAGCGGCGGTCGATCACGGGAGCCAGCGACCCGTCGGCGAAGCGCGGCAACACCTCACGGGCGAAGCGCTGGCACACGGCGATCTTCGTCTCGATCGGGCGCGAGCGCAGCGTTGTTCCGATCCAGCGGATGCGCTTGGCCAGCAACAGCCCTGCGTTGACGGACGTCGCGCCACCGCCCATCAGGCCTACCTGCACGATCGTGCCGTCGGTGCGTACGGCGCGCAGGTTGCGGTCGATCTCGTCGCCGCCGATGACATCGAGCACGACATCGACCCCGTCGGGCACGGCGTCGACGAGCGCCGACAGCCAGTCGCTGGGACTGCGCTCCAGCACCGCGTCGGCACCGAGGGACCGGCAACGGTCGGCCTTGCCGGCCGAGCACGTGACGACGATGCGTGCACCGAGCGCCCCGGCCAGCTGGATGGCTGCCGTGCCGACTCCGGATGCCCCTGCGTGCACGAGCGCCCAGCGACCGCTCGTCAATCCGCCGAGGACGACGAGCGCGTCCCAGGCGGTGATGAACACCTCGGGTACGGCCGCCGCATCGCCCAGGCTCAACCCGGCGACGACCGGCATCGCCAGCCTCTCGTGGGTGACGAGCCGCTCGGCGTAGCAGCCTCCCGACTCGATGCCCATCACCTCGTCGCCCACATCGAAGGCGCTGACACGGAAGCCGACGTCGGCGACGACGCCGGCGTACTCCAGGCCCGGGATCTCCGGGCGGCGGCCCGACGGGTCCGGATACAGACCGCGGCGCTGCAGCAGGTCGGCGCGGTTCAGCGCCGTTGCGTGCACGTCGACGAGGATCTCATCGGGTCCCGGCTGCGGTTCGGGCACGTCCTGGATCGTCAGCACGTCGGGCTCGCCCGGTTGCTCGATGACGACCGCCCTCACGGCTGCACCAGGAACTGCACGGCGTGACGCTCGCCGATGAGCGGCTTGATCATCTTGACGATGATCCGCTGATGCTCCTCGTTGTCGATGTAGGCCTGCCATCCTTCACAGTCGGCGAAGTCGGCGACGACGGCGAACATGTCGTTGCCGTCGGCGATGCCCAGATCGACACCGAGGCGGTAGTCGACGAGCTCGGGGATCTGCGCCGGCAGTTCGCGCAGGGCGGCCTCGACGGCCGCCACCTGCTCCGGCGTGGCGTCGTCGACCCAGCGGAACAGCACGACGTGACGGACACCTCCCGTGGCGGGCACGAACACCTGCTGGCGGTAGTAGCGCAGCTCCTCCACGCTGTCACGGATGTCGTCGAGGGCCCGGTGCCGGCCCTCCTTGCGGGGCCGGGCGTCGTCCACACTGCGGTACCACCGCTTCACCAGTTCCTTTACGCTCGAGACGTCGACGGAGCGGTAGTGCAGGTGCTGCTCGATAGCCGGCAAGTAGGCGGCGAGAAAGCGACGGTCGGTGCCGATCGAGTTGCCGCAGAGAGGCACCGTACGGGGCTCGGGGGCGTACTGCTTGATGAACTCGAACGTCGCCGAACCGGCATCCTCCAGCGAGATCGTCGAGGTGCGGATCGCCTCCAGCAACCCAGAGCGGGTGTGCATGCCGACCACGAAGGGATCCATGGCGTCGAGTACATCCTCGGGCTGGTGGACGACGACATCGGGACCTTCGGCGACGATGTTCAGATCGTCGTCCGTGATGAGCGTGGCGATCTCGACGATGACGTCGCGGGTGTGGTCGAGTCCTGTCATCTCCAAGTCCATCCAGACGAGCATGCGCCAACGGTAGCCAGCGCGCCCGCCCTGTGGTCAGGGCGCCAGGCGCGACACGGCCCAGCCGCCCGACACCGTGGTGCGGCGGAACAGCAGCCGGTCGTGCAGCCGGCTGCGCTGGCCCTGCCAGAACTCGAACTCGTCTGCGACGATGCGCCAGCCACCCCAGTGCTCGGGACGAGGGATGTCGACCCCTTCGAAGCGCGCCTCCGTGTCGGCGACGAGTGCCTCGAGCTCGGCCCGGTCGGCGAGCACATCACTCTGAGGTGACGCCCAGGCTCCGATCTGGCTGCCGCGGGGCCTGGTGGCGAAATAGGCGTCGCTCTGCTCGGCGCTGACACGTTCTGCCGATCCCCTGATGCGCACCTGGCGGTGCTGCTCCAGCCACACGATGACGGCTGCCGCTTCCGGTCGGCCAACGAGCTGGCGGCTCTTGGCACTGCGGTAGCTGGTGTAGAACACCGGGCCGCTGTCGTCGAACTCCCGCACCAGCACCACTCGAGCGTCGGGAGCACCTCGCTCGTCAACCGTGGCCACCGTCATGGCGTTTGGCTCCGGAACGCCGGCCGCTACGGCGTCGGCGTACCACCACTGCCATTGCTCGAGCGGGGTGGCCGCCAGCGTGTCGACGTCGAACGGCTCGGAGTCGTACTCGGAGCGTCGGTCGCGCAACGTCATCTCATCCCGTGTCGCCGGCCGGACCGATCGACGTGGCTCCCCGCATGTATGGCTGCAACACAGCAGGGACCCGCACCGAGCCGTCGGCCTGGCGGTGGTTCTCCACGATGGCCGCCCACACCCGTGGCACGGCGAGCGCCGAGCCGTTGAGCGTGTGCACCACGTCGGTGCCCTTTCGCCCTGCTCGGCGCACGCGGATGTTCGCCCGCCGAGCCTGGTAGTCGCTGAACCAGCTCACCGACGAGACCTCCAACCACTGATCACAGCCAGGGGCGTACACGTCGATGTCGATCGATCGGTGGTGGCCCTGGCCAAGGTCACCGGTGCAGATCTCGATGATCCGGTACGGCAGCTCCAAGGCGGCGATCGTGGCCTCGGCCCTGCGGCAAAGGTCGGTGAGCAGCTCCGGTGCCTGCTCGGCCGTGGACAGCGCCAGGATCTCGACCTTGTCGAACTCGTGCACGCGCAGCATCCCGCGCGTGTCGCGACCCGCCGCGCCCGACTCACGGCGGTATGAGGCGGTGGCTGCCATGAGCCGGATCGGCAACATCTCCTCGGACAGGATCTCACCGGCGTAGATCGACGTCAGCGGCACCTCGGCCGTGGGGATGCACCACAGGTTGTCCCGTTCGATGCTGTAAGCGTCGTCGGCGAACTTGGGGAGCTGTCCGCTGGCCGTGAGCGTTTCCGTGGTGACGAGTGTGGGCGGGCGGATCTCCTCGAAGGCGTCGGCGTTGCGGTCCAGCGCCAGTTGGCACAGGCCGCGCGCCAACGTGGCGCCCAGCCCGCGCTGCATCGTGAACATGGCACCGCTGATCTTGACCGCCCGCTCGCCGTCGAGGATCCCGAGTGCGGCCCCGGTCTCCCAATGCGGTACGCGCTGGTACTCGCCGAACTCGTCGGGCATGCCGACCGGCCCGGAGACGATCTGGTTGTCGGCGTCGCTGCGCCCATCGGGGACGTCGGGATGCGGCACGTTCGGGATGCTCAACAGCAGCGCCTGTAGCTCTCCGTCCACGACCTTGTACTCGTCGTCGATGGACTTCGCCTCGGCGCGTAGCTCCCTGCTCCTATGCTGGAGTCGCTCGGTGTCGGTGCCCGTCGCACCGCCGGAGCGACGGATGGTGCCGACCTGCTCGGACAAGTAATTGACCTGCGCCCGAACCGCATCCCGCCTAGCCGTGAGCTGCCGACGCCGATGATCGAGATCGATGGCCTGGCCGAGCTGTTCCAGGATTGAGCCGTCGTGGCGGCGGGCCAAGGCCGCGCGCACCGCATCGGGATCATCCCGGAACGAACGGACGTCGAGCACGGCCCCCGAACCTAGTGGCGGTCGAGGGCTCGTCCCTTGGCGCGATAGAGGTGGACGCACGAGCGCCGGCTTGGCCGGCGCGACAGTTGAGACGGTCGACCAGCCCCCTCCCCCGACACGTCAGTCGAAGAACCGGAACGTGAACAAGGCGGTGACATACACCGTGATCGCCAACAGCAACCCGGCGTAGAACAGCACCGAGAAGATCCTGTTGTCGAACTTGAGGTGCATGAAGTAACTGACGACGATGAGGAATTTCACGGCCATCAGCACCAGCAGCGTGGGGATGAAGATCGGACCGACATCGATGTAGGTCAGCACCACCTCCGCCCCCGTGATGACGGCGAGGATCAGGGCGATGATGATGTACTGACGGTCCGTCGGCCCGTGCGCCTCGCGGTCGTCGGACGTGTGGATGACGTGATCCTCGTCCAGCGTCTGATCGGTCACGTTCGCCCCCGCTCACTCATGCCGGGATCAGGTACACGAGCGTGAAGATCACGATCCACACGATGTCGACGAAGTGCCAGTACAGCCCCACGAGCTCGACCACCTCGGAGCGTTCGCCCGTCACCCGGTCACGCGAGATCATGCCCACCAAGGCCAGTAACATGATGATGCCGACGGTGACGTGTACGCCGTGGAAGCCGGTGAGAGTGTAGAAGCTGGACGAGAACAGGCTCGTGGTGTAGCCGAGCCCCTCCCGGTAGAAGGTCGTGAACTCGTACACCTGGCCACCGACGAACGTCGCCCCGAGCAGCGCCGTGACGGTCAGCCACAGCTTCGTGTTGCGCACGTCGCGACGATTGGCGGACGCCACGGCCAGCACCATGGTCAGCGAGCTCATCAGCAGCACGAAGCTCGAGACCGACGTGAACGGGATGTCGTAGATCTGGTCAGGTCCCGGGCCCCTCGTCACCCTGCCGCGATACAGCATGTAGGTGCTGATGAGCCCGCCGAACAGCAGGCACTCGGAGCCCAGGAACAGCCACATGCCCAACTTGTTGTTCGACAACCCAGTCGACGTGTCGCTCACGCCGTGCATGTGATGATGCACCTCGCCGACGGTCGTCTCACCGACGTCGTCGACGCCGTGTGCTGTGCTGACGGCGGCGGCCTGGCCCGGCTCCAGGTCAGTCACTGGTGACCAGCTCCGTGCTCGGTTCGTCGTCGACGGGAGGATCGAACTCGCTGTCGTCGGCGGTGGCCGGCTCCAGCGCCCATCCGAAGATGGCGAAGATGGCGAGCATCCCGCCGACCACGGAGACGACGAGTCCGTAGATCACGCCAAGAGCGATGACGGGCAACGAGAGGGCCAGCAGCAGCGGCCAGTACGACGGAGACGGCAGGTGGATGTGCTCGTCGGCCTTTGCCTCCTGCTCGGCCAGGATTTCCTCGGCTGTGGCGATCCGCTGCAGGTCGTGGGCGTCCCCCTCGCCGACGTCCTGGTACTTACGGTGGAAGAACTCATCGAGTGCGGTCACGGTCGGGACGGTGTCGAAGTTGTGCTCCTTCGGCGGGTTCGTGGTCATCCATTCGAGTGCCCGAGCGTCCCACGGGTCGAGCGGAGCTGGCGGTTCCTTGCGATGGGTGTGGATCACGTTGATCAGGAACAGCAGCACGCCGACGGCCAGGACGAAAGAGCCGATCGAAGAGACCAGGTTCCAGAAGCCGATGTTGAAGAAGCCTTCGCCGGCGCGCTCCGGCGTCCACTGGTACGTCCGCCGCGGCTGGCCTTGAAGGCCGGTGATGTGCATCGGCCCGAACGTCATGTTCATCCCGATGGTCATCAGCCAGAAGTTCCACTTGCCGAGCCGTTCGTTGAGGCACTTGCCGAAGATCTTCGGCCACCAGTAATAGAACCCGGCGAAGAAGCCGAGCACGGCGCCTCCGAACAGCACGTAGTGGAAGTGGGCGACGATGTAGTACGTGTCGGTCTGCTGGGTGTCAGACGGTGCAACCGCGTGGGTGACGCCTGACAGGCCGCCGATGGTGAACTGCACGACGAGACCCATGGCGAACAACATGGCCGTTGAGAAGCGCAGCTTGCCGCCCCACATCGTCATGGTCCAGTTGACGATCTTGACGCCCGTCGGCACGGCGATGGTCATGGTGGAGATCGAGAACACGGCGACGCTCAGCGGGCCGAGCCCTGAGGCGAACATGTGGTGCGCCCATACGCCCCACCCCATGAACCCGATGGCGATTCCGGAGAAGACCACGAACGGATAGCCGAACAACGGTTTCCTCGAGAACACCGGCAGCACCTCGGACACGATGCCGAAGGAGGGCAGCACGAGGATGTACACCTCCGGGTGGCCGAAGATCCAGAACAGGTGCTGCCACAGCAACGGATCGGCGCCGGCCTCCACGGAGAAGAACGTGGCGTCGAAGGTGCGCTGGAACATCAGCAGGAACAGCGCCACGGTGATGACGGGGATGGCGAACAGCAAGAGAGACTGGGTCACCGTGACCATCCACGTGAACACCGGCATGCGCATGAACTTCATCCCTGGTGCTCGCATGTTGAGCACGGTGGTGATCAGGTTGATCGCGCTCGTCAGCGAGGCGATGCCCGTGATCTGTATGCCGAGGATCCAGAAGTCGATGCCGTTGCTCGGCGAGAACGGCACCGAGGAGTTCGGGGCGTACATGAACCATCCGCCGTCGGCCGCTCCGCCGAGGAACCAAGCCAGGTTCAGCACGATGCCGCCGGCCAGGAAGGCCCAGTACCCGAAGGCGTTGAGGCGCGGAAACGCCACGTCACGGGCGCCGATCTGCAGCGGGACGAGGTAGTTGGCCAGCCCCGTTGCCATCGGCACGGCGAACAGGAAGATCATCGTCGTGGCGTGCATCGTGAACATCTGGCTGTAGACGTCGGACGACAGCACGGTGCCTTCGGGCCCTGCGAGCTGAGCTCGGATCATCAAGGCTTCGACGCCACCGACGACGAAGAAGAACACCGCCGTCGTCCCGTACATGATGCCGAGGCGCTTGTGGTCCACGGTGAACACCCAGGATCGCCAGCCCTCGGCCTGGACGGGACGACGGAACGACCCGTACGCAGTGGACGGGGTGACGAGCGGCGGCGGCGAGGTGACGGTGTCGGCGGGACGCTCGATGATGGCCATCTCGGTCTCCTATTTCCGTTCCAGCAGGTACGCGATCAGTTGGTCGATCTGCTCTTCGTTCAGCGCCAGGTTGGGCATGCCTCTGGTCCTGCCGTCGGTGGCGCCGAGCTCCGAGGCGTCGGTGTACATCGGCTTCTTCGAGGGTGCGCTGCGCAGCCACTCGCGCAACTCCACCTCGTTCAAGCACTCCGGCGTGACGGCTTCGAGGTAGCGGTCGCCGAACTCCTCTGGTGATGCCCCCCAGACGCGGTCGCGGCACTGATCGGTGAGCAGGTCGAACATGGCACCGGCAAACGTGTTGCGCGTCATCAGGTTCGTCAGGTTGGGGGCCACACCCGAGTAGACGTACTGCTCGGGATCAGACACGATCGGCCCGTTCGCGTCCTCCAGACCGTTCACGGTGTGACAGCGCGAGCACTGCTGGATGAACACCGCTTCGCCCTGCCCAGCCAGCGATGCCTCCTCTGGCGACTTGTAGTCCTCGAGCTGGTTGGCCTTCCAGGCCTCGAAGTCGTCGGGCGCCAGCGCCACGATCTCCATCTTCATGTTGGCGTGCGACAGGCCGCAGAACTCGGTGCACTGCCCGGCGTAGATGCCAGGATCGTCGGCCTCGGTGCGCAGCGTGTGCACTCGCCCCGGCACCATGTCGCGCTTGCCATTCAGTGCCGGTACCCACCACGAGTGGATGACATCGTTGCTGGTGCCGCTGATCAGCACCTTGGTACCGGTGGGGATCACCATCTGGCCGCTGGTGACGAACTCCTCACTGATCCCTCCGCAGCCGTCCTGCTGGGGGTACTCGACCGCCCACCACCATTGCTGGCCGTATACGTTGACCGAACACTCCGTGTCGTCCGTCTCGGCCAGCGCCAACAGCGTGCCGACCGTCGGCACGGCAACACCGATGAGGATCAGCGCCGGGACGATCGTTAGGCCGATCTCGAGTGCCGGCTTGCCGTGGGTCTGCTTGGGGATCGGCTGGCCGCGGTCCTTGAACTTCACGACCTCGTAGATTATCGCCGCGAACACGATCACTCCCACGAGACCTGCCACGGCGAACACCGGCCACTGCAGGTTGTGGATCTTCTGGGCGTTCGGGCCCTCGGGCTGCCAGGTGTCCTGCGGGGCGTCCTCAGCGCATGCCGTCATCACCAGCGCGCACACCGTGCCGATCAAAGCGATGGCTCGACGGCGGGCGGGCACGGAGGTCACCGTAGCGAGCGCGCTCACGGAACGACCACCTCGATCGGCGCGGCGTCGACGCCGGGCACCGTGAACTGAAACGGCTCATCGGCG
>Ga0136620_10001460_pt1 | contig 11222 bp, 10 predicted proteins | sample AntDrymUQ4162106_2_FD_104806 | JGI IMG/M metagenome (GOLD analysis project Ga0136620, IMG submission 104806) | Polar desert sand microbial communities from Dry Valleys, Antarctica - metaG UQ416 (21.06) | ecosystem: Environmental > Terrestrial > Soil > Desert | place: Antarctica: Dry Valley... | reverse complement strand
TCGAGATCGCCAGCCAGCCGTCTGCCGGGCACGCGTACGCGCGGATGCTGCGGACTGCGAGCGTGCCGGTTGCGCCGGTCTCGAGAAACGACGCGAGGGCCGGGGTGTCGGAGTCGATGTCGGTCCAGCGGATCCCGCTGGTCCCGACCAGCACGACCGGTCCGGGCACCGCGGGCGTCGCGACCGGTTCCTCGGCGAGCACCGGTTGCACGGGACCTGCGGCCGAGAACACGGCGCTGGTGCAGCCGACGCCGGCCACCGCACCTGCGACGAGCACCAGCCGGGCGAGCCGGCCAGCGCCCCCAGTCCCCCTGCTCATCGCCGCCAGGGTAGGTGACGCGTGTGGCACGGGCCCGAAAACGCAGGCCGGGTCGCTCCCGTGAACGCCTAGACCAGGAGGTCGACGCCGAGCGCTTCGAGCGCGGCCAGGACGGCGAGGAGCGCGAAGAGGGCGCCGGCGACCCGGCGGACGGTCGACGGCCTCACGACGCGCAGCAGGGTGCGGCCGACGAGCACGCCGATCGCGGCGACGCAGGCAAGGGCGAGCCACGCGCCGACGAAGACCGAGATCGGTTCACCGTACCGAGCAGCCAGACCGGCGGTGACCAGCTGGGAGAGGTCGCCCCACTCGGCGAGGAAGAGCACCCCGAAGCTGGTCCCGATCGCCGCGAACGCGCCGCGGGTCGTCGCGGGGGTGGCTGCACGGTCGACGCGCTCGGTGAGCGCGCGTTCGTCGTCCTCGCTCGCCTGGACGGCGCGGGCCGCGCTCCGGAGCAGCACGAACGACCCGATCGCGAACAGCACCGCGGTGCCGGCGGCGACCGCCCGCTCGGGCAGGAGCGCGAGCAGACCCCCAGCGGTGACCGCGACCGCGGTCTGGACACCGAACGCGAGAACGACCCCGACCCACACCAGGACCGGCCGGAACCGCGTGGACAGGACGAGCGTCGCGACGAACGTCTTGTCCGGCAGCTCGGCGGGGAGAATCACCGCGAACGCGGTGAGCGCGACGAGAACATCCATCGCGTCGATGCTCCCAGTGCGGCTCGCCGCAGCGGCCACCGCCCGGCCGCTGCAGTGATTCCGGGTGGGTCGGCGCGATCGGGCTCGATAACCTCACGGGGTGATCGATCCCCGACTCGTCCGCGAGGCCCCTGACCTGATCCGTGCGTCGCAGCGCGCCCGGGGCCTCGACGAGTCGACGGTCGACGCCGTCGTCGAGGCCGACGAGCGGCGCCGGGCCACGATCGCCCGGTACGACGCGCTGCGCAACGAGCAGAAGTCGCTCGGCAAAGGGGTCGCCACCGCGGCCGGCGAGGAGCGGGCGAGCCTGCTCGCCCGGACGAAGGCGTTGTCGACCGAGGTGAAGACAGCCGAGGCTGAGCAGGTCGCCGCCGCCGATCGCGCGCGCGAGCTGCTGCTCTCGGTCCCCAACATCGTCGCGGACGGGGTCCCACCCGGCGCCGAGGAGAACTACGTGGTGCTCGAGCACGTCGGGGCCCCGCGCGACTTCGCCGCGGAGGGCTTCGTCCCGCTGGACCACCTCGCGCTTGGCGGGCTGCACAAGGCGATCGACACCGAGCGCGGAGCGAAGGTCTCAGGGTCGCGGTTCTACTACCTCACCGGGATCGGTGCCCGCCTCGAGCTGGCCCTCGTCAACCTGGCGATGGCGCATGCGGCCGAGGGCGGCTTCACCCCGATGATCCCGCCGGCTCTGGTGAAGCCCCGGGCGATGGAGGGGACCGGGTTCCTCGGTCAGGCAGCGCAGGACGTGTACCGGGTCGAGTCCGACGACCTCTACCTCGTCGGCACGTCGGAGGTGCCGCTGGCGGCGTACCACTCCGACGAGATCCTCGACGTCGCGGACCTCCCGCTGCGCTACGCGGCGTTCTCGCCCTGCTACCGGCGCGAGGCCGGGTCCTACGGCCGGGACACACATGGGATCTGGCGCGTGCACTGGTTCGACAAGGTGGAGATGTTCGTCTTCACCCGGCCGGAGGACGCGGCGGCGGAGCACGAGCGCCTGCTCGAGCGCGAGAAGGACTTCCTCGGGCTGCTCGAGCTGCCCTACCGCGTGATCGACACCGCAGCCGGTGATCTCGGGCTCAGCGCCGCGCGCAAGTACGACATCGAGGCCTGGATCCCGTCCCGCGAGGGGTACGGCGAGCTGACGTCGACGTCGAACTGCACGGACTTCCAGGCCCGCCGGCTCGGCACCCGGATGCGCACCGGGGACGGCACGGCGGCCGTGGCGACGCTCAACGGCACGCTCTGCTCGATGGCTCGCTTCATCGTCGCGGTCCTGGAGAACCACCAGCAGTCCGACGGCTCGGTCCGAGTCCCGGCAGCGCTGCAGCCCTACCTCGGCGGGCTCGACGTGCTGAAGCCCGAGCGCGGCTGACCTCCTCGGTGGCCTCGCCCGACCCGGTCCGGCTCGTCGCGACCGATCTCGACGGCACGATCGTCCGGAGCGACGAGACGATCACCGACCGGACCGTCGCGGCCCTGGACCGGGTCCGGGCGGCGGGCGCGGAGATCGTGATCGTCACCGGCCGACCGCCCCGCTGGCTCCCGTACGTCGCTGATCGCATCGGGCACCGGGGGCTGGCGATCTGCTCGAACGGCGCGCTCGTCTACGACCTCGCCGCGGAGGAGGTGGTCGAGACCTATCCGATCGAGGCGAGCACGGTGCTGGCGCTGGTCGAGCAGCTGCGGGCGGGGATCCCCGGTGCGTCGTTCGCGGTCGAGGACCACGAGGGCATGCGGCACGAGGCGGCGTTCCCGCTGCACTGGGACGCCGGCCAGGCCGCGGTCCGGGCGGTCGAGGCGGCCGGCCTCGTCGGGTCACCGGCGGCGAAGCTGCTGCTTCGGGATGCCAGCGGGGACCCGGATGCGCTGCTCGTACGGGCCAACGACATCGTCGGGCGCCTGGCCGAGCTCACCCATTCGTCGTCGACGGCGATGATCGAGATCAGCGCAGCGGGTGTGACCAAGGCGTCGACGCTGGCCGCGATCTGCCAGCGGCGCTCGATCGACGCGGCGCACGTGCTCGCGTTCGGCGACATGCCGAACGACCTGCCGCTGCTGGCCTGGGCCGGGCAGGCGTACGCCGTCGCGAACGCCCACACGTCTGTGCTCGAGGCGGTGGAACAGCACACCGCGAGCGTCGATGACGACGGGGTGGCGCAGGTGCTCGAGCGACTGTTCCCTGAGCGGCTGAGGCCCTAGAGGTACATCCCGTTGCGCGGGTCCTCGTCGGCCTCGCCGTGCACGTTCGGAGCCGGGCCGGGACCGGACGAGCCCGGGGGGAGTGCCCGGCGCATCTGCTCGAGCTGGGCGCGGGCGGCCATCTGCTGGGCGAACAGCATCGTCTGGATGCCGTGGAACAGGCCTTCGAGCCAGCCCACGAGCTGGGCCTGGGCGATCCGGAGCTCGCTCTCGGTCGGGACGGCGTTCTCGTCGAACGGAAGCGAGAGCCGCTCGAGCTCGGCCACCAGCTCCGGGGAGAGCCCCTGCTCGAGCTCGGCGATCGAGCTGCGGTGGATCTCGCGGAGGCGGACCCGGCTCGCCTCGTCGAGCGGCGCGGACTTCACCTCTTCGAGCAGCTGCTTGATCATGCTGCCGATGCGCATGACCTTGGCCGGCTGCTCCACCATGTCGCTGAGCTGGTGGCCCCCGCGTCCGTCACCGCCTGGGCCGGCCTTTCCCATGCCGTCGGAACTCACGACCACGACCGTGGGCGAGCCCGGCCCCTGGTTCCCGACGTCCTCGTGCGTTCCGCTGTCACGTCCACCGGGCTGGGTCATAGGTCCATCCTGCCCCGAGTGCCGCGCTGCGATGCATCCGCGACCGTCGCACCGGGCAACGGGCAGTCGACGTCGGACCCGTGGTTCTGCCCGCGGTGGCCGCCGGACCCCTCGTCGTCCTCACCGGTCCGGGCCGCGTCCAGCCACGGGCGTACGGCGGCGGCAGCCACTGCCGTAAGCACGGCAGAGCCGGCGGAGAGCCGGAACGCGGCGTTCGAGCCGTACGCGTCGACCAGCAGACCGGCGAGCGCCGCCCCGGCCGTCACCCCGACGGTGAGCGCGGTGATCGACCAGGTCAGACCCTCGGTCAGGGCGCGGCGCGGGACCAGCCGCTCGACCAGGCTCATACCGGTGATCAGCACGGGCGCGATCGCGAGACCGGTGAGGAACACCAACGGGCTCAGGACGGCCACGCTGTCCGCGGCCAGCGGCAGCACGGTGGCGAGACCGAAGATCGTCGCGGCGAGGACGAACCGGTCCGCGAGCGGGCGGCGCCAGCGGCGCGCGCCGTACAGGAGACCGGAGATCAGGCTGCCGGCGGCGTAGCAGGCGAGGACCAGGCCGGCGAGCCCGCGCTGGCCGCGCTCGTCGGCGAACGCCACCACCACGACCTCGACCGAGCCGAACACCGCGCCGGCGCCGAGGAACGTCACGGCGATCGCCACCAGGCCCCGGGTGACCACCTCGCGGCGCGGGACGATGTCGGCGGTCGGGTGCAGCGGCGGCTGCGTGTCGCGCTGGGCGGCGAAGAGGAAGCCACCGCCGACCGCAAAGCACAGCGCGGCGACGAGGCCAGCGGCCGGGTTGACCGCCGTCGCGAGGAACGTCGCGAGCGGCGGCCCGACGACGAAGATCACCTCGTCGAGGACAGACTCGAACGCGAACGCGGTCTGACGCCGGTCGCGATCGGTGATCGCGTGGGTCCACCGGGCCCGCACCATCGACCCGATGCTCGGCAGCGTCCCGCCGGCGAGCACGCCGAGGACGAACCAGGTCCACACCGGCCAGCCCAGCCGGACCGCGGCGATCAGACCGGCCAGCAGCAGGCCGTGGGCGAGGAGCGCGGGCCGAAGCACGCGGGCCTGCCCCAGCCGGTCGACCAGGCGGGCGATCTGCGGCGCGGCCAGCCCTCCGGCGAACGTCACCGTGCCGGCCAGCAAGCCGGCCAGGCCGTACGCGCCCGTGGTGGCCGAGACCATGAGGAGCGTGCCGAGGCCGACCATCGAGATCGGCATCCGGGCCAGGAAACCGGTCGAGGAGAAGGCGGCTGCGCCGCGAGCGTGGAACAGTTCGGAGTAGGTCGAGAGCACGGCAGGCATCCATCGAACGTGTGCGTCGGTCACCGTCAACTGCTGGTGACCGGGCGCGGCCGAGCCGGCCGGGCAACTTCAGCGTACGTGCAGACACCGACGAACGATCAGTTGGCAGGTCAGGGATGAACTACACGCTCGAGCTCGTGTGCGTCCCGGTGCGAGACGTCGACCGGGCGAAGGCGTTCTACGCCGAACAGCTCGGCTTCGTCGTCGATCACGACACGACGGTGAGCGCCGACGCAAGGATCGTGCAGCTCACCCCGCCGGGGTCCGGGTGCTCCATCTGCATCGGCAACGACATGGTCGACATGGAGCCCGGTTCCCTCAAGGGCCTGCAGCTCGTCGTCAACGACGTCGTCGCGGCCCGGGCCGAGCTGGCCAGCCGGGGCGTCGCCGTGAGCGCGGTCCAGGTCTACGGCCGCGACGGCCTCCGGCCGTACGAGGAGGGCGACGAGCTGAACAACGTCGGCTTCTGCTCCTTCGACGACGCTGATGGCAACGGCTGGGTGATCCAGCAGATCACCGCTCGTGCCTGACGCGCGTTCGCCGGTGCGGCGCAGCGCGAGGAGCTCGCCCCGTTGCAGGAGATCGATGCGGCGCCGGCGAGCGCCGAGATCGGCGTTCACGCCGCCATCCGCCTGACCACCGGCAACCGCGAGCGCGTGAACAGCCCGGACACGAGCACCGCGACGAGCGGCACTCCGACGCCGATCACCGCGAGCAAGGGCCACGGGACCATCCAGGGCGCGAGCCCGAAGCCCTCGAGCGCGATCAACGCCACGTACGTGCCGAACCCCACCCCGACGATCGCGCCGAGGACGCCGACGACGCTCGCCTGGGCCATCGCCAGCGACCTGCGCCGACGCGGATCGGCACCGACCGCCGCCAGCGTCGCCAGGTCGGCCCGGCTCTCGGCCCCGGCCAGCCCGACCGCGATCGCGACGCCGGCCACCGTGACGAGCCCGCTGGCCGCGCCGAGCAGGAGGACGTAGAGGCCCGAGCTCGACTCGTACCCGCGCTCGACGTCGGCATAGAGGCCGGCGTCGGCGAGGCCGGCCAGCGCGCGCTCCTCGGCCCCGGCGGACGGAACCGAGCTGGCCGGGATCAGCGTGCCGCCGAGGTCGGCGTCGAGACCGAGGCCGGCGGCCGTCGTCGGTGAGACGAGGGCTGCGCCGATCACGCCGAACACTGGGGTTTGGACCGCGACCGCGACCAGCGTCGCGTGGAAGTCGGCTCCGAACACCTCATCGTCGGGGCCGGCCGTCCCGCCGGCTCCAGTGACGTCCACGTCTGCGACGCTGCCCGGCGGCACGAGCGACGCGTACGTCCCGAGCCGGATCTCACCGTCCTCGAGCATCTGGCGGCCGTTGTCGAACACCAGCGCACCACCGGACTCGTAGGTCTCGAGCTCGTCGACGCTGAGCGCCCGGCCGAGGAGTGCCTCGGCGAGGTCGACGCCGCCGACCACGAGCGCACCGCGGGCGACGCCGGCCTCGCACGCCGTGACGTCCGGGCACACCGCGGCGACGGCCACCTGCTCGAAGTACGTCTCGCCCGCGGGGACGAAGTCCGGCGCCTCCGCGCCGGTCGCGCTCAGGCCGGCGTAGGTGACCGTGACCGGGGCGCCGCCGCCGAGGACCTGGGACGCACTCCGGACCGCGGCGTCGTAGCGCGCCGGGTTGCGGTCGTCGGGCTGGACGAACGTCGCGCCGAGCGGCAGGACGAGCTCGTAGCTGTCGCGGCTGGCGGCGTCGTCGGCGCTGATCACGTAGCCGATCGCCACCGTGCCGGCGACCGCCATGACGACCGCGCAGATCGCCGGCGCGGTCCGATGGCGGTGCCGTCCGGCGTCGCGCAGGGCGAGGCGGGCCACGAGCGGGAACCACCGGGCGAGCCGGCCGACGGCGCCCACGAGCGCCGGAGCCGCGAGGAGCAGCCCGAGCGCCATGGCGGCGAACCCGAGGAGGGACAGCGCGATGTAGAGGCGGGTCGCCGGCGGGTCCATCAGGGGCGCGCCGGCGGTCAGGTCGACACCGGCGAGCGCTCGCTCGTACCGCGCGTCGAGGGCGCGGGCCCGTGCCGCGGCCAGGAACGCCACCGCGGCGCCGGTGGCGAGCAGCGCGATCCCGGCGAGCGGAGCGCGCAGCGGCCGCTTCGGCACCGGCGTGCGCTCGCTCAGCGCGGCCAGGACCGGGACCCGGGACGCGCTCATGGCCGGGACGATCGCGGCCAGCAGCCCGGCGAGGACCCCGAACCCGCCGATCAGGGCCAGGTCCGACGGGACCACGACGAGCCCGGCGAAGGCATGGTCGGCCGAGCGCTCCCACGCTGACCACCCGACCAGCACGGGGACGAACCCGAGGGCGAGGCCGACCAGGCCGCCGAGACCGCCGAGCACGATGCCCTGGGCGAGCACGACCCGGCGGATGTCGCGGCGGTCACCGCCATTCGCGGCCAGGAGCCCCAGCTCGCGGACCTGCCGTCGCGCACCGACCGCGAACGCCGTACCGGCCAGCAGGACCACCTCGAGCAGGCCGAACCCGACCACGAGCCCGATCGCAGCCAGCGTGTCCAGCGAGGCCCCGGTCGCCTGGGCGAGTGCGGTCTGGTACCGGTCCGGGTGGAGGATGCCGTCGCGCGGGAGGAACACGACCCCCTCGGCCGCCAGGCTGCGCCAGAGCGCGCCCGGATCGGCGGTGGCGGGCAGGTCGACCAGCCATCGCGTCGCCGTCCAGGTGAGGTTCTCCGCATTCACCAGGTCAGCGCCGAGGCCAGCCTCGGCGTACACGGTGCGGCAGGCCAGGCAGTCGGCGTCGACGGCGATTCCCGTCACGGTCACGGTGCGCTCCTCGCCCACCTGGAGCGAGTCGCCGAGGGCGAGGCCCAGGTGCGCGGCGAGGGCCTCCGACACGGCCACCTCGTCGGGTGCGGCCGGCGCCTGACCGCTGTCGAGTCCGTACCGCGACGGTGCGAGCCGGCTGTCGAGGGCGTCGACGAGCAACGACGTCTGCACGAGTCGGCCGTCGGACTCGACCGTCGTCAGGTCCTCGCCCGGGAGCCGTGAGAGCGACGTTCCCGGTGGGAGCAGCGCTGACACGTCGACGGCGAGCGGGTCCCGTTCGGCGGTGTCGTCGAGCGGGATCCAACCCCCGCCGCCGTCGGCGTAGAACCGCACGTCCGGTGGCTCGATCGCGCCGCTGCTGGTGACCTGGACGAGCGCGTCGGTAGTTCCGAGGAACCGGTCGGCCCGCTCGTCCGCGGTGAGCTCGCCGGTCCGGGCCAGCACGGCGATCATCGCCATCGCGAGCACGGGCAGCGCGACCAGCGCCGTCACGAGAATGGTCCGTCCGCGGTGTCGCCGCGCGGTCCGCCAGGCCAGCCGGAGCGCGGGCACCCAGGCCCGACCGGGTCGACGCTCGCGCCCGGCCGGTCGCTCGTCGGTCACTGCTCGGCCCCGAGACCGAGCAGGGACTCCACCCGTGCCGGCGGCCCGGTCTCGTCGACGATCACGCCGTCTCGCAGGAAGATCACGCGGTCGGCCCACGCGGCGTGCCGAGCCTCGTGGGTGACGAGCACGCCGCCCGCCCCGGCGTCACACCGCGCCCGGAGCAGTCGGAGGACGGCCTCGCCGGTCGTCGAGTCCAGCGCACCGGTCGGCTCGTCGGCGAGCACGAGCCGGCGGTCGCCGATCAGGGCGCGGGCGATCGCCACGCGTTGCTGCTGACCGCCGGACATGTCCTCGGGGAACCGGTCCGCGAGATCGTGCAGGTCGACCTCGGCCAGGGCGCGGACCGCCTCGCGTCGCGCCCGCCGGGCGCTCATGCCGTCGAGCTCGCGGGGGAGCGCGACGTTCTCCGCCGCCGTCAGGGCCGGGATGAGGTTGAAGTCCTGGAAGACGTACCCGACCTGCCTGCGGCGAACAGCTGCGAGCTCGGACCGGGAGAGGGTTCCGAGGTCGCGGCCCTCGACCAGCACCGCGCCCTCGCTCGGTTCGTCCAGCCCACCGGCCAGGGTGAGCAGCGTCGACTTGCCGGACCCGGACGGACCCATGATGGCGACCAGCTCGCCGGCCCAGACCTGGATCGACACTCCGCGCAGGGCATGGACGGCGTTGGCGCCGCCGCCGTGGACCCGGGTGACCTCGCGCAGCTCGAGCACGAGGTCCGTACCGCTGGTCGTCATCGCCGCACCGGAATCCGATCGGCGGCGGGCTGGCGCGCGCCGGTCCGGGTCGGTGACGGCCGGTCCGCGAACCGGGCGAGGCGGCTCTCGCAGTGGTCGAGCCAGCGGATCTCCGCCTCCGCCTGGAAGACCAGCGAGTCGAGAACCAGGAGCCAGGCCAGGTCGCCGGACTCGTCGGCCCGCACCTTGAGGCGCGTGTAGTCCTGGAGCGTCCGTACGGTCGACGTCCGTTGTGTCCGGACCACGTCGTGAACGTCCACACCGGGCACCGTGAGCGCGAGCGCGAGCTTGATCGCGAGCTCGTCGCGGGGCGGGGCGCCGCGGGCGACCGGCGTGTGGAACCAGCCGGTGACCTCGGCCCGACCAGCCGGGGTGAGTGCGTAGCGCCGGTGCCCGTCGTCGTCGTCACCGCTCTCGACCGGCACGACGAGCCCGTCACGCTCCAGCCGGCCGAGCGTCGTGTACACCTGCCCGATGTTGAGCGGCCAGGTGGCGCCCGTACGCGCCTCGAACTCCGCGCGGAGCTGGTAGCCGTACATCGCGCCGTCCTCGAGCAGGGCGAGGAGACCGTTTCTGATGCTCATGGATACCGAGTATGCACGGCATGCTAGCGGTTGTCCATACCCGGTATGCAGCCGGGATGGACGCGTCCTCGCGAGTCTCAGCGGACCCGGAGCACGACCTTCCCGACGTGCTGGCTCGCTTCGACGACGCGGTGCGCCGCGGCGGCCGCGGTGAGCGGCAGGACCCGGTCGACGACGGGCCGCACGGCTCCGGACTCGACCAGCGGCCAGACGTGCTCGCGTACGGAGGCGACGATGGCTGCCTTCTCCGCCCGCGGCCGGCCACGGAGTGACGTGGCGATCACCGCGCCGCGCTTGGCGAGCAGGGCGCCGATGTCGAGCTCGGCCTTGCTCCCGCCCTGCAACCCGATGATCACGAGCCGTCCGTTCGGGGCGAGCACCTCGATGTTGCGGGCCAGGTACTTGGCGCCCATGTTGTCGAGCACGACGTCGGCGACCAGGCGCTCGCGCCGCATCACCTCGACGAAGTCCTCGTCCTTGTAGTTGATCATCACGTCGGCGCCGAGCTCGCGGCAGCGACCGAGCTTGGCGGCGCTGCCTGCCGTGCAGACCACCCGGGCGCCGGTGTGGTGGGCGAGCTGGATCGCCATCGTTCCGATACCGCTGGCGCCGCCGTGGATCAGGAACGTCTCGCTCGGGCGGAGGCCGCCCACCATGAACACGTTCGACCACACCGTGCACGCGACCTCTGGCAGTGCGGCCGCCGTGACAAGGTCCACGCCCGAAGGCACCGGCAGGAGCTGGCCTACCGGCACGGAGACGAGTTCTGCATAGCCGCCGCCGGCCAGCAGCGCGCACACCTCGTCGCCGATGGTCCAGGCCTCGACCCCGTCGCCGAGCCCGACGATCCGGCCGGAGCACTCGAGACCCGGCCAGGTCGGCTCGCCGGGCGGGGCGTCGTAGCGCCCGATGCGCTGCATCAGGTCGGCCCGGTTGACCGCCGTGGCGGCGACCTCGACCAGCACCTCGCCCTCGCCGGCCACCGGGTCGGGCACCTCGCCCCAGACCAGCTGGTCCGGCCCGCCCGGCTCATTGATGGTGATCGCCTGCATACCCGGACGCTATCTGCGGGCTCCTGCCGCACCTCCCCCGGCCCGAATGACCAGAGATCATCACCGACGACCCAGCGCAGCCGTGCCCTACCCTCGACTGGGCCAGGAGGGCTCGCATAGTGGACGAGTGCGGCGGTCTTGAAAACCGCTGAGGCGGCAACCCCGTCTCCGTGGGTTCGAATCCCACGCCCTCCGCTGATGCCGCTATTCATTGCGCCAGCAGCGCGTCGGCGACGCACGCGTCAACGCTTGATGCGATCCGTCTCGTACGCCCACATCGCGAGC
>Ga0136620_10001459_pt1 | contig 11224 bp, 4 predicted proteins | sample AntDrymUQ4162106_2_FD_104806 | JGI IMG/M metagenome (GOLD analysis project Ga0136620, IMG submission 104806) | Polar desert sand microbial communities from Dry Valleys, Antarctica - metaG UQ416 (21.06) | ecosystem: Environmental > Terrestrial > Soil > Desert | place: Antarctica: Dry Valley... | reverse complement strand
CCCGGTCCCGTGCCAGGGCTCGTGCCCGGCCCGATGCCGGACAGACCGCCCAACAGGTCGCTGTCGCCAGCGCTGCTGAAACCGCCGCCCACCGTCGGAACGTCACCGCGCTGGTAGGCCCGCGCGTAAGACAGCACCAGGTCGACGTAGCTGTCGGAGTGGTTGTAGCGGTACACGGCTGCGCGCAGGTCACTGCGGCGGTCGAGGTCGCCGCCACCACCGCACAGATAGACCCCCGCCCCGACCGCGGCGTCGTCGAGGTCGTGCGGGTCACGCTTGCCGTCGCCGTCGCCGTCCACCGCGACCGCGGACCAGGTGGTCGGGATGAATTGCATCGGGCCGACGGCCCGGTCCCACACGGTGTCGCCATCGAGGCGGCCACCATCGGAGTCCCGGATCGCCGCGACCCCGGGCGACCCGTCCAGCGGCAGCCCGATGATCCGCGGCGTGGATACGCCGTTGCGCCCGACCACCGCGCCTCCGAACCGGCCGTGGTTGGACTCGACCGCTCCGATGCCGGCGAGCAGGGTCCAGCGCAGGTGGCAGCTCGACGCTGCCCGAGCCATCACCTGCTGGGCAGTCATGTACGCACGCAACGCGGCGCTCGGCAGACCGTTGGCGGCGACAGCTGCGGCCGGTACCCGGCGCACGGACTCGCGAACGCGGCTGGTGCCGCTCGCACCCACCAACTGGTCGGCCGCTCGGGTCTCGAGCGGCTCGGCGCCGACGGCAGCCTCGGCCTGCGCGGCCATCGCTTGCATGGTCAGCCGCACCGCCACCTCGGCGTACTGCATCGGGGTGAAGTCGGCCGGCTGAACCGCCTGCGGCGCCGACGGCGTCGGCACGGTGGACGCCGACGCAGCCATCGTCATGCCGGTGACGAGCGCCACCACGCCCGCGAGCATGGACAGCACAGGCCGCCGGCGGCCCTTCCCTGCCCGCTGGGTGCTCGTCACGGTCCCCACTCCTGGCACGCTCGGCCACCGGTGGGGTCGGCTCCACGCACCGGTGCTGTGACCATCCGACGCCGGGTTCCGCCCGCGGTCAAGTCGAAAGCCCATGACAGCTGGGGGATCTCCGGCTGGGTGGACGCCCGATGACGCTCAGTGACCACATGAGTCCCACGCCGTACCGTCGTCCGACGATGGTGTCCGACCTGCTCCAGGACGGCTGGGACCGGCTGGTCTGGGTCCAGCCGGACCCGGGGCCGTGGGTGGTGGTCGCCACCGCGGTCGGCGCCGGGATGCTTGTCGCGACCCCGGCGGCGTGGTCTGTGTCGCGGCACGTGCTGACCCTGGTGCACGAAGGCGCCCACGGCGTCGCGGCGCTGCTGACGGGGCGGCGGCTGGCCGGCATCCGGCTGCACTCGGACACCTCCGGGCTCACGGTGTCCCACGGTCGACCGACCGGAGCCGGAATGGTGGTCACCGCTGTCGCCGGGTACGTCGGGCCTGCGCTGGTCGGGCTCGGTGCCGCCTGGCTGCTGAGCACTGGGCGAGCGGTCGCGGTGCTGTGGGCGCTGCTCGCGTTGCTCGCGCTGCTGCTCGTGCAGATCCGCAACTGGTTCGGGCTCTGGTCGGTGCTGGTCAGCAGCGCGGTCGTGCTGGCCGCGTCCTGGTGGCTGGCGGCCGAGGCGCGTTCGGCCTTCGCATACCTGGTTACGTGGTTCCTGCTGCTGGCGGCGCCGCGGCCGGTGCTCGAGCTGCGGGTCGCGCGACGGCGCCGACGGTCCCGCGACTCCGATGCCGACCAGCTGGCCCGGCTCACCCATCTGCCGGCCGCGCTGTGGATGCTGCTGTTCCTCGCGGTGACGGTCGTCGCCCTGCTGCTCGGCGTCGTGCTGCTGCTGCCGGGAAGTCTTCTCGGCCGAGCCGGCTAGCTCAGGCGGCAAGGCAAGAAGTTGCGGGGTTCTGCAGAGTTCGTAAGCCATGCCCGACGCCAACGGGCCGTGTGTCACTGAGTGTTGACGGTGATCTCGGCGATGCCGACCAGGAGACCGGCCTTGACCGCGTTGGTCTTGAACGTGTCGTTCAGGAGCGGCGCGGCGTCAGGCGAGATCATCACCTTGGCCCCCTCGAGGATCGCCTGGGTGCCCTGCGTCTGCAGCGGCTTCAGGGTCCGACCGTCGAGCTGGAACAGGTAGGCGGACTCCGCCGCAACCTCGCCGTTGACCAGCACGTCGCCGTACACACGGGAGACGCCTGGGTCGACGTTGAGGTTGACCAGCTGGACCTCGGTCGGGCCAGCCGTCAGCGACAGGCCCGAGCTCACGTGCTGGAGCTGGCCGATGACGTACGGCGAAACCGTACCCGGCTCAAACACCGTCACGTTGCCACCGGTGATCGGGAACGACAGCTCGTTGCCCTGTAGCGCGGCATCGCCAATCGTGCCCGGGGTCAGCTTCAGCGCGGTCAGCGCGTCCGTGAAACCCTTGTCGAGCGTGATCGCGGTCTGCTGCCCCGTGAGCGCCTCGATGCTGGCGACCGGTGCAGGCGGCGACTGCGAGCTCGACGCCTGGCTGTTGCTGTTGTTGACGGATGCGCCTCCGTCGTTGTCCTCGCCACACGCGGCGAGCGCAAAGATCATTAGGCCGGAAGCCGCGAGCGCAGCAAGCGACTTGCGGTTGAAAGATGACTGCATGGTGTGGTTCTCCCGTTGTTGGAAAAGGATGGGGCGCTTGGGCCACCCCATGACCGTCGTTCGACGCCGGCCCCGCAACGGATTGGGATTTAGGCTCGGCCTGTCCAGCCGTTCACTGTCAAGGTCAGCGGCGCAGGCCGCTCGCGCGCACGATCGGACGGCTGACTGCCGCGCGGACCGCATCCTCGGTCCCGATCACGCGGACGCGAGCCTCCGCCCTGGTGATCGCGGTGTAGAAGAGCTCGCGGGTCAGCACCGGCGAGTCCGCGCTCGGCAGCAGCAGCGTGACCTGCTCGAACTGGCTCCCCTGCGCGCGGTGCACCGTCATCGCATGCACCGTCTGCACTGACGACAGCCGGTGCGGACTGACCAGCCACGGCTCCTTGCCCCGGGTGAACGCGACCGACGGACCACGCTCGCCGCCGTCGATCACGACGCCAGTGTCACCGTTGAACACCTCGACCTCGTAGTCGTTGGTGGTCACCAACAGCGGGCGCCCGATGTACCACTCCCCGTCTCTGGCCGGTCGACCGAGCGCGTCGGCGGTCCATCGCTCGACCTGGTCGCTCCACCGCTCGACGCCGAACGGCCCGCGCCGGTGCGCGCACAGCAGCCGGTGTCGGTTGAGCCGCGACACCGCGAGGTCCGCATCTCCCATCCGGGCGGCGGCGCTGAGCTCGCGCGCGGCGTCGACGACGTCGGTACGAAGTCCACCGAGCCCATGGGCTACGTGCTCGTCGGCGGTTTCGACGAACGACACCTCGGCCGCCTGCTCAGAGCGGAGGATGTCGAGCACCCGGTCCGCGCGCGCGTCCTGGACGGCGGCGGCCAGCTCGCCGATCTCCGGTCCGTACCGGTACGGGTTGGTCAGGTGCACGACCCCGCGTCGCAGCGACTCGTCGTCTGCTGAGTCCATGTCCGCCCCGGCCAGGTCGCGCAGGAGCGGCGGGATCTCGCTCCCGGCCGGCGTCGGCCGTTCCACCAGGTCACCGAGCACGGCGCCGGCCTCGACCGACGCGAGCTGGTTCGGGTCGCCTACGAGCACCAGCCGGGCATCCGGTCGCATCGCCTCGAGCAGCCGGGCCATCAACGTCAGCGACACCATCGAGGTCTCGTCCACCACCACGACGTCGTACGGCAGCCGGTTCTCCCGGTCGTGCCGGAACCGGCTCCGGCTGTCGAATCGTCGACCGAGCAGGCGGTGCAGCGTCTTGGCCTCGCTGCCGACCGCCTCCTCGAGCCGGGCCGCGGCCTTGCCGGTCGGGGCGGCGAGCGCGACCCGCGGCTCACCCCGCTGCCCATCCCGCTGGCTGCGGATCAGCTCGAGCACCTTGTCCACGGTGAACGTCTTTCCCGTGCCCGGCCCACCGGCGATCACCGTCATCGCGCGCAGCGCGCTCATCGCCGCCGCGAGGCGTTGCCGGTCGGGTGCCGGTGTCGAGAACTGGCGCGCCAGCGCCTCTTTCAGCGCGGTCGGATCGGAAGGTGCGAACAACCGGGTGGACCGGGCATCGAGCTCGCGGCGCACGATCTGCTCCTGCCGCCAGTAGCGGTCGAGGTAGAGCAGGTCGTCGACCAGGCGGAGCGGCCGCCCGGTCACGTCGTCTTCCCCGACTGCCACCAACGGACTGCCGGCACAGGCCGCGAGCCAGCCCACGGGCTCGGGCCAGTCCGGCTGTCGGTCACCGTCTGGGTCGAGCGCCTCCTCCGGCTCGACCGTACGGCTCACCGTCGAGAGCGCCACGCAGACCGACCCGTGCCGGACCGCACGCACCGCCAGCCCGGCGGCGAGCAGCACCCGCTCGTCGGTCTCTTCGCCCAGTCGCCCCAGCCGCATCGCGACGTGCACGTCCGCGACGGCCAGCACGCCGGCCCCGTTGAAGTCACGAAGCAGCCCGGCCGCGCCCAGTGCCAGCCGCGCGTCGTACGGGTCGGCGTCGCCGCGAGCGCGCGTCCTTCCCGTGCTCATGCCGTGGACCCGCCTGCCAGCAGCCGGGAAAGCTCCTCCACCAGCCCGGCCGGCGGCTGCCAGCCGAACACCCCGCACGGGACACCGTCGACCGCCGGGGTGTCCGGACCGCACATGCCACGCAGGAAGAGGTACAGCCCGCCCCCCAGGTGCACGTCGGGGTCATACCCGGGCTGCCGCCAGCGCAGGTAGCGGTGCAGGCCGACCAGATAGAGGAGCAGCTGCAGGGGGTAGTGGGCGGCCAGCATCGCGTCGGCCAGCGCCGCCGGCCGGTAGTGCCAGGCCGAGAGGGTGCCGGCCTCCACGCCACTGCCCAGCCAGTTCGTCTTGTAGTCGACGACCAGGTATCGCGGCCGGCCGCCGACGTCGAGGCGCAGCACGAGGTCGATGCCACCGACGAGGTATCCGCGCAGCGACCGGTCGTCGAGCTCGTCCAGGAGGGCGGGGTAGGGCGCGAACGGGTCATCGGGCGACAGTCGCTCGCGCAGCAGCGCGGCGATCGCCCGTACGGAGGGCGCGTGGCCTGCCCTCTCGGCGGCGGGAGCGTCGCCACCGACCAGCGGCAGCTCGAAGTCCAGCTCGGCCAGCCGGTCCTTCGCGGCCACGTCGCGCAGCCGCCGGCCACCGGCAAACGGACCCATTGGTGTCTCCAGCACCGGCAGCAGCGCGGCGCCGAGCGCCTCCGGCCCGTACGCCACGGTCGACCAACGGGACAGCACGTCCCGGCTGCGCTCGACCAGCTCGGCGCCGAGATCTGGCGCACCGTTGTCGACCTGCTCGAGCACGGAGTGGACCACGATGCCGAACGAGGTCCCGCCGGGCAGGTCGGCCATCGGCGACCGCATGCTCCGCATGCTCTCCTCCAGCAGGTCGACCGCCGGCACGTCGGCGAGCCCACCCTGGTCCGGCTCGTCGTCGAGGATCCGCCCCTCCGCTTCGCTCGCGATCGAGGGCTCGTGTGCCGCCTCGTAGGCGGCGGCGGTCAGCGCCGTGTAGGAGACCCGTCGCCAGGCGCGGTCCAGCGAGCGGTCGAAGGTGGCCGCCGAGAGTTCGCTGGCCGCGACTGCGGGCGGGTGCCAGCGGCCCACCACGTCGGGAAGCGGCTCGACCGACTCCACCACCAGCTGGCCGCCGGAGTCGTGCGAGATCTCGGTCAGCCGCTGCACGGCCCGGTCGTCACTCAGCACCGGCACCCTGTCGTCGGGCTGCTCCCCCGGCTCGTGGCCACCGAAGAGCAGGCGGTGCAGCGGGGCGGAGGCTGTGTTCTGTGGCGACGCCGCCCACCAGGTCACCACCTGGCACTGCGCGCGGGTCAGCGCTACGTAGGCCTCGCGCAGGTCCTCGCCCGCCTCTTCCGCGGCATGCGCCTCCCGGTACGCCTCGAAGTCGTCGCCGCGGTCGCCCGCGACGTACAGGCTGCGGGTGCCGTCCTCGGTATGGAACCGCGGAACGTCAGCGGGCACCGGGCGCCTGTCCCAGGCGAACGGCACGTAGGTGATCGGGAACTCCAGTCCCTTGCTCCGATGGACGGTCACCACCTGCACGGCGTCCGCATCGGACTCGAGCCGTCGACTGCGCTCGTCGGCGGCATCGGGTCTGGCCTGCTGGATCTGCCGGTTCAGCCACTCCACCAGTGCGCCGGAGCCGACATGCTCGACGGTGACGGCTGCGTGCAGCGACTCGGCGATGTGCCGCAGGTCGGTCAGCAGGCGTTCGCCATCGGTGCGGGCGAGCAGCCGAGCCGACACGTCCGCGTCTTGTGTCACGGCTTCGAGCAGCGCGGGCACTCCTCGACTGCGGAGCACATGGGCCCAGCCGCTCAGCATCGGTCCCAGCTCGTCCATGGCGTCGTCACCCGCGGCGGCGACCCGGGCGGCGTCCCAACCGACGAGCTGGGTCAGCGCCGCCGCCTTCGCGGTCAGGGAGTGGTTGGGCCGGTCCAGAGCGCGCAGCAGCACCAGCCACTGCAGGGCCATCGGCGTGCTGAAGACGCTCACCGTCCCGCTGAGCACCGCCGGGACACCGGTCGCGATCAGCGCTGCGTGCACCATCGCCGCCTGCAGGTTCGTGCCGACGAGCACCGCGATGTCGCCCGGGCGGACCGGCCCCTCCTCCCGGCCGTCGAGCTTCAGCCGTGCACCGCCGGTCAGCATCTCGACGATGTCGCGAGCCAGGTCGGCCGCGACCAGCTCCCGGATCACCCTGACTCCTGCGTTGCGCGTGCGACCGCCGCTGGACAGCTGACGTGTCACCACCCGCACCCGAACCGTGCCGGGCCTGTCCGTCACCAGGCGGCTGCCCTGATGCTCGGCCTCGACCGGTCCCGCCACGATCCTCGGGTGCCCGAGCGCTGCCTGTCCGAAGACGTGGTCGAGGCCGGCGACGAGGCCGGCATCGGAGCGCCAGTTGCGCGCGAGCGTCCCCTCGGAGCCCGCCTGCTCTCGTGCCGCGAGGTACGTCGTGACGTCGCCGCCACGGAAGGCGTAGATCGACTGCTTGGGGTCACCGATGAGCACGAGCGTCACGTGCTCGTGGAAGAGCGTCTCCAGGATCGCCCACTGCACCGGGTCGGTGTCCTGGAACTCGTCGACCATCACCACCCGATAACGGGAGCGGATCCGCGCCCGCGCCATCTCGCCAGTGACCGGATCGGTGAGCGACCGCTGCAGGCGAGCCAGCAGGTCGTCGAAGTCCCGCAGCCCGCGCCGACGCTTGCGTGCCGACACCTCGGCGCGCACGTCTGTCGCGAACCGCCTCAGCTCGTCGCCGGCCGCGGCCGCCGGCTCCAGCTCGGCGTGTGCGTCGCCGACGACCAGTCGGGCGAGCTTCAGCATGGCTTCGTACGGCAGCAGCGCCGGCGCTGGTCCCGGCTCGTCCCAGCGGCGGACGTACAGGTCCTCGACCACCTCGACGACGATGTCGTCGATGTTCTCGACGAACGTGCCCCCGGGATCGTCGTCTGCGGCGATGCCGAGTCCGGTCAGCATGTGCTGGCAGAACGCATGCGTGGTGTCGATCGTGGCGGCGTCGAAGTCGGCCAGCGCCACCGCGATGCGCTGCCGGCGCAGCGCCACCTCGTCGCTGGTCCCGTCGGCGAGCAGTCGGACCAGGCTGTCGCCCGAGTCACGGGCCGACCCAGGATCGGCGAGCGCCTGCTCGACACCGACCAGCCGCTCTCGTACCCGCTCGCGCAGCTCCCGGGTGGCGGCTCGGCCGAAGGTGACCAGCAGCAGCTCGTTAAGCTGGGCCTGCCCTTCCGCGACGTAGCGGACGGCTAGAGCGGCGATCGTGAACGTCTTGCCGGTGCCGGCGCTGGCCTCGAGCACGGTCGTGCCTTCGGGCAGCCGACCGCACACGTCGAACGGCGCGGCCGTCACGACAGCTGCTCCAGAGTGAGAAGCGGCTGCCACACCGCCTGTGCCAGCGCCCCGAACCAGGTGGGATCGTCGACGGTCGGTCCGGCGGGCACCGGGGTGGTCGGCTTCGCGAGCAGCACGCCGAAGTCGGGCGCCTCACCCCAGACCACTCGGTGGTGCCGGTCGGCCGCATCACCGAACCGCTCGCCCCACTTCTTCCTGGCGGTCTCCAGCGCTTGGTTGGCGGTCTTGTCGTGCTGCCGCGCCTGCGCGTAGGCACAGGACGAGTTCGCGACCAGAGGCAGCGGTTGCCGCATCGCATGCCGGTACAGCGTCACCAGCTCGTCGAGGAGCGCCGCTGCCTGCTCTGCCGACGGGGCAGTGAGCTCGGACCGGGCAGGCACCCCCTGTCCACGTCCGATCGTCACCACCCGCCAGGGTCGATCCGGGTACGTCGTGGCGAGGATCAGGAGCTGTGCCCAGGCGCGCAGCCGAGGCTTCGGACCGAGCCGGGAGAAGCCGGTACGGCGCACGGTGTCGCCGTGCACTCCGGTGACGGTGCCGCGCACGGTGCTACCGCTCGGCAGTGGTGCCGCGACGTCAATGGCGGTTGGGTCCCCCACCAGCCCTCGTGCTCCCGCGTCGGCGATCCGCTCGGCCTCCTCCGCGACCTCGCTCAGCAGCAGCTCGCCGAGCTCCCCCGGCGGCAGCTCTCCTCGCCGCCGCTCGGCATCTCGTACGACGTCGGCAGCCACCCCGGCGAGCCGCGCACTGACCCACCTGTCGCCCACCCGCCAGCGGTCGAGGGGTTCCAGGTGGGTGCTCAGCGCGTCGAGGACGTCGCTCTCCTCGTCGCGGACCGCGACCCCCAGCCGCTTGCGCAAGAAGTGCTGCACCGGATGGCCGAGGAACCTGACCAGGTCGTCGAGCTCGATGTCGCCGGTTGCCGCTCCCGGCGCGTCCAAGACTCGCTCGAGGAACGGGCGGGCGTCCTGCCGCGGCCCGACGGCGCCCTGAGCCCCTGCCAGCGCGGCGTGGTCGAAGCTGAACGGCTCGTCGGCGGCGAAGTTGCGTGGGTCGAACGGTTGCAGCGGGTGGTGGGTGACGACCCGGTCCCGGGCTCGCTCGCCGTCCTGCTGCTCGACCGTCGCGGCGACGACGTCCAGCAGCTCACCGAGCGGGACTGCCGGCGGCATGGGCAGGTTCGTGCGCTCGTCCGCGCCGGTGTAGAGGACGACCAGGTGCTCCTGCGCGGCCAGGATGGCGTCGAGCAGGAGCTGGCGGTCCTCGCTGCGCCGATCCCGCTCGCCGACCAGCGGGTCGCGCGCGAGCACGTCGTCGCCGTCTGTCCCGGCGCTGCGGGGAAACACCCCGTCGTCGAGACCGAGCAGGCAGACCACCCGGTGCGGCACAGACCGCATCGGGACCATCGAGCACATCGTGAGGTTGCCGGTGCGGAAGCCGGCCCGGGTCGGGCGGCCGCGCAACCGGTCGGCGAGCAGCGCGCGGATGTCGGCGAGCCGCAACGTCGTCCGGGCCGCCACGTCGCCTGCGGTCGCCACCTCGGTGAGCTCCCGCCGGGCCTGGGTGAGCTGCCATCCGTCGCGGTCGGCGACCGAGGTGAGCGCGTCGAGCGAGCTGGTCAACCCGTCGAGCCAGGAACCCAGCGGCTGGTCGCCCCGGAGCCGGTCGAGCGCCTTGGTCAGTCGGTCGACCAGCTCGGCCACCCGGCCGGCCAGGTCGATGTCGGTGCTGTCCACGTCGTCCAGCGGCAGCGCGGACCCGAGCCAGCCCGGCTCGTCCTCGGACATTGCCGCACCGAGCAGGATCCGGTCCAGGCCGGCCCGCCACGTGTTCTGCGCGACCCCGTCCAGCCCGTACGGCGCCCGGTGCGCGGCATCGAGCCCCCAGCGCACTCCCGATGTACTCACCCAGTCGCGCACCCGGTCGAGATCCTCGTCGTCGAAGCGGAACCGGCGGCGGACCGGTTGCAGCCCGGCCAGGCCGAGCACCTCCGACGCGGTCACCCGCCCGTCGGCGAGCTCCAGCAACCGCGACACGACCGCGAGCAACGGGTTGGTCTGGCGCAGCGAGCGGTCCGCGAGCCGGACCCGCAACCGGTGGCCGGGGTGCGCCGGCTGGCCGCCTGGCTCCGCGCCGTCGCCCAGGCCGAACGTCGCCGAGATCAACGGCGCGTACGACTCGATGTCCGGGCACATCACCAGCACGTCGCGCGGCTCGAGCGTCTGGTCGGCCTGCAGCAGCCCGAGCAGGACCTCCCGAAGCACCTCCACCTGACGGGTCCGCCCGTGGCACGCATGCACCTGCAGGCTGTGGTCGTTGGCGTCCAGCGCTGCCGGCTCGGGCGCAATGTCGGTGCGTAGCGCATCCTGCAGCCGGTGCAGCAAGCTGACGTCCGGGGGGTCGTCGCGCGGATGGTGCTGATCGGTGGCGAGCGACGCCCAGCCGGAGAGCGCCAGCTGCATCTCCCGGGCGTCTCGTCCGAGCGAGGCCAGCAGCCGGTGCGCGGGTAGGCCAGCCGTCGGGTCCTCCCGGCGCCGCTGCCGTCCTTGCGGTGCGCTCGTTCGCACCTTGTCCCAGAGCGCCGCCGATGGGTGTGGCAGCCACAGGTGTACGTCGCGGTGCTCTGCCAGCGCCTCCAGCACGGTGACCTGCTCGGTGCTGAGCCGAGTGGGTCCGAACAGCGACAGCCGCGCGGGCAGGTCGGCGAGGGCTGGGTCCGCGCGCAACGCCGCGCACGCCTCGTCGTGGCGCTCGGCCGGTCCCGGCGTGCCGATAGCTGTGCGGAGCCGGCGCCAGAGCTCGACCTGCCAGCGCAGGTCGTCGGGCAGCTCCCCGCCGGCGCCGTCGGTGTCGTCACCGGCGACCCAGTCGCGCAGCATCGCGGGTCGCTGCTGCGCGTACGAGGAGTAGAGCCCGGCGAGGTGCTGGGCGGTGACGAAGCGCCGGTCGGACTGGGTCGGGGCGGCACCGGTTCGAGACAGGTGCCGGGCCAGCGGCGCGCACCACTCCTCGCCGACGCAGCCGTCAATCACCTCGATCAGCGTCCACACCGAGTGCTCGCCCCACGGGTCGCAGGCCGGGTCGACGTCGCTGGCGGCGGCCAGCGCAGCTGCCACCAGCACGCTCGGGAACGGGAACTCGACGTTCGCGCACGCCCCGTCGCGGCCGAGGGCTCCGTTGCCGGTGCCGAGGTGGTGCGAGAGCTGCTGGACGAGCCAGCGCTCGACGCCGCGTG
>Ga0136620_10001457_pt1 | contig 11237 bp, 11 predicted proteins | sample AntDrymUQ4162106_2_FD_104806 | JGI IMG/M metagenome (GOLD analysis project Ga0136620, IMG submission 104806) | Polar desert sand microbial communities from Dry Valleys, Antarctica - metaG UQ416 (21.06) | ecosystem: Environmental > Terrestrial > Soil > Desert | place: Antarctica: Dry Valley... | reverse complement strand
CCGCATGGGAATGCACGCGCGCCGGCGTCGACGTTCTACCGATCAACCCATGCGATCCATGGAAGAGGCCGGCCAACTACCCCAGCGTTTGGACGGCACCGGCAGTCACCGGGCTCGGCCAGGAGAGCACCGCGTACTTCGGCATCGCCACGGGCATCGTCTTCTTCGCCTCGGTGCTGTTGCTGATCGGCCGCGTGTCCGGCCGAGCCGTTCTCCTCTATCTCCTCGTGCTCTGCTCGCCGGCGATCATGCTCGGAGTCGAGCGCGGCAATGCCGACCTTCTCCTGTTTGCGATCGTCGTACTCGCGGTCTTCCTGCTCGCGCGCGCGCGCGCACTCGCGCACGGGCTGCTTCTGCTGGCCGCGATCCTGAAGCTCTTCCCGCTCTTTGCGTGGGGGTTGCTGCTGCGGCAGCCGCGGCGCTGGGTCCTCGCGGGCGGAGGCGCGCTTCTGCTTGCTTTCACGGCCTATGCGCTCGTGATCCTCGATCAGATTCGCGCGATCCGAGCCGCGGTGCCGCAGGAAGTCCAGTCCTCGTACGGTGCCGCGGTGGGAGTCGAGGCGTTTCAGCAATTCGTCTCACAGCACGGGGTCACGCCGCTCTATCCGCTCACGCACCCAGCGGCCGAGACGGCGGGACAGGTGGGAGTGGTTGCGGCCGGCCTGCTGGTCGGGCTTTGGCTCGCGCGGCGATGGAATTCGCGAGACGGAGCCGTGTCTGAGCGCGATCTGGCCGCGTTCTGGGCCGGCGCGGGCATCTTCTGCGGCACATTCGCCCTGTTCCAGAATTACGACTACCGGCTCGCGTTCCTGCTCCTGTGCCTTCCGCAACTCCTTCGCTGGTCGCACGAGCGCCGTCCGCAAGTGCCCCGTTCCAGCTGGGCCCTAGCGGCAATCGTCGCCTCGGTCTGGCTCGTCGCGCGCGCACCGATCTTCCCGCTCGGCCTGGGCGACCTCTGGGTCGAGGTCACGAACTGGTTCCCGTTCGAGGAGCTCGTCAACTGGCTCGTGTTCGCGTACCTGGCTGCCGCGCTGATCGTGACGCGCCCGCGCAGGAGTCGGCCTACCGCGACGCAGTGAGCTGGTACTCAGGTCCCCGCAGCGCTTGCAGCGCGCGGTCGAGACTCGTCTCGGCGCCCCGAATCCGTACGGCGGCGCGGTTGTAGGCGACTCCGTCGGAGCGCTTCGCGGCCCGCGCGAGCGCAAGGTAGCCGGCAGACGCGCTCTCGAGCGGAACTCCTCATGGGCACTCGACCCGGTCGGTGCAGACGGACGCCGGGGAGAACCCGGCGTCCTGAGGCGGCACGCGAGCAGCTGTCGAGGATGCCGGGGGAGGGACTCGAACCCTCACGCCCCGCGATGGGACACCCGATTTTAAGTCGGGCGCGTATGACCGATTTCGCCACCCCGGCCTTCCGCCACAATCCTAGAGGCCGCGCGCCGGGGGAACCCCCGTCCTGAGCGCACCGCGAGCTATGCCTACCTACCTAGAGCCCGGGTGCGAGCGCGTCCTCCGGGAACCGCTCCGGCCCCTGGAAGGCGTACTCGTCCTTGAACGCCTCGAACGCCTCATCGTCGAAGCGCGAACAGGTCGCCAGGATCCCCTGTCCCCGCTCGGTCGAAGCGCCGGACGCATCGACGTCGGCGTTCCACGCCGTGAGCGCGATCTTGCCGCCCAGCCCAGGCAGCGGTGCGATCACGATTCCGTTCGGGTTCCTCCGATACCACTCCACGATCTCGTTCACGGTTGCCTCAGTGATCTGCCGGCCGTACTGGATCACGACCCCGCCGTGCTCGAGGTTGTGTACGAGCCGGAACTGCTCGACCGGCTCGCTGTAAACGTCGAACGGCGCAGGCTGAGGATTGTGCGGCCCGGTCGTCGGCGGAAATGAGTTGTACTTGAAGTTCTTTGGGAGTTGCTGCACGTGGTTTCGACCCTGGCCGACGAACGTCGTGAGCGTGCACCCGGCCTCGTCGAGCACGGTGGCTGCGGTCCCGCCGCCGTTTCCGCCAAATGCGTACAGGCCGATGACCGCGGCCAAACCGATGAAGCCGAGTGCGGCCGCGCTGAGAGCGATCAGCCAGGCACGACGGTCGCGCGGCTCGTCGGCCCGGGATCGCGCCCGCGGGGCCTGAACCGGGCGTCGGGGCGGAGGTGGAGTGCGCGGTTTCCTGGCCACGGCGCGGCGATGCTATCAGCGGCCATTGCGGGCGAGGCTCGGGCGAAAGTTCGCTAACAGCGAGGTTTTCGTCACGTCCTGGGCTTGACCTCTTCAGGCGCAGCGGTTTAGAGTGCCTGAGCCAGATCCGATGGACCTTCGGGTTCGCCGGATCTGGCGTTTTCATGGTCCGATCGAGTAACCGATTCGAGGAGGATGTGATGGGACTACTCGACAAGCTGCTCGGCCGCAGCAAGCAGGCGGCCGGCGATCTGATTGACAGGCCAGAGTTGCGCCGCGAGGGCGTGCATCAGGAGGGCGAAGGCGTCGCGGAGGAGCGCGCCGGCGAGCTCGAGGAGCGGGCTCAAGCCGAGCGCGAGCGGGCCGCAGAGCACCGCGCCGAGCGCACCGACTGAGCCGAAGCCCGGGGGCGGGCGCACTCGCCGCCGGTTCGTTGCCGTCCGACACGGGCCCTATCGTTTGTAGGCTCGATGGTTACTCTCGTTCTCACCCTGCTAGGCAGTGCGGTAGTCGGCGCGCTCATCCTCTGGCTCGCGCGTGTCCTTCGATCGGAGCTCGGCGGACTGCGCGCCGAGAGCGGGGCGCAGCTGACCGAGCGGAACGCTGACGTCGATCGCCGCCTGCACGCTCTCGTCGAGACGATGGATCGCCGGCTGAGCGAGCTCGACACGAAGGTCGACCGCCGGCTCGAGAGCGCCTCGCGAACGACGAGCCAGATCCACGAGCGGCTCGGCAAGGTCGACGAGGCAACAGCGCAGATGCTGGATCGAGCGAAGGACCTCGCTCGGCTCGAGCAGGCGCTGCGACCGCCCAAGGCTCGCGGCGGCTTCGGCGAGCTCCTGCTTGCCAACCTCCTCCGCGACCGCCTCCCGCACCATTCTTTCGAGCTGCAATATGGCTTCGCAGGCGGGGAGCGGGTCGACGCCGTGATTCGGGTCGAGAAGCTCGTCCCAGTCGATGCCAAGTTCCCGCTCGACAACTTTCAGCGCGGCATTGAGGCACAGGAAGAGAGCGAGCGCACGCTGTACGAGAAGGCGTTCGCCCGCGACGTCAAGGGGCACATCGACGCGATCGCCGAGAAGTACATCCGGCCGGCCGAGAACACGTACGACTTCGCGCTCATGTACCTCCCCGCCGAGGCCGTCTACTACGAGCTCGTCTGTGGCAAGACAGGGGCGCTCTACACGTACGCGCTCGAGAAGCGCGTCTTTCCGGTCTCGCCAACCACGTTCAACGCATACCTGCAGGTGATCGCGCTCGGCCTCAAGGGGCTTCAGATCGAGCAGCATGCCCACGAGGTGATGGCGTACTGCGCGCAGCTGCAAAAGGACTTCGGTCGCTTCAAGGAGGACTTCGATCTCGTCGGCACGCACCTTGGACGGGCACAGTCGAAGTTCGCAGACGCGGAGCGCCGGCTCGACCGCTTCGAGGGCAAGCTCGAGCGAGCGAGTGAGCACGAGCAGGTCGAAGCCGCTCCCGCCGAGCTGCTTCCGCGCGCACTCGACGCCGCCTGAGGCCTCAGCCGCGCTCGATTGGCAGGCCGCGGTTGGACCAATCGCTCCACGAGCCCGAGTAAAGCTTTGCGTCAGCGCGCTCCGCCAGGGCAAGCGCGTGAAGATTGACGCAGGAGGTGATTCCCGACCCGCAGTAGACGACGATCTCCCCCGCGGCGAGGATCTCGTCCGGCACCGAAGCCCGCGCCGCGCTGTAGGGCCAGTTCACGGCGCCGGGAATCCGTCCAGCGACGGGGTCGATTGGCTCGACGTCGCCTCGGTACCGCTCGGGCGCACGCGCGTCGACGATCATGAGGCCGTCCTCGTCGAGACGAGCGGCGAGCTCGTCGGCGTCGATCGTGTCCCCAATTCTCGGGCGCGGCTCGAACAGAGCCGGCTCGATCGTCTCTTCGCCTCGACCGAACGGGCCGCTCCAGGCCGCGAGTCCGCCCTCGAGCACGGCTGCCTGGTCATGACCGAAGTGACGGAGCAGCCACCACAGGCGCGCCGCCCCGCCGCCCGTTCCCTGGTCGTAGCCAATCACGAACACTCCCGCGCCGATACCCGCGCGCGAGGCTGAGGCGGCGAAGCGATCCGCGCTCGGGAGCGGGTGCCGCCCGGCGTCCTTGACGGAAAGGTCGGCGAGCTCGCCCTCGACGTCCAGGACCGACGCGCCCGGGATGTGCGCGGACAGGTAGAGCTCGCGCCCCCGCTCCGGCCTCGTGAGCTCCCAGCCGCAATCGACGAACTGATAGCGCACTCGGGTCCTAGGCACCGCTTGCGGTGCCGCCGTCAGGATCGAGTGTCAGTACCGCAGCAGAGCGCCGATTCCCTCGACGGGATCGAGATCGCGCCGATCGCCCAACGCGAGGACGGTGCCGCCGTGTGCGAGTGTCTGATGGACGGCGACGTCGATCGCCGCGTCATGCGGCTCCATCCGGGTGCCGTCGAGCGGGCAGTTGCCGGCAGCAACGGCGGCCCGTCCGCAGGCAGGGCACTGCCACGCCTGGCGGTCGGCGCTCTCCTGGAACACGAGCAGCTCGACTCGCCCGTCGGAGGCCGCCTCGAGCGTCGTCTCCCAGCCGGACGCTGCACGTCCGCGCCGACCGGCTTCCTCACGCCAGCGGTCGAGCGTCGCGTCGGCACGCGTCGTCTGCCACTGCTCGAGGAGCGGTGTGGCGAGCTCGAGCAGATCGGCCGGGCGCGCGTGCGCCTCTGCCTGGGTCCAGCCCGCGAGCAGCGATCGGGTCTCCTGGGCGAGCAGCTCTCCGAACTCACCGCGCATCGCCTCGGCGCAGACAATCACCACCGGCTCGCGTCTCGCGCGCACCTGACGGTTCAAGCTCTCCGCAACGGTGCGCATGTGCTCGGCGGCGAGGCTGTCGATGTGCCGCTGGAAGCGCGCCTGCGACCGCCCACCCTGATCGTGCCGGCCGGGCTGCTCCTCGAACAGGTCCTCGATCTCGTGCAGACGCCCCTCCGCCAGCCCGTACAGCTGCCCCTGCTCGCGGCTGACAACGGCCACCAGCGCACCCTCGCCCTTGCCCACAAGCGGCACGAGTGGAGCAAGGTAGAAATCGCCGCCGACCCGGATCTGGTCCGGGACCGGGTACGCGAGCGCGAGCGGCCGCCAGAGGTTGTCGAGCCCGGCCACGAAGAGTGCTAGTCCGCGGGCGCCGTCCCGATTGAACTCCTCCTCGACGAAGGCGCGGATCCGATTGAAGTCCGCTTTCAGCCCCTGCCGCTGGTCGTGCGTGTGCTCGCCTCGATTGGCCCCACCGCTCTTCTCGCCTTCGGCAAGCAGCGAGTGCACTCGAGTGGCGGCGTCACCGATGGTGGGCGTCACGCTCGGATCGAGACCGAGGTAGAAGCTGATTGCGCAGCCCTTCTCCGTCCGAAAGCCGGCCAGCTCGCGAAGGCGCTCCCAGTTGACCGTTGCGGCTATGCCGAGCCTCTCGTCGCCACCGGCGGCGGATTCTAGTGCGTTGCCCACGAGCGTTGCAGCAGGTCGTGTCTACGCGTGCGCCCCGCCTGACCGGCGGCGCCCGCGCACGTCCGCCGATGAGGCGAGCGAACGAGCGGACGAACGCGCGCGCGCCGGTCACGGTCGGCATCCGGGAGGCCGTGACCGCGCACCTGCTCGCAACCGGTTCTCCGCCACCGTCTCGACGGCCGTTCGAGTCTCGGTCACCGTCTCGAGCACCGGTGTGACGAGCGTTCCGAGCGTCTCCGTCACCGTCTCGAGGACGGGGGTGACGGCTGACTCGACCGTCGCCACCGTCTCGGTCACGGTCTCGACCACCGGCGTGACGACCTCGCTCGCCTCGGTCACCGCCTCGACGACGGGCGTGACGACCGGTTCAAGCGTTTCGGTAACCGTCTCCATGATCGGGGTGACGACCGGCTCGATCGTTTCGGTCACGAGCTCGAGGACGGGGGTGACGACCGGCTCGAGCGCCTCCGTCACCGTCTCGACGGGCGGGACGACCGGTTCGATCGCCTCGACAACGGCGGTAGCGATCGGTTCAACGGCCGACTCAGCCGTACGCACCGTCTCGGTCACGGTCTCGAGGGCGGGGGTAATGACCGGTTCGACCGTCGACGCGAGCGCGGGCGAACCGAGCGCGAGTGGCGGTGCCTGTGGTGCCGGAGGAGCGCTCGCGCCGGCGAGCGTCGAGGTGGTCGTGGCGACCACCGGCGTGACGGCGTCGGTGGCTGTCTCGGTGACCTCCGCGGTGCCGGCATCCGGTGCCGACGGGACGGGCGCGGACGACTCCGGCGCTGGCGTGAGCGCCGGAGCTGCTGTGAGCGGCGGCGGGGACGGCGGCTCGGAGCCCGAATCGAGTGCGGGAACGGTCGGCGCCGGTGGTGCGGTCGTGGCCGGTGGGGTCGTCGCCGCACGCGGAGCACCGGTCGGCGCAGCGGTCGGCGGGCCGGCGACGGCCGCGCTCGCAGGGTCTGCGGTCGTCGCCTCAGGCGCTGCCGCTGTCGCCGTCACGGGCGGGCTTGCCGGCGGCGGCGGTGCGGGAGCGACCGGGGCGGTGCTCGCGCCCGAATCGGGAACGGGGGCGGCGACACCGGCGTCGTCGGGGCAGTGGCGGGCGGGCTTGCCGGCGGCGTCGGGATACCCGGAGGTGTTCCCGGAGGATCGGCGGCGAGCGCGCTGCCGAGACAGTCGGAGGGATGCGGACATACAGTTGGGGGGATCCAGATCGTGCAATCGGGCACGGTATGGGGCGATCAGGCGGAGCTTGCGCCGCAACCCGCAATTTCAACTGGGCTCCGCTCCAGACGACTCTTTGCCCTTATCTCTGCCGCATAGGGAACGGCCAGCCGCCCGGTTTCGTTTAATCCAGTAGAGGAACCCGACTTCAGGAGGATCTGTGAGCGACGTTCGTGACGTGATCATCATCGGCGGCGGGCCGGCCGGGTACACGGCTGCCCTCTACGCGGCGCGGGCCAATCTCCGGCCGCTCGTGATCGAAGGGTTCCAGTGGGGCGGCCAGCTGATGATCACAAGCGACGTCGAGAACTACCCCGGTTACGTCGAGGGCGTGCTTGGACCGGAAATGATGCAGCAGTTTCGCGCGCAGGCTGAGCGGTTTGGCGCCGAGTACGTGACCGACGACGTTACGCGGGTCGACTTCTCGGAGCGCCCGCTGCGCGTCTTCGTCGGCGACGACGAGTATCGAAGCGAGACCGTGATTGTCGCCACCGGCGCGAGCGCGCGCCAGCTCGGTCTGGAGTCGGAATCCGCCCTCCACGGTCGCGGTGTCACGTACTGCGCCGTCTGCGACGCGGCGTTCTACCGCGACAAGGAGGTCGTCGTAGTCGGCGGCGGCGACTCTGCGATGGAAGAGGCGATCTTCACGACGAAGTTCGCGAGCAGGGTGACGATCGTCCACCGGCGAAGCGACTTCCGGGCGTCACGAATCATGGTCGACCGCGCGGAGGCAAACGAGCGGATCGAGTTCCTCACGCCTTACACGGTCGAAGAGGTACTGGGCGTGAGCGAGGGGCGAATGACGGGGCTCCGGTTGCGGAACCTCGACTCCGGCGAGACGAGCGAGCTTCGCGCCGACGGCCTCTTCGTTGCGATCGGGCACGATCCGACCACGGGCCTCTTCCTCGATCAGCTCGATCACGACGCGGGCGGCTACCTGATTACGAAGCCCGGCTCGACGGCGTCGAACGTCAGCGGCGTATTCGTCGCCGGTGACGTGCAGGATCACGTCTACCGCCAGGCCGTCACCGCGGCCGGATCGGGGTGCATGGCCGCCCTCGACGCCGAGCGCTTCCTCGCCGCGCGGGAGGGTCACGAGATGAGCGCGGCGACCGCGCCGCGGGCTGAGGCCGTCGCTCCCGAAGCCGCGTAACCGTCCGAACCGGCTTGCCCTATTTCATCTGTCCGAACTGTAAGCAGCGGTCGCTCGACGACGATCGACTCGAGGGCCTCACGCACCAGCCGATCGCCTGCGCCAGCTGCGGCTTCGGCTTTCTCTTCGAGCTGATGGACGATTACTACCCGGCCCCGAACACCGGCTTTCTCGTCTGCGACCAGTCGCGGCGCGTGATCGCCTCCGGTCGCGGCGTCTTCGAGCTCACCGGGTATCAGGAGTCGGACGTCCTCGGGCACGATCTCGTCGATGTGCTCGGACTCTCGGGCTTCGAGGCCGACCGCAATCCGGCTCAGCTCGCGCTCGACTGGGGTGTCCGCCGACTGGACGAGCGGCTCGAGCTGCGTACGCGCGCAGGGCTGGAGAAGCCGGTCACGGCCGACTTCTTCCCGGCCTACGACACCGACGGCGGCCTGCTCGTCGCGCTCGCCCCGCGCTAGGCGCCGCCTGCGGTGCCGGCTTCAGGACGGGCGGGCTCGGCCCGCTCGTCCGTCTGCAACGACCGGTCGAGCGAAAGGACTCTTCAAACCCACGCTCATAGAAGCGGCCGCCTACCCGACCAGCGTCCGCGCCGCCTCGTTGTTGCCGTTGACGTCGACGGCGCGGTACGAGAGCGTCGTTCCTGTGGCGACCGTCAGAGGCACCGTGAAGCGGACGTACGGTGCGCTTCCGAGCCGGTACTCGATGCCGGCAAGGTCGGCATCGGCCGAGGCAAGGGTTACGCTCGTGCCGCCGGCGACCGGCGTGGAGCTCGCGGTCGACGTCGGAGCGAGATTGTCCGTGAAGTCGAAGGTCGCGCTCCAGCTGATCCGGGCGAGCTTCGTCTGGCCGGCCACCGACGGATGAAAGTAGTCGCGAGTCGTCACGTCGCTGCGGACGAAATCCGTGCCGAAGACTGCGCCGGCGTCGAAGCGACAGTGGACATAGACGGCACATACGTCCTTGAGCTGGGTGTTGTAGTCGACGTTGCGCTGCTGGACACGGGCGCGCCGGGCGACGTCGCCGGGCGCGAAGGAGCTCGGGTTCGCGAGCATCGACTGGCAGATGCCGAACGTCGTCCAGACCAGGCGGGCGGTGAAGCTCGTGCGGTAGATGTCCCAGAGCCGGTAGACGTCGGGGACGCTCGCCACGAAGATGCGCGCGTCGGGCAGCCCGCTCGACAGCCGCTGGATCGCCGTCTCGAATTGCGCCCGGAACGTCACGACCGGCGTCATCGCGCCCTCGCTGGACGCGCACACGTCGTTCGCTCCCATCAGGATCGTCACGTATTCCGCTCCCTGCGACACTGCGAGCGCAGCCTGGCCGTCGAGGTCGCCCATGTCGGCGCCGGTGACCGCGTTGTTGAAGTTGCGACCGGCAATGAGCGGATTCGCCGCCAGAATTCGCCTGTAGTGGCTGTTGACGGTGGTGCTCGACCCGGTCGACCAAGAGTTGCTCGGCGCGTCGATATACGGCAGAAATCCGGTGTTGAAGGCGCGGGTGATCGAGTTCCCGGTCGAGGCGATCGAGCGCGGGTAACCGGCCAGGGCGCTTGGGACGGCGACCAGGGCGGCCGTGACGGCGACAAACAGGCGAAGCTTCATCGTTCCTCCTCTGACGGCGACGGACCACTCTAAACCCGGCTCGCAGGACAGAGCTCGGTGAGCACGCATGCCTCACAGCGCGGCGCGCGGGCGATGCACACACGGCGCCCGTGCCAGATCAGGAGGTGCGGGAAGCGTCCCCAGTCGTCTCGCGGCACCAGCCTGATCAGATCGCGCTCGATCCTGACGGGCTCCTCCTGGCGCGACAGGCCGAGTCGCTGCGAGAGCCGGCGAACGTGGGTGTCGACGACGATTCCCTGTGCGTCCCCGAGCTCGGCGGCAACAACGTTCGCGGTCTTCCGAGCAACCCCGGGGAGGCGCACGAGCTCGTCGATCCCGCGCGGCACCTTCCCGTCGAACACCTCGAGGAGCATCTGCATCGTGCCGCGGAGCGATCGGGCCTTCTGGCGGAAGAAGCCCGTCGCGAAGATGTCCTGCTCCAGTTCCTCGGGCGGAACGGCCAGGTAATCCTCGGGGAGCCGGTACTTCTGGAACAGGCGCTCGGTGACGCGATTGACGTTCACGTCGGTCGTCTGTGCGGACAGCATCACCGACACCAGCAGTTCGAGCTCCGTCCGAAAGCGAAGCGCGATCACGGCGTCGGGGTGCTCTGCCGCCAGCCGGTCGATGATCGGCACGATCCGGTTCCGCCTCGGACCCACCCGACGGCGCGCCTCGGCGACGAAGCTACGCGCCAACCTGGCTCTCGAAGTACGCCGAGACCTCCGCCGGATCGGGCGGCTCGCGCAGCCAGCCGGCATGGTCGTCCGCCCCCGGGTAAGCGGTCGCTTCGATTGCCGAAGCGGCGGCCGCGACGTCGTAGTCGGTCCGACGCAGCTCGACGTCGGGCCCGATCAGCGCCCAGAAAGCGCCCGGACGGCCCTCATACGGCATGCCCACGCTGCCCGCGTTGACGACGCGCCGGCCGGCCACCCGGCGATCGAACTGAACGTGCGTATGTCCGCCAACCACGACCGTTGCCTCGACCTCCGCCAGCGCGGCCGCGAAGCGATTGTCCGGACTCACGCGCGTGAGAATCTCCTCGTTACTCCGGGGCGAGCCGTGACAGAAGAGCACGCGGCCGAGCCCGTCGACGTCGGCCTCCGCCGTCAGCGGCCAGTCGAAGCCCCCGTCGGCGTTACCGCGGACGAACCTCGCGCGGTCGCGGAGCTCGACGAGACGGTCGACACACCCGTCGCCGAATGGCCCCGCGACGTCGCCGCAACAGACGACGAGCTCGACGCCGATGCCCTCGATTTCGGCAAGCACGGCCTCCAGCGCGGGCAGATTCCCGTGGATGTCCGCAATCGCCGCAACGCGCATGCTCAGGCCACCCGCATGCTCAGGCCACTCCCCAGGCACTGCTTGCGGTGCCGCCATCAGGATTGCGGGCTTTGCCCGCGATCCGTCTGAGCTGACCGGTCGACACGCGGGCCCTCAGCCGATCACGCGGCCAGGCACCGCTTGCGGTGCCGCCATCAGGATTGCGGGCTTTGCCCGCGATCCGTCTGAACTGACCGGTCGACACGCGGGCCCTCAGCCGATCACGCGACCACGCACCGCTCCCAGTGCCGCCATCCGGACT
>Ga0136620_10001455_pt1 | contig 11240 bp, 11 predicted proteins | sample AntDrymUQ4162106_2_FD_104806 | JGI IMG/M metagenome (GOLD analysis project Ga0136620, IMG submission 104806) | Polar desert sand microbial communities from Dry Valleys, Antarctica - metaG UQ416 (21.06) | ecosystem: Environmental > Terrestrial > Soil > Desert | place: Antarctica: Dry Valley... | reverse complement strand
GGCTGCGTTGTTCAAAGGAGTGGGAGATGTCGCTGGTGAGGCATCCGCGCGCCTTGCGCTAGGTCTTGCTCTCTATCAGTCGGCTAACTACGCCGAAGCCCGCGAGGAGTGCCAGCAGGCCCTCGCGGTGTACCGGCGAGCGAACTTTCCATCCCACGAGGCGAAGCTGCTCTCGAATCTCGGAGTTGCTTACTGGCGAGCCCACGATCTCGACGGGGCCCTGGAGCACTTTCAGGAATCGCTGGCGAAAGCCCGTCACGTCGGAGCTAGGACTGTTGAGGGCATTGCCCTCTCGAATCTCGCAATGGTGTGGCAGTCGAAAGGTGATCTGGACGAGGCCCGCCGGTACATCGAGCAAGGGTTGACCGTGAATCGCGAGATCGGAAGCCCATATGCGATTGCTCGCACCTTGAGGTTTTTGGCTTCGATCCTCCTCGGCCAGGGTGACTATCCAGGGTCGCGAGCCGCTGATGAGGAGGCCCTGGAAATTGATCGGAGGACCGGCGATCGTCAAGACGAGAGCTTTCGGCTGGCCTATCTCGGCCGCCTAGCCCGCCGTTTGGGCGAGCACGAGAAATCTTCATCCCTATATGGCGACGCATTGGCACTTTGCCGGGAAATAGGCGATCGCGACGTCGAGGCGCTGTGTTTGCGTGGCCTTACTGCTCTGCACCTCGATCTGGGTGAGCCAGCCAAGGCAGTCGAATTGGCAAATCAAGCTCTCGACCTCTCGAAGCAGCTTGGGGATCACGAAGGCCAGGCTTTAGCTGCGCTCCTCGCCGGCCATGCTCAGATCGCGCTCGACGAGATCGACGGTGCAGAACGTGCGTACCTGTACGCCGCTGACCTTGACATCCCCTCCGTCGCGCCAAGCACCGCCGCAGGTCTCGCCCATGTCGCGGTTCGCCGTGGTGATTACCAAAAGGCTGCAGCACTGATTGAACCGATCGTGAATCGGTTGCTCTCCCGCGACACCTCGGGAATGGAGGAGATCTTCCGCCTCTACATGACCGCTAGGGGCGTCCTCGAGGTCACCGAGGACGAACGAGGCTCAGAATTGGTGCGGGTTGGGCGGCAAACGCTGGCCGACTACGCAGCACGCATTCCGGATGAAGCAACTTGCAAGTCATTCCTCGAGAACGTGGTGATCAACCGTCTGCTGATGTCCTAGCGGGCGCGATCTCAACGCGAGCGGTCATTAACCTTTTAGCCCCCCATGGAGCTTTTCTCGACCGTTGCTGACGCCCTCGACCGGATCGGGGAGGTTTCGACAACCGCGGAGCTGGACCTGCTCGACAGCCAGATCCTCGGCCGCAACAGCCCGATCGGGGCGATTAGGCGCCAACTGGGTCAACTCCCCGTGGAGGATCGTCCGACAGCAGGAGCGCGCCTCAACGAGGCCGTGGAACAAATCAACGCGGCCCTCACTGCGCGCCGGTCCCAACTGGCAAGCTCAGAGGCCGATCGACTACTCGCCTCCGACGCAGTCGATGTCACCGCCGAGGTCTGGACCCTGCGACCAGGGAACGAGCATCTCCTTCAACGAACAGTGGACGAGGTGTGTGACATCTTTGTGGGGTTGGGGTATCGGGTCGCGGAAGGACCGGAGGCCGAACTCGCTTGGTACAACTTCGACGCGCTCAACACTCCGCCCCATCATCCTGCTCGAGCGGAATCCGACACCCTTTACGTCGAGTTCGGCAACCCGGCTGACGAGGTTTTGCTCCGAACGCAGACCTCGCCGATGCAGGTTCGCTATATGGAGAAGCACGAACCGCCGGTCTATGTCCTCGTGCCCGGCAAGACCTTCCGCTCGGATGCGATTGACGCCACCCACCTTCCTGTCTTCCACCAGATCGAAGGCCTGGCAGTCGACGAAAACATCAAGTTCTCTGACCTAAAAGGAACTCTTGCTCATTTCGCGCGCGAGTTCTTCGGACCCAAACAAAGGATCCGACTGAGACCGCATTTCTTCCCCTTCACCGAACCGTCGGCCGAACTGGATGTGTCATGTTTCGTTTGTGACGGCACCGGGTGCAAGCTCTGTGGTGAAAGCGGCTGGCTCGAGATGGCGGGCTGTGGCATGGTCGATCCGAATGTGCTCGACATTTCCGGATACGACTCGCGACAAGTCAGCGGCTTTGCGTTCGGGATGGGCACGGAGCGTTTAGCGATGGTGCGCCACGGCATCGCCGACATCAGGGTTTTTATCGAGAACGACTTGCGGGTGCTGAGGCAGTTTCGATGAAAGTCTCCTTGAGGTGGCTGGCCGATTTCATCGACCTGCCCGACACCGATCCATCAGTGGTTGAACACGCCCTCACCTGGCTTGGGATGAAGGTGGAGTCGGTCCAGCATCTGCGTCCGCAGTGGACCGAGGTCAGGGTGGCAAAGGTGGAAGAAATTCGGCCTCATCCCAACGCCGACAAGGTTCGGCTCTGTTCGGTTACGACAGGAGGCTCGCCCATCGATGTGGTTTGCGGCGCCTGGAATTTCGAAGCGGGGGCGATGGTTGCCTTCGCCCAGCCCGGTGCAACATTGGCCGGGGGTCTCGAGATCGGTTCTCGCGACATAAGGGGAGTTCTATCGAGTGGGATGATCTGTTCAGAGCGGGAGCTCGGCCTTGGTGACGAGCATGCCGGGATCTTGGTGCTGGATTCGTCGATACCCCTCGGCGTTCCCCTCGAGGAAGTGATCGAGCTTCCCGATACCGTTTTCGAGCTCGAGATCACATCCAATCGCCCTGATCTGATGTCGATGGTGGGCGTTGCCCGAGAGCTCGCCGCCTACTACCAGATCCCCTACCGCGTACCCCCAAGCGAGGTCAAGAGCAGCGACATCACCCTGAAGACCAGCGTTCGCATCGAGGATCCCGAGGGATGCTTTCGCTTTGTAGCCCGCGAGCTGCGCGGCATCAAAGTTGGTCCGTCGCCACTCTGGATGCGAACCCGACTCAGGGCTGGCGGCGTTCGTCCCATCTCCAACATCGTCGATGTCACCAACTACGTGATGATCGAGCTGGGACAGCCCCTCCACGTCTTCGATGGCGATCGCCTTACCGACGATGCGATCGTTGTCCGTCGCGCCCGGACCGGGGAAAACCTGGTCACCCTGGACGGGGTACAACGGGAGCTAACGGCCGAGGACCTGGTTGTGGCCGATTCGGAAAAGGCGAGCGGGCTCGCCGGCACCATGGGCGGTCTCGAATCGGAGGTGTCTGCAACCACGACCAACGTGGTTATCGAGGCGGCGAGCTGGGACCCGCCGACAGTAGGCCGGATGAGCCGCCGGCATGGTCTCCGCAGTGAGGCGTCCTCCCGTTTCGAGCGGGGAGTGGATCCCAATCTGCCACCGACGGCCGCCGCCCGCGCCAACCGGTTGATGATGGAGCTAGCCGGGGGAGAGTCACCTCTTGCGTATATCGATGTCGTTACCAAATCGTTTACCCCCGTAACCATCTCCCTGCCGTTGATCGACGTCTACCGGATATTGGGAGAGGTCATTCCCCCAGACGAGATCTCGCCATTGCTTTCCCGATTCGAACTCACCAATGAGGGAACGGATCCCCTCATCGTGTCAGTTCCCACCTTTCGGCGGGACCTCGAGCGCCCGGCCGATCTGGTCGAAGAAGTGGCACGACTCTTCGGGTACGACCGGTTCCCCGAGACGCTTCCGACTGGTCCCGCCGGTGGCTACACCTCTGAGCAGAAGAGACATCGGATTCTTCGTCGGGCCTTGACCGGGGCCGGCCTGTTTCAAGCGGTCAACCTCTCCTTCGCCACCCCATCGGAGCTCGAGGCGTTTGCACCTTCAACCGAAGGTCACGGTTCGATCCGGGTGGCAAATCCTCTCAACGACGAGATGGCCGTCCTCCGTACTTCGCTTTTGCCCGGTCTCTTGCGATCACTCCGCTACAACCAAACGCGAGGCAACCCCTCTCTGGGCCTCTTTGAGCTCGGCCAGGTCTTCTTCGACCGGCCATCTCCAGAAGATCCCCGTATCCCCGCCCAGCCGATGCGGCTGGGGCTGGCAATGATCGGAGAGCTGGGACCGGTCGAGCTCGACGGTCAGAGTCGCGGGGTCGACGTGTTTACGGCGACGGCGGTCTGGAGATCGATCGCCGAGGCACTCGACCTCCGAGACTGGGAACTGACTGCGAGCCACCCAGCCGGTTTCCACCCGGGCCGGGCGCTGGCAGTGACGCTGGCAGATGCTCTGATTGGTCAGCTGGGCGAGCTTCACCCCGAGATCGCGGCACATTTTCAGCTCGAGGAAAGGGTCGCGATCGGAGAACTCGACCTGGCTCCGCTGCTGCAAGGAACTGACCGGTGGGGGCTGGTTGAGCCAAGCGTCTACCCGGCCGTCGACTTCGACCTGGCCTTTATCGTCCCAAGCGAGATGACAGCAATCCAACTGCTGACCACAACCGAGTCCGCTTCGGAGCTGGTGGAAAGCGTGCGTTTGTTTGATCAGTACCTCGGGGTCGATCAAGGTCACAAATCCTTGGCCTATCACTACAGATTGCGAGCCCCGGACCGAACCTTGGTTGCCGAGGAGATTAACGAGGTTCGCGAGCTCCTGATCGAAGCCGCCAAGGGGCTAGGTGCAAAGTTAAGGGCATGAAGCACTTGCTCCGCATTGGCGATCTCACCCCCGATGAGCTGGGTGACTTGGTCGACCTCGCCTCATTGGTGCGCTCGGACCCGGCGGCCTATGCCGGGGCACTCACCGGACGCTCGATCGGGCTCTTCTTCATGAAACAGTCGGTCCGCACTTGGGTCTCGACGGATGTGGCGGCGATCCAGCTCGGGATTCATCCAGTGGTGATCCGCAACGAACAGGTGGGGATGGGGAGTCGAGAAAGTCCTGAGGATGTCGGCCGGGTCCTCGAGCGCTATCTCGATCTGCTCGGGATGCGCGTCTTTGCTCATACCGACCTCGAGCGCGTCACAGGCGCGGTCAATGTCCCCGTGATCAACTTGCTTTCGGACGACGAGCATCCGTGTCAGGCCATCGCCGATCTCCAAACGATCGCCGACCACTTCGGCCGTCTGGAAGGCATCGAGCTCGCTTACATAGGGGACGGCAACAACACCGCTGCCTCCTTGATCGGCGCGGTGACCCGAACCGGTGGGAACGTACGAGTGGCGTCACCGCTCGGCTTTGAGCCAAGTGAGCAAATCTTGAAAAGCGCCCGCGAGTTCGGCGAGGTTGCGGTCACCACAAATCCCCAGGAGGCGGTGTCAGGCGCCGACGTCGTATACACCGATGTGTGGACGTCGATGGGCCAGGAAGCCGAAGCGGCCGACCGGAGGACGCAATTCGCAGCTTTTCAGGTGAATCACGGCCTATTCGAGCTTGCCAGCCCCGAAGGGATATTCCTTCACTGCCTCCCGGCGCATCGCGGCGAAGAGGTAACCGACGAGGTGATGGAGCATCCTCGCTCACTGGTATTCGAGCAGGCCGAGAACCGGCTCCACAGCTTCAAGGCGATCCTGCTGACAGCATTGGGGTGAATACCAAAGGCTCTCGGCAACGCGGCGATCGGACAGCGCTCGCAAGCGCTGTCCGATCTGCTGCCCCAACGGGATCTACCTAGTGGTGAAGTAGATGTCGGTCGAGCCCTCGGCAGTACCGCCAATTCGGGTCGAGCCGAAGTAGAGAGTGGTTCCGTTCCAAGAGAGCGATGGCCGCGTTTCGCTCGCAATGCTGTTCACAGCCGGCCCGAGGTTCATCGGTTCCGACCACACATCTCGAGTTGTTGCTCGAGTCGATGCGTAGATGTCATTGCCGCCAATCGTCCCGGTGCGATTGCTGAAGAAGAAGACCTCCAGACCGTCGCGCCGCAGGTTGGGCTGGCCATCGGCGAACTCGGTGTTGACGCCGGGAACCAGCACCGCCGGGGCGTAGCTGCGTCCTGAGGCCACGCTCGAGTAGAGATCGCTCTCTCCGGTGACCAGGCCGGTGTCGGCGCCATCGAATCCACCACTGCGATTGCTGGAGAAGTAGAGCACTCCAATGTCGCTGCTCCCGGTCGGGAAGGGACTGGCCTCGTTGCCGGCGCTGTTGACATTGCATCCCACGTTCTGCACCGGGGCGAATCCCCCCGACGCCAGCAGGCGAGTCGCATAGATGTCATCCCCACCACAACCTCCAGCGCGATTGCTCACGAAAAAGAAGTGGTGTAGATCCTGATGGAGCGTGGGGCAAAAGTCATTGTCGGCGGAGTTGACCGGTGCCCCAACGTTCACGGGTGCGCCCCAAGGGTCGAAACCCGCGACCTGGTGGAGACCCAGACGTCAATCCCTCCGAGCCCGCCGGGACGATCAGAAGCCATATAGAAGCTCTTTCCATCCCGAGAGATGAACGGACATCCATCGAGGAACGCCGTGTTGAACTCAGGATGGGCACTTCCGTTGTCCTCCACCCTGAGCGCATCCGACCAAGTCCCGTAAGCCAGCGCAACCGCACTCGGTGCCAGCAAGAGTGCAACTGCCAGAACGATGAACAGATACCTTCGCTTGTCCATAAACGACCCTCCTTCGGGGGTTCTCGAGCCACCTGCTCCGGACATACTTCAGGGAGTTGTCCGCCAAGCTCCGACCCTGACAGGCCGTCGAAACTGGCCTAGCCGAAGTTGCGGCAATGGTCGGCATGCCGTCGCTCGGCGACGCGAGAATCGCTGTCATGGAATATCGGGCTCTGGGCCCCGTAAGGCGCTTGGTTGCACCAGAATTCCTGTACGAGCTGGCCGACCGGGCGGCCCCGCGACTACTTGGGTGGCACCTGGAGAGCCGCGTCGACGGGATGCTGTCCAAGTTGGCGCTGACCGAGGTCGAGGCCTACCGGTTCGATGATCCCGCCAGTCACTCCTTTGGCGGACCGCGGGGACGCAACGTGGTCATGTTCGATCGACCTGGGCTCCTTTACGTGTATCGGTCGTACGGGCTGCATTGGTGCGCCAACGTCGTGTGCGGGAAGGTGGGGGAGGGGTCTGCGATCCTCCTTCGCGCCGGGACGGTGATTGCAGGTGAAGAGACGATGATCAGCCGACGAGGCAGATCCGCCAACCTGACCACAGGCCCGGGCAACCTCTGTCAGGCCCTCGGACTGACCGGGCTGCACAACAAGATCGATCTCTTCGACCCGCGCTCACCCGTGCGGCTGCTCCCGGGGAAGCCGCCGTCGTCGATTCGCATCACGCCGCGGATCGGCATATCCAAGGCAATCGACAAGCCATGGCGGTTCCTCGCGGTCGAGCCTGGTTAAGTGGTGGCCCATGTCCATATCCGTCCTGATCGACCAGATGGAAACGATGCTTTCCGCGATGGACGTCGGTGATCCCCTCAGGCTTTTCCATGGCACCTACACGCGAACGACGAAAGCCGTCGCGTCGGAGATCGCCCGAGGCGGTTTCGCCGACAATGAGTGGGCGGAGCGCTGGACGTGGCCTTTGCGGACCTCTATATCGACGCGCTCCGGATATGGCAGGCGGGGGAGCGTCCCTCGTATCCATGGCAAGTCGCATTGGGTGCGTGCCGGGGACCGCACCTCCCACTGCTTCGTTACGTCTTGCTGGGGATGAATGCGCACATCAATTTCGATTTGCCCCAAGCTTTGCTAGCGGTGATCAGCACCGAGGAGTTCGATGATCCGGCGGTGCTGACATTGCGAAACGCCGACCACGTTCATATCGACGCGATCCTTGCCTCGCGCGTTGCCGCCGAGGACGGAGAGCTGAGAAGGCCGAGTTGCCAGGCGATCGCACCTTGTTGGACGTTTTGCTGACTCCATTCAATCGTCTTGGCACCAAACGCTTCCTGCGCGAAGCCCGGACGAAGGTTTGGCTCAATGCCCGCAGGCTCAACGCCGCTCCAATGCAAGGCCAAGAGAGCTTTGCGGCCACACTTGCGGAGCTTGAGACGCGCTCAGCGGAACGGGTCAACGATCTCCGCAAACCGGGTCAAGTTCTCCTCGAGCTCAGTCGCAAAGGGTTCGGAGTCGTCCTGAGATAAACCTGAGATCGTGGTCTATCACCGCTCGACCCAGGTGAAAAATCCGATCAGGTTCCCGTCAAGGTCAGTCGCGCTGAACTCGCGGGTGCCGAAGTCTGTGTCCTCGACGCCCTCCTTTGACGCTGAGTGGAGAACGTCTGCACGCCGGAGCTCCTCGTAGAGCTCGTCAACCCCCATTGCGCTGTCCAGGCGTACGCGGAAGCTCGCGGTTCCGGCGATGAAGGACTCAGCGCCCGTGCAGACGGGGTTTTCCGGGTCGATCTTCCTGCGCCAGCCTTCGTCGCCGGCCTCCCAGAGGTGCACGACGGCATCGTCGCGGCTCATCGCTGCGAAGCCGCCGTCGTGGTGCATTGCCTCGAACCCGAGTCGGTCGCGGTAGAAGGCCACCGCGGCCGCCACATCGCGGACCGGCATGGCCGGAATCGTTTGGTCGAGCCTCATCGAGTCAGCATCCTGAAGATACGAGCGTACCCAGGTGCCACCTTGCCCTAGCCTCGTCGGATCCATGGCGTCTGTCGAACGTGCACGTCTTCTCGGTCGCACTGACGTTGTCACGCCCATCGAAGACTTCAACGAGCGCTTGGCTGAAGGCCGCCAGTTGCGGATCAAGCTCGGGCTCGATCCCACGGCGCCTGCTGTCACATTGGGGTGGGCAGTAGTCCTCCGAAAGCTGAGAGACTTTCAAGAGCAGGGCCACGTCGCGGTTCTGATTGTCGGCGATTTCACGGCCCAGGTTGGCGATCCTTCCGCTCGCAACGAAACTCGCAAGCGCCTCACCGCGGAGGAAGTGCGTGGCTACGCCTCTCAGGTTCTCTCACAATTCGAAAAGGTGCTGCTCCCCGAACCACTCGAGATTCGGTACAACTCGGAATGGCTTGCTTCCTTGGACATGGCCGAGATTCTCAACCTGACCTCGGTGGCCACGGTCGCCCAGCTCCTCGAAAGAAGCGACTTCGCCAAGCGCTTCGAGGCAAAGAGCCCCATCTCGGTGATGGAGTTTCTCTACCCGTTGTTGCAGGGGTATGACTCGGTGGCAGTCGAAGCCGACGTGGAACTAGGAGGATCGGACCAGCTCTGGAACTTGATGATGGGCCGGGTGGTGCAGGAACGGTATGGCCAGAGGCCGCAGGTGGCGATGACGATGCCGCTCTTGGTTGGGACCGATGGTGTTCAGAAAATGTCGCAGTCGCTCGGCAATTACATCGGGGTCGATGAGCCAGCAGCCGAGATATTCGGCAAGGTGATGTCGCTTCGTGATGAAGCGATGCCAGCTTGGTTCCGGCTAGCGACCGAACTGTCGGAACAAGAAATCGAGGATGCCAAAGCGCTCCATCCTCGAGCGGCCAAAGCTGTTCTGGCGCGCGTGATCACGGCCCTGTACACCAGCGAGAGCGAAGCCGATGCGGCCGCTGCCGAGTTCGACCGGGTGTTTCGCCAGGGCGAGGAGCCGACGGACATTGAGGAGTTCCCCCTCCCGGTGGAGGATCCGATCAACGTTGCGACGTTGTTGCGTGCCGCCGGAGTAGTCGACAGCGCCAAGGAGGCCCGCCGACTTCTCGCTCAAGGTGCGATCTCCACGGACGAGCGGCGGCTCACCGAGGAGTGGGTAGCGCGCAGTTTGCTCGCTAATCGCGTGCTGAAGATAGGGAAGCGTCGATACCTTCGACTAGTCGCCAATTAGCTCTCCTAGCCGCCGTAATGATCAAGTAACGGGTCCGCGATATGTCTGAGCCATGGAACAACGCTCACCCCTTACAGGTTTGGTGCGGGTCGGCGGGATGGCCCTGATCGTCGGGGGCTTGCTCGATGTCGTAGCCACGCTCCTGCACCCCTCCCAAGAAACCCCGGTCACAATCCTCGAGACGGAAGCGAGGTTGGTCGCATCCCACGCGGTTTGGATCCTCGCCTATCTCCTCATCTTGCTCGGCCTGCCGGCGCTTTACGCTGGTGCCAGACATCAACTCGGTCGGCTCGGAGCGATCAGCTTTCTAACGGCATTCACCGGCACTGCTCTGCTCGCGATTTCCAGCCAATTCGGTTTTATCGCTCCGGTCCTCGCCGCGGAGGCACCCGCCACCCTCGATGCCATCATCCTCTACTCGCCCGTCGTCGTGTTCAACGGGCTAGCGGCGATCAGCTTCATGGCCGGCTACGTGATGTTGGGAACATCCATCGCCAAATCGCGAATCTTCGACCGCAGGTCGGGAATCCTGATCGCAGTCGGAGCACCGCTCCACTTGGTGGGGTTCGGCGTGGCTCAACTCGGCTCGCCGTCGTTGTGGTTTATCGCCGTTCTTGGCGGCGTCGCGTTTGGCACAGGGCTCGCCTGGTGCGGAGCTCGAATGCGGTCAGCGGAGAGCTTCGACGCTCCGTTGCCAGTGGCAACGGAATAGGCTCCCGCAGTTCTCGGTTCTGTTATAGTTCTTCCTCCACTGCCGCACTCGCGGCCGTGGGTATCGCTGCCGAGGTTGCTATCGAGTGTGGGACTCCACACTCGGGCTACCCGGCCCAATCAATCAGATTGGCGAAGCCAGGGCTTGCCATAGTTGCACGCCCCGGCGAGGAGTGAGGGCTCCTTGACAACTAAACAGTGTGTCAAAAGACAGCAAACGTAGACCCTCCGCTTCGACTCAGGTCGAGGGGGAGCGGTGTACACAATCGTATGAGCTCCCGGGTCGATCGCAAGGTCACTAAATCCCGGGAACAAACAGGGGCTCCGGATCTCAAACCCCCGGAGTTCCCTAAGTACAAACTCAACCTGACAGGAATTGCGGCGAGCCCGAGTCGATCGATTTGAGGCAAGCCAAAACGAATGTACGTTGGAGAGTTTGATCCTGGCTCAGGACGAACGCTGGCGGCGTGCCTAATGCATGCAAGTCGAGCGACGAATAGGTGCGGGTAACCAAACCTATTACGGAGCGGCGAACGGGTGAGTAACACGTGAGCAACCTGCCCCGCAGACCGGGATAGCCCAGGGAAACTTGGATTAATACCGGATATTCTCCTTTAACCACATGATTGTTGGAGGAAATGCTTTTGCGCTACGGGATGGGCTCACGGCCTATCAGCTTGTTGGTGGGGTAACGGCCTACCAAGGCGACGACGGGTAGCTGGTCTGAGAGGACGATCAGCCACACTGGGACTGAGACACGGCCCAGACTCCTACGGGAGGCAGCAGCAGGGAATTTTGCGCAATGGGCGAAAGCCTGACGCAGCAACGCCGCG
>Ga0136620_10001452_pt1 | contig 11250 bp, 10 predicted proteins | sample AntDrymUQ4162106_2_FD_104806 | JGI IMG/M metagenome (GOLD analysis project Ga0136620, IMG submission 104806) | Polar desert sand microbial communities from Dry Valleys, Antarctica - metaG UQ416 (21.06) | ecosystem: Environmental > Terrestrial > Soil > Desert | place: Antarctica: Dry Valley... | reverse complement strand
CCGAGTTGCCCAAGGCCCAGACCCTCGAACAGATCGAGGCGCTGTTGCCATTCCACGTCAAGACCCAACCGCTTCGGCCTCCATCGCCCGAATAACAGGATGGGGTTAATAGACCGCTTACAAGACTTCGACCCACAATGCCGTAGATGCCTTATCTGGTTGCTGCATCCGAACATTGGAGTACCCCCAGTATGTGCCAGCCAACTCACTGCACTCATCGCAAACAATTTATCGGCCGGAAATTGTTCAGCGATCTGCGGCCGAATGGTTAAATCCCAGCGCCTTGGGCGGCTGGTGGTTGGCTCGGCGTGTCGGTCATGGCCTGATCTCCCTGCTCGGACCCCGGGCTTGGGGCCGTGATGAAGTATGGTCAGGGGACGGGAAGGGGTCAATGGGGGCGTGGGCGCGAAGCGACCTGCGGTGGCGTCGGAAGGCATCGCCGGAGAGGGCGGGCTCCGGGAGCCCCCCGCGGGGATGCCGGCGCCGACGCAGATCCCCAGAGGATCCGGGGAAGAATAGGGACCCCTCACGATGGCCGCAACGCCGGCCTTTGCTGCCGAGGGGTCGCGGTCCCCGCGGAGCGACGGGACGGCGGAGCTCGAGCCGGGGGCGCTCCCGGACCTGTTCGGCCAGCGGAGAACGCACTTCAGATGAACGGCAACCGGGCGGCATACAAACCCGCCGGGATCGCCGCATCGTCCGGATCGTTTACCAAGAGCAGATCGCCATTGGTCCCCTGAAGGCATATCCCTTCGACTTTGATGGGCTCGGCCAGCGGCCACCAGGACTTCAGTTTGCCGGCGCTTGAGATCACCGCCAATGCCGCGCCGGCACAGGCGCCATCGTGGTAGCTGTCATCGGTCTCCTCGGCCACCGCACTGACCAGCCAAGCGCCGCCGGACAACGCTACCGCGTCGGTGATGCCCGCGACCACATTCCCGAGCTTCGGCAAGAGCAGTACATCCAAGCTGAACGATGGCACCGGCCGGCTGGGCTCGTCCAGCCACTGCAAGAGATCGGCGGCTGAAAAGCGGAACAGGTGATTGGCCGGCCGCAGTCGGTGGGCGCGGCTGATCAACAGCATCTGGTCACGCGTGACGCCACCGGCTTCCAGATTGATCTCACCGGCGGCATTACGCATCGTGCGATACAACGCCGCCACGTCGATCGGGGCAGACCCCGACACGATGTCGCCATCCGCCCCGAGCTTCAGTCGAACCGCCCGTTCGCGTCTTGCCGTCGACCCGGAACCGAGCGCCAGCAATCCAGCCTGGCCGTATTGACCGTTCGGCGAAAGCGCCAGCAATACTTCGAAATCCGGTTTGACGGCCTTGCGATCCGGCGCGTCCGACGGCAGCGAGTCGACCAACATCGGCCACGTCCGGCCAGGCGCCGGATCACCCAGCCGGAAGCTGGCCAGATGCGCTTCGTCATCCATGATCACGTGCAGATAGTCGCCGTTCTGGACCAGCCCGCTGGCGGCGCTGGCGTGCGCCGCTCGCCCTGGGTTCCAGCGATGAGATCCAGATCTCGCAACCGGTTCAACAGCAACACGGTCCTCACCTTTGTCCGCCGCGATGCGTCGGCCGATGGGCAGCTACAACCATCTCGTCGCTGCGAACAAGCCCACATTTCTCACCACCGCCCTGCTGCGACCGCCACGGCACCTCCCCCAGCCAATCGACGCCGCTTGGTTTGTAGTGTGGATAACGCTTACGCATCGCCCGGTTGCTCCGTCGATCCGCGCACGAACAGGCGTACGTAGCCGTCGAATATGAAAAGGCGATTGCGCTTGCCGCCGGTGAGCTCGCGCAGGATCCCGAGCTTGACGAAGTCGTCGATCAGCGCGGCGGCGGTGTTGGTCTGGGTACCGAGGCGCTGGGTCGCCGTCTGGATGTTGATGACGGGCGATTGGTAGAGCCAGCGGATCAGCGCTTGTGCATTGGCTTGGCGGCGGACGTGGAAGGTCGGCAGCTTCTCACGTTCAATGCGCTCTTTGAGCGCCAGGATGTCCTTGAACACCTGGATCGACGAAGCCGCGGTCTCACGCACGCCGAGCAGGAAGAACGAGAGCCACGGCCTGAGTTTGCTCGTGGCGCGCACCGCCATCAACCGGTCGTAATACTCGCCCTTGTGGCGCTCGAAGAAGTCGGACAGATACAGCGCCGGTTTGGCGAGCAGGCCGAAGCTCACCAGATACAGCACGATGAGCAAGCGCCCGAGGCGGCCGTTGCCGTCGAGGAAGGGGTGGATGGTTTCGAACTGGTAGTGGATCAGCGCGATCTTGAGCAGATGCGGAACATGGATCTGATCGTTGTGCATGAAGCGCTCGAGATCACTCATCAGCTCGGGTACGTGCTCGTGATGCGGCGGGATGAAGGTGGCATGTTTCAGGCTCACGCCGATCCAGTTCTGGCTGACGCGGAAGTCCCCCGGCTGCTTGTGCCTTCCCCGCACGCCGCTCAAGAGGATCGCGTGGGTGTCGCGTAACAAGCGGTTCGACAGCGGCAGGGTGGAGAGCTGGGAGATGGCGAAATTGATCGCCTCGATGTAGTTTTGGACCTCCTGCCAGTCGTCACGCTTCTCTGGATCGATATCGCGGGCGTCGATCAGCGCTTCTTCCATGTTCGTCTGCGTGCCTTCGATGCGGCTGGAGGTGGTGGCCTCCTTGGTGATGTGCATGCGGATGAGAAATCGACGTCGGGGATGAGCTGGGAGAACGCGTTTAGCTAACCGAGCAGGCGGTTGGCTTCTTCGAGCAGGGTCAGGGTTTTCGGGTCTGACAGCATCCATTCCGGTTGATCGGGTTGGGGAGGAAGCTCCGGTACTCGTACCGCTGTTCCTCGCGACCGGCTTGGAACTCTTTGATGTCCATGATGACTTCGATTCGGGCCGGAAGTTGATCCCCGAAGTTGATCTAAGACAATACGCTATGTCAAGTAGAGAGCCTCTATTTGACATAGGCAGGTCGCAATGTCAAATCGGGTAGCCCATGCCGTGACCTCCTTGAGCAAGGCGAAGATCTCGCTTTCAGATCCACTGGACCCGTAGAGCGACGGTCCACGCCGCGCTGTACCGGACGTCCGAGCAGACCGGAACGAGAAGGAAGGAAACTACCGGAGCACCGGGCTCCGGCTCACGCTAGGCCAACATTCGCGCAAAGCGCCCGCGTCAGCGGGGCCAGGCAATGCGCATCCCTGCTTGCTGGAAATCAACCGCCCCTAAAAGCAACGAAACCTCCGGCGCGCAGCAAATTTTCTCACAAGCCCTGAGATCCCCTAACCATCCATCCGCCGGAAGGCATGCCCTCCGTGTATCAGGGCGTCTTGTTCTCCGTCTTCTTGTCCGTGGAGGAGGTCGATTTCCCCGTAGACGGCTCCTGTTTAGTCGTTTTGGGTTCGGGCGTGCGCTTGGTCGCGGGCTTGTCGGTCGCGGTCTGCGTCTTTTTGGCCGGGACCTTCGTTGCGGTCGCCGGGGGTTTGGCGGCCGCGGATGGCTCCTTGCCGGTCGCGGCACTCGGCGGCTCGGTGGGCGATGCGGCTTCCGGCGTTGGCTCCGCGCTGGGCTCGGCGTTCGGTCCTGCGGTGGGACCTGGTTCGGCCGGCGGTGCGCTCTTGCTTTCAACGCCTTCTACGGGTTTCGGTGTGGCCCCGGCCTCGCCTTCCCCGCCCGCCGAGGCGTCCTTCGGAGTATCCGCGGCGGGGGCCTGGATGTTCGGTGCGGCCGAGCTTGATTCGCCCGCGGGGGATTCACCCGCTGGTGCTTCAGGCGCTGGGGCTTCAGGCAATGGTGAATCAGACCCCTGTGATCCCGGCGACGGTGACACCGGCGCGGGCGGCACGTCGCTTCCCGTAACACCCCGACCCGACTCACCGGGGAGGGCCGGGAGATCGGACTGCGGCGGCTCTGCCGGCGGCTCGGACTCCTTTTCTTCGATCGGGGCGACGGTGCTCTCGATGATCCCCGTGGGCGAGTTGTCCTCCTTCCCTTCTTCGATGATGCTCTTCGGCCCTGTCGTATTGGCGGACAGATAATTCAAGAAGAAGCTGTTGGAAAAAAACAGGAGGGCCAGGACCGCCGTGGCCTTTGTGAGAAACGTGGCCGAGCCGCGCGCCCCGAACACGGTCGCTGAGGCGCCACTGCCGAAGGCCGCACCGGCATCGGCGCCCTTGCCGTGCTGCAGGAGGATGAGGGTGATGAGGCCGATCCCCACGAGCACGTGTAATACCAGAAACAACGCTTGCATGTAGACCTCTTGAATCGATAATCCTAAGCCGCCCGGCAGATGGCCAGGAACTCTGCCGCGCTCAAGGAGGCGCCGCCGATGAGTCCGCCGCCGATGTCGGGCATGGCGAACAGCGCTGCCGCGTTCGCGCCCTTGACGCTGCCACCGTAGAGGATCGGCAGGGAAGCGGCGGTCTCTGGGTCTCGCTCCGCGATCCGGCCGCGGAGGTAGGCATGGACCTCCTGGGCTTGTGCCGGGGTCGCGTTGCGGCCGGTGCCGATCGCCCAGACCGGCTCGTAGGCGATGACCGCCGCGCGTAAGCCCGGGACACCGCTCTGCTCCAGGACCGCCCTGAGCTGCCTCTCGACGACTGCCCGGGTTTTCCCGGCCTCGCGCTCCGCGAGCGTCTCTCCGAGGCACAGGATGGGGATCAAACCGCTGTCCAGGGCGCGCGAGAACTTCCTCGCCACCTGCGCATCGTCTTCCCGGTAGACCTGGCGCCGTTCCGAATGGCCGACGATGACGTAGCGGCAATGATAGTCGCGCAGCATGGGCCCGGACACCTCGCCGGTGTAGGCCCCGGCCGCCTCTTCGCAGAGGTCTTGCGCGCCGAGCGCGATGGGGGTCCCCTCCAAGAGCTCACCGACCAAGGGCAGATAGATGAACGGCGGGCACACCGCCACCTTCGCCCGCGGCGCGGGGTCCAGCCCCTCCTTCAGGGCCTGGATGAGCGGGAGGATCTCAGCGCGCGTGCCGTTCATCTTCCAGTTGCCGGCGACGAGCCGTGGTCGCATCTCATGTCCTCATGGTGAAACACTAAGGGGCGCGGGAGATTAGCGGGTTGGGCCTCTGAGATCAAATCGATGCGTGCAGGGCCCCGCTCTTTCCCGCTCACGCATGGGGGTGCGCGGCGGGTAGAATGGCCGGCTACTCCTTGGCACTCTCAATACGATGCAAAAGCGCCGTCTCGGTCGATCCGATCTCTACCTGACCCCGCTGGGGCTCGGGACCTGGGCGATTGGCGGTCCCTGGGCCTATGGCTGGGGGGCGCAGGACGATGCCGAGTCCGTGGCGACGATCGGCCGCGCGCTCGACCTCGGCGTCGGCTGGATCGACACCGCGCCGGCCTACGGGCTCGGGCATGCCGAGACGCTGGTCGGGCAGGCGATCCGCGGCCGGCGCGATGAGGTGGTGATCGCCACCAAGTGCGGCCTGGTCTGGGACGACCCCGCGCAGGGCCGGGTCACCAACCGGCTCACGGCCGCGAGCATCGAGAAGGAGGCGGAGGACAGCCTGAAACGGCTCGGGATCGAGTCGATCGACCTCTACCAGATCCACTGGCCGAACCCCGATGCCGGCGTCGAAGAGGCCTGGGAGGCCATGGCCCGATTGATCGAGCGCGGCAAGGTCCGCCACGCGGGGGTGTCGAACTTCAGCGTGGGGCAGTTGCGGCGCGCCCAGGCGCTCCACCCCGTCACCTCGCTGCAGCCGCCTTACAGCCTCCTGGATCGCGGGGTCGAGGCCGAGCTCCTGCCCTACTGCGCGGCCCATGGGATCGGGGTGGTCGCCTACGGGCCGCTGGCCCACGGGCTCCTGACCGGCAAGTACACGCGCGCCCGTCTCGCGGACCTGCCCGAGGACGACTGGCGGCGCCGTGGGGCGCGTTTCCAGGAGCCCGAGCTGTCGGCGAACCTCGCGTTCGTCGAGGGGCTCAGGCGCATCGCGGAGAGCGAGGGGTGCTCGCTCGCCGGCCTCGCCATCGCCTGGGTGCTGCGGCACCCCGATATAGCCTCGGCCATCGTCGGCGCCCGGTCTCCGGCGCAGATCGCCGAGACCGTGAAGTACGTCGATCAGGCCCTGTCGGCCGAGGTCCTCGGCGCGATCGAGCGTTTGCTCGACGAGCGCGAGGGCTTGTGCCGAGAACGGCGCCCGGTCGAGGGACCCTAGGGCTCGCGAGAGGGCCGCGGTCGCAATGCATGCAACAGACCGAGCGTAAGTCGGCGCCGGTCCTTTTTCTCATCGACACCCTGGTGGTCGGTGGATCGGAAAAGAAGACCGTGGCCGTTTCGAGCGCGCTTGCGCGCCGCGGCCGTCCCGTTCACATCGCCTATCTCAATCCCCCCGCGCCCTTGGCCGAATGGGTCGATAACCGCGTCCCCCTGGTGTGCCTGGGGCGTCGGGGGAAGCTGTCCTTGGCCGCCATCGGACGCTTGGCCGAATACGTCCGCGTGCATGAGATCCGGTTGATCCTGCGCGTGAATCTCTATCCGATGGCGTACGCTCTCGCGGTTCAGGGGATGCGCCCGCGGAACGCGCTTTCTTTCGATGCCTTGATCAATGTGACCGACTTCGTGTCGCTGAAGCAACATGTTCAGATGCTGGTCTATCGGTGTCTCCTGTCGCGAGCACGGACGATCGTATTCGGTTGTCGATTGCAGCTCGTGAAATGGAGGCGCGTCTACCGCTTGAACGGAGCGAGGTGTACCTATATCTATAACGGCGTCGATGTCGATAGGTACCAAAAGGGAGCGGTTTCCGGAAACCGCGACGAGTGGCTGCGGCGGTGGGGGCTCGACCCGCGTGCCTTCATCGTCGGGAGCATCGGTCGGTTGCGGAAGGAAAAGAACCACCAGGACCTGATCCGCGCGCTGGGGCGGTTGGTCGCCCACGGCGTCCATGCCCAGTGTCTCATCGCCGGAGACGGTCCGGAACGGAACGCGCTCCGAACCATGGCGGCGGATCTCGGTGTAGCGGAGCGCGTCGTATTCGCAGGGGACCTGGCGGATGTGCGGCCGGCCTTGCTCGCGATGGACGTCTTCGTGCTGACATCGATAGCGGTCGAGACCTTTTCCAACGCGGCGCTGGAGGCGATGGCCATGGCCCGCCCCGTGGTGCTGAGCGATGTGGGGGGCGCGCGGGAAATGGTTTCCGAAGGCAAGAACGGCTACGTCTACCCCAAGAGGGACGTGGACCGACTCGCCCAGATCCTGAAGCTCATCCACGATCGTCCGAACCTGCGCCAGGCCTTGGGCGATCTCGGGCGCGTGATGGTCGAAGAGCGATTCTCGTTCTTGCAAATGGTCGATGAGTACGAACGCCTGGCATTTGCGAACTGAGCGATCGCACACGCGCTCTGCAACGGCGGCCAGGCGGGTGGAATAGGATCATGCTCCGCGATCCCGCCGCCACCGGGCGATCACCCGCCAATATACGATGGCGTTGATTACGACGAGCGCGATACCCAGGGCGATCTGTGACCGTCGGGTCAATCCGTCGGGATACAAGATGGGAACGAGATAGTGTTCCAGGAAACCGCCTGGGTACCCCACTTGTCCGGCCTCTTGGCGCAGCCGGTTCTCCAAAGGCGTGAGCGGACACCCGAAGCCCAAGAGCTCGATCAAGATCCCCCAACAGACGGCCGGCAGGTGGATCCAAACGACCCACTGGAAGCGCATGGCCAGGAGGCCGCCGAACACCACGAACGAGACGAACAGGAAGTGGACGAGGACGACCAGATCGGCGAGCGCGGCGTACCACATGGTGCTGTTCCGATATGCCGTAAGTGACAGAGGGGACGGCCCTGAGAGCGCTCTGTACGTCGCGATCTCCTAGGACGGTCGGGCCTATCGCACAGACCGGCCCGATAGTCAATGCGCTGCGGCCGCGGATCCGCGGTCTGCGGCTCATAGGGCCATTTCCGGGGTTCGTTCTCCGCGCTTCGAACCCCACACGGACTCCCCATTGGCGAAGCAGGTCGCAGTTCGGGACGCTACCTCGAAAACCCGTGCCCGGACATAAAAAACCCCGCGGGTGCGGGGTTAAGGTGGTGGAGGTCGTTGGCTCCAAACCGAAGGGTTACCGATCTCGCTGTCGGCGATCGCGTCGCTCGCATTCGGCGCTGACGGGCGCCGGGCTCGGCGCCGGCTGATTCACCAGGGAAGCCAGGAGTGTAACCAGAATGAGTTCGATGGCAGTGTTCATCGCGTTCCTCCACTAGCTGTTGCACCACCAGATAGGCAAGCCCTGGACCAAGCCGGGGACCGCCTACCCGTTATGATTATCTATTTGATTTCACTGGACTAATAGATCAGCATCGAAAATGCTCCGGTGCAGCGACTGCGCCATGGCAGGGCGAGGGTCCCTGGAATGGTGCGGCGCAGCGAGGGACGCTGCACGCGCGGCGCTATGGGACCGCCCCGGCCCACGGGCTCCAGGAACACGAAGCCATAGGGGTAACGGTTGGCCGGCTCGGGCGGGTGATCGATCCTGTTGCGCTCGCGCCATCCACCCGCGTCATAGTCGGGAAACCAGGTTGTCGCCGCTGACCTTGGCGTGTATCTCGGTGAGATAGATGCGCTCGCAGAGCGGTAAGGCCATGACATACAGTTCGACACCCCCAATCACCATGACCTCACCGAGCGTCCGGCGCTTCCATGCCAAGATCGAGCGCATGACGGGGCAGCGGCGCGAGGCCGCGGGGTCGGCCGCGGTAGTAGCGTGATGTTGCCTGGGATTCAATCGCGGGCAGGGCGAGTTGGGAATGTGCAAAGTATTTCGAGCCCACAGTGAACAAGGTGATCAAGGTTGGGCACGTCGCTACCGCTCCTTTGCCCAGCCTGTCAGCAGATACACTTTATTGCTGAATACAATATAGCCGAGTTATCGCTACATCTTCTGTCGCCTTCTGATGTCCATGTCGTAATGTGGCTGCCGGGTTTTCTACCACTGCCTCGCCTTCCTGTGGCCGATGAGAGTATTGATCTCGGCGCCCTGTTGAGCGCGGTAAGCGGTATTCCGACGCACGTCAACCTATTGCTGGAATCCTCGCTTGCACAAACATACCAGCTGATACCGGGCACCGTCAGTTCGTCGGCTGATCGGGGGTCGGCGGAATGGTGAACGCGGTCTGCGTGTCCGGGCTCGCGCCGTACTGGTTGTCGAGCAGGACGAAACTGAACGAATACCCGCTGAGCTGCGCGACGCCATGACACCCCATGCAGCCGCCCATGACGAATTGGTGGCGGGTGTTTTTCATCGTCCGCGAGGCGACGTTCTCGGCCGAGCGCTGGAAGCTGAAGCCGAACTGGCTCGTAACGTTGTTTTGTGTGTAGTGCGGGATCACGGTGATGACTTTGGGATCCCCGGTCGGCGGCAGCCCCTGGAATTGCTGCAATCCGACATTGCTCTCGATGACGAGGTTGGCCAAGTAATACGGCTGCCCCGAATTCGCGGGCGCTTCGATATTCATCGGTTGCGGCGTCAGCGCATTCAGCTGCGTCGGCTCCGGACTCGGAGTCTGGGTCGCGGCATATTGGGTGCCGATCAACTCATAGTTGCACCACACGGAATCGGTGGGCGCGCCGGAGCAGCCGAGCATCGAGTGGATCAACGCGGTGGCGCGCGCGGTCGACGGCAGGATCGGATAGACCCGATTCAAAGGCAGCGCCCCCGGGGCCGGCGCCCCCGGGGGCGGCGCGATATTGGGGTACGGGAGGAGGGGAGCATTCTCCGTGCCGCTCGGTGTATACCCGGAATAGTTCGCATAGGTGAAGCCGGCACTGTCGTTCTTGACGTGCTCCCAGCTCGCGAACACGTAAGTTCCGCCCTGCGGCCGTCCCGTGGAGGACCCCTGGCCCTGGTTGGGCAGGCCCTTGTTTCGGCCCGTCTGGTGAACGCGCTGGATGATATGCAGGCCCACCAGGCCGAGCTTCGAGGGGGCTTTGCAGATGCCGCCGGTCACGCCTGAGTTGGAGAAATACTGAAGAGCGTCGGCAGTATGGTATTGGCTGAAATCGTCGACGCCCGGCGTCAGCTGCAGCCAGGCCGCCTTGAGATGGACCGCACCGGCGAGGCAGGGAGTGCCCTGCGCGTTGAGGCAATCACTCGCGCTGTAGTTCACGGGTCCCGGATTCGGTTGTACCACGCGCAACACCATCGTTATACAGTTCCGTTCTTCTGCCGGCAAAGGACGCAACCCCCGCCGCGTCGTTTAAGCTCGCGCCGTGGTCGTCGCCCTCATCATCCCCGCGCTTGACGAAGAGTCCGCCATCGGCACTCTCCTCGACGCCGTCGACCGTACGCTCGTGCGCGATGTGATCGTCGGCGACAACGGGAGCCGCGATGCGACCGCTGACGTTGCGCGCGCGGCACGGAAGTAGTCCACGTCAAGGATAGGAATTTCATGCGAGTTGTCAACGGGGAATGTATCGTCGTACGGGCCGGGCGGTGATTGGGCGGTCTGGGAGTGGTCCGCGGCGGGGGCAGATGCGCTCAGTTGGGGCGGTCCCCATGGCGGTGGCGGGAGTCCCTGTAGGTAGCGCAGCAACGCGCGCGACCTACGGGGCCGGCCCCCCACCCACGCGCTCCAGGATCACGAAGCTGTAGGTGTCGAGCACGTGCGCTTCCATTACCGTCCATCCGAACGGGCAGACTGGATGGTCTGCGCCATCGCCGACCGGGCCGGCCGGATCGCGGCCCTAGTCGCCCGCGGGCTGGGCGAGCGCTCTGGTGCGAGCGGTGCCTCTTCAACCTCAAAGCTGCCCATGAAGCGCCGAACCGAAGCCCTGTGCCACACTAGGGACGAGATCACCGCGGCGCTCGATCGCAGCCAGAAGGGACCCGACGCACGCCCCGGGGGAGAAGCGGGAAATAACTAACCCATTTGCTGCGCAGTTGCCATGCGGGTACCATGACGGGCAGTGGGGACCTTCGAGCCCACAAGGCGGTCGACGCCCTTAACTAGTGGATATGGCTTTCCATTGCTCCTGCCGAGTCCACTCGATTCAATAACACGAAGGGCTTTGAGCCTTTGTCCCTTTATCCGCGGGAGGCACACCGATGACACGTTCTCGACAAGCTTTCGCTACACCCGTCCTCTTGCTCCTCCTCGCCGCGCTTCCGCTTGGCGTTCAGGCAGCCGGTGAGGCTACAGACCTCAACATGGCTAACACCGCTTGGATGTTGACCTCCACCGTCTTGGTGTTGTTCATGACCATCCCGGGGCTGGCGTTGTTTTATAGTGGGCT
>Ga0136620_10001450_pt1 | contig 11263 bp, 10 predicted proteins | sample AntDrymUQ4162106_2_FD_104806 | JGI IMG/M metagenome (GOLD analysis project Ga0136620, IMG submission 104806) | Polar desert sand microbial communities from Dry Valleys, Antarctica - metaG UQ416 (21.06) | ecosystem: Environmental > Terrestrial > Soil > Desert | place: Antarctica: Dry Valley... | reverse complement strand
GGAGGGGAAGGCGAGCAGCGGCCGGCCATGGTGGCCGTAGGCGATCAAGCCGAGACCGTCGGGGTGTAGCGGTACGAAGCGGCGATCCATGTCCGGCGCCAGGATATTCAGTCCGGCCCCGGCGGAACGGGTTAGGGTCGGCACATGACATCGCGCACGGCCGCCCTTGCAGCCCTGGCCGCAGGGCTCCTCCTCGCCTGGCCGGCCCCCGCGTGCGGCGGCGTGATCGTCGAGCGCGAGAAGCTGGCCTTCATCCTCGGCGAGCAGCTGCTGCAACAGGGCCCCCAGTTCGATCCGGCTTCACGCGTGCAGACGGGGAAGATCATCGCGCACAACCGCGAGGTGACCGGCAGCCTCAACATCCGCGGCGGCACCGCGACGCTGACGGCGGTGGTGACGAACGTCGCCACGGGCGCCACCCGCTCGGTCACCCGCAGCGGCCCCGCCGACAGGCCGTTCGAGCTCGAGCAGTCGATCGTCGAGGAGGTCACGCGCCTGATCTGCGGCGACAGCCCGCCGGCGGCGTACGTCGGGCAGGCGTCAGGTTCGACCTCCGGCTCGTCGGGCTCCTCATCGCAGACGTTGTCGTGGAACGGCAACGTGCGCCTGCGCCACACGGGCGACGTGATCGGTGCCGTCGGCAGCGACCCGGAGGGCGAGTACGCGCTCTACGCGCCTGAGTCGGGCGGCATCCACGTGATCCTCGACGGCGTCGACGACGACTGCTCCTACCACGGCGAGACGGACGTGACGATCGCACCGGCTGCGGAGATCAGCCGCGTCCAGCAGGGCGTCGGAGCACCGTCATGCAGCCTGCAGGCCAAGTTTCCGATCGACACGCCGCCACTGCCCTACACGATCACCGGTCCCGATCACTGCCGCGGGGGCGGTTCGGGGCTCTTCCCGATCTTCGGGCGGGTGTTCCTGAACACGCTCGTCACGCAACGGTCGTCGTCATCCCAGCTCGCCGGGACGGTGACCGCGCCTCTGCTGACGAAGTGGAGCTGGTCGCTCGCGCCGCAGTCGAGCTAGGCGCTACTCGGTCGTCACCGCGCGCAGCACATCGACCTTGGATGCGCGGCGCGCGGGCGGGATCGCCGCCAGCACGCCCGCGATCGCCGCCAGGATCGACAGCGTGATCAGCGTCCCGATCGGGAACGTCAGCACGAAGCCCTCGTCGGCCAGCGGGCGTGAGACGACGACGGCGAACACGATCCCCAGCACGAGCCCGAGCACGGCGCCGATCAGCGCGGTGATCACGGACTCGGCGCGCACCATCCGCCGCACCTGGCGCTTGCTCATGCCGACGGCACGCAGCAGCCCGAGCTCGCGCGTGCGCTCGTGCACGGCCAGTGCGAGCGTGTTGACGATCCCGAGCAGTGCGACGATCACCGACAGCGAGAGCAGCGCGTAGACGAGCCCCAGCAGCTGGTTGACCTGGTCTGCTGACTCGTCCTTGTACTCCGCCAGCGTCTGCGCCTTGGCCACCGGGAAGTCCGCCAAGGACTCGCTCGCCGCCTTCGCGAGGACTCCGGGCTTGCCCTTTCCGCCGACCAGGATGAACGCGTCGTCGGGCTGGTTCCAGTCGTTCGTCATCGTCGTGTTCGTGACGAGAAACTGGCCCAGCATGCCGACCTTGTTGTCATAGGTCCCGGCCAGCTCGTATTCGATCTGCTTGCCGGAAGGCGTCGTGACCTCGAGCTTGTCGCCGAGCTCGAAGTCGTTGCTCTTGGCCCACGACTCAGACGCGAACGCCTGATCGTCGCGCAGCGAGGCGAGCGCCTGCAGCTCGCCGCGTGCGATCTCGGGCTCGAAGAGCTGCGTCACGGTCGCCGGATCGACGCCGGATGCCGGGACCGAGTCGCCGGCGCCCTTGACGTTGGCCTGGTCGAAGCGCAGCGGCGACACGACCGTCACGCCCTCGGTCTCCGAGAGCTTCTCGGACACGCCGGACGGCACCGGCGAGAAGCCGTCGTCGTGGGTCACGATCAGCGCCGAGCGGCTCAGCTGCTCGTCGATCACCTTGTCGATCGACCCGCGCAGGCCGGCGGCGAAGATCGCGGTGAAGACGACCAGCGCCAGCCCGATCATCAGCGCGGAGGCGGTGATCGCGGTGCGCTGCGGCTGGCGCTCGGCGTTCTCGCGCGCAAGCCGGCCGGGCATCCCCTGCAGTCGCTCCAGCGGAGCGCCGATGAGGCGGGCGAGCGGCCGCACGAGCACCGGTGCGAGCAGCGCGACGCCGAAGATCATCACGATCATGCCGAGCCCGAGCAGCGCGGCCGCGCCGGAGCCACCGACACCGCCGAACAGGCCGAGCAGCAGCGCCGCCAGCCCGACGCCGATGACCGCGGTCGACACCAGCAGCCGCTTGCGGCTCACCCGGCGCGTGCCGGGCAGGTCCGCGTCGCGCATCGCCTCGACCGGCTCGACCTGCGTCGCGCGGCGCGCCGGGACCAGTCCCGAGACGAGCGTGGCGATCATGCCGACCAGCAGGCCGACGATGACGGTGCGCGCGGCGATCACGGTGCCCGTCGAGGGCAGCTCGATGCCGAAGGAGGCCAGCAGCGAGCGCAGCGCCGGCGCCAGCACCACGCCGGCGAGGATGCCGGCGACCGACGCCAGGAAGCCGATCACCAGCGTCTCCACGATCACCGAGTTGAGCACCTGCCGGCGCGACGCGCCGAGCGTGCGCAGCAGCGCGAACTCGCGCGAGCGCTGCGCGACGGTCACCGCGAACGTGTTGAAGATCAGGAAGCCGCCGACGAGCACCGCCACACCCGCGAACACGAGCAGGCCGATCTTGAGGAACCCGAGCGAATCGGTGATGTCGGACGTCGACTCCTCCGCCTGCTCCTTGCCCGTGCGCACCACCGCGGTGTCGCCGATCGCGTCGCCGATTGCCGCCTTGAGTTGCTCCGGGCTCGTGCCGCCCTCGGCAGCGGTGACGATCTCCGAGACCGCGCCCGGCTCCTGCGCGATCTTCTGCACCTCGGCGAGCGGCATGTTCATGCTCTGGATGCCGATCGACTTCTGATCGCCGACGTTGGTGATGCCGGAGATCTCGTAGCTCGTCGCGGCCGCGCGGCCGCCGATCAGGATCTCGTCGCCGACCTCGTAGCCCTCCCTGTCGGCGGTTGCCTCGTCCAGCGTCACCTTGCCGGGCTGCTCGGCGGGACCGCCCTCGACGTAGGTCAGCGGGTCGAAGCGCTCCTCGTTGGACGAGAACACGATCGACGGCGGGCCATTGCCCCCGATCCGCTCGCGCTTGTCGTTGAAGATCGACACCACCGTCTCGAAGCGCGCTTCGGCCGCCTCGACGCCGGGCACGGCCTCGACCTGCTCGAGCATGCCCTCCGGCAACGGCTGGATCCGGCCGCCGAAGTCGCCCTCGACCGCCTGCTTGGCGGTGACGTTGACGTCGACGCCCTTGGCCACGCGCTCGAACAGGTCGGTGAACGAGGCGTTGATCGTGTCCGTGAAGATGAACGTGCCCGACACGAAGGCGACGCCGATGACCACGGCGAAGCCGGTCAGGGCGCTGCGGAGCTTGCGGGCGAGCAGCCCGCGGATCGCCATCCGGGTCACCAGTGGTCCCTCCCGCAAGTCCTGACGTCAGGAACCACTACGCGACCTGCTTCATCAGGTCCAGCAGGCCCTCGGCGGTCTCGGAGGCGCCGTCGTGCACGACGCCGCCGTCGCGCAGCATCACGACCCGGTCGGCGGAGGCCGCCGCGCCCGGGTCATGCGTGACCATGATCACGGTCTGGCCGAACTCGTCGACCGCCCGGCGCAGCAGGCCGAGCACCTCGCCCGCGGACTTCGAGTCGAGGTTGCCCGTCGGCTCGTCGGCGAACACGACGGCGGGGCGCGCGATCAGCGCACGCGCGATCGCGACCCGCTGCTGCTGACCGCCTGAGAGCTCGGCCGGCCGGTGCGTGAGGCGATCGCCGAGGTCGACGGCGACGACGAGCGTCTTGAACCAGCCGTCGTCAGCCTTCGTGCCGGCCAGCATCAGTGGCAGCGTGATGTTCTCGTGCGCCGTCAGGACCGGGATCAGGTTGAACGCCTGGAAGACGAAGCCGAGCTTGTCGCGCCGCAGCGAGGTGAGCTTCTTGTCGTCGAGATTCGCGAGCTCCTGACCGGCTACGACGACCGAGCCCGAGGTCGGGCGGTCCAGGCCGGCGAGCAGGTGCATCAATGTCGACTTGCCCGAGCCCGACGGGCCCATGATCGCCGTGAACTCGCCCGGTGGGAACGCGAGCGACACCCCGCGCAGCGCGTGCACGGCCGCCTCGCCCTCCCCGTACTGGCGATGCAGCTCGGAGGTCGAGACAATCGGGGCATCGGAAGGCGCGGTCATGGGCCCAGGATGGTGGAGCCAGCCGCCGCCGAACAGGGAGAAGACCGCCCCGGGAGCGGTGCGGGCAGCCGCACCCGCCCGTCGAGCGTCAACTGCCGCCGCAGGGGATCAAGCAGCCCGCAGGTAAGCCAGCACCGCCAGCACCCGGCGGTGGTCCTCGACCGTCGGCGTGAGGTCGAGCTTGGAGAAGATCGACGTCACGTGCTTCTCGACCGCGCGCTCCGTGACGACGAGCACCTCGGCGATCGCGTTGTTCGAGCGCCCCTCCGCCATCAGCCCGAGCACCTCGCGCTCGCGCGGGGTGATCGACTGCAGCGGGTCCTCGCGCCGGCGCCGCCCGAGTAGCAGCGCGACGACCTCCGGGTCGAGCGCGGAGCCGCCGTTGGCCACGCGCCGCACGGCGTCCGTGAAGGAGTCCACGTCCGCGACGCGGTCCTTGAGCAGGTAGCCCGTGCTCTCCGTCGACTGGGAGAGCAGCTCGAGCGCGTAGGCCTCCTCCACGTATTGGGAGAGGACGAGCACCCCGGTGCCGGGATGCTGCTTGCGGATCGCGTGCGCGGCGCGCAGGCCCTCGTCGGTGTGCGTCGGCGGCATCCGCACGTCGACCACCGCGACGTCGGGCTTGTGCGCCCCGACCTTGCGCAGCAGGTCCTCGCCGTCCCCCGCCTGGCCCACGACCTCGAACCCGGAGTCGTCGAGCAGCCGCACGAGGCCCTCTCGGAGCAGCACTGAATCGTCGGCGATCACGACTCGGATGGGCGCGTTCATACGGGGATCTCAGCACGAAGCAGTGTGCCCGCGCCCTCAGGTGAGCTCAGCTCGAGTGTTCCGTCGAGCGCGGAGATGCGATCGGCGAGCCCACGCAGGCCCGATCCGCGGTCCGGATCGGCCCCGCCGACGCCGTCGTCCGCGATCTCCACGATCGCGTGCCCGTTGCTGCGCGAGACCGAGACGCGCGCCTGCGAGGCGTGCGCGTACTTGACCACGTTCGTGAGCGCTTCGGCGACGACGAAGTAGGCCGCCGCCTCGACGGAGGGGGGCAGCTGATCGGGCGGCGTGCCGTCCAGGTCGACCGGGACCGGGGAGCGCCCGGCGAGTGCCTCGAGCGCAGCCTTCAGCCCGCGGTCCGACAACACCGCGGGATGGATCCCGCGCGCCAGCTCCCGCAGCTCCTCGAGCGCGCGACCGAGCTCGTCCTGGGCGCCTGCGAGCAGCCCCTCGGCGCCCTCTGGATCCTTGCGCAAGCGGCCCTGAGCAAGGCGCATCGTCAGCGACAGAGCGACCAGCCGCTGCTGGGCGCCATCGTGCAGGTTGCGCTCCAGCCGGCGGCGTTCGGCGGTGCCGGCCTCGACGATCCGGGCACGCGAGCGGCGCAGCTCCTCGACGCGCGCGCGCAGCTGCGCCTGGAGGCGCTCGTTCTCGATCGAGAGGCCCGCGGCGACCGCGACGGAGCGCACGAGCTCGTCGTCCTCGCAGAGCGAGCGGTCGTGGATGATCGCGCCGACGCGGCGACCCTCGCGCTCCACCGGCGCCCAGGCGCGTGCGGGATCGTCGTCCGGGGGCAGCTCTGCGGGCTGGCCGGCGGAGTCGACCCAGCGGCTGGAGTCCTCGAGCCAGTAGACGACCTGCAGGGACCGATCCCCCAATGCCCTAGAGAGCAGATCGCGCAGACCGGTGCTGTCGGGGGCGTCGCCGAGCTTGTGGAGCAGCTCGGACACCGCGCCGGCCTGTACGACGCGCGAGCGCAGCAGGCCGAAGAGGAAGCCGAACGGCGTGAGCGCGAAGAACAGCAGCCCGAGCACGCCGGTAACGCCCGAGAGCGAGTCGGGCCCGTTGACGGCCTCCGTCGTGAGCTGGCCGGCCAGCACCACGAGCAGGCAGATGCCGGACCACAGCACCGGTGCCATCGCACGGCGCTGCGGCTGCCTGGCCGCCTGCCAGCGCCGGACGAGCACGTAGAGCACGTAGCCGACGATCACGACGGCGAGCGCCGAGGTCGCGGCGTCGAGGATGTCGAAGACGACCGGATCGGTGCCGAGGCGGATCGCCGACTCCGGCTCGTCGTCGCCGCCTCCGAGCTGGCTCGGATCGGCGAACAGCATCGTGATCCCCGGCCCGACGATCGACAGCGGGTAGCCGACCGCGAGCACCTTGCGCAGCTGCGGCGAGTCGATCCGGCCGTCGGGATATGCGAGCAGCATGTGCACGAAGACCGCGACGTAGAGGCTCGAGAACAGCACCCCGAGCGTGTAGAGCAGCGACGAGTCAGAGGCGGTGAGGACGCTGAGGAAGTACGCGAACCCGACCGCCGTCATCAGCACGCCGAAGCGGTTGTCGGGCCGGCGCCACCACGCGAACAGCCCGGCACCGATGAACGACCAGCCGATGAACAGCGCGAGCGTCGCCGTGACGCCACGGTTGCCGACGTGGTCGGAGGACAGCACGATCGCCAGTGCGACGATGCCGACGACGATGCCCTCGATCGCGACGAGCCCGAGCGCGCGCCGCAGTCCGCTCACGAGCCCAGCAACTCCTGCACGCGCTCTCCCGAGAGCTCGGCCTTGGGCACGAATCCGCATGCCCCCGAGGTGCTGACGAGCGGCCCGAAGTCCGAGCCGTCCCGGCTCGAGGTCATGATCACCGTCGGATGCTCGGCAAAGGCGGTGATCCGCTCGCAGACGTCAAAGCCGTCGATGTCGGGCAACTGGACGTCGAGCAGCACCACCTCCGGCCGCAGCCGGCAGCACTCATGCAGCGCCGAGGCGCCGTCCACGGCCTCGCCCACGACCTCGAACCCGTCGGACTCCAGCACGACACGCGCGCTCGCCCGGAAGGACGGGTGGTCGTCGACGATGAGGATGCGATGGCCCATGAGTTTGTGAACGATTGTGGACGCGTGCAGATGCCCCGCACATACGGGTGACCACACTCAGGCCCGGACAGTCGCCGCCACGCGTCGGAACGCCTCGGCGGGGTCGTCGGCTCCGAATATCGACGAGCCCGCCACGAACAGCGTCGCGCCGGCCGCCGCGCAAGGACCGGCGGTCTGCGCGTCGATCCCGCCGTCGACCTCGAGTGCCGGTTCGTCGCCCACCAGCGCGCGCAGGCGCTCGAGCTTGCCCAGCGAGCCCGGCAGAAAGCGCTGCCCGCCCCAGCCCGGGTTGACGGTCATGCACAGCACGAGGTCGAAGTCGCCCAGCAGCTCGAAGACGGACTGGATCGGCGTCCCCGGGCAGAGCGCGATGCCCGCCTTGCAGCCGGCGTCGCGCACGGCCGCGAGCGCGTAGTCGGTGTGCGGCGTCGCCTCGACGTGGATCGTGATCCCGTCGGCTCCCGCCCGCGCGAAGTCCGCGAGATGGCGCTCGGGGCGCTCGACCATCAGGTGGACGTCGAGATACGCGCCCGCGTCGTGCACCTGCCCCGCCAGCGCCTCGACCACCTGCGGCCCCATGCTCAGCGCGGGAACGAAGCGGCCGTCCATGACGTCGACGTGGATCGTGCCGGCGCCGGCCGCGAGCACCGCCTCGACCTGCTCGCCCAGCCGCGCGAAGTCGGCGGCCAGGATCGAGGGCGCGACGCCTACGGGCACGCCTGCCATCAGATCGGCTGGAGCATCGAGCTACGGCAGTGGTTGCAGGCGTAGAGCGCGGTGCTCGACATCCGCACGATCGTCGAGTGCTCACCGCAGTTCGGGCAGACAGAGGCGAGCTCGAAGCGGCGCAGGCAGTTCACGCAGCGGTAGCGGCCGGGCAGGTTCGAGGCCCGCAGCCAGGGCTCGTGGCAGGACGGGCAGACGTCGCCCAGGTCGACCGCCGCGTCGTCGCTCACGAGCTGCCCTCGCGGCGCAGGCGGGCGATGAAGAAGCCGTCGGTTCCGTCGCGATGCGGGAGTGACTGTGCGAGACCCGGCACGTGCGCATGCTCCCACAGCGGAACCTCGCTGCGCAGGCTCTCGGCGTGGAAGTCCCGGCGCTCCTGCAAGAACGCGTGCACCACGTGCTCGTTCTCGACGGGCGAGATGGTGCACGTCGAGTACACGAGCGTGCCGCCCGGCCGCAGCGCGTCGGCCCCGGCGCGCAGGATCGCAGCCTGCTCGCGGGCAAGTTGCAGCGGGAGCTCGCGCGACTTGCGCCAGCGCGCATCGGGCCGCGAAGCGAGCGTGCCCAGGTCCGAGCACGGCGGGTCGACGAGCACGCGGTCGTAGTGCCCGCGCTCCTGCGGCAGCGTCGCGTCGGCGGTGCGCACCTCGACCGGCGCTCCCATGCGGGCCGCCGTGCGGCGCAGCGCGTCCGCCCGCCCGGGATGGCGCTCGATCGCCACCAGCTCGCCGGAACCGGCCATCAGCGCGGCCATGTGCGTCGTCTTGCCGCCCGGCGCGGCGCAGAGGTCGAGCACGCGCTCGCCCGGGCGCGGCGCGAGCAACCGCCCGACCATCATCGAGGCGCGCGATTGCGGCATGAAGCTGCCGCGCTCCCACTCGGGCGATGCGAATGCGTCGAACGGCCCCTCCAGCACCAGACCCTCCGCGAGGCCCGGTGCGGGATGCGAGGCGACGGGCAGCCGCGCTGCGAGCGCGGCCGGGTCCGCGCGCAGGGTGTTGACGCGCAACGCGGCCTCGGCCGGCCGGTTGTTCGCCGCCATCAGCGCGCGCGCGGCCTGCGGGCCGAGCGCGTCCCACCAGAGGGCCGCGATCCACTCCGGGTGCGAATGGCGCAGTGCGGCCTGGGCCGGTGTCGCGTCGTCGAGCGCCGCCACCAGATCTTCGACCTCGCGGGCGCCGCGGCGCAGCACCGCGTTGACGAGCTTCGCACCCGCGGGCGAGTCACGCTTGACTAGTTCGACCGACTCGCCGACGGCCGCATGGGCCGGCACCCGATCCGCGTAGGCGAGCTGGTAGAGGCCGAGCCGCAGCGCCGCCAGCACGAGCGGCTCGAGCCGCTCCACCGGACGTTCCGCAAGCGTCCCGATCAGGTGGTCGAGCGTCGCCCGGCGCTGCACCGCCCCGTAGGCCAGGCGCATCGCCAGTGCGCGCTCACGCGCATCGAGCCCGAAGCGGCGCGCTTCGCCGTGCAGGGCACGGTCCGCCCAGGCGCCGTCCTCGAAGACGCGGCGCAAGACCGCAAGCGCGCATGCACGCGCAGGCGTTGCGGCAGTCCTTCCGGAATCCGGTTTGATCGATTTCACACGGACCTACCGGTTCGGGGAGGGTGAGTGAGCTCGTTGATGACGTCGATTCGGATAGAACATCCGTCCAGAAGGGTTCGCGGACCCGGCTTTCGAGGAACCTCCAGGCGAGCGTAGAACTTGCCCACTGGGAGTGGTGGATCACGGATGAGGCAGTGAGCGACCACGACAGCACCCGTAGGGCCGAGCCCGCAAAAGGCGGTTCGCACGCGCGCGACCTGCGCGTCGCCGGCGGCGCCTCGGCCGGCCTGGTCTCCGCGATCCTCGTAGGTGGCGCGCTGCTCGCACCGATCGTGGACCGGAACGGGCCGGCGATCCGGCAAGAACGCGGCCAGGTCGTCACGGTGCAGCTTGCACCGCCGAGCGCCGCCGAGCCCGGCCGGGACCGTGACGACGCCGGCGAGACCGGCGGGCGCACGCCGGTCGCCGGCCCGGTTGCGCTCGCGCCCGCGGCGATCCCGGGCGCCGGCACCATCGCACTCCTGACGGGCGCCGCGCCCGGCCGCGCCGCGCCAGGAGCGGTGCCGGAGGCCCAGAGCGCGCCCGAGTCGGTCGCCGCCGGCGACGGCGACGGCGCCCTCGCGATCGCCGACGCCGTCTTCAACCGGCTCGCCAGGGACTCCGACGGCGACGGGATCCCCGATCAGCGCTGGCGGGCCTACGGGATGCCGGCGGACACGCGCGCCGGCGCCGACCAGGACGGCGACGGGATCACGAACGCGGACGAGCTCGAGATCCACACCGCGCCGAACACGGGCTACACCGCCACGGGCGTCGCGGACGCAAACCTCGACGCCGACGGCGACGGCCTGCGCAACGGCCTGGAGGCGCGGGCCGGCACGAAGCCTTACAGCGACGACTCGAACGCCGACGGGGTGGCTGACGCCCAGGCTGACGCCGACGGCGACGGTTTGACCAATCAGACCGAGCAGAGCGCGGGCACGGCCGTCGACACGCCGGACTCCAACGGCGACGGCACCGCCGACGGTCAGACCGACGGCGACGGCGACGGGCTGACGAACCAGACGGAGCAGGCGGTCGGGAGCGATCCCGCCGTTGTCGACTCCAACGCCGACGGCATCGCCGACGGTGCCACCGACTCCGACGGCGACGGCCTGACCAATCAGGCGGAGCAGACGGTCGGGAGCAATCCGGTCGTGGGCGACACCGACGGCGACGGCGTGAGCGACGGCGCCGCCCCGGTCCCCGCGGTTCCTGCGCCCGCCCCGGCCCCCGCACCGGCCCCCGCACCGGCCCCCCCGCCGGCACCGGCCCCTTCCGGCTCGGTCGCAGCGAGCCTCCCGCCGGCCGGGGCCGGGAACGCGCAGGGACCGGCGCCGGAGGACGAGCAGCCGGACTCCGACCAGCCCGGGCGCCCGCCGGAGGAGCCCGAATCACCCGAAGAGGACTCAGGCATGCTGCCCGGCGGCCCGCCCGAGCCGGGGACCGGCGAAGGCTCCGCGGCGCGGAGTGCCACACCGGCGCCCGCGCCCGCTGTGCCGGCCCCGTCTCCCGCCCCGCCCGCTCCGGCGCCGCCCGGGCCGAGCTCGGAGCCCGCGGCGGCCGTCGTCACCCCGGCGGGAGCCGAGACACCAGTGCCCGCTCCAGCGGCGCCCGCGGCAGCAGCGGCGGCTCCAGCCGCCGCCTAGCACCGGCGACCGGGCGCGACCTCGCCTCAACCCACGCAGCGCTCGCGCGCGCGCTGGAGCTCACGTTCGAG